>OATO01000413.1_pt1 | contig 13095 bp, 7 predicted proteins | sample 1495011 | NCBI WGS metagenome assembly OATO01 (sample SAMEA2579961, study PRJEB22360) | human gut metagenome | biome: human gut; feature: human-associated habitat; material: faeces | place: Denmark | collected 2008/2010 | reverse complement strand
GCGGAGTTCGCCGACGAGGGCGCGGTGGCGGCCCTCCTCGGCGAGGGGCCCGGCGAGACGAGGCTGTTCTACTGCGACCCCAGGCGGAGCGACCAGAAGGGCGCCTGCGAGCGCAACCACGTCGAGATAAGGAAGCTGCTGCCCAAGGGCGCCGGCCTCAGGTTCGACCGGCTCTCCCCGGCCGACCTGGCGCTCGCGATGTCGCACGTGAACTCCGAGCCCCGCGGCGCGCTCGGCTTCGCGACGCCCGCCCGCGCCTTCAGGGCGATGCTCGGGGACGACGCGGCGGCGCTGCTGGACGCCTACGGCGTGGAGGACGTGCCGCTCGGCGAGCTCGACCTGACGCCGGGGCTGATAGGGCGGGCGCGCGCAGAGAGGGGCGATGCCCCGCTGTCCTAGCCTGAAGGAAAAAAAGAAATAGGCGGACCGACCGTCCGGCTGAGTCTGGGAAGAGGTGCCGGGCGGAGGGCGGAGCATGGCCACCGGACCCATCGAAACACATCTCCACCGTTCCTTCAACTGGGAAAATGCCGCCCCCGGGGCCCGGGAGGGGCCTCGGGGGCGTTCGGCTAACTGCGGGAACGGCCTATCCGCTCAATGTGTTCGGCTGAGATCGGAAATCAACCCCTTTGTGATGGTTACAGGCGGATTCCCAGCAGGCCGCGGCCGCGGTGACGGGCCTCGGCGGGCACCTGGGCGTGCGGGCCAGCGGCCTTTACGGACTCGGGCAGGTGCGAGTACTTCTTCTCAAAGTTCTCCTCGAACATCACGGCCAGGTTGTGCGCGGCCTCGTCGTAGCGCGCGGTGCTCTGCCAGTACTGGCGCGGCACCAGGATGCCATCGGGCACGCCGTGGCACGTGGTGGGAATGTCGACGTTAAAGATGTCGTCGTGCACGAACTCGCTGTCCTCGATGGTGCCGTCGAGGGCACGCGCGACCAGGGAGCGCGTATAGGCCAGCTCAATGCGATGTCCCACGCCGTAGCCGCCGCCGATCCAGCCGGTGTTGACAAGGTACACGCGCGTGCGGCCGTCGGCGATGCGCTCACCGAGCATCTTGGCGTAGACCATGGGGTCGAGCGGCATAAACGGCTCGCCGAACAGCGACGAGAACGTGGGCGTGGGCTCGGTGACGCCGACCTCGGTGCCGGGGATCTTGGCCGTAAAGCCCGTCACAAAGTGGTACATGGCGGCATCGGCCGTCAGGCGCGAGATGGGCGGCAGCACGCCAAAGGCGTCGCAGGTCAGGAAGAGCACAACGCTCGGGGTGGTGCCCATGCCCTTGGTCCACGCGTTGGGAATGTGCTCCACGGGGTAGGCCACGCGCGTGTTGTGCGTGATCGAGACGTCGTCGTAGTTGGGTTTGCGGTTCTCGTCGAGCACGACGTTTTCGCAGATGGCGCCAAAGCGGACGGCGTTGAAGATCTCGGGCTCGTGGAAGGCGTCCAGGCCCTCGCACTTGGCGTAGCAGCCGCCCTCGATGTTGAAGATGCCCATGTCGGACCAGCCGTGCTCGTCGTCGCCGATCAGCAGGCGCGTGGGGTTGGCCGAAAGCGTGGTCTTGCCGGTGCCGGACAGGCCAAAGAACACGGCTGTCTCGTGCGTGACGGGGTCCATGCTGGCCGAGCAGTGCATGGGCAGCACGTCGTCCTCGACGGGCAGCAGGTAGTTCATAACGCTGAAGATGGACTTCTTTATCTCGCCGGAGTAGCCGGTGCCCGCGACCAGAATCACGCGCTCCTGGAAGTTGATGACCACTGCGGCACTGGAGTTGAGGCCCTTAATCGCAGGGTCGCACTGATAGCCGGGGGCTGCGAGCACACAGAAGTCGGGCTCGCCGGTGCGCGCGATTTCGCGGGCGAGCGGACGAGCGAGCATCTGCTTAATAAAGAGCGCCTGGCTGGCACGCTCACAGGCGACGAGCAGGCGGCGCGTGTGGTTACGGTCGGCGCCGGCCATGCCACGGGTGACGAACACGTCGCGCTCGTTGAGATAGTCGACGATGCCGGCCTTGATGGCCTCGTAGCTCTCGACGGACAACGGTCGGTTGACCGCTCCCCAAGCGATCTTGTCGTGCACGTCGGGCGTGTCGACGATAAAGCGGTCGTTGGGCGAGCGGCCGGTTCGCTCCCCCGTCTCGATCACGAGTGCGCCGTTGGAGGCCATGCAGCCTTCTTCGCGGCGGATCGCATGCTCGACGAGTTCGGCCGCCGGCAGGTCAACCAGCAGGCGGGGCTGGTTCTCGGCGGGATCTTCGACCAACGTAAGACCAAAGTTGGACAGTACTTCTGCAGGGGTAACACCAGGCATGGGGCCTCCTTTAAAAGCGCGTCACGCGGGCGCGCGCTTTACTCACGTAGAGTCCGTTGTACCCGAAGTGCAAAAACGTTTTTGCGGCAACCACAGAGCATCCCGCCCAACGGTCAAAATTCGCAGGTAAGCGTAACCCGGCCTAGTCGTTTAAGAACGTCCCCAATGACTAATCCTAGAGCGGCAGGCCTTGGCCGAGCATGGCGATGGCGCTCATGAGGACCAGCATGCCAGCAGCGTAGGGCAGCACCGCGCCCAGGAGCTCGGCGTCCTTTCCGCGCACGTGCACGGCGGCAAGGCCAATCGCGAGCGTCTGCGGAGAGATCATCTTACCGGCGGCGACGCCCAGGGCGTTCAACGCGACCATCCAGTAGTCGCTCACACCCAGCGCAGCGGCAGCCTGGCTCTGAATGGGGCCAAACAGCATGCCCGAGGACGTGCCCGAGCCGGTCACAAACGCACCGACCGCACCAATCCACGGAGCCAGAATCGGGTACAGACCGCCGGCGACCGCAATGCAAAACGCACTGATCGACGAAATCATGCCGGCATAGCCCATCACCTTGGCGCAGCCCAGCACCGAAAGCATGGTGATCACCGTCGGCGTCATCTGCTTCACAGTCGCGGCCAGCACCTCGCCCATCATGCGCGGCGAAGCGCCCTGAATGGCACCGCCGACAAACGCCGCCAGGAAAATCCAGACGCCCGGCGTATTGATCCACGAAAACGTAAGCGTACCGGGATTCTCACCGCAATACACCTGCACGTGGCTCGCAAACGGCGCGAGCGCGGCGTGCACGACGGGAACCAGGTTGGAGGTACCCAGCAGCAGCACAAAAATCAGGATGAAGCACGACCAGGCAGAAAGCGCCGACTTAACGGTGAGCTTCTCCCCCGCCTCGATATTCATGTGGAAGCGCGCATCCAGGTGGCCGAACTTCTCGGCACGCATGGCAAGCGCGGCGGTCAGCGCGAGCGAAACGATGGATCCTACAACCACGGCCAGCTCGGGGCCCACAAACATGGCAACGACCAGAGCCGCGCCGACAAACGACACGCCGGAGAGCAACGCCACGCCGGCAACACCGTGCAGGCGCTCGCCCACACTCGCGGCATTGCCCTGGTCATCGGCAACACGGCCCGCAACCAGCACAATAAATAGCGGCATCACCACAAAGAACGGTGTGAGTTGCACCAGCTGAACGGTCGCCAGGTGCAGGGAATCCAGACCCACCAAGTCGGCAACGGACACCGTGGGGATGCCGATGGAGCCGTAGGGCGTGGGCACGCCGTTTGCCAGCAGGCAGATGAGCACGGCGGGCACGGCCTCAAAACCCAGGCCCGCGAGCATGCCGGCAGGAATGGCGACGGCAGTGCCAAAACCGGCCATGCCCTCCATAAAACCACCGAAGCACCAGGCCACGAGCAGCGCCAGCAGACGGCGATCGCTGCTGATGGAGGTAATCATGCTGCCGATCACATCCATGGCGCCCGTGCGAACGCACAGGTTATACGTGAACACCGCGGCGATGATCACCAGAACGATGGGCCACAGGGCCATCAAAAAGCCTTCGAGCGAGGCGGTCGCGATCTGCGCTGCCGGCAGGTGACACCATGCGAAGGCAAGCAAGCACGAAAGGACAAACGATCCGATAGCGGCCTTCCAAGCTGGCCATTTAAAGCACAGCAGCATCACGACAAGCCAAATAATCGGCACAAGAGCCAGTAAGAATGCGGCGACGTCCATAGGTAGAAGCTCCTTGGTGCCGCGTGGGCGGCATCGGGGGGTGTCACAAAACTTCAACAGGATACCGCACACTTACCGACAAATTACAGCCGCCTGCCGAAAATATTGAACAATCCGTTCAAAAACACGAGCGAACACCGTCGCGTCTATACTAAAGCGCAGCAATAGAAAGGACTCCGCCTTGAGCATCACGCCCCTCGATAGCATTCGCCGCGCCATCGCCCGCCGCAACGGCATCTCCAACCCCGCTGCATCGAGAGACAGCGCCGCGAAGGCCCAGGGCGGCCGCATCGAGAACGGCCTCTTCCCTGCCTCGCACACTGCCGAGGAACTCGCACGCATCCAGGAGCTGAGCCAGCGCAACGCCGGCGGGCCCGATAGCAGCCAAGCCACACGTCGCCGGCGCGAACGCGATCGGGAGCCCGGCCCCGTCCGCCGCATGGTCAACGCTTGGTGGAACCGTCTGCTCGGCGCCGTCTACGGCGGCGGCTTCTCCATGCAGGAAGCGGAATACGAGGAGCACGCCACCAGTCGCGACTATCTTTGGAACACCCTCGGCACCGCCGTGTGGGGCTTGGCGTTTCCGCTGCTCACCATCGTGTCTACGCAGCTCGTGGGCGCCGAAGAAGCAGGCAAATTCTCCATCGCCTTTGTCACCGGCACGCTCATCATGATCGCGTGCAACTACGGCGTGCGCAATTTCCAGGTCTCGGACATCGACGAAAAGACGTCCTTTGCCTCCTACCAGCTCAACCGCTGGCTTTGCGGAGCGCTCGCCCTAGGCTGCGGCCTCATGTACAGCAGCGCCCGCGGCTATGACGCGCAAATGGCGACGATCGGCTTGGGCGTCTACCTGTATAAGGTGATAGACGGCGTCGCCGACGTGTACGAAGGCCGCCTGCAGCAGGCCGACAAGCTCTACTTGGCTGGCATGAGCCAAACGCTACGCTCCGTCGGCGTCATCGCGGTCTTCAGCGTGGCGCTGCTCCTCACGCGCAGCATGCCCATCGCGGCCATGGCCATGGGCGTCACCGCGATCGCCTCGCTCGTGCTGGTCACCGCGCCGCTTGCCCTGCTCGAGACCGAAAAATCGCGCCGCGTGAGCCTGCGCGAGGTCGGCCACCTGTTTGTCCAGTGCGCTCCACTCTTTGGCGCGCTATTCCTGTTCAACCTTATCGAGAGCATGCCCAAGCTTGTGATGGAAGGCACACTGGCCTACAAATACCAGCTGTACTTTAATGCCCTGTTTTTTCCGGCTCAGGCTATTCTGTTGAGCATTGGATTTATCTATAAACCGCAGCTCCTACGCTTGTCGAGCATTTGGGCAACTCCTCGCAAGCGTCGTCGCTTTGACCTAATTATTGTTGCCGTTATGGCGCTGATCGTGGTCATCACCGGCGTGTGCGCCGCATTTATGGCAGGTCCCGGTATTCCCCTCATGAGCTTTATGTACGGCCTCAGCTTTGAGCGCTACCGTACGCTGGCGCTGCTAATGGTCCTCGCCGGCGGCGTCACCGCGGCCATCGACTTTATCTACGCCATCATCACGGTGTTGCGCCACGCCGGCGACGTCACCAAGATCTACCTGATCTGCTTCGCCGTAAGCGTAGTGCTGCCGGTGATCCTGATTAAGCTGCTGGGTCTGATGGGCGCTGTGGTGAGCTACCTAGCCATCATGGTCCTACTCCTGGTGCTACTGATTATCGAGTACGCCCACATCCGCCAACGCATTGAGCGCGACCGCAACCCCTACGGCGCCTAATTAGCTGCCCACGGTCACCGGAATTTGCGATGGAATCACCCCGGCTGGGGTCACATTGCGAACAATATGCATCACGCAAAACTAAGTGAGTAGACTTTTACCGAATCCCGCACCACACCGACAAAGCACAAGTCCGTGACCTGCGGTTTTATTGAGGCAAATATGTTGGGTGCTCGGCATTTCCAAAAAAGTCTACTCACTTAGCCAGCGGGCAGCCAAATGATTATTTAATCCCCGTCCCTGAAAAATCAATTTGCGGGCAGAAGGGCAAAAGTAGTCAAAAAAGGCCCCGTCCAAAATTAGCTACCCCTTGCACCGATTATTCGCCCGGGTTGATATTCGCGTAGAACTCCGCCCCATCATCGAGCCGCAGGATGCCCACGCGACCGAACTCGGAGCCGGTGGCGGCGGCGCAATCGATATCGATGCGATCGGGCACGCCGGCAGTGTCCTCGCCGCCCAAGCGCACGATCTGCCCTCGTCCCGATTCCTCATCGAGCCCCGCAAGACCACCGACCTCGCAATAACGCCCGAGCGACACCGTTGGCGTGTGGCCACTCACCACGACCGAACCCTTGCCCTCGGCAGAAAGCAGCCCCGTCGGGGCATCCCAATAGCCATGGCGAATCCAGAGCAAGTCATCGGACGACTGTACGGCGAGCATTTGCTGCAGCAGCTCGCGATCGGCATCGACCGCTCCCCTGCCGTCGCCGCAATCGACACCATGCTCAAGCAAAAACGCACGCGCCGCCTCGGTCTGAATGCCGGCGTGCACCAGCAGGTACGGCCGCTCGGCAGTCTCGACCACCGCGTAGAGCGGCAGCGCGGCCATCCATCGCACGAGCTCCTCGTATGCCTCAAATTCCATGTCGTTGAGCTGCTCGCGCGTCGTCCAGCCACCGTTGATATCCCAGGTCTCGGCATCGAGCGGATCCTGACCAATGATGGCATCGAGCATGATCTGCTCGTGATTACCCTTGAGCACGTGGGCGTTGGGCAGCGAGCGCACGAGCTTAATAACGCCGACCGGATCGGGCCCGCGATCGATCATGTCGCCCAGCACGTACAGCGTGTCGTCGGACGTCAACGAGATCTTAGACAGGGCCTCGTCAAGCGCACGCACGTGCCCGTGAGCATCAGATGTCACATAGATCGCCATGGTACGCCTCTCCTTGCATTGCGGCCGAAGCCCGGTGCCGCAACTAAAACTTCAAGTTGAACTTAAACGTTACCCATTGTACTCCGTTGCAATAAAGCTGGAAAGGGTTTCCGAGCAGAGGCAAAGACGGCAGCCGTCTATGACGATATCGCGCACGCCCGCAATCCAACCCCATAAACCCACCATCTTTGGGTACAAATAACCACAAACAACTGACCGTGCCACGCCAACCACCCAGGAGCGGACACTATCCATGAACCAGATCCTTCTCTTTATCGGCCTCGTCATCATTTTGTGCCTGACCATCAAACCCGTCGGCAAAAAACTCCCCTTCCCCACCCTGCTCATCTTTATCGCGCTGGGCATGCTGTTGGGCGTCAACGGCCCGACGCATATCGACTTTAGCGACTACGCACTCACCGAAACCGTCTGCAGCACGGCGCTGCTGTGCATCATGTTCTACGGCGGCTTTAACACCAATATCGACCGCGCCAAGCCCGTCGCTGCGCCGGCGGTGCTGCTGAGCACGCTCGGCGTCGTCATCACTGCCGGCATCACCGGCGTGTTCGCCCACTTCGCGCTGGGGATCGACTGGATCGGCAGCCTGCTGCTGGGATCGGTCGTGGCATCCACCGACGCGGCGAGCGTCTTTAGCGTACTGCGTGAGCACAGCCTGTCGCTGAGAGGTGGCACCGACTCGCTGCTCGAGGTCGAATCGGGCTCCAACGACCCCGTCGCCTACATGCTCACCGCTGTGCTCGCTACACTCGCGGCCGGCGGCGACATCAACATTCCCGCACTGCTGGCCAAGCAGATTATCCTGGGCGTGGGCCTGGGCCTTGCCATCGGCTGGGCGGCGGGCCGCCTGATTGAACGCGCGCACGCAACGGCCAAGGACGCGCAGACCATCTTCTTGTTCGCCGTGGCCATCGTCGCCTACGCGCTGCCGAGCCACCTGGGCGGCAACGGCTTTTTGGCCGTGTACCTGGCAGGCATTGTACTGGGCGCCAGCGACATCACCGGCAAAGTCGAGATGGCGCACTTCTTTGACACCCTCACCGAGATGGCCGAGATGACAATCTTCTTCTTGCTCGGCCTGCTCGTTACACCCGCACGCCTGCCGCAAATGCTGCTACCGGGCCTGGCACTCATGGCGTTTATGCTCTTTGCGAGCCGCCCCATCGCCGTAGGCATGCTGCTGGCGCCGTTTAGGACGAACCCTCGCCAGGTCGCGCTCGTAAGCTGGGCGGGCCTGCGCGGAGCAGCTTCGGTCGTCTTTAGTCTCTTTGCCGTGGTGGCCGGCGTTCCCGGCGGACACGACCTATTTGACCTGGTGTTTGTGGTTGCCGTGTCGAGCATTGTGGTGCAGGGCTCGCTTCTGCCGGCGGTGGCGAAGAAGCTCGATATGATCGATGCGACCGGCGACGTGCGCCGCACCTTTAACGACTACCGCGACGAGGACGGCATGTCGTTTGTAAAGCTCAAGGTGGGCGCTGGACATCCGTTTGCCGGACGCTCGCTCGCCGATATTGGCAGCGCCACAGATATGCTCGTGGTCCTGGTGCTGCGCGACGGTGCGCACCCGGTACTGCCCAATGGCGACACCGTGATCCAGGAAGGCGATCTGCTGGTGATGGCCGCCCCAACGTTCGAAGAGCGTGCCGAGGTTACACTGCGCGAGGTCACCGTGACACCCCACGGTCGCTTGGCCGGCCAGCGCCTGTGCGATGTGTCGCAAGGCAAGCATCCGTTTATTGTGGTGATGCTCAAGCGCGAAGGCCAGACGATCATCCCCGATGGCAACACCCTAATATACGCCGGCGACGAAGCCGTCATTGCCACGCTGGCGTCGTAGTGACCAGGAGGTGGCTAATTTGCGACGAAGACCAAGCGCCTAGAGAACCTTATGTCTTCGCTCGCCGATTTGGATTTGCCTGAGGAGTAAAGCGCCCCTCCCCCATGTAACCATCCTGTAAATCATAGCGGCGTAGTCGAGTTTTACCGTGATGCGGTCGCGCCTACCGCTCCACTGTGCTAAAGTATCCCGAACGTTCAAACGACTACGAGGGGAACCAGAAGATGGCACGTGTGCACAACTTCTCAGCTGGCCCGGCCGCACTGCCTACAAGCGTGCTCGCCGAGATCGCCGACGAGATGATGGACTACCGCGGTTGCGGCATGTCCGTGCTCGAGATGAGCCATCGATCTAGCATGTACCAGCAGATCATCGACGACGCCGAGGCAACCCTGCGTCGCCTGCTGAGCATCCCCAACAACTACCGTGTCCTGTTTTTGCAGGGCGGCGCCACGCTGCAGTTTGCGGGCATCCCCATGAACCTCATGCGCCGCGGCCGCGCCGGCTACATCGTGACCGGCAACTTTGCCAACAAGGCATACAAGGAGGCCGCCAAGTACGGCGAGGCCGTGCTGCTCGCGAGCTCCGAGGACACCAATTTCGACCGCATTCCCAACATGGCCGACATCAACGCTCGCATTGCCGCCGAGGCCGCGAGCGACGGGCTCGACTACGTTTACATCTGCCAGAACAACACCATCTTTGGCACCATGTACCACGAGCTGCCCGCTTGCGGCGACGTACCGCTGGTCGCAGATGTCTCGAGCTGCTTTTTGTCGCAGCCGCTCGATGTTGAGCGCTACGGGCTCATCTACGCCGGCGCGCAGAAAAACGCCGGCGCCGCGGGCGTGACCGTGGTTATCGTGCGCGACGACCTCATCGCCGACGGCCCCGCCTTTGCGCAGACGCCGCAGTACATGGACCTTAAGGCCCAGGCCGCCAAGGGCTCCATGCTCAACACGCCCAACACCTTTGGCATCTACGTGTGCGGCAAGGTGTTCCGGTGGGTCGAGGAGACCGGCGGACTTGCCGCCATGGCCGAGCGCAACTGGGCCAAGGCCAACCTGCTCTACAACCTGCTCGAGCACAGCATGCTGTTCCATGGCACCACACAGGCCGACAGCCGCTCCATCGCCAACGTCACCTTCCGCACCGACGACGCCGAGCTCGACGCGGCCTTTGTCGCAGGTGCGGCCGAGCACCAGATTCAAAACGTCAAGGGTCATCGCCTGGTGGGCGGCATGCGCGCCAGCGTCTACAACGCCGTAACCATGGAAGACGTGCAGGCACTGGCCACGTACATGAAGGACTTCGAAGCGCAGCACGGTTTGAGCCAGCGATCTAACTAGCCCGCAGCACGCGGGCCGATCAGCCACTTCAAACCACTTGTTTTAAACAAACCAGCTAAGGAGTTTTTCATGCGCAAGATTAAGACCATCGACGACATCACCAAAGACGGCAAAGTCGAGTTTGGCGAAGGCTACGAATTTGTAAGCACCGCCGAGGAGGCCGACGCGATCCTGATGCGCTCGACCGACCTGCACGGCTACGAGCTGCCCGAGGGCATCCGCGCCATCGCCCGCTGCGGCGCCGGCGTCAACAACATCCCCGTCGAGGAGTACGCCAAGAAGGGCGTCGTCGTCTTTAACTCCCCTGGCGCCAATAGCAATGCCGTCAAGGAGCTCGTCCTGGGCATGCTGGTGCTCTCGAGCCGCGGCGTAGTACAGTCGATGAACTGGGTGCGCGACAACGCCGACGACCCCGAGATTCAGGTCGATGCCGAAAAGGCCAAGAAGGCCTTTGTGGGCCGCGAGCTTAAAGGCAAGCGCATCGGCGTCATCGGTCTGGGCAACGTAGGCTCCAAGGTCGCCAACGCCTGCGTCGACCTGGGCATGGATGTCTACGGCTACGACCCGTTCATTTCCGTCGAGCACGCGTGGGTGCTGAGCCGCGAGGTGCAGCGCGTGGGCACGCTCGAGGATCTATGCCGCGGCTGCGACTACCTCACCGTGCACGTGCCCAGCAAGGCAGACACCATCGGCATGATCAGCACCGAGCAGATTAACCTGCTGGCACCCGACGCCGTGCTCATCAACTACGCGCGCGAAACCATCATTGACGAGGATGCCGTCGACGCTGCCCTGCGCGAGGGCAAGCTCAGCTGGTTTAGCTGCGACTTCGCCACGCCCAAGACGGTCAAGATGCCCAATACGTTTATCACCACGCACTCGGGCGCCGGCACCGGCGAAGCCGAGGCCAACTGCGCCGACATGGCCATCAGCGAGCTCAAGGATTACCTGGAGAACGGCAATATCGCGCACAGCGTCAACTATCCTGCCTGCAGCATGGGCAAGGCGCGCGCCGCAAGCCGCATCGCCTGCCTGCACGCCAACGTGCCCAACATGATCGGCCAGATCACGGCAATCCTGGCCAAAGACAACGCCAACGTGCAGCGTATGACCAACGAGTCCGCCGGCGAGAACGCCTACACCATGTTCGACACCGATGAGCACCTGGACAGCAGCACCATCGAGGCGCTCAAGCAGATTCCGTCGATGTATCGCGTGCGCGTGATCAAGTAGCGCCGACTGACCTGACGGGCAGCTCCCCATGTGGCCTGCCCGTCACTGACATTGAATGCCCGCGGGGGTGCCTTTCGCACGAGAGGCGCCCCCGTTTTTGTGAGCGCTCCATTAAATGCGCCGAGCCGCTTCTTGGCATACAATCTGTATGTTGACCTAACTATCTGTGAGGTGCCTATGGTTGATACAGATTTTGCCTGGCGGCTTACGCAAGGGCTCGTGCGGATCGACAGTTCCGACCCAGGTGCGTATGAGGGCGAGATTGAACGCTATATCAAAGCGTTGGTTGAGGAACGGTTGGCGCAGCTGAGCCATCCGGTACTCGATGCCGTGCAGGTTGAGGAACTCGAGGTGCTGCCCGGGCGCCGCAACCTTATGGTCACCGTGCCGGGACTGAGCGACGAGCCACGGCTCGTCTATATCTGCCATATGGATACCGTTACACTGGGCGATGGCTGGGACGCGGACATTCCGCCGCTCGGAGCGATCGTGCGCAACGATAAACTCTATGGCCGCGGTGCCTGCGATATGAAGGGTGGCCTGGCCTGCGCCATTGCCGCACTGGTCCATACGCTCGAGCGCGTGGCGGCAGAAGGCAAGCTGCCCCGCCGTGGCTTCTCACTCATTTGCTCGGTCGACGAGGAGGACTTTATGCGCGGCTCAGAGGCCACGATCGATGCTGGCTGGGTCGGCTCGCGTGAATGGGTGCTGGACACCGAGCCCACCGACGGACAGATCCAGGTGGCGCACAAGGGGCGTACGTGGTTCGAGATTGAAATGACTGGCGTGACGGCGCATGCGAGCCAGCCCTGGAAGGGCGCGGATGCCGTCGCTGCCATGGCCGAGGTCGTGTGTTCGCTCCGTCGCGCGTTTATGGCGCTGCCCGCGCACGATGAGCTGGGGCCTTCGACCATCACGTTTGGCCAAATCGAGGGCGGATATCGCCCCTACGTCGTACCCGACCGCGCCAAAGTCTGGGTCGACATGCGCCTGACCCCGCCGACCGATACGGCCGCCGCGACGCGCATGGTAGAGCAGGCCATCGCCGTCGCCGAAGCCGCCGTTCCCGGTTGCCATGGCAGCTACACCGTAACGGGCGACCGCCCCGCCATCGAGCGCGACCCGAACTCTCCCCTTCTAGCAGCGCTCAAGCGTGCCGCCGATGACGTGACGGACGCGGACACGACCGTCGGCTTCTTTACCGGCTACACCGACACCGCCGTCATTGCCGGCAAGACAGGTAACCGCAATTGCATGAGCTACGGTCCCGGGTCGCTCGCGCTCGCGCACAAGCCCAACGAATATGTGCCCCACGCCGATATCGTTCGTTGTCAGCAGGTGCTAATCGCGCTCGCCGATAACGTGCTCTGGGACGCGAGCGGCCAAGTTGGGGCATAATAAGCCGCGAACAAACCGACTCGTGCGTTAGGACCGCCCATGAAAGCACTTCCGTTTCCCTGCATCCGCCCGGCTCAGGACCGCGTGCTCGAGGCGCTGCCTGCAATGGGCAGCATCCTGAGCGGCAACGATGCTCTGCGCGGAGCCCTTGCCGATGGTCTGATGCTCAAGGACCCGGGTGCGGCGTATTACGTGTACGAATGCTCGGGCGAGCCGGGACGTGTGACGGGTGTCGTGGCGATCTGCCCGGTTGGTGCGCTGGCGGGCGGCGACGCGGTTACCG
>OATO01000409.1_pt1 | contig 13146 bp, 10 predicted proteins | sample 1495011 | NCBI WGS metagenome assembly OATO01 (sample SAMEA2579961, study PRJEB22360) | human gut metagenome | biome: human gut; feature: human-associated habitat; material: faeces | place: Denmark | collected 2008/2010 | reverse complement strand
AAGGGATAATTTTATCCCTTATAATTTTAAGCAAACAACTGTAGTATCCATTTGAAAAACGCTGGAAATACAGAATAATCAAAATCATTTGACCATCTAGCAAAGTCCGCTACTGTTGTTGATAAAACGCCTACCGTTAACGCTTGTCCAAATGACAATAACAGTCCAGCAACGACTCCAGCTAAAATAGCCCCACGCCAGCCTCCTGTAGAGTTTCCAAAAACACCTGCTGGTCCACCTCCAAAAAAGGTAGTAATAACCGGTGGTGTCAGAGCATACCAGCCAATTGCACCAAAGATAATCGTACACAATATAACTGTACCTAAACAACTTAAAAAACCTAGCATAACTGCAGTTGGAGCAAAGTTAAAAACGACAGGACAGTCTAATGCTGGTACTGCATTAGGTACAATTTTTTCAGAAATACCTTTAAACGCTTCTGTGATCTCTGAAACCATCATTGAAACACCATTCAATACAATTGTAATCCCCACTCCAAATTGAACGCCAGAAACAATCGCATATAAAATTGCGGGCTGTCCATTACTTAAATTCGCTTCGACATAATCAAAACCAGCCAAGCATACTGCCACGATATATAGGATTGTCATAACTAAAGCGGTAGAAACTGTAATGTCTTTTAAAAAGTTTAATTTAGGATTAATATTAATGTTTTCAGACGATTCATTTTTATGTTTTTTAAATAAATTTCCAACTAATGAACCCGTAATAACTCCGAATGTTGTGGTGTGACCATAGGCAAAATCATCACTGCCGGTAACCTTTCTCAAGAAAGGCTGGGCCAATGCTGGAGCTAAAGTACAGTAGATTCCTGTTAGTAGACCACCAATAATAATGACTAACGTATTATTTGGATTAGCAAACACTTCTACAGCTACAGCTAAATAAACAAAGATCAAATAATATGTTTGATGTGCTGTTAAAAACACGTACTTAAATGGTGTAAATCTAGCTAAAATTAGATTTATAAAAAAACCAATAACCATAATAATTGCAATCGTCGATGCCCACTGTTCAGTAAATGCATTTGTTCCCATTCCAGTTGCAACTGTTTCAATCCCCATAATTTTTTCCAGCAGCGTAGCTATCGGCGTAACTACGCCTGCGATTGTGCTTGTTCCTACACTTAGAATTAAATAACCGATTCCCGTTTTGACTGATCCAGAAATAATTTTATCTATTGATTTTTTTTGTAAAATAAGACCAATCATCGCAACAATACTTAAGAAAATAAACGGCTGATTAAACACATAATTTTGAAAAATATCTACAATAACTTTAAATACTGACATAATCTCACTCCTCTACAATAAATTCTTTTTTTCTAATAATTTTTTTATTTTTTCCTCTAATTCATTCATATCCATTAGATTATTGATTACAATAACATCCTCATAACAAGAACGTAATTCATCAGCAAACGATTCAAAAGTAAATACTGCATCGCACATTAGTCCTTTAGACATTGATAATCCTTTATTCTCAACTGTTACCTCTAATGGTAAAGCAAATTTTTTAAAAGTTTTATCAATATTCATTCTTAACAAAGTGCTTGTTCCGACTCCGGCACCACATACCGTGATAACTTTAAAACTTTTCATTTTTCATCCCTCTTTTGCATCATGTAATATTGTTTTTACTATTTTAGCTGGCTCACTTATGGATGTTCCGATAAACCCCCCTGCCTCTATACATTTCTTCATCTTACTACCGTCATTAATTCTTCCTTCGGCAATGACTCTTGATACTCCGGCTGTTTTTAGCTCTTTAATAATTTCATAATCTGGATCTGGTGATGGCACTGTTCCAAATATAATTGGATTTTTAGAATATGGCGTGTATCCTGATAAAGTAGTACCTACTGCATCAACTCCCGCTTTAGATGCTCTGATTCCCTCTTCCACTGTAGAAATATCTGCAATAACAAATATTTTTTATTTTATTAACAAATTCTTCTAATGATAAATCATCATAACGTTCTCTTTGAGTGCAATCTATGGCTATACCATCAACGCCAGCTGCAACTAGCTGATCGACTTCATCCATTGTTGGTGTAATTCTAAAACTAGAATGAAGCGGATCATCTCCTTTATAGATTTTTTTAATACCAATAAGCGGAACATCTACAACTTCTGCAATTGCCTTTACATGTTCTAAATTTGTTCTTATCGCCTTAGCTCCTCCAGCAACACAACTTTGAGCCAGGCATTGAATTGCAATAGAATTGTCCATATAGGGATTTATTGCTGAATCAGCATAACAAGAAACTATCAGTCCCCCTTTAATAGCATCAATATTTTTATTATCCTTTAAAATATCTTGATAAGAACGGGCATTAAATATTTTATGTAAATATTTTCTATCCATTAGACATAGTGCCACTTCTTGAAACAGCTTTAAATGCTCCTCATCACTTTTAGCTGCAAGCGCTAACAATACTCGAACTGGATCATTAACAGAGTGTCCAAACTTCACTCCATTTTTAAAAGTTACTAAGCTAATACTATTTTGATACACATGACCATTTGGTCTTGCGTGAGCCAAGGCAACCCCTGGCATGACTACAATATAGGGGCCATTTTTTTCAATAATATTCACCATATCATTTATATACTGGTGATCAATATAGCCATTTTTCTCTAATAGATAACCAGCATAGACAATTGCTTCTTTCCAATCATGGCACTCTTTATAAAAATCCACACAATTCTCTTTTATATATTTAATCATATTTACTTACCTCATTAATCTGGTCTAAAACATAGTCTAGTTCAAAATAACGTTCTATCCCATTATTTCTTATATTCTCTAAAAATTTGATAAAATTATTTAATGCTTTCATGTGCGTATAATTATCTTTAGCCGCTAAACATAAAATAATATGCACTGGATCATATTTATCATGATTAAATTTGACACCATTTTTAATAATTAACAGACTCATTGATGTTTGATTAACCCCATAATCAATTTCTCCATGAATAAGGGCTATTCCTTCATCAATAACCATATATGACCCTGATTTTTTCACCGTATCTATCATTGATTTAATATAACATTCTGCAATATCTTGACTCTTAACTAGCATTTGTCCGGCACAGCAGACTGCAGTCTCCCAATGATCGACCGTATCACATAGTAGAACTTTATCAGCAGTTAAATATTCATTTAATAATGGCTGCAGTTTGATTCCTGCATCAATTCCTAAATCTTTAAAATATTCACTGAAATCATCGAAAAGCTGCTGATAGTTTACAATCTCGCAGTTTCTCTTAACAATACTTAAAATTCCATCCATAAAAGTATCACTTTCTTGAATATTTTGATGAACAATTTTTTCCATAGCATTTTCAATCAATCGATAATCACTCTCTTTTAAAATTACATTGACTTTAACAACCAAACACTGCATTATTTGTAGATCAATACTTGAAATAATAAAATCGATATTACTGAGATCTATATTTAAAATCCGTTCTTCAGTTACTGTTTTCTTCACAATAATATTTTTAAATCTCGAGCAGATCATCTCCTTCATTAAAGAAGCCGTCCCAAAACCATGAACACAAACAATTACAACATTATACACATCTTTAAAACGATTTTTTCTCTCTAAAGCGGCACAAAAATGAAGCGTTAAAAAAGCTATATCATCCTCTTTAATTCCTTTTAATTCCTTATAGCCTAATTCATCAATTGTTTCTAATAATGCTATAAAAACTTCATGATAATTTTTCTTAATAACTGTCAAACTCGGATTAACAACCGGTACTTGATTTTGCAGTTTAAATACTGTAGGACCTAAATGGAGGGTTAAAGAATTGATCAATTCCTCATCTCGACTAAAATTTACATTAAGTTTTTCTCCTACTTTAAAGGCTAAAGTAGTTGCTATCATTTGTATATTAGCCCAATCATAGATAACATATCGCTTTAAAGTCGTATATCTAGCACTATTTAATAAGATCGTAATAATAGCAACTTCTGATTGTGACATCTTAATATTTAATGCCTGCATTATTTGTGAACAAATAAATTGAGCATCATGATATCCTTCTGTTTTTGAAATCTCAATCAAATAATCTTGATGTAGGATGATATCATACCCTAATTCTATTCTTGTCAAAGAAACAGCTAAATGGATACAAATATCTTTATATGATAAATAGGTTAATTTCTTTTCACTATGACTTTCAAAATCATTCATAACTTTAATAATGATTTTCCAGTATTTATCGAAGACCATTCGATAAATATTCTTTTCAATAAAAGTTATTGGTGTATATTGAAAGTGCATAAATTTATTAAAATCAATATTCTTTTCAATAACTCTAAAGAAACATGAGCGTATGTCTCTTTCGTCACCCTCTATATAACTGCCTTTTCCTGTTTTTACATTAATAGAAAAATCATATCCCTCATATTCTTGTCTTATCGAAAGAATATCTTTATCAATACTACTTTTACTAACATTCATTTCATCAGCAAAATACTGACTTGTGAGTGGTTCACTGCAACACCACATTGAAACTAAAATATAGCACTTTCTTTCAAACGGACTTATCGCATATACATAATTATCCAAATTCGAAATTTCTTTCATCAGTATCTCTTTTTCTTGAAGAGTAATATTAAACTGAATCTTTCCATTTCTTATCATTATATTTTTTTTAATATTTATTGTTTCTAAAAAATCATTAATATCATCAATAACATATCTAATCATTCGAATAGAGATCTCAAAATCATGTGCTAAATCTTCTACTTGATAGTTTTTTCCGCCGCACAGCTTCTTCAATATTTCCACACTTCTAGTATTCATAAGATATCCTCATATGATTCAATAAGAGAATCATACGCCTCCTCTCTACTCACTTCATATAATGAATGCGATTTTTATATTGGTTTAAGATATTTTGATTATATTCGTCACCTCCATCAATATTAGCACTATGAAAAATCGGTGGTTCGAAGCCGTCATTAACTAGATTTTCTACTACTTGAATAATCACACTATTTAAAATAAAAGCTCCGGCTATTGTAGAGGTTGGGGCAACCTTTTGGTCTAGACCATCAATAGTAATACTGGAATCCTCAAAATCTCCACAATTATCAATAACAATATCTGCAATATCTAACAATTTCTTTCCTGTTTCATGTCGCGAAACTACAGCTTGACTATATTCTATATTTGTAACAGCAATCACGATCACACCCATTGCCTTAGCCCGTAATGCCATATCAATTGCAATTGTATTTCGACCAGAAACTGAATGAATAATTAGAACATCTTCTTTTTGTATTGGCGTATGCTCTAAAATCAATGTCCCATAACCAGGTAGTCTCTCCATTTGCGAGGTTAGAGTTATTGGTCTTACATCTAATTGAACTTCCTTTGCCATAATTGGATTAATTAAAGCCAATCCACCAGCCCGATAAAACAGTTCTTGGGTAAGAATTCCCGCATGAGAAGCTCCAAAAGCATAAATCGTATGTCCCTTTTCAATACATTGGGTCATTTCTAAGGCAGCTTTTTGAATAGCTGCTTCTTGTGAATCTACAATATTATTTAAAATATCATGAATATGCTGATAGTATCTTGATCTTGCTTTCATCATAAATTCCTTATCCGATAAAAATATTTATCCACTAATTTATCATTATGATCAGCACAATCTTCATTCATAAAAGCCATATGACCATTGTAATAAACATCCGGGTGAATTCCCTTTTTAACTAAAATATCAACCATTTCACATAATATTGCATTTTGTAAAAAGACATTTGGTATTGTACTAGTTGCCCCCACTTTCATAGGAAAATTTTCTATCTCAATTGCCGCATCACCTATTAATGAACAATTATCTAACACTACATCAGCAACATCTTTAAGCTTCACTCCTGCCTTATGTTTTGTCTTTAAGAATTGGCTATATTCCACTGCAGTAATCGCAATAATAGGAATTCCCTTTTCTTTTGCCCTTATAGCAGCATCTACTGGTGCAATATTATTGCCAGAATTAGAAATAATAATCATGCAGTCATTAGGGGTGATTCGATGATAATCAACTATCATTTTTCCAATTTCATACATATTTTCAATGTGATAACTTTTTGTAATTTCAAAACTGCCTGTTGCACTTTGTTCCAGCAAAGCACAATAATTAGCCGGGGTAGCAGCTCGCCAAAATGCATCATCGACTACTAAATGAGAATGACCCGTCCCAAACCCATAAATAAGACCTCCTTTTTCAGTTGTATCAGCAAGTATTTTTGCAGCTTTTTTGATATTATCTTTTTGCGTATTTTTTACTTGTGCAACAACCTTTTCCATAACTTCAAAATAATTTTCCCAAGCTTCCATTTAAAAGCCTCCTTCCTTTACAATTTCATTATACCTAAATTCAAAAGAGCAAATATTTGCAAATTCTTTCAATTTCTTGAGAAGCATTTTACAAGTTCAATAAAAAAAGAAATTTGAAATAATATCCAAATCTCTTAAAATACATTATATTTTATAATGAAAAAAGGAGTTTTAAATTAATAAACTCCGCGACTCTATAAACTTTACTTTATTCAAACAAGGCACTTCCTACCCTTATCATCGTTGCTCCATACTTTAACGCTTCGTGATAATCATTAGACATCCCCATTGATAATTCTGTCATTTCAAACTCTGAATATTTACAATTTAATTGATCAAATAACTCCTTTGTTAGTTTAAAATATACTGCTGTATCATTAGAATCAATATGTGGTGCCATCATCATTAGCCCTTTTACAATTAAATGGGGACATTCTTTTAAATAATCAAATACATCTTCAATTTCTTCTACTGCAAAACCATGCTTACTTTCCTCTTTTGCTACATTGACTTGGATTAATATTGGCATTTTTAAATCATGCTTCTTAGCTTGTTTTTCTACTTCTTTAATTAATGAATAACTATCAATTGAATGAATCAAGCTAACTTTATCAATTATATACTTAACTTTATTTGGTTGTAGCGTTCCTATCATATGAAATTCTTGTGCCCCATGATACTTTTCATATTTTTCTAAAAAAGCTTGGACTCGATTTTCGCCAAAATACTTTACTCCTAGTTTTTCTAATTCATTAATCTCTTCAATTCCAACATATTTTGTTGCTGCGACCAATTTAGCATTACCAACCGATTTTAAAATATTTTTTACTGCCTGTTCATTTACTCTCATTTACTGACCTCCATAGACTAATTGCCCACCTACATAAGTAGCCAATACTTTAATGTCTTTAATATGCTGAACATCTACGTCTAATATATTATCACTAAGCACAACAAAATCGCAATACTTTCCTACCTCCAAAGTTCCTTTGACCTCTTCTTCAAATGAAGCATATGCACCACCGATCGTAAACGACTCGATCGCTTCTTCTCTAGTTAATGCCTGCTCTTTTAGATATGGTCCAGTCCCATCGATAGATGTTCTTGTAACCGCTAATTGAATCCCTTTTAAAACATCTGGGGCTTCAACTGGACAGTCTGACCCATTAGAAATAGTCGTTATATTACGAAGTCTTTTAAAATTATATGATGTTTGTGCTAATTGGGGAGAAACCCTTTGATTAATAATATGATTATCATAATCTAAAAAGACACTTTGAATATAAGCATGTAAATGTAACTGCTGATATTTAAGCAACTGATCTTCTCGAGTGATCTGACAATGCACAATACCATGTCGTGGATCTTCACGAGAATAGTTTTTTAACGCATTTTCGTATCCTTCAAAAATCCAATCTAAGATTCCATCACCAATTGCGTGAATAGCAATCTGCATCTCATGACGATTAGCGTAGTCAAACATCATTTTGATTTCTTCACGACTAAAAACAGGAATTCCTCGTGTCTTAGGTGCATCATAATAAGGCTTACTTAAAAAAGCAGTTCGTGCTCCTAATGATCCATCCCCAAGCATTTTTAATGGGCCTATTTTAAAAAAATCATCACCACTACCGGTACAATAACCTAAATTAATAAACTCTTTTAAGGCTTTTAACGTCGGCAACTGTGCTTGTTCGTAAACTCTTATCGTTAGTTTATTTTCTGCTCTTAATTGTTCAAAAGCCTGTAGAGCATCATGATAATCACTAGTGGCACTCAAGAGATCGTCACTTTGAACAGATGTTATTCCATAACTATGTAACTCTTTTTGAGCGATTAAAATATTATCTTTTATTTCTTCAATAGTTGGCTGAGGGATTGTATCATAGATCAAATAAAGTGCATTTTCTTGAAATAATCCTGCATCTAAATCAAAATAGCCACCCTCGACTGCTTCACTGGTAATATTTGCTAATTCAATTGCTTTGCTATTAGCAACTAAGATATGTCCACAAGTCCGCGTAATTACAATCGGTTCCTCTTCACTAATCATATCAAGATCTTTTCGGGTAGGAAAACGCTGTTCATCTGTAAAATAATCATGATTCCAGCCCCGCCCAATCAGCCACTGCCCCTTTACTAAATGTTTCTTTAATTCTTCTAAAAGTGCTTTAAGCGAATTAGTATGCTTTTCTAATAGAACATTTTTTAAACTTTGACCATAATTAACTAAATGCATATGCGAATCATTAAAACCTGAATATACATATTTATTATTTAAATCAATTTGTTCACCAGAATATTTTAATGCTTCCTTATCACTTCCGATAAAGATAATTTTTCCCTTATCTTCTACAAAAGCAGTTGCCTGATTACAACCGTATAAATTTCCCCGGAAATAAATTCTCATAAAAAAAATCCCCCTTTATTTAGAAAGTAGGATACTTTGATCCTACTTTTCATTATAATATTTTGTTATATCGATACTAGTAACTGCAGCAACATCTTGACCATTGATCCACCGAACACGTTTTACCGTTGTCTCCAACTGAGCACTAATGTTACAATTATAAATCAATTTAGTATACGATAAATCGCTATCCTTCATATCTTTAATTGGGCAGTCAGCGCATGGTTCATCATAGCCTCTAAAAGACTTATAGCAATAATCACCAACTTTTACCTGATTAAAAATATGTTTGATTTTATGATTATAATACACAAGTTTATATGTGTTGGGATCAATAACGTAAATCCCATTTTCTTGGAAATCTAAAATCATTTGAATTGCATTTAAATACTGATTCTTTTCTTTTTCCTGATATTTTTTAACAAGAAAAGTACTAATGATAGCAATCGAAGTTAATAACATTTCTTTTTCTTCCGCTTTATAAGCGTAGGGTTTTTCATGTTCCATGCTTATGATACCAATAATATCATCGCCGTTTTTAATAAGACCACTAATTACCATACGGGTCTTACTATTAGCATAAAGTGTTTTAATTGCTGGAGAAACATCTGAAGCCTTGATATCATTGACCCAAAGAATCCCCTCATCATCAAATTGCCGTACATACTCAGGCCAATAATCATGATAAGTAACATCAATAACTTTTGTTAAATCTTCATTCTTTGAACTCCAATAATTATTTACTTTGTATTTCCCAATATCCAAATCTCGTACAATAATTAAATTTTGGCTCATATAATAATGCATTCCCAATAATTCTAGGACTGCTGTAATTGTTTCATTTAAATCTTGACATTTATATAAAATTCTAAAAATATACTCACCAACATTATCAGAAAACTTTTTGGTAGCCCGATCAACAATATTATTCACTTTATCCAATTGACCATCACTAATCTCTAAACTCTCATCATACAAACAAACACCATTTTTATTATTCTTTTTAATTTTGTATAAAGCCTGATCACCATGGTGATATAACTCATCAAATGTTTTTCCATGATTAGGGTATAAAACTACCCCTACAGATACCGTTACTTTAACTTTTGTTCCTCCAGTTCCATAAGCACCTTCAATCAGTTTACATAGATCATTAGCCTTATCAATAGCTAGTTCACTGTTTGAAATATTCTTCATTAAAACTAAATACTCATCACCACCAAGACGAGCAACTAAGTCATCATTTCGAAATTTAGATTTTATTTTTCGAGATATTTCACACAAAAATGCATCACCGTATAAATGACCGAAATTATCATTAACCTGCTTAAAATTATCAATGTCTAAGATCATAATCGCATGATTATTTTCAGGAAAATTTTGAATAATTTCATTTGTTTTAATTTCAATAGCTTCTCGATTATATAGCCCTGTTAGTGGATCTAATTCAATTTTCTTCTTTAGTACAAGATCATGTACTTTATTTTCATTAATATCCTTGATATAACCACAAGCATAAATATCTTTATTAAATTCAATCAAATATAGTGTAATTTGAATAAAATTATAATTATCTTTAAACTTATTATAGAATTGATATTCTAAATCTAATTTACGTTTTCCATCACGATAATTATTTAATAAATTTTGCCGATTTAATTCACGAAGCACTTTGCCATACTCGCTAGGAATTGAATTTTCACTTAGTTTTAAAATTGATTTTTCATAGTTTTTACCATCATAAAAATCAATAAAATTATTTTTTGCTATTTTCCGATCAATAACTTCATTCATCGTTAAATTAACTTCAATATAACTCAGTGCATCTTTACCTAAAGCCTCACGATATTCTCGTTCAATTTCATACTTGCTCTTTAGTTCAACAAAATCCGTAATATCTTTACCGATTCCAATTGATTTAACTGCACGTCCCTGCTCATCAAAGATTGTTGAACATTTTAGACTGATCCAGCGTTCTTCTCCATCTCCACGCTTCATCTTTAATTCAATTGAAGTTTCAGGCCTGCCTTTTTCAATCTCTTGGCATAATTTTCTTACTCGTAAACCATCCTCTTGACTGATGATCTTTGTTTCAACCAAACTTTCTGGGATATTATAATAAGTTTTATTAATATCTAAAATTCCTAATGCAACTTCATCAGGACAAAATAGCTGCTCAATTGTATGATTTAACACATCATATTGCCACAATGTTGTATTTGCTTGTTTTAAAGCAAGCTTATAAATTTCTTCACCTATTAGAAGCTCCTTTTTCATATTTGATAATTCGGTTATATCGGTAGCTACGATAATAAAACCTTGCGGATTGTTTTGGTTATCATAAAATCTTGAAACTGTTACTTTTTCTACACTTCCATCTTTATGAAGATTATCTAATGGTTGTAAACCGTGAAGGTAACGCATAATACAGCACTTTTCCGTACTACAATTATCCATTTTAAGAGCTTTACAAGGCTGCATTAATACATTTTCACCTATCAGCTTACGACCTTTCCGGTTCACAAAAAGTATCTTCATTTCATTATCAATTACGAGAATAACATTATCAATAACATCTAGAAGGACTTTATATTCATTATTTAGTTTATCCATTAACTCTTCGATATTTTTGAATTTCAATCCTGACACCTCCTAGACTACTATAATTATATTGTAACTTAACCATTAATAATTGTACAATCCTAAAACTTGCAAATTTTCTTACTGTCCTTATAAATTTATTAAAAACTGTATCTTTTTTAATATCCAGTGTGATGTTAAGATACTTATAGATTTAATAAATAGGGGGATTTTTATGAATAATAAAACACTTAAAATAGCGACAATTGGTTTGATGGCTGCATTAGCCTATGTCTCTTTTACTTTTCTACAAATCAAAATACCAACTCCAGGGGGAACTACATCATTTCATTTAGGAAATACCTTTTGTGTCTTAGCTGCATTATTGCTAGGGGGACTTCCTGGAGGAATTGCAGGAGCGATTGGAATGGGAATTGGTGATCTACTTGATCCTGTTTATGTTACCTATGCACCTAAAACAATTATCCTTAAATTAATGATTGGAATCGTTACTGGATTAGTTGCACATAAAATTTTCAAAATTGAAAAACATGATAATGATTCTCATTTAATAATTTATGTTGTCATTTCTTGTATGGCTGGAATGTTTTTTAATGTGGTTGGAGAGCCAATCTTTGGCTATTTTTATAATTCGATGATTTTAGGTGCTCCAGAAAAGGCTGCTGCCACCTTAGCAAGCTGGAACGCTATTACAACTTCAGTTAATGCTGTTATTACTGTCGCCTTAGCTTCTACTATCTATTTAGTCATCCGACCTCGATTAGCTGGCAGTGGTATCCTGGTAAAATTAGCACCTCATAAATAAGCTTTTATTAAAAGGTAATATTATAAAAAGAACCTCCATTATTTGGTTGTCCAAATAACAGTGTCCATTTCATAATACTACCTTTTTTTATTTAAATTGACTTTGTTTCGGGAATAGCCCAAAGATTCCACCAGTATGCATAAATAAAATATTTTCACTATCAACAAACGTTCCTTTTTCTAATTCATTGATCAAACCATAGTATGCCTTACCAGTATATACAGGATCTAATACTACTGCTTCTAATTTAGCTAAAGATGCAATAGCATCAAGTTCTTCACTTCGACTTAAAGCATATCCCTGACCAACATAACCATCAATTATCTTGATCCGCTCTGTTTTTATTTCCTGATCAAAATATACTTGCGCCTCTTTAATAATTTTTGTTATCTCCTTAATAAAGTATTCCTTATCATCGCAAACATTAAATCCAATAATTTGTTTTTTAGTACGATTAAGCTCATTTCCAATATATAAACCTGCATAAGTCCCCCCACTGCCAACAGCATTAATAATTGTATCAAATTCTACTTTCATAGCTTCTTCTTGTTTTAAGATTTCTGTAAAAGCTTCAACATAACCTAAAGTACCAATTCCATTACTTGCTCCCATTGGAATAATATATGGTTTATATCCTTTAGCTTCATAGGCAGTTTTTAATTTCAGCATGATCTTATCCTTATCACGATTAAAAATTTCAGGTTCTTTGATAACAATATCTGCACCAACTAAGCGGTCTAAAAAATAGTTTCCTTCGACTGGCTCACTACTTCCATTGCCACGAAGTAATAAGCAGCTTTTCATTGATAACTTAGCTGCGGCATAGGCTGTTGCACGAGCATGATTTGACTGCATACCCCCACAAGTAATGACTAAATCACAACCTTGTTCAAATGCTTCTCTCAATGAATATTCTAACTTTCTAATTTTATTACCCGATGTTTC
>OATO01000404.1_pt1 | contig 13271 bp, 10 predicted proteins | sample 1495011 | NCBI WGS metagenome assembly OATO01 (sample SAMEA2579961, study PRJEB22360) | human gut metagenome | biome: human gut; feature: human-associated habitat; material: faeces | place: Denmark | collected 2008/2010 | reverse complement strand
CCGGCGATCTGATTGTCGATGGCCTGAAGGTTAACGATCCGAAAGTTGACGAGCGTCTGATTCGCCAGGAAGCAGGCATGGTGTTCCAGCAGTTTTACCTCTTCCCGCACCTGACTGCGCTTGAAAACGTAATGTTTGGCCCGCTGCGCGTGCGTGGTGCAAACAAAGAAGACGCAGAAAAACTGGCGCGTGAACTGCTGGCGAAAGTTGGCCTCGCGGAACGCGCGCATCACTACCCTTCCGAGCTTTCTGGTGGTCAGCAACAGCGTGTGGCGATTGCCCGTGCGCTGGCGGTGAAGCCGAAAATGATGTTGTTCGATGAACCGACATCGGCTCTTGATCCGGAACTGCGCCATGAAGTGCTGAAGGTCATGCAGGATCTGGCAGAGGAAGGTATGACGATGGTGATCGTAACCCACGAAATCGGTTTTGCCGAAAAAGTGGCTTCACGTCTTATCTTTATCGACAAAGGCCGGATTGCGGAAGATGGCAATCCACAGGTGTTGATCAAGAATCCGCCAAGCCAGCGTTTGCAGGAATTTTTACAGCACGTCTCTTAATAAGACCCATTGCCTGATGTGCTACGCTTATCAGTCCTACAGAATATATAGCAACTTATTGAAATTGCATAAATTTGTAGGAGCGTTCACGCCGCATTCGGCAAAAAAGCCCGCACGTTATCAGCAACCTGCTTAATATCCCTTCCTCCCTTTCACCCGAAAGGGAGGAACACCAGATTCCTCTCATTTAAAATTCCCCCTCCCCCAGCATCTATACTTATCTTTTTGCTCTATTTTCTCACTGGAGGAGTCATGCGGTGGATCCTGTTCATCCTCTTCTGCCTGCTGGGCGCACCTGCCCACGCGGTATCCATACCCGGCGTTACAACCACAACGACAACGGACTCAACGACTGAACCGGCCCTGGAACCGGATATCGAACAAAAAAAAGCGGCCTATGGCGCACTGGCGGATGTGCTGGATAATGACACCTCGCGTAAAGAGTTGATCGACCAGTTGCGCACCGTTGCCGCTACGCCCCCTGCTGAACCGGTACCAAAAATAGTGCCGCCGACGCTGGTCGAAGAGCAAACCGTGCTGCAAAAGGTCACCGAAGTCAGCCGCCATTATGGTGAAGCCCTTTCCGCCCGCTTCGGGCAACTTTATCGCAATATCACCGGCTCCCCGCATAAGCCGTTTAATCCACAAACCTTCAGCAATGCGCTGACCCATTTTTCAATGTTAGCGGTATTAGTGTTTGGTTTTTACTGGCTGATTCGCCTGTGCGCACTGCCGCTGTATCGCAAAATGGGTCAGTGGGCGCGGCAAAAAAATCGTGAGCGCAGCAACTGGTTGCAGCTTCCGGCGATGATTATCGGGGCGTTTATTATCGACCTGCTGTTACTGGCCCTGACATTATTTGTCGGCCAGGTATTAAGCGACAACCTGAATGCAGGCAGTCGCACCATCGCTTTCCAACAAAGTTTGTTTCTCAACGCCTTTGCCCTCATTGAATTTTTCAAAGCCGTACTACGCCTGATTTTTTGCCCAAACGTGGCGGAGCTGCGCCCGTTCACGATTCAGGACGAGAGCGCCCGTTACTGGAGTCGTCGCCTGAGCTGGTTAAGCAGTTTGATAGGTTATGGCCTGATTGTGGCCGTGCCGATTATCTCTAATCAGGTGAATGTACAGATAGGTGCGCTGGCGAACGTCATCATTATGCTGTGCATGACCGTCTGGGCGTTGTACCTGATCTTTCGTAATAAAAAAGAGATTACCCAGCATTTGCTCAACTTCGCGGAGCATTCGCTGGCCTTTTTCAGCCTGTTTATCCGCGCCTTTGCGCTGGTGTGGCACTGGCTGGCAAGCGCCTATTTTATCGTGCTGTTTTTCTTTTCGTTGTTCGATCCGGGCAACAGCCTGAAATTTATGATGGGTGCAACGGTGCGCAGCCTGGCGATTATTGGTATCGCAGCGTTTGTTTCCGGTATGTTTTCCCGCTGGCTGGCGAAAACCATCACTCTCTCGCCACATACTCAGCGTAACTATCCGGAGCTGCAAAAACGGTTGAATGGCTGGCTGTCGGCGGCGCTGAAAACGGCGCGTATTCTGACAGTCTGCGTGGCGGTAATGTTGCTGTTGAGCGCATGGGGATTGTTCGATTTCTGGAACTGGCTGCAAAACGGCGCGGGGCAGAAAACCGTAGATATCCTGATCCGTATCGCACTCATTCTTTTCTTCTCGGCGGTTGGCTGGACGGTGCTCGCCAGTTTGATCGAAAACCGGCTGGCTTCGGATATTCATGGCCGCCCGCTACCCAGCGCCCGCACGCGTACCCTGCTTACGCTGTTTCGTAACGCGCTGGCGGTGATTATCAGTACCATCACCATCATGATTGTGTTGTCGGAAATCGGCGTCAATATCGCGCCATTGCTGGCAGGTGCCGGGGCATTAGGTCTGGCTATCTCGTTTGGTTCGCAAACGCTGGTGAAAGATATTATCACCGGGGTATTTATTCAGTTTGAAAACGGCATGAACACTGGAGATTTGGTGACTATCGGGCCGTTGACCGGCACAGTGGAACGGATGTCGATTCGCTCCGTGGGCGTACGACAGGATACCGGGGCGTATCACATCATTCCGTGGTCTTCGATAACCACCTTTGCTAACTTTGTCCGCGGCATTGGTTCGGTGGTGGCAAATTATGATGTTGATCGCCATGAAGATGCTGATAAAGCCAATCAGGCACTGAAAGATGCGGTAGCGGAATTAATGGAAAACGAAGAAATTCGCGGGCTGATTATTGGTGAACCGAATTTTGCCGGGATTGTCGGCTTAAGCAATACCGCGTTTACACTGCGTGTTTCGTTCACCACGCTGCCACTCAAACAGTGGACGGTACGCTTTGCCCTCGACAGCCAGGTGAAAAAACATTTCGACCTGGCGGGCGTTCGCGCGCCAGTGCAGACTTATCAGGTGCTGCCTGCTCCGGGCGCGACCCCGGCTGAACCGTTACCGCCGGGGGAACCAACGCTTTAACGCTGGCGATTGACAAAACGGCGGCGCTGCTCGTCGTTCATAAAGGTCCAGGCAATAAAGCGACTCTGCTTTTGCCCCTGGGCCATCTCTTTTTTAACCACCTTCACCGCGCCCACGTCCGTCAGGGCACGATACAACGGCGGTAAGTTTTCACCACGAGATACCAGTGATGTAAACCACATCACCTGCTTCGCGAAGCCTTTGCTCTCTTCAATCATCTTTTTGATAAAGGTGACTTCACCGCCTTCACACCACAACTCCTGTTGCTGGCCGCCAAAGTTCAGTGCATCGTCTTTGTTCAGCCCCAGGTTACGGCGTTTACGCTCACTACCTGCCCGTGCCGCAGCGGCGGAATCGTGGAATGGCGGGTTACACAAGGTCGCGTCGTATTGCTCGTTTTTATGGATGATGCCGTTAAAAATCGCCCCACTCTCTTTTTGCCGACGCAGACGAATGGCGCGGTTAAGCCCCGGATTAGAACTGATAATCGCCTGCGCACTGCTTAACGCCTGGCTGCTGGTTTCACTACCGGTAAAACGCCAGCCATATTCATGTACGCCAATCAGCGGATAAATACAGTTCGCACCAACGCCGATATCCAGAATGCTGGCATTCGCTGGAATTGTTCCGCTTGCTTCTGCCAGTAAATCGGCAAGGTGATGAATATAATCCGCCCGGCCCGGTACTGGTGGGCAGAGAAAACCGTCGGGGATATCCCAGTTCGCTACGGCGTAAAAATGGGCCAGCAACGCCTTATTGAGCGCCTTCACCGCCAGCGGATTGGCAAAGTCTACGCTTTGCTCCCCGGCGGGTGTAAGCGTGAGGAATTGCCTGAGTTCAGGATTGACCTGACAAAGCATGGCGAGATCGTAGCGGCTGTGATGACGGTTGCGCGGATGCAACCCCGGTTTCTGGGCGGACATAGCATTCTCCTTTAAGCAGCGGCGTAAGATACCCGCATAACGCGACAGGGTAAATATCTGGCTGCGTTTATCATTCCCCAAAACCTTAACATGGCTATGGTTTATGGCAATTCATCATAAAAATCAGCATCATGCATGTCATTGATTTGTCTTATTTTGTAAAAATATATCGTTCAAAAAATAAGCGTATCTCTGTCAATTTTTTGCGTCATTTTCATCGCCCAGGCGACCTACACTTATCAGGCACTACCCGTTGTATTTATGAGGATGTCATTATGAAAAAGTGCCTCACACTACTGATTGCCACCGTCCTGAGCGGAATCTCTCTCACGGCTTATGCCGCGCAACCGATGAGTAACCTGGACAGCGGTCAGCTACGGCCCGCCGGTACCGTTTCGGCAACTGGCGCATCAAACCTAAGCGATCTGGAGGATAAACTGGCAGAAAAAGCGCGCGAACAAGGCGCGAAAGGTTATGTCATTAATTCCGCAGGCGGAAATGACCAGATGTTCGGTACTGCAACCATCTACAAATAACCCCACCAACGTAACTGCATTCGCCTCTGGATGCAGTTTTCGCCTGTTTTGTAATCAAAAAACATCAAATATGAACGCAATGTAAATAAATGTATTTCTTTTTCGCGCAATGGGTGATAGAAAATCGCGCCAAGTGATAATGCTTATCAAAATTATTATCACTTACACGAATACTATCACGAGATTAACAGTGGCATCGCATCCGCAGAGATGCTTTCTCGTGACAGTGAAAACTTAAACATATAAGAAAAAGTCACCTGCTAAATGGAAAACAATCGCAATTTCCCTGCCAGACAATTTCATTCGCTCACGTTCTTTGCCGGTCTTTGTATTGGTATTACGCCTGTGGCACAGGCACTCGCCGCCGAAGGGCAAGCTAACGCGGATGACACGCTGGTTGTCGAAGCATCAACGCCTTCGCTTTATGCGCCACAACAATCTGCCGATCCGAAATTCTCGCGTCCGGTAGCGGATACTACCCGCACGATGACGGTGATTTCTGAACAAGTGATTAAAGATCAGGGCGCAACCAACCTTACCGACGCGCTCAAAAACGTCCCCGGCGTGGGTGCGTTTTTTGCGGGTGAGAACGGTAACTCCACCACTGGCGACGCCATTTATATGCGTGGTGCCGATACCTCTAACAGCATTTATATTGATGGCATTCGCGATATCGGCAGCGTCTCGCGCGACACCTTCAATACCGAGCAGGTCGAAGTGATTAAAGGGCCGTCCGGCACCGACTACGGGCGCAGCGCACCGACGGGCTCGATCAATATGATCAGCAAACAGCCGCGCAATGATTCCGGCATTGACGCCTCCGCCAGTATTGGCAGCGCCTGGTTCCGCCGCGGCACGCTGGACGTCAATCAGGTCATTGGTGATACTACCGCGGTGCGCCTGAATGTGATGGGCGAAAAAACGCACGATGCCGGACGCGACAAAGTCAAAAATGAGCGTTACGGCGTCGCCCCTTCTGTCGCTTTTGGCCTTGGTACAGCGAATCGTTTGTATCTTAATTATCTGCATGTCACTCAGCACAACACGCCAGACGGCGGCATTCCGACCATCGGTTTGCCGGGCTATTCTGCCCCATCTGCGGGAACGGCGGCCCTGAATCATTCCGGAAAAGTTGATACTCATAACTTTTACGGCACGGATTCCGATTACGACGATTCGACCACCGACACCGCCACCATGCGTTTTGAGCACGACATCAACGATAACACCACCATTCGCAATACTACCCGTTGGTCGCGCGTAAAGCAGGATTACCTGATGACGGCGATTATGGGCGGGGCGTCGAATATTACTCAACCCACCAGCGATGTGAATAGCTGGACCTGGTCACGCACGGCGAATACCAAAGATGTGAGTAATAAAATTCTCACCAACCAGACCAACCTGACCTCGACGTTCTATACCGGTTCTATCGGTCATGATGTCAGTACCGGCGTGGAATTTACCCGTGAAACGCAGACTAACTACGGCGTTAATCCGGTGACGTTACCTGCGGTAAATATTTATCATCCTGACAGCAGCATTCATCCCGGCGGCCTGACGCGCAACGGCGCAAACGCCAATGGTCAGACGGATACCTTCGCAATTTACGCCTTTGATACGCTGCAAATCACCCGTGATTTTGAGCTGAACGGCGGGATCCGTCTGGATAATTATCATACTGAATATGACAGTGCCACCGCCTGCGGCGGCAGCGGACGCGGTGCCATCACCTGCCCAGTTGGTGTGGCAAAAGGTTCTCCGGTCACTACCGTCGACACCGCCAGGTCGGGCAATCTGGTGAACTGGAAAGCCGGGGCGCTGTATCACCTGACGGAAAACGGCAATGTCTATATTAACTATGCCGTTTCCCAGCAGCCTCCAGGCGGCAACAACTTCGCCCTTGCGCAGTCTGGCAGCGGTAACAGTGCCAACCGCACCGATTTTAAACCGCAAAAAGCCAACACCAGCGAGATTGGCACCAAATGGCAGGTTCTGGATAAACGCCTGTTGCTCACCGCCGCGCTGTTCCGTACTGATATCGAAAATGAAGTTGAGCAAAATGATGACGGGACTTACTCGCAATACGGTAAGAAACGCGTCGAAGGCTATGAGATATCCGTGGCCGGGAATATCACTCCCGCGTGGCAGGTGATTGGCGGCTATACCCAGCAAAAAGCAACCATCAAAAACGGCAAAGATGTTGCCCAGGATGGTTCCTCATCGCTGCCGTATACCCCGGAGCACGCCTTCACCTTATGGAGCCAATATCAGGCAACCGACGATATCTCTGTTGGCGCGGGCGCACGCTATATCGGCAGTATGCATAAAGGTTCAGACGGCGCGGTGGGAACGCCAGCGTTTACCGAAGGTTACTGGGTCGCCGATGCCAAACTGGGGTATCGAGTTAATCGCAATCTCGACTTCCAGCTAAACGTTTACAACCTGTTTGATACCGATTACGTCGCCTCAATCAACAAGAGCGGCTACCGTTATCACCCGGGCGAGCCAAGAACCTTCTTGCTCACAGCCAATATGCATTTCTGAATCAGATGTGGGGCGCAGGCCCCACTTTTTGGAGAAATTGTATGATGTACCACATTCCCGGCGTGTTATCGCCACAGGACGTCGCTCGTTTTCGCGAACAACTGGAACAAGCCGAATGGGTGGATGGACGCGTCACTACCGGCGCACAAGGTGCGCAAGTTAAGAACAATCAACAGGTCGACACCCGCAGCACGTTATACGCCGCCCTGCAAAATGAGGTGCTGAACGCGGTTAACCAACATGCTTTATTCTTTGCCGCGGCCTTGCCGCGTACCCTTTCCACGCCGCTGTTTAATCGCTATCAGAACAATGAAACCTATGGTTTCCATGTGGATGGCGCAGTACGCAGCCATCCACAAAACGGCTGGATGCGTACTGACCTTTCTGCCACGCTGTTTTTAAGCGATCCACAAAGCTACGACGGCGGCGAACTGGTCGTTAATGACACCTTCGGACAACATCGGGTAAAACTCCCGGCAGGCGATCTCGTGTTGTATCCCTCCAGCAGCCTGCATTGCGTGACACCCGTAACCCGCGGCGTACGAGTGGCATCATTTATGTGGATCCAGTCGATGATCCGCGATGATAAAAAGCGCGCCATGCTGTTTGAACTGGACAACAATATTCAGTCGCTGAAAAGCCGCTACGGCGAAAGTGAAGAGATCCTGTCGCTGCTTAATCTTTATCATAATCTGCTGCGGGAATGGTCGGAGATCTGATGCTTGAACTGCCCGAGTTCGTCCCTGGATTAGCTACACTTAACTGTACAAGTATTGATATGGGGAGGTCGATATGGCATCCGGTTGGGCTAACGATGACGCCGTCAACGAACAGATCAACAGTACAATTGAAGATGCGATTGCCCGCGCTCGGGGTGAAATTCCGCGCGGCGAAAGCCTGGATGAATGTGAAGAGTGCGGTGCCCCCATCCCGCAGGCCCGTCGGGAAGCAATTCCTGGCGTGCGCTTATGTATTCATTGTCAGCAGGAGAAAGATTTACAAAAACCAGCTTATACAGGATATAATCGCAGAGGTTCGAAAGACAGCCAGTTACGTTAACTACAACTGGCGAGATGCATAGCGAGTATAATTTGTATTTTGCGTGGCATTCCGTGCCTTTAACGCTGCTGTGACTGCCACGCGGTATAAAACAAGTTCATAAGTACAACAAATAAATGGTTTATCAGTAGGTTAGATATCAATCAATTTATTTGAACAAGGCGGTCAATTCTCTTCGATTTTATCTCTCGTAAAAAAACGTGATACTCATCACATCGACGAAACAACGTCACTTATACAAAAATCACCTGCGAGAGATTAATTATGAAAACTATCAATACTGTTGTTGCTGCTATGGCTCTTTCAACTCTGTCATTTGGCGTGTTCGCGGCGGAACCGGTAACGGCATCCCAGGCACAGAACATGAATAAAATCGGCGTGGTTTCTGCCGATGGCGCATCCACCCTCGATGCCCTGGAAGCGAAACTGGCTGAGAAAGCCGCGGCAGCCGGTGCCAGTGGATACAGCATCACTTCCGCCACCAACAACAATAAATTAAGCGGTACTGCGGTAATTTATAAGTAATTCGTAGGACGGATAAGGCGTTTACGCCGCATCCGGCAACAGATGCCTGATGCGACGCTACCGCGTCTTATCAGGCCTACAAAATCCGAACCGTTGGACGGATCAGGCGTTTACGCTACGTCCAGCACAAGTATTTCCCTGTCTGTTTGCCGACAGACGCATATGCTCTAACCCTCATTGATCCTATGTTACCCTTGTTTGCCCGTCCGCCACTGGACGGGCTTTTTTTTAGCTGGCTAACTGCTGACAGAAAGCCTGCAACGTCTCTTCCGGCATACCAATCTGCCGCGCTGCATCACAAATGGCCTGCCAGCTTCCCGCATCCAGTGGAATCCCCTGCTTCTGCCGTTCGCGACGCGTGTTCACTTCCCACTCGCCCGGTAGCAAAATCGGCTTATCATCATCATGCGGCGAGGCTTTCACCCACTCGGCAAAGGCTTCGGTCTGCGCGTTACAATCCGGCGCGCCGAAGAGTTCCGGGTTGATGATGATAGTGGTCATGCAGTTAAGAATGGCATCGGGACTGGTTTGTAACGTTTCCTGATGCGTCGTTTTACCGCCGGAAAGCGCCCCGCCAAGAATTTCACACATCGCTGCAAGGGCGTAGCCTTTATGTTCGGCAAAGGTCAACAGCGAACCCAACGGCGACTCCTGCATTACCGCCGGATTGGTCGTCGGCACGCCGTTAACGTCAATCAGGCAACCTGGCGGCACGGGGACGCCTTTATGCCAGGCGACGCGGGTTTTGCCAAATGCAATGGCGCTGGTGGCGTAATCAAGCAACAGCGGGAAATTATCTTTACGAGGGAAAACCACACAGAACGGATTGGTGCCAAAGCGGCTGTCGCGACCGTGGAACGGCGCGACCATTGGAATACCGACCACGCTAACAAAGTGGATAGAGACAAACCCCGCCGCTGCACACTGCTCCGCCCAGTAACCGATACGGCCGATATGATGCGAGTTATGTAGCGCCACGGCGGCAATACCGTGCTGATGCGCTTTCTCAATCCCCAGCGCCATCGCTTCATGTGCCGCGACCTGACCAAATGCGCGATCGCCATCGAGCGTGACCGCCGCCCCCGCCTCTTTAACGGTTTTGGCATGATGGTTAATTTGCAGGTGCCCCTGACTCCAGGAGCGTACATAGCTTGGGATCATGCCAATACCATGTGAATCATGCCCTGCCAGGTTTGCCGCGATTAAATGATCGGCAACTAATTTCGCTTCTTGTTCCTCGCTACCCATCTGACGAAATACAGCCTGAATAAAACTGTGCAGCGTCTGAGCATCAAAGCGATGACCACTTTCCATGGTTAACTCCTGTTTATGTTATGTGTTTGTTGTATTTTTATGCTGCACGCCGGGCGTGGGAAGGTCAATAAAGATGCAGGAATTTCATATTGCGGTGGGGTAAAAGCCGGATGACATGGCTCATCCGGCTGAGAAAAGAATTAAAATGCCTGATTAACGCGCGCCAGGCCGTCGCTGATAGTTGCCGCTTCACCCGTAGCCACCAGGCAGCAAGCCATCTGGATTTTCAGCGATTCGGGAATCGGTTCGCTGCCAGCAAGGCAACGCTCAATCCACTGCGCCGTGGTTTCCGGATCTTTTGCTTGTGGCAGTAACTCGCTACCAGCAGTGTCCTGTTTTTCATACAGCACCCGCATCCCTTCACGGTCAATGAGATTGATCTGCGGGCAGCGCTGCGGATTAGCATACACTTCACCTTCAGTACCATGCATTAGTAGCGCCCGCCCGCCGATATCGCTAAAGAACTTCGCGACGCGTCCAATGTATTCCGGATGCGAAACGCTGGAAAGACGCAGCGCCTCACCTTCGGCAAATGGCGTCGCCAGTTTCGCCAGGGTATGTGCACTGTTACGCACGCCCATCCGCCAGCGCATCGCCAGTTGTTTTTCCAGCGGCGGGCAAAACGCGCCGACTGGCATAAACACCGGTTGATGTTCGTCGAGCTTCGCCTGCGCCTGCCCGCCGTGCAACGTTGGCGTAATACCCATCAATTCAAAAATGGTTTCAGTCAGCACGCGGGTTGGATCTTCGCTAACCCCGTGAACCACCACAGGAAAACCGAGTTTGTGCAGGAGAATCGCCAACAACGGCGTCAGGTTGGCCTGTTTACGCGCGCCGTTGTAACTGGGGATGACAATCGGCATCGGCTTGCCTGCTGGCGGCGTCAGCTTGATGGTGTGATTTTGCATGGCTTCGTAAAAGCCGAGCATCTCTGCTTCCCCTTCTCCTTTGATACGCAGCGCAATCAATACGCCGCCCAACTCAAGGTCAGGGACTTCACCATTGAGCATATGAGCATACAGACCGCGCGCAGTATCCCGGTCTAAATCGCGCGCGTGGTTTTTCCCGCGCCCGATCTCTTTAATGATTTTGCGATAGTCCATTTACGACTCCTTACCTGACTCACATCATTAACGCCGCCGACGGCGTGGGGATTTCGTTTTTTCTTTCTTTTTAACTATACCTTCAGGGACTTCCGGTTGCTCTATCGGAAATACCGGTAATGCATCCAGTAGTCGCTTGCCATAATTTTTGGTCAGCAAGCGTTTGTCGTAGATAACCACTTCGCCCCAGCAACCGTGGCTTCGAATCAGTCGCCCAACCTGCTGAATCAGGTTAAACGAGGCGCTCGGCAGGCTTTGCACCTCAAACGGATAGCGGTTGAGGCTTTTCAGCCATTCCCCTTCGGTGATCACCACCGGGCTGTCGATGGGCGGAAAAGCGATTTTGTGGATATGCACCTGGCTGAGCAGATCACCTTTCAAATCAAGCCCTTCGGCAAATGACTGTAAGCCCACCAGCACGCTGCGCTCACCGTTGGCGACGCGTTTGCGGTGCAGTTCAACTAAACGGTAACGCGGCTGATCGCCCTGAACCAGCAACATCAGACGTAAATCCGTCACATAGTCGAGAAAGCGCTGCATCGCCCGTCCGCTGGCAAACAGTACCAACATACCGAGATGTTTTTTGCTCTCCACCTGCTTACGGAAAAAGGCCGCCATTTCGGCAATATGCTGCTCTTCGTTGTCGATGGAAGGCTCAACGCGCATCCGGGGAATAACAATTTTGCCCTGTTCGCAGTGGTTAAAGGGGGAATCCAGCGCCACAAAACGGTCGCCCGCTTTCTCTTTCAGACCACTCATCTCCTGCAAACGCGAAAAACTGTTCAGCGAACGCAAGGTTGCGGAGGTGACAATAATGTGCGGAATACTGCGCCACAGCAGCCTTTCCAGCTGATCGCTGACACGTATTCCCACGCAGTGAAACCAGAGGTGTAGCTGCCCTTCGCGCTCTTCCCGCGTCGCCCATTTGGTCACCGGTGCACCGGAAGATTGCGCCAGCGAAGCCAGCCGCCAGAGTTTGCTTTGCGCCTCGAACATCCCCAACGCGCGGTTCATCTGCAAAATCAACCGATGCAGACGTACAATGTCATGGCTGCCGGTTTTCTCACTTAAATCGTTAAGAAATAACTCCGCCAGGCCACGCAGCATCTCGGTGAGTTTTGCCAGCCGCTGGCAGATCTCCAGCACTTCATCTGGCAGTTCGCCCATCGCAAAACGGTGCTCTGCCTCCTGCCCGGCAGGCATGTAGAGATTGAGAATGTTGTTTAACGAGGCGATAAGCTCATACAACTCTTCACAATGCGCATTCAAACGTTCAGGGATCGCCAGCGGTGGGATGGTCTTCGGGCGAAACTGCTCCATGCAGGTAGCGACCAGTTTCGTGAACAAGTCCAGCTGTAGCCGATACCACGGCGCGGTGATTTCGGCGCTCATCTCAAGCGCATCCCGCGCCACATCCGGCAGGTGATGGCCTTCGTCCAGCACCAGCAGTAAATTTTTCGGGTCAGGCAATACCGCTTCGCTTTCCATCGCCGCCATCACCAGCGCATGGTTTGCCACCACCACTTCCGCTTCCTGAATCTCCCGACGAGCGACAAAAAACGGGCATTCACGATAGTAGTAACAATTGCGGTTGAGGCAGCTGGCTTTGTCGGTACTTAAACGACGCCAGAGATCGTCATCTATAGCGATATCAGTATGATCGCGCAGACCATCCCATTTATAAGTATCGAGATCGCCCTTCAGCTTCGCACAACGTTTTTGCTCTTCCTGATTGTTCGGCGTCAGTTCGTCGTCAAGAAACGCCAGCAGATCCTGTTGCGTGGGTTCAGTACTGGCGAGCGCCGTCAGATTACGCGGACAAACGTAGCGCCCACGCCCAAAAGCGGCAGTGAATTTAAGATCGGGAATGATCTTTTTCAGCAGCGGTAAATCTTTGCTGTAAATCTGATCCTGCAATGCCACGTTGGCGGTACTCACCACCAGCGTTTTTTGCTCTTCGCGGGCAATGGCGATGCCGGGAATCAAATAAGAGAGCGTTTTCCCAACGCCGGTGGGGGCTTCAATCGCCAGATGTCGCCCTTCTTCTCCGGCCAGCGTTTTGGCGACGTCCGCAATCATCTGCCGCTGCGGCGCACGGGGAATAAAGTCGGGGATCTGTTCCTGAAGCGCCTTATACCAGGCGGCAATTTGCGCTTTAAGCGCGGCGGTTAATGCCATGAGAAAACCTGAAATACTGTATAAACAGCCAATATTGTGGCATTTTTC
>OATO01000402.1_pt1 | contig 13362 bp, 7 predicted proteins | sample 1495011 | NCBI WGS metagenome assembly OATO01 (sample SAMEA2579961, study PRJEB22360) | human gut metagenome | biome: human gut; feature: human-associated habitat; material: faeces | place: Denmark | collected 2008/2010 | reverse complement strand
CGGCATACATCGTGGCTTCAGCACCGGCTTGCTACGGTTATTACATCCTGCCGACCTATCCTAGCGACCTGGCAGCGATTCAGTTTGACCGTTCCGGAACCACCCACATCGGTCGCTTCGTCATCAACCACAGCTTCATTCTGCCAGGGTTGATTGGCGTGAGCGTATCCTGCGTCTTTGGCTGGATCTTCGCCGCGATGTACGGGTTCTTGTAATTGCACTATGCGTGCTGCCCATCGCTGTGCGGCACGCCATTTTCGTATAACAAATACAGAGTTACAGGCTGGAAGCTATGTCAAACAAACCATTTATCTACCAGGCACCTTTCCCGATGGGGAAAGACAATACCGAATATTATCTGCTCACCTCCGATTACGTCAGCGTTGCCGAATTTGACGGTGAAACCATTCTGAAAGTGGAACCAGAAGCCCTGACCCTGCTGGCGCAGCAAGCCTTCCACGACGCATCTTTCATGCTCCGTCCGGCCCACCAGAAACAGGTTGCGTCTATTCTTCACGACCCAGAAGCCAGCGAAAACGATAAGTATGTGGCGCTGCAATTCTTGAGAAACTCTGAAATCGCTGCCAAAGGCGTGCTGCCGACCTGCCAGGATACCGGCACCGCGATCATTGTCGGTAAAAAAGGTCAGCGCGTATGGACCGGCGGCGGTGATGAAGAAGCCCTGTCAAAAGGTGTCTATAACACCTATATCGAAGATAACCTGCGCTATTCACAGAACGCGCCGCTGGATATGTACAAAGAGGTTAACACCGGCACTAACCTGCCTGCGCAAATCGACCTGTACGCGGTAGATGGCGACGAGTACAAATTCCTCTGCGTTGCCAAAGGTGGCGGCTCTGCCAACAAAACGTATCTCTACCAGGAAACGAAAGCCCTGCTAACCCCCGGCAAACTGAAAAACTTCCTCGTTGAGAAAATGCGCACCCTCGGCACCGCAGCCTGCCCGCCGTACCATATCGCATTTGTGATTGGTGGAACTTCCGCTGAAACCAACCTGAAAACCGTTAAGTTAGCAAGTGCTCACCATTACGATGAACTGCCGACGGAAGGGAACGAACACGGTCAGGCATTCCGCGATGTCCAGCTTGAACAGGAACTACTGGAAGAGGCCCAGAAGCTCGGCCTCGGCGCGCAGTTTGGCGGTAAATACTTCGCCCACGACATCCGCGTGATCCGTCTGCCGCGTCACGGCGCATCCTGCCCGGTAGGTATGGGCGTCTCCTGCTCCGCTGACCGTAACATCAAAGCAAAAATCAACCGCGAAGGTATCTGGATAGAAAAACTGGAGCACAACCCAGGCCAGTACATTCCGGAAGAGCTACGTCAGGCAGGTGAAGGCGAAGCGGTGAAAGTCGACCTTAACCGTCCGATGAAAGAGATCCTCGCCCAGCTTTCGCAGTATCCGGTTTCCACCCGTTTGTCGCTCACCGGCACGATTATCGTTGGTCGCGATATTGCGCACGCTAAGCTGAAAGAACTGATCGACGCCGGTAAAGAACTGCCGCAGTACATCAAAGATCACCCGATCTACTACGCAGGTCCGGCCAAAACGCCTGCTGGTTATCCTTCCGGTTCACTTGGCCCAACTACCGCAGGACGTATGGACTCCTATGTGGATCTGCTGCAATCCCACGGCGGCAGCATGATCATGCTGGCGAAAGGTAACCGCAGTCAGCAGGTTACCGACGCGTGCCATAAACACGGCGGCTTCTACCTCGGTAGTATCGGCGGTCCGGCGGCGGTACTGGCGCAGCAGAGCATCAAGCATCTGGAATGCGTCGCTTATCCGGAGCTGGGTATGGAAGCTATCTGGAAAATCGAAGTAGAAGATTTCCCGGCGTTTATCCTGGTCGATGACAAAGGTAACGACTTCTTCCAGCAGATCGTCAACAAACAGTGCGCGAACTGCACTAAGTAACCTCTTCGGCCCAGCGCCTGGCAGCATGCTGCCAGGTGATCCCCCTGGGCCACCTCTTTTGCGATTGTAATTTCACGCTTGCTGGTGAATAGTCAGTATTTTCCCTGACTTGCGAACTCACCATGACCCGCACACTCAAGCCGTTAATTCTTAACACCGGCGCACTGGCGCTAACGTTAATCCTGATTTATACCGGCATTTCGGCCCATGACAAACTCACCTGGCTGATGGAAGTGACACCGGTGATTATTGTCGTGCCGCTACTCCTTGCCACCGCCAGACGTTACCCGTTAACGCCGCTGCTCTATACGCTCATTTTCTTTCACGCCATCATCCTGATGGTCGGCGGGCAATACACCTACGCGAAAGTCCCCGTTGGTTTTGAGGTGCAGGAATGGCTGGGGTTGAGCCGTAATCCGTATGACAAGCTGGGGCATTTTTTCCAGGGGCTGGTGCCTGCACTGGTGGCACGAGAAATTCTCGTTCGCGGGATGTACGTGCGCGGACGTAAAATGGTGGCGTTCCTGGTCTGCTGCGTGGCGCTGGCGATAAGCGCGATGTATGAATTAATCGAGTGGTGGGCAGCGCTGGCAATGGGTCAGGGAGCGGATGATTTTCTCGGCACCCAGGGCGACCAGTGGGACACGCAATCCGATATGTTCTGCGCGCTGTTTGGCGCATTAACGACGGTGATATTCCTCGCTCGCTTTCATTGCCGCCAGCTACGGCGCTTTGGCTTGATAACCGGATAACAACTTGCGCTTTGTTGATGCCGGATGCGGCGTGAATTCCTTATCCGGTCTACAAAATTTGCAAATCCAAAGCATTACATTAAGACGTGGCCTGATAAACATATCGCATCAGGCCATTTTCGTTAGCTATTGTCCACGTCAGGCTTTCACATCACTCACTGCACCGACCGGAATATCAGCATGAACAGGCTCGGGCGGTACTTTGCGATATTTATCCAGCAGATGGATCTGGATCCTGCGCAGCGTGTCACCATTGAGGCGATAGAAACGGAAGTAGAGAATCAGCGTTACCATGAAAAACAGAGTTGGTAGAGCAATCATAATAAACTGCATACCTAATAGGGCTTGCGTAGACTGTTCAACATTCGGTACATAGCCAATCATCCCTAACACAACCGCAATGAAAAAAGCCGCAAAGGCTGAACCGCCCTTCACCACCATAGTCTGCACGGAGTAAGCGATACTTTCACAGCGTACGTGCAGTTTATATTCACCGTAATCAACGGTATCTGCCACCATGATGACCTGTAATACCCAGAAAAGCGCCGTTCCCACATTCAGCAAAATACCCGCAATCACAATGAGGACGACGTTGTGATAGCTCATTAATGCCATTAACAGGAGAACACCACAGCTTAACACCGGAAGAATAGATGCTCCGGCCCATAAAATGCGTCGGGATAATGATTTAACTAAGCGTGGGAAGAATACTAACGTCACCAGGTTAGCAGCTCCCGCATACGACAGATAATAGGGGAACAAATCCGCATCACCGATAACATATGAGAAATAATAGATAGCAAAGCCGGTAATAATGTTGCTGGCTACATTATAAGCAAGAGCCATACCCAAGAGGCATGAAAGCTGATCGTTTTTATAAATTAGCGCAACGATGGCTTTAAGTGTCAGATGGCTTCCTTCAGCAGACGGTTGATTGTCTGACGAAAAGACTTCATGCACATTGCGCAGAGTGATGATGGTTGAAACAATAAAAAAGGCGATCAGTACCAGAGTGAACATCTGAAAGCCAAATCCCCGATCGCCACCGCCGACATAATTAACAAATGGTAGCGTCACACCTGCCGTAACAAAGCCTGCCAGACTGGCAAAAAAACGCGGATAAGGAACCAGTTGTTCGCGCTCACGTTTATCGAGCGTTATGGTTGGAACCAGCGACCAGAAGGGAATATCCATAATGGTGTAAGTCATGCCCCAGAGGATGTAGGTCACGCAAACAAAGACAATCTGAGTAGTACCTTCAAACAGATGCGCACTAAAGAGGAGAAATAAGATTACAGAGTTTGCCAACGTACCGATCAGGATCCAGGGTTTGAACTTACCCCATCGCGATCGCGTAGCATTTACAATCCATCCCATAATCGGATCGTTAATAGCATCCCAGATCCTCGCCACCAGAAACAAAGTACCGACCAAACCCACAGACAGCCCGACGACATCGGTGTAGTAATACATGAGGTACATATACACAATGCCGATCGCAAAATCCTTCCCGAACGCTCCAAATCCATAACTGAGTTTTGTAGTCATTGAAATGCTCATAGGGTATCGGGTCGCTGTTACCAACGCCCGCCTTCTGTTATTGGTATCGTCAGAGGTGTGCGCCGGAATAAATCCCCCGGCGCAGTAGCGTTTAGTCGCGTTTTAACGGTGCAACCAGCCTGGCAGCCAGTCGCCGTGGGCGGCAATCAGGTCGTCAACAAGAGCATATATTTCATCAATGCCCAGCACGGCGGCAGTATGCGGGTCCATCATCGCGGCGTGGTAAACACGGTCGCGATTTTCCGTAAGAATGGCTTCGGTCAGCAGCGTCTGTACGTTGATGTTGGTTTGCATCAGGGCGGCCAGATGCGAAGGTAGCGTACCGACTTTGGTCGGCTGAATGCCATTAGCATCAACCAGACAGGCTACTTCCACGCAACATCCTTGTGGCAGGTTATCAATTAAACCATCGTTACGGACGTTGCCGTAAATCACACTCGGCTCGCCAGTCCAGATAGCGTTCATGATTGTGCTGGCATATTCCCGTGACGGTTTAATATCAATCCGGGAGGCGTTTTTATACTCCTCCAGCTCTTTATGCCAGTTCGCCAGCTGCTCGACGCAGCGTTTCGGGTACTCATCCAGCGGTATTTTATAACGCTCAATCAAATCCTCACGACCTGGCTTAATAAACCACGGTGTGTACTCAGCAAAATGTTCTGACGATTCCGTGACGAAGTAGCCCAGCTTTTTGAACATTTCATAGCGCACAATATTCTGGCAGCGAGTATTGCCGTGAATATTCGGCTTCGGTGCCTGCCCTGCGTCATGAGCCGCCAGCAGTTCCGGGTAGAGATTCACGTAACTGCCGTCGGCGGTTTTGCGCTCCAGCTCCAGGTAAAACGCCATATGGTTGATACCTGCGCAACGGTAACGCAGCGTAGCCGGGTCGATATTGAGGTCACGCGCCAGCTCTTCCGCCGTTCCCTGCACCGAATGGCACAGCCCGACCTGTTTGATATGCGGATAGCGGGCATACATCGCCCAGGTATTCATCGCCATTGGGTTAACATAGTTGAGCATGGTGGCATCGGGGCAGACTTCCGTCATGTCCTCGCAAATTTGCCACAGATGCGGAATGGTACGTAGCGCGCGCATAATACCGCCCGGCCCCAACGTATCGGCAATGGTTTGTTCCAGACCATGCCGCTTACAGACCTCGAAATCAGTCACCGTGCAAGGTTCATAACCGCCAATCTGAAATGCCACCACGACAAAATCGGCATCCTGTAAGGCTTCTTTCTGTTGGGTGTGGCAGGTGATTTTGCCGCTGGCCCCTGCTGAATCCATCAGCTTACGCACCACAATATGCGACTCTTCCAGGCGGGTGGGATCAATGTCCATCAGGGCAATATGCGCCGTTTTCAGCGCCTCGCGATGGAACACATCACCAAGAATATTTTTAACGAAAATCGTCGAACCAGCGCCGATAAATGTAATTTTGGGTGCAGTCATCATGCAGATCTCCTGGCTTGCTTGAATAACTTCATCATGGCAGGCGAATCTGCAGAAAACCTCCGGCTTCCAGGTTGAGCATTCCCATAAACTCAGATCCTGCGTGAAGCAGCAGTAAATCTGAGTTTATGGTAATAAGTTACCTGAAAAGCAGAGTTTTCGGCCTCATGATGCTCGGACGCTCCCCTCGCCTCTCTGGGAAGAGGGTGAAAACCGTGCTCCCACTCGCAGTCATCCTCCCTCACTCCTGCCATAATTCTGATATTCCAGGAAAGAGAGCCATCTATGAATACAGATACGTTTATGTGCAGCAGCGACGAAAAACAGACCCGCAGCCCGCTGTCGCTGTATTCGGAATACCAGCGGATGGAGATTGAGTTTCGCGCACCGCATATCATGCCCACCAGCCACTGGCATGGTCAGGTCGAAGTGAATGTGCCTTTCGATGGCGATGTGGAATACCTGATCAACAATGAAAAAGTGAATATCAATCAGGGTCATATCACGCTGTTCTGGGCCTGTACACCGCACCAACTAACAGATACCGGAACCTGTCAGAGCATGGCGATTTTTAATCTGCCGATGCATCTGTTTCTCTCCTGGCCGCTGGATAAAGACCTGATTAACCACGTCACTCACGGCATGGTGATCAAATCACTGGCCACACAGCAACTTAGCCCGTTTGAAGTGCGCCGCTGGCAGCAGGAATTAAACAGTCCGAACGAGCAAATTCGCCAGCTCGCCATTGATGAAATTGGCCTGATGCTCAAGCGATTTAGCCTCTCTGGCTGGGAACCGATTCTGGTCAATAAAACCTCGCGCACACACAAAAACAGCGTCTCGCGCCATGCGCAATTTTATGTTAGCCAGATGCTGGGCTTTATTGCCGAAAACTATGATCAGGCGCTGACCATCAACGATGTGGCTGAGCACGTCAAACTTAACGCCAACTATGCAATGGGGATATTCCAGCGGGTCATGCAATTGACGATGAAACAGTACATTACCGCGATGCGCATCAACCACGTTCGCGCGTTACTGAGCGATACCGATAAAAGTATTCTCGATATTGCCCTGACGGCAGGCTTTCGTTCAAGTAGTCGTTTTTACAGCACGTTCGGCAAATATGTCGGCATGTCGCCGCAACAATACCGCAAACTTAGCCAACAGCGCCGCCAGACGTTTCCCGGCTAAAGACGATATCAGTATCAGCCAAAAAAATAGTTTAGCCGTCGATAATAAGCAGTGAAAATAAATTAAAATAATCACATAACATATTGTTTATAAAAATAAATATTCCAAAAATGTTTGTTTTTCACGCGCTTTACAGCCCGAAAAGGCCGGAAGATACTTGCCCGCAACGAAGATTCCTTCATAACCGGGTAAGCAATGATGAAAGTATTAATTGTTGAAAGCGAGTTTCTCCATCAAGACACCTGGGTCGGTAACGCCGTTGAGCGTCTGGCAGATGCTTTAAGCCAGCAAAATGTTACCGTGATTAAATCCACCTCCTTTGATGATGGTTTTGCCATTCTCTCTTCAAACGAAGCCATTGACTGCCTGATGTTCAGCTATCAAATGGAACATCCGGACGAACATCAAAACGTCAGACAATTGATCGGTAAGCTTCATGAGCGCCAACAAAACGTGCCGGTCTTCCTGTTGGGCGATCGGGAAAAAGCCCTCGCCGCAATGGATCGCGACCTGCTGGAGCTTGTCGATGAATTCGCCTGGATTCTGGAAGATACCGCCGACTTTATCGCCGGACGCGCCGTTGCCGCGATGACCCGCTACCGCCAGCAGCTGTTGCCGCCACTGTTCAGCGCGCTGATGAAATATAGTGACATCCATGAATATTCCTGGGCAGCGCCAGGCCACCAGGGCGGCGTTGGTTTTACCAAAACACCCGCCGGACGTTTCTACCATGACTACTATGGTGAAAATCTGTTCCGCACCGACATGGGCATCGAACGAACTTCCCTCGGTTCTTTGCTTGACCATACTGGCGCATTTGGCGAAAGCGAAAAATATGCCGCACGCGTATTTGGTGCCGATCGCTCCTGGTCGGTAGTCGTCGGTACTTCCGGCTCTAACCGCACCATCATGCAGGCTTGCATGACCGATAACGATGTCGTGGTCGTTGACCGTAACTGCCATAAATCCATCGAACAAGGTTTGATGCTGACAGGCGCGAAACCGGTCTATATGGTGCCAAGCCGCAACCGCTACGGCATTATCGGGCCAATCTATCCGCAGGAAATGCAACCTGAAACCTTGCAGAAGAAAATCAGTGAAAGCCCGCTGACCAAAGACAAAGCCGGGCAAAAACCGTCTTACTGCGTGGTGACCAACTGCACCTATGACGGCGTGTGTTATAACGCTAAAGAAGCGCAGGATCTGCTGGAAAAAACCTCCGATCGTCTGCACTTTGACGAAGCCTGGTACGGCTATGCACGTTTCAACCCGATCTATGCCGATCACTATGCCATGCGCGGCGAACCTGGCGATCACAACGGTCCTACCGTTTTCGCCACCCACTCCACCCACAAACTGCTGAATGCGCTGTCACAGGCTTCTTATATTCATGTACGTGAAGGTCGTGGGGCGATTAACTTCTCCCGCTTCAACCAGGCCTACATGATGCATGCCACCACCTCCCCGCTGTATGCCATCTGCGCATCCAACGACGTGGCGGTGTCGATGATGGACGGCAACAGCGGCCTGTCACTGACACAGGAAGTGATTGACGAAGCGGTTGATTTCCGTCAGGCGATGGCGCGGCTATATAAAGAGTTCACCGCTGACGGTAGCTGGTTCTTCAAACCGTGGAACAAAGAAGTCGTCACCGACCCACAAACCGGCAAAACCTATGACTTTGCTGACGCACCAACCAAACTGCTGACCACCGTTCAGGACTGCTGGGTAATGCATCCGGGCGAAAGCTGGCACGGCTTCAAAGATATTCCGGATAACTGGAGTATGCTCGACCCGATTAAAGTCAGCATCCTTGCTCCGGGAATGGGTGAAGATGGTGAACTGGAAGAAACCGGTGTTCCGGCGGCGCTGGTCACTGCCTGGCTTGGTCGCCACGGCATTGTACCTACCCGCACCACTGACTTCCAAATTATGTTCCTGTTCTCTATGGGCGTAACCCGTGGGAAATGGGGAACTCTGGTTAACACCCTTTGCTCCTTCAAACGCCACTATGACGCCAACACACCGCTGGCGCAGGTGATGCCGGAACTTGTTGAACAATATCCTGACACTTACGCGAACATGGGGATTCACGATCTGGGTGACACCATGTTTGCCTGGCTGAAAGAAAACAACCCTGGCGCACGGTTGAACGAAGCCTATTCCGGCCTGCCGGTGGCGGAAGTCACCCCGCGTGAAGCGTACAACGCGATTGTCGACAACAATGTCGAACTGGTATCCATTGAAAATCTGCCAGGACGCATCGCGGCAAACTCAGTTATCCCGTATCCGCCAGGAATCCCGATGCTGCTGTCTGGTGAAAACTTCGGCGATAAAAACAGTCCGCAAGTAAGTTATTTACGCTCGCTGCAATCCTGGGACCACCATTTCCCTGGATTTGAACACGAAACTGAAGGGACTGAAATTATTGACGGTATTTACCACGTTATGTGCGTGAAAGCGTAACCACTATTCCGCTGAAGGCGTAATTGTTTAAATAACATTACGCCGCCTGGCCTTAGGCCTTTTGAGTATGGCAACGTTTTCATAAAAATTGCTGCAAACAAAAATGTCATACTTTTTGCGCGGCCCCACCCCGCGCTTTTTTTTGCCTGTTATTTATCCTGTAAAAAAATATGTACATGAGAAATTACTATAAAAATTTGTACTATTAGTAAAACTCGTTATTTTTATGCATGTTTATATTCATCATACAATTATATAACCATTTCCCGGTATCGCTTTGCTTTAGCGAGAACTGGTCTTTTATTCGCACTCAGGAGTACATGTATGAGGATTTGCAGCGACCAACCTTGTATTGTTTTATTGACTGAAAAAGATGTCTGGATAAGGGTGAATGGGAAAGAACCTATTAGCCTTAAAGCTAACCATATGGCGTTATTAAATTGTGAAAATAATATTATCGACGTCTCCTCTCTTAACAACACTTTGGTTGCTCATATTAGTCACGACATCATCAAAGATTACCTCCGGTTTCTGAATAAAGATCTCTCGCAAATACCAGTATGGCAACGTAGCGCTACGCCCATACTCACCCTGCCATGCCTGACGCCAGACGTCTTTCGCGTTGCCGCGCAACACAGCATGATGCCCGCAGAAACTGAGTCAGAAAAGGAACGAACACGCGCATTATTATTCACGGTGCTATCCCGTTTTCTCGACAGTAAAAAATTCGTTTCATTAATGATGTATATGTTACGTAATTGTGTAAGTGACAGCGTTTATCAAATTATTGAAAGCGATATTCACAAAGACTGGAATCTTAGTATGGTAGCCAGTTGTTTATGTCTTAGCCCAAGTCTGTTAAAGAAAAAGTTGAAAAGCGAAAACACCAGTTATAGCCAAATAATCACCACCTGCCGCATGCGTTATGCCGTAAATGAATTAATGATGGACGGTAAAAATATCTCTCAGGTATCACAGTCCTGCGGCTACAACAGTACGTCGTACTTTATTTCTGTCTTTAAAGACTTCTACGGTATGACGCCGCTGCATTATGTTAGTCAGCACAGAGAACGCACTGTCGCCTGATTTTTAACCTTAACGAAGAGCTATATTAATAACGGCATCAGCGATAACCCGGTCGATAATAATTCAACTATCGAATGCAGGCGTATGATATGACGTAATTTATTGTCACGAAGCTCGCCTTCGCAGGAGTTTTATTATGTCTTCGGATGCTGATGCTCACAAAGTGGGCTTAATCCCCGTCACCCTAATGGTGTCGGGGAATATTATGGGGTCAGGTGTTTTTCTGTTACCTGCAAATCTGGCCTCGACGGGGGGGATTGCTATATATGGTTGGCTGGTGACGATTATCGGTGCTTTGGCTTTATCGATGGTTTACGCCAAAATGTCGTTCCTCGATCCCAGCCCTGGCGGTTCATATGCCTACGCGCGCCGCTGTTTTGGTCCTTTCCTCGGGTATCAAACTAACGTTCTCTACTGGCTGGCCTGCTGGATCGGCAATATTGCTATGGTGGTCATTGGCGTCGGCTACCTGAGCTATTTCTTCCCGGTACTGAAAGATCCGTTGGTATTAACTATCACCTGTGTTGTGGTGCTGTGGATCTTCGTTCTGCTTAATATCGTCGGGCCGAAAATGATTACCCGCGTGCAGGCCATCGCCACTGTGCTGGCGCTGATCCCCATCGTCGGGATTGCCGTATTCGGCTGGTTCTGGTTCCACGGAGAAACCTATATGGCGGCCTGGAACGTTAGCGGTCTGGGCACTTTCGGCGCAATTCAAAGCACCTTAAACGTAACGCTGTGGTCATTTATCGGGGTAGAAAGTGCTTCTGTTGCAGCGGGTGTAGTGAAAAACCCGAAACGCAACGTCCCTATTGCCACCATTGGTGGGGTACTGATTGCTGCCGTCTGCTATGTGCTCTCGACCACGGCAATTATGGGGATGATCCCGAATGCCGCACTGCGCGTTTCCGCCTCGCCATTCGGTGATGCTGCACGGATGGCGCTGGGTGATACCGCAGGAGCCATTGTCTCCTTCTGTGCGGCGGCTGGTTGCCTGGGTTCGCTCGGCGGCTGGACGTTACTGGCTGGACAAACGGCGAAAGCCGCTGCCGATGACGGTTTGTTCCCACCGATTTTTGCCCGCGTCAACAAAGCAGGCACACCGGTAGCCGGGTTGATTATCGTTGGTATCCTGATGACTATCTTCCAGTTCAGCAGCATCTCACCAAACGCAACCAAAGAGTTCGGTCTGGTCTCTTCCGTATCGGTTATCTTTACCCTGGTGCCTTATCTTTATACCTGTGCAGCTTTACTGCTTTTAGGCCACGGTCACTTTGGCAAAGCGCGTCCGGCGTATCTGGTCATCACAACTATCGCCTTCCTTTACTGCATCTGGGCGGTGGTTGGTTCTGGTGCACAAGAAGTCATGTGGTCATTTGTCACTCTGATGGTGATCACCGCTATGTACACGCTGAACTACAACCGGCTGCATAAAAACCCGTATCCTTTAGATCCACCCATTAGCAAAGATTAAGCCTCCTTAATCCAGCAAACATAAAAGCCAACCTTAAGAACTTAAGGTTGGCTTAACTTTGCTTTGCGAGCATATGCGCACTTTGTTCGATGGAAACACCGTGATGTTAAAGCGCCTTTTAAAAAGACCCTCTTTGAATTTACTCGCCTGGCTATTGCTGGCCTCTTTTTATATTGCTATCTGCCTGAACATTGCCTTTTTTAAACAGGTGTTACAGGCGTTACCGCTGGATTCGCTGCATAACGTGCTGGTTTTCTTGTCGATGCCAGTCGTCGCGTTCAGCGTGATTAATATTGTTCTGACACTAGGCTCTTTCTTATGGCTTAATCGACCACTAGCCTGTCTGTTTATTCTCGTTGGCGCATCTGCGCAATATTTCATCATGACTTATGGCATCGTCATCGACCGTTCGATGATTGCCAATATCATTGATACCACACCGGCGGAAAGTTATGCGTTGATGACGCCACGCATGTTACTAACGCTAGGGTTAAGCGGCGTACTTGCTGCGCTGATTGCCTGCTGGATAAAAATCAAACCTGCTGCCTCGCGCCTGCGCAGTGTTCTTTTCCGTGGAGCCAGTATCCTGATATCTGTACTGCTGATTGTGCTGGTTGCCGTGCTTTTTTATAAAGACTACGCCTCGCTGTTTCGCAACAACAAAGAGCTGGTGAAATCTTTAAGCCCCTCCAACAGCATTGTTGCCAGTTGGTCATGGTATTCCCACCAGCGACTGGCAAATCTGCCACTGGTACGCATTGGTGAGGACGCACACCGCAACCCGTTAATGCAAAAAGGAAACCGGAAAAACCTAACCATTTTGATCGTCGGGGAAACCTCGCGGGCGGAGAATTTCTCACTCAATGGCTACCCGCGTGAAACCAACCCGCGGCTGGCGAAAGATAACGTGATCTATTTTCCTAATACTGCGTCTTGCGGCACAGCAACGGCAGTCTCCGTACCGTGCATGTTCTCAGATATGCCGCGCGAGCATTACAAAGAAGAGCTGGCACAACACCAGGAAGGCGTGCTGGATATCATTCAGCGGGCAGGCATCAACGTACTATGGAATGACAACGATGGCGGCTGCAAAGGCGCATGTGACCGCGTGCCTCATCAGAACGTCACTGCCCTGAACTTACCCGGTCAGTGCATCAACGGCGAATGCTATGACGAAGTGCTGTTCCACGGGCTGGAGGAGTACATCAATAATCTGCAAGGCGATGGGGTGATTGTCTTACACACCATCGGCAGCCACGGCCCGACCTATTACAACCGCTATCCACCGCAGTTCAGGAAATTTACTCCCACCTGCGACACCAACGAGATCCAGACCTGTTCCAAAGAGCAACTGGTCAATACTTACGACAATACGTTGCTCTACGTCGACTATATTGTTGATAAAGCGATTAATCTGCTGAAAGAACATCAGGATA
>OATO01000401.1_pt1 | contig 13377 bp, 9 predicted proteins | sample 1495011 | NCBI WGS metagenome assembly OATO01 (sample SAMEA2579961, study PRJEB22360) | human gut metagenome | biome: human gut; feature: human-associated habitat; material: faeces | place: Denmark | collected 2008/2010 | reverse complement strand
CGGCTCCGCGGAGCGCACCCCCTCTGCCCCCGGCCCGAAGCGCAGACGCACCTCATTTTCTACTTCAAGTATAAATTCATTTAAAATCGCCGTATCGTCATAAGCGCGCTGCAGCGCCATTGCGGCGCGGGCCGCAGCCGCCCAATGGAAAACGCGGTAGCTGTGGTTTGGCACACAAACGCCCTGTTCCGCCACAGAGGCAAAATAGGCAAGCTCCGCCCGCTGCCACGGGTAAAGCTGTACACGTACACCGGCAGCTCCCGTATGCTGTGCCAGGGCCGCCGCAAAGGCCGGCAACAGCGCCGCATCCGGCAGCACCAGCTCCTGCAGCCGCGGCGGTTTTCCCTCCGCCAGCGCGCAATAGCCCGCGAACATGCCGTCCTGCAAAACCGCATATGGCTCGGCGCGCCAGCTTTGCAGCACGGTGAGGAACGAGGCGTCCCCGCCCCGGGCGCACGTTACGGGCTGCTTTTCATGCAGTGCCCGGGCGCTCTCCAGCCAGCTGGGGTATTCCGCCAGAGGCGCCAGCGCCACGCCGCCCGTCCGGATATCCCGCACGTTGCGCGGTGTGAGCGTAAACTCCCAGTGCGCGCCCGCGGGTACATACCCGAAGCGCTCGTACCGCTGGCGCTGGCCGCCCAGCATGGCAATGTCACAGCCCGCCGCCTGCATACGCTCCTGCGCGTCCTGCATCAGCAGGGCCAGATGCCCTTTGCCCCGGCTGCGTCCGTCCACGCACACCGTGCCGATGCCTCCCACGCGCAGGGCTGTTCCAGCTATGTTGAAATCCTGTATCTTCAGGCAGTACAGCCCTGCGGGCGCGCCGTCCTCATACAGCACCGTATGCAGCGGCGCGCTGTCGGCGCCCGGCCCGTACAGCTTGGGCAGCAGCGTGGGGAAATCCACCTTCCCCTCCGGCGTGCGGAACGCCTCCTCCGCAAACGCCAAAAGCTCCTGCAGCTGCTCCGGCTGCGCCTGTTCCAGATGAACCATCCAAACGACCCCTTCCCTGTTCTCCTTTTACAAAAGAGGCGCGGACGCCCCTTCAGCCAGTATACCACACCTTTGGCTGAAAAGCCCGTCCGCGCCGTTTCTTTTTTGCTGCGCCGCAGGAAAAAGCCTGGTTATCAGGCCATCACGCTTTTTTCAAAATCCGCCACATCCACGGTGCGGCCTGTCAGGCGGGATTCCTCCGCCGCAAAGGCCATCACATGGCTGTGGACGGACTGGGCGATGGTGTTCGTATTCTCGCGTTCGCCCTTCAGGATGGAGACAAATTCTTCCATAATACCCTCGTCGCCGCCGGAGTGGCCCGTGCTGCCGGGCTTGACGGTGTATACCGCAGTGGTGCCCGTTCGCACGCCCGCGCCGAACTGCGTCACCTCAATGACGTTGTTGTCCATGGAAGCGCGGATCTCGCCTCTGGTGCCCATAAATTTGACGGTGCGGTCGCATGCGTCGGAAAACGCGCACATCGTGAACGCCACGGTGGTGCCGTTTTCAAACAGGAGGCTGGCCACCTGATGATCCACCACATCGTTGTCGTTGTGGAACACGCACTTGCCGTAGGGGCCTTCCTCCAGCGCCTTTTTGCGCGCCTCATAGCTCTGGTCCGGCCCCAGGGCCGTCAGCGCGGTGGGCCAGGGCGTATTGTCGTCCAGGTACAGCGCGGGCGCGTAGTATGGGCAGGAGCCGCTGTGCGGGCAGCCGTCGGTGCAGCGGGCGGGGCTGCCCGCGGGGGCATTCTCCTCCCGGAAATAGCGCAGGTCGCCAAAGCTGGAGACCGTTCTGCACCGGCTGCCCAGCAGCCAGGAAAGGATATCCATATCGTGGCAGCATTTTGCCAGGATCATGGGGCTGGAATCCGCCGTCTTATGCCAGTTGCCGCGCACATAGCTGTGCGCGTAGTGCCAGTAGGCCACGTTCTCGGTATGGGTGACGTGCACCACGTCGCCGATGACGCCGGAGTCGATCAGCTCCTTGAGCTTGCGGTAGAATTTGGTATAGCGCATCACATGGCAGACCATGATCTGCGTGCCCTTTTCCTCGGCGCGGCGCTGCAGGCGCACACTGGGCGAGATGGGCTTTTCCAGCAGGATGCTGTACCCCAGGTCGATGGCCTGGCAGGCATACGCATAGTGCTGGCTGTCCTGGGTGCAGATGAGCACCGCGTCCGCCATGCGCGGCCGGGCGAAAAACTGCTCCGCCGTCTCGAACACGCCTTCGGCGGGCACATGGTAATCCTGGACGAATTTTTCCCGGCGGCCCTTATGCGGGTCCGCCACCGCCACGAACTCAATTTCGTAGCCGTGCATTTTTGCGTAAGGCGCATAGCAGTATTGGCCGCGCTCTCCCGCGCCCACCAGCGCCAGCTTCAGTTTCTGTTTCATTTCCTGTTCCTCCCTTGCTGCGGGCGCGCACGGCGGCCCGCCTTTCCCGTGCGGCGCGCTTTAATACGCCGACATTTTCGCCGCATAACTGCGGCTGATCTCGCAGCTCATGGGCTGCCCTGCCAGAAAGCGCCGGATATCCTGCGTCACGCTGCGGGTGACGGCCAGACGGCGGTCCACCGTGGGGCCTCCCATGTGGGGCATCAGCAGCACATTTGGCAGCTTTTCCAGCGGATGGCCCGCGGGCAGCGGCTCGGTCTCGTACACGTCCAGCGCGGCGGAAAGGTCCGGCCGTGCGGCCAGCACCTCGCACAGCGCCGGCTCGCCGATGACTGCGCCCCGCGCCGTATTGACAAGCAGCGCGCCGGGCTTCATGCTCTGCAGCAGCTCCCGCGTGACAAGATGGTGGTTTTCCGGCGTCATGCCGCTGTGGATGGAAATGATGTCGCAGGTGGCGAACAGTTCCTCCAGCTCGGCTTTTTCCATGTGGCAGCGGTCCAGCTCGTCCTGGCCGATGTGCCGGGAAAACACCTTGATGGGACAGTGGAACGGCGCCAGCATGCCCACCACATAGCGGGCGATCATGCCGTAGCCCACAATGCCCACGCTGCGGTCCAGCAGGCCGCGGTTCGCAAAGCTCTCCGGCCATATGCCGCCGGCCAGGTTCACAGAGTGATAGGGAATCTGCCGCAGGCTGGCCAGCGCATAGGCCACCACGCTCTCGGCCACGGACTCCGCAAACACCTCGTTGCCGCTCACCACACGGATGCCCCGGCCATACACCGCGTCCGTCACATAGGGCTTGACGGAGCCTCCCGTGTGGGCAATGAGCCGCAGGCGGTCCGCCTGCGCCAGCACCGCTTCATCAAAGACCGGGGTTCCCCAGCCTGTGACGCAGATATCCATGCCGCGTACGGCCGCGCCCAACTCGTCCTGGGTGTACTGGCGGCCCAGCGTGTTCCAGTGTACCGTGCCGATGTGCTCCAGCGCAGCCATGGCGTCGGCGTCAAAAAAGGTCCTGAATACCGCATGCTGCGGCATCGTAACCAGAATATGGATGTCGTTCATTCTGTTCCCTCCGCTTGCTGCGGGCCGCCGGGGCCCGTCAGATTGTCTCGCAGGATCAGCGGCGTGCCGGGCGCGACGGCTGCCTCGCCCGTCCGCACCACTTCGATCCCGTCCCGGAACCAGCAGCCCTCCACGATCGCGGGCCGCTTTGCGCGACGGCTGCGCTGGGTCAAAACCAGCTTTTCAGCCGTGCAGCCGCGCATCTGCAGGCCGTCCGCGTTCAGCAGAAACGTGCCGCAGGGGCCGTAGCCCTCCGTATTCACACCGTCGTAGGCGCCTGTGCGGCAGACGGCGACGTCCTGCAGGGTAAGATCGCTGACCTTTGCGAAGCCGATGCCCCAGAAGCCCGTGTGCCGCACCACTGTGATGCGCTTTGCACTGCTGCCCCAGGTGGGACCGCTGTTGGCGAAGCTGAGCAGGCCGGAATTGCCCACATAGGTAAGGTCGTGCTCGAACTGGCCGTGGGTGACGTAGGCCCCGTGAAAATCGCCGTCGCCGTGACAGTTCTCCACCATACAGTATGCGCTGCCCGTAAAATCGTTCAGGTGGCGCGCGTTGGATGTGGTGCAATCCCGCACCTTGCCGTACAGACAGTGGATCTGCTGCGTCAGATATCCGGTGCCGCCCACCACCACCTCTATGGGATTGGCCAGACTGCACCGTTCGGTGACGTATTCGGTGTTGTGGCGGCGCAGCAGCACGGGCCAGTAGGTATGCCGCGCCCGCACGTCCCGCACGTCGCACCGCACCGCGTACTCAAAGGCCAGCGGCTGCGCGCCCGTCTCCTCGCCGCCCTCGTTGCCCCGGAATTCCATATCCTGCACGCAGACGCGCTCAATGGGTTCAACGCGCCGCCAGGTCATCACACGCCCGGCGTCCAGCGGCCATCCCATCTTATAGTTAACGCGCACATGGCTTTCGTCGATGCGCTCGGTAACGCACAGCAGCTTGTCGATCTCTTTTTCCTCACGGCCCGCGAGGCTGTTGACGCTCACCTGCCACCAGGAATACAGCGGGATGCCGCCCGCGCCGGGCACCTCGAACACATCATACAGCTCGCGCATGGGCTGCGCCAGCGGAAAAGTACGCACGTCATCCCCCGGCACGCCCGTAAAGTGAAACAGCGCGCCGAAGGGATCGTTGTGCTTTGCGTGCTCCACGCCCTGTGCCGTTACTGTGTGGCCGGTGAAATCCAGCGTGACGTGCCCGCGTGTGAACGTGTGGCGGCGTGTGAAATTCACATCTGTGCCGAATACGATGCGCGTTACGCTCCCGTCCGCCATCAGCGCGTCCAGCGCGTCGTCCGCCGGGACGTCCGGGCCGAATACGCCGAAGCAGCGCGCATCCACCGTTCCGCTGTGGCACAAAAGCCAGCGGCCCGCGGCGGGCATGCCCGCGGGTGCAAGCACCGTGCCGCCGTTTGGCCCGGCTGTGCTGTTGGGGTCCCAGCGGTACAGCCAGCTGCCGTCGCCGGGTACAAGGCGGCCCAGCACCTGGGCCACGTCGCCCGCATGCAGCGTAGCTGCGGGCAGCTCCAGCAGGCGCGCCGCGGTCTCCACCGTATGGATCATTGTGGTTTTCCCTCTTTCTTTGCCATTGGCCTTTAAAAAAGGCCGGGGGGCTGTTTCCCCCTTGGGAAGCCCCCCGGCCGGGTGCGTACAAAACTTATTGGATGGCTTCGTTCCAGCGGGCCAGAGCCGCTTCCTTGATTTCGATCAGTTCGGACAAGCCAATCTGCTCGAGAGAAGCAAGGTAGTCTTCCCAGCCGGCTTCAATATCCACTTCGCCTACAATAAACTTTGTTGTCATCAAGGCGACCTGGGTGTACAAGTCATTTTCGATCACGTTGCCGCGCTCGGATTCCTCGGCGGTGAAGCGTGCATTGGAAGGATATGCATTCTTTGTATTGTAATACGGTTCCTGCATCTCCTTGACCTGGACGCATTTCATCTCCATGAGCGGGTTGCCCGACGGCGTCGCTGTGAAGTTCAGATAGCCGGGCAACTCGGAAGTAACGGAGACTGTCTGGTTGATGTCGCCAAAACCTGTGATCGGTTCGATCCACTCGTAGGCTGTCTTGGTGTCATCCGTATACTGCCAGTGTTCCCCCTCATAGCCAGCAAACAGAGTGGTGCCGCAGAAGCCTTCCACAGCATTCTCCTCGGTTGCATAGAACATATCCAGCAGACGGATGGCTGCCACAGGGTCGGAGCATTTGTCGGTGATGAACGCACGGCCCGGATACAGATAGAATGGCTGCTTGACGACCTTTTCATCATTGGTGGCGCTGGTGAGCGGCGGCAGGCTGAGCTGCTGCGCGGTGGTGGAGGGGTCCAGAGCTGTGGGGCTGCCACTGTAAACGCCGCACTGGCCGGAGGTCACCTTTGCCTGCCACTGCTGTGCCGTCTGGGTGGAGAACTCGGGGTCCAGCAGGCCTTCGCTGTACAGCTTGTTGGCATATTTCAGGAATTCCTTGTACTCCTCGGTGGCCGGGGCGTACACGACCTTGCCTTCGTCGTCCAGGTTAAAGCTCAGGCCGTCGGGCAGGCCCGTAAAGGCCGGGATGAGCAAATCGCGGATGGTTGTGGTGAGGCCCACGCAGGTGAAGGGGATCTCATCACTGGGGTCGCCGTTGCCGTTTGCGTCCTGTTCTTTAAAAGCGACCAGCATATCGTACAGCTCATCGGTGGTCTCAGGCACTTTATCAATGCCAACGTTTTTCATCCATTCTTCGCTGAAGAAGCCCGCATGGCCCTGCACGGTGGCTGTGTGGAACACATACGGCAGGCCGTAGATTTTGCCGTCCATGCTCGTCATGGCCGCTTTGACATCCGGGTTCGCGTCCATCATTGCCTTGATGTTGGGCGCGTACTGGTCGATGAGATTCGTCAAATCGATAAAGACGCCCTGCGGGCCGTAGGTCTCCTCGTCGGTGATAGCGTTGGCATCGTCGCGCAGAATGATATCGCCGTACTCGCCGCCCACCAGAGCGATGTTTTTCTGTTCCGTCCAAGTGCCCGCCTCGGACACCTCGAACTCAAAGTTGATGTTGGTAATCTCGGTCAGGCGTTTGAATATCTCCAATTCGCTCCAATCCGGCGCACCCGCATCCTTTCGACCCATAATCTTAAAGGTGATTGGCTCGTTTACAATTGGATACTCACCCACGGGAGTAACGTTGCCCGTGCCCTCCGCCGAAGCGGAGCCGGACGCCGCCGAGCCGGATACGGCCGACCCGCCGCAGGCCGCCAGCATGCTGACGCACAGCACGCCGGTCATCGCAAGGGATGCCAGTTTTTTCAGTTTCATGTTTTTTCCTCCTGTTTTATTAATTGTATCACATGCGGGGCGGAAAGCGAATCATCCCTTTACCGCACCCACAGTCACGCCTTTTACAAAATGTTTCTGCACCAAAGGGTAAATCGCCATTACAGGCAGCGAAGCCACGACGATGAGCGCATATTTAATCTGCTCTGCCACACGCAGTTCTTCCTGCAGTTGCCCTGCCGTATCGCCTCCCTGCTGCAGCATCTGCGCTGTGAACTGACTGCGCATCAAAATATCGCGCATTACGATTTGGAGCGGTTTCCACTGTTCGTCGCGCAGGTAGATCAGTGCATTAAAGTAACCGTTCCAGTGCGTCACCGCAAAAAACAGAGTCATTACCGCAATAATGGCAGTGGAAAGGGGCAATACGATGCGGAAGAAAAAGCGCGTATTTGTGCAGCCGTCAATCTCAGCGGCCTCCCGCAGCTCGTTTGGGATATTGGTTTCGAAAAAGCTGCGGCTGATGATGATGTTCGTCATGCTGGTGGCGCCCAGAATGACCATGACCCAGGGATTGTTGTACAAACCCAGGTTTTTTACAGTCATGAACATCGGGATCAGACCACCGGAGAAAAACATCGTGAACGTAAACATCAGCGTAAAAAACTTGCGGCCCACAAAATCCTTGCGGGAAAGCGCATACGCCGCGGGCAGCGTAACAGCCAGATTGATAAGCGTGCCGCCCACTGTATAAATGAGTGTATTCAGATATCCGCGCAGGACACTGTCGTCTGCCAGCAGGTTTTTGTATCCATCTAGAGAAACACTTTTGGGCCAGAACCACACCTGCCCGCTGTTGACAAGATTCGGGTCGCTGATGGATGCAATGATGATGAACCAGAGCGGATAAAGGCAAACCACAAAAATCGCGCCGAGGATCAGGTAGTTGAAAAAATTGAATATTTTATCGCTTCTTGTTTCCTTGATTACCATTCTGACCCCTCCTTTACCACAGGCTCGTCTCACTGAGCTTGCTGGATATTTTGTTCACCGCTACCAATAAGATCAGGTTAATGGCGTTGTTAAACAGGCCTACGGCCGTTGAAAGGCTATACTGTGCTTTCTGGATTCCCAACTTATAAACATAAGTGGAGATCACTTCAGACACTGCAGTGTTGCTGTCGGTCTGCATGAGCAACACCTTTTCAAAGGAAAGGTTCATCACGCCGCCCAGTGTCATGATCAGCATAATAATGATCGTCGGCATGATAGCCGGTATATTGATATGGATAATGCGCTGGAAGCGTGTGGCACCGTCGATGGTGGCCGCCTCATGCAGGTCAGGTGAAACACCCGCCAGTGCGGCGATAAAAACCACTGCATTATATCCGGTAGCTTGCCATACGCCGCTCCATACATAAAGGTCGTCGAACAAAGAGTCCTTCATCAGAAACATCTGCGGCTCCGCCCCAAACAGTGCTCCGATGTTGTTGGCAAGGCCGTTATAAGAAAAGAACAGATTGATCATGCCCACCAGCACAACAGTGGAAACGAAGTACGGCAGATAGGTTATATTCTGTACCGCTTTTTTGAAATGCACATTTTTTACTTCGTTAATCATCAGCGCTAGGATCACCGCTGCGGGGAAGCTGGCTGCGATGTAATACAGGGAAAGCTTCAGAGTGTTGCCCAAAATCCCCCAAAAGTTTACCGAGCTGAAAAAGGTATAAAAGTGTTTAAGAAGCGGTGTGGCCCACGGGCTACCAGAAAAACCTTTTGATGCTACAAAATCCTTGAAAGCAATCTGCACGCCGTACATCGGCACATAGGAGAAGATCAGGAAATACAAAAATGCCGGCAGGATAAACAGGTACAGAACCTTGTTACGCTTTATCAGCAGCAGACTTGCGTTTTTACCGGTGGCCGTCCGCCGCCCGGGCATCCGCAGCTGAATTTTCCGGCGTGTCTTTACTTCAGTCTCCATGAGTTGGGTCGTTCCTCCTTTGCTTGTGCCGCCCAGCCTCTTTGCCGGCGCGGCCGTTCCCGCTTTTCTTATATTAGGTTTATATATAAGCTGCGGGGCAGCCTCCGGGCTGTGGCGCGGCCCGAGAGGCGTTCGGCGCGGCGTTCTGTGGTGTTCCCGCCGCGGTTCCTTGCTTTGTCTTCAGCATATCATCCGTCCGGGGCCGGGTAAATTGCCAGAAATTAAGCCCCCGCAATCAAAATTAAAGATACCGCGCAGGCGCGGCAAAACGCCGCGCTATCATTTTTTAAACCGGCTTTCAAAAATTACACTTTTCTCCGCTCCGGGCGGCCTGTAAAATAGAAACCGCATTCTTAAAAAATGTCACTTTACGCCGCAGCCTCGGTCCTGCATAATAAAAGCAGGTCCCGCACCGCGTCCTTTCGCCGGCGGTGCGGGCGGCTGTGGCGGCCTTGCGCGGAAAACGACTTTTCCAAATACAGGAGGAACGACGGAAATGTGGACGGAAGAAAGACTGAACAAAATGCTGACGACGCCGAGCGAGGCGCTGAGCGTGGAGCTGGGAAGGTTGGAGGGAGACATCCTGGTGCTGGGCGCGGGCGGAAAAATGGGGCCGACGCTGTGCGTTCTGGCAAAGAACGCGCTGCGGGCGGCGGGAGTGGAAAAGCGAGTCATCGCGGTGTCGCGCTTCAGCGACCCGCTGGTGGTGGAGCTGCTGCGGGAAAACGGGGTGGAGATGATCAGCGCGGACCTGCTGGCGCCCGGCGCGCTGGACAGCCTGCCGGACGCGGAGAACATCATCTACATGGCGGGCAAAAAGTTCGGCACGGACGGCAATGAATACGCCACCTGGGCGATGAACACCTGGCTGCCCAGCCGGGTGGCCGAGCGGTACCAAAACAGCCGCATCGTGGTGTTCTCCAGCGGGAACCTGTACCCGAAGGTGGGTGTGCACAGCGGGGGTGCCACGGAGGAGACGCGGACGGAGCCGGTGGGCGAGTACTGCATGTCCTGCCAGGGGCGCGAGCGGATGTTCGAGTACGCGGCAAAGACCTACGGCACGCGGGTGGCGGTGTACCGTTTGAACTACGCGGTGGACCTGCGGTACGGCGTGCTGTACGATACGGCCCACAACATCCTGGAGGGAAAACCCATCAGCATCACCACGCCCAGCTTCAACTGCATCTGGCAGGGGGACGCCAACGAGGCGGCGCTGCGCCTGCTGGGGCATGCCTCGGCGGAGGTGTTCACGCTGAACGTGACGGGGCCGGAGACCGCGGGCGTACAGGAGACGGCGAAAAAGCTGGGCGCGCTGCTGGGCAGAGAGCCCATATTCACAGGGGAGGCGTCGGACACGGCGTATCTGAACAACGCGGGAAAGATGTTCCGGCTGTTCGGCTATCCCACGGTGCCGCTGGAAACGCTGATCGAATGGCAGGCACAGTGGATTTTGGACGGAGGGCGCGCATTGGGCAAGCCCACGCACTTTGAAGAGAGGAAAGGGAGCTATTGAGTATGGGACGGCATGAAGAAGCGCTGAAGATCCTGCACGGGGGCACGGTCATCCCGGCCATCCCGCTGGTTCTGGACGAAAACCGGAAATTCAACGAGGCGGGCCAGCGCACGCTGATCCGGTATTATCTGGACGCTGGGGTGGGCGGGCTGGCAGTGGCGGTGCATACCACGCAGTTCGAGATCCGCAAACCGGAGGTGGGCCTGTTCGAGCCGGTCCTGCGTGTGACGAAAGAGGAGATGGATGCATACGAGGCGCGCACGGGAAAAACGCTGGTGCGCGTGGCGGGCGCGTGCGGCGAAGCGGAGCAGGCGTGCGCGGAGGCGCGCACGGCAAAGGCGCTGGGGTTCGACGCGGTATTGCTGAGCCCGGGCGGGCTGGCGCACCGGACGGAGGAGGAGCTGGTGGAGCGCACCCATGCGGTGGCGGCAGAGATGCCCGTGATCGGGTTTTACTTGCAGACGGCCTGCGGCGGGCGGCGGCTGTCGTATGAATACTGGAAGGCCGTGGCGGACACGCCGGGCGTGGTGGCCATCAAATGCGCTTCGTTCAACCGGTACCAGAGCATCGACCTGGTGCGGGGCGTGGCGTACAGCGCGCGGCGGGAGGAAATTGCGCTGTACACGGGCAACGACGACAACATCGTGGCGGACCTTTTGACGCCGTACCGGTTCCCGGTGGACGGCAAAGAGGTGGAGCTGCGGTTCGTGGGGGGGCTGCTGGGGCACTGGTCGGTGTGGACGCACAGCGTTGTGAAGCTGTACGAAGAGCTGCGGGAATACCGGGACGGCCGCGACATCCCGGCGGAGCTTCTGGCGCGGGGCGCGGCGGTCACAGACTGCAACGGCGTGTTCTTCGACGTGGCGCACAACTTTGCCGGATGCATCCCGGGGGTCCATGAGGTGCTGCGGCGTCAGGGCCTGATGGCGGGCACGTGGTGCCTGGACCCGGACGAGACCCTCAGCGAGGGACAGGAGCAGGAGATAAGCCGCGTGTATGAGATGTACCCTCATCTCAACGACGACGCGTTCGTTGCGCAGAATCTTGAAACATGGAAAGCGTGAGCGGACTATGAACACAATGACAGACGCGCTCAAGCGCGCGGCGTGCGCCGCCATCGACGCACAGGCACAGCGCCTCACCGCTTTCGGGCGGGATATCCTTGCCCATCCGGAGCTGGGCTATAAGGAAACGCGCACGGCCGGAAAGGTGCTGGAGGCCTTTGCCTCGCTGGGTCTGACGGACGTTACGCGGCCCGCGCGCACAGGCGTGAAAGGCTGGCTTTGGCGCGGCGCGGGGCCGCGGGTGGCCGTTATCGGGGAGCTGGACGCGGTGCTCAGCCCCGGCCATCCGTTTGCGGACAAAGCCACAGGCGCGGCCCACGCCTGCGGGCACAACGCCCAGCTTGCCTCCATGCTGGGCTGCGCTGTGGGCCTGCGGGCCGTGGCGGACAGCCTTGCGGGCAGCGTATGCCTGCTGGCGGCGCCCGCGGAGGAATACGTTGAGATCGGCTGGCGGGCCGGGCTGAGGCGCGCGGGCGAAGTACAGTATCTCGGCGGTAAGCAGCAGCTCATCGCGGAAGGCGCTTTTGACGATATCGACATGGCCATGATGGTGCACAGCGAAACAGACGCCCCGCAGCCTCGCGCGGTGGTTGCGGGCGCGGCGGGCGGCTTTATCGGCAAGGAGCTGCGGTTTCTCGGCAAAGAGGCACACGCGGGCGGCGCGCCCTGGGAAGGCGTCAACGCGCTGAACGCGGCATCCCTTGCCATCGCGGCCATCCACGCCAACCGTGAGACTTTCCGCGACGAGGACCATGTGCGTGTGCATCCTATCATTACAAAGGGCGGGGACCTGGTGAACACCGTGCCCGCAGATGTGCGCATGGAGAGCTACGTGCGTGCCGCCAGCGTGCAGGCCATGCGCACCGCCAACGCCAAAGTGAACCGTGCGGCCCGGGGCGCCGCTTACGCCGTGGGCGCGCGGGTGGAGATCGACGATATGCCGGGTTATCTGCCGCTGGCGCAGAACGCGGCGCTTTCCGAACTGTTCGCGGCCAACGTCCCGGTTTGCGCACCCGGGCTTGCCGTGGAACGCGGTCTGCCCTTCTGCGGCAGCACGGATATGGGCGACGTGTCCTACCTGCTGCCCGTTATCCAGCCGACGGTGAGCGGCTTTTCCGGCGCGGCGCACAGCAGGGACTTTGCCGTCGCCGATGAAGCGCTCGCCTATCTGGCGCCCGCCAAGCTGATGGCCGCGACGGTCATCGACCTGCTGGCCGGCGGCGCGGCAAAGGGCCGCAGCGTACTGGCGGACGCACCGCGCCGCACGCGGGACGAATATTCCGCGCTGTGGCGGGACATTCTGGCGCAGCCCGGCGAGGGCTGACGGCGGCGCAGCATAAGCGCCGGAAAAATCATCCGACTGGAGGCCGCTGCATGACAGCTGTATTCCTTCTCTGCACGATCATCCTGTTCGTGCTGCAAACGCTTTCCATGAAGCTGCAGCACGCCGAACATCTGCCCCAGAAGCTTCTGGTGAACTGCGCGTTTTCGCTGCTGGCGGCCGCGGCCATGGGCGCCGGCCGTCTGGCTGTGCCGGATATGTTCACCGTAAGCCCCGCGACGCTGCGGCACGGCATTGCCTTCGGCGTGCTGTTCGCACTGACGATCTTGTTTTACAACCTGGCCATCGCCAGCGGGCCGCTCTCCTACACAACGTTTTATTTTTCCGCCAGCATGCTGGTGCCCGCGTTTGCGGGCGTGCTGCTGTTCGGCGAAGCGCTCACTTTCACGCTTGCCGCAGCCGTGGCGCTGTTCCTGGCCGCGTTCTGCTGCCTGAACGTCGCGCCGGGCGGCGCACAGAAGCCCGAGCCCCGCTGGCTGGCGCTGTGTGCGCTGACCTTTCTGTGCAACGGACTGTGCGCGGTGGTACAGAAGTCCCAGCAAAACGCCACGGGCGGCGCCGAGGCCGCGGGCCTGATGCTGGTGGGCTTCTGCACAGCCGCGGCCTGCTACGCGCTGGCGTATCTGGCGCTGCGGGGCAGGCTGCGCGCGGGCGCGGCGGACGGCACCGCGCTGCTGCGCCAAAACGCTCTTGCCGCCGTGCTTCTGGCGGGGGGCTCTGTGGGCGGCGAACTGCTGCTAAGTTGTCCG
>OATO01000396.1_pt1 | contig 13718 bp, 4 predicted proteins | sample 1495011 | NCBI WGS metagenome assembly OATO01 (sample SAMEA2579961, study PRJEB22360) | human gut metagenome | biome: human gut; feature: human-associated habitat; material: faeces | place: Denmark | collected 2008/2010 | reverse complement strand
CCCACACTGCGGAAAAACACTGCCGAACCTGTCGAACAAACATTGAAGCAAAACAGCGCACGCCCTCGACCATGACGGGAACACCCTGTACGACAAGCCGTTGAAACAGGACGAGAAGGCCATCCGCACGATGCTGGGCAAGCTCTCCAAGCATGGCCGTGTGCTGCTGGTCGTGGACCAGCCCAACACCATCGGCTCCCTGCCCCTGACGGTGGCGCGGAACATGGGGATCGCGGTTGCCTACCTTCCCGGCACGGCCATGCGCAGGACCGCGCAGCTGCTGCCCGAGACGCTCAGGGACGCGGGCCCGGATGACGAGACCCTCGCCGCCCTGAAGCTGCTCGCCGGCCACGACGAGGACCTCGCCCACGAATCCACCCGCCACGTCAACCGCCTGCGGAGCCTGCTGCTGCAGACCCACCCCGCGTTCGAACGCGCGCTCAAGGGCGAGAGAATCACGCGCGACGCGACGCTCGCGCTGCTCGAACGATACGGCGGGCCCATGGGCGTGAAACGGGCCGGGATCGAGGACGTGAAGGACTGGGCCAAGTCCAACGGGCTTCGCGCCGGCCGCATCATCGACGACATGTTCAAGGCGATCGGCGAGCAGACCGTCACCGTGCCCGGCACCCTCATGGCCGAGACCATCATCCCCTCCATCGCCCACGACATCAAGACGATCAGGGACCGGCGGCGCGAGGTCGACCGCCAGGTCGAGAAGCTCCTGGAGGACCACCCTCTTCTCACGGTCCTGACGTCGATGCCCGGGATAGGCGTCAGGACCGCAAGCAACATCCTGCTCGGCATCGGCGGCGACATCGCTAACTTCAAATCGTCCGCCCATCTGGCCGCCTACGCGGGCATATCGCCCGTCACCGGCCAATCCGGCACCAGCATCAAAGGCGAACGGCCCTCCAGGCGGGGCAACAAACGCCTCAAGAACGCGCTGTGGCAGACCGCGTTCGTCGCATCCACCAAACACCCGCCCTCCGTGGCCTATTACAAGCGCAAACGCGAACAGGGCAAACACCACAACGCCGCCATCATCTGCCTCGCGCGTCGGCGCTGCGACGTGATCTACAGCATGCTCAAAAACGGAACCCTCTACCAGGAACCAGCCCTCGTAGCCTGAACCGGGCCACACGGGAAAGGACGCCGGACGCCACCGGCAGGGCGAAGCGCGCCCACGACAGCCAACCGGAATCCCGACACGTCAACTCCCCAAGGAGTTGACAAAAACATAGGAACACCCCCCTATTGCAAAAAACTCTCACTGACTCAACGTCAGTGAGAGTTTTTTGCAAATGAGGGGTCAGATACGGCGCTTGCGCCAGATGGTCAGGGCAATACCGGCGGCGGCGAGGACCACCACGGCACCAGCCACGCCGAAGACGGCGACACCAGTGTCGGAGATGACGGCACCCGGCTTCTTGCCATCAGCGGAGACCTTCACGAGGGCCTTGCGGGCCTCGGTCAGGTGACGAATCGCATCCTGGACCTCGGTGGAGGTGGCGTTCTCCTTGGCGAGCACCTTCTTCGCTTGGGCCAGCGCATTGGCGTAGGCCTTCCACGAATCGGCGGTGTAATCGTCCTGGTTCAGCTTCTCGGCTTCGGCCTTGGCAATGGCGTCTTCGAGCTGCTTGAGCTCTTCCTCAGTGGCCAGATCGGGATCCGGAGTCGGCGTCTCGTCGGCAACGACCTTCACGGTGAACGTGGCAGTCTTGGTCGAATCGGCCACAGACTGCACGGTCACGGTCACCTTGTCGGAAGCCTTCGAGGAGTCGAAGCCGAGCAGCTCGTACTCATCGGCGGCGAGCTCACGGGTGGTGGAGCCGCCGTTGCCATCGGCCACGGTCGCGGTGACGACCAGACCGGCAACGTCGAGCGCTTCACCAACCTTGTACTCGGCCTTGGCGGGCTGCGCGGTCACGGCGATGGAGAGGATCGTGCCTGCGGCCGGGTGCTCCGGCTCGGGCTGGCTCTCCTCCAACGCATTCTGCGCGTCGGTCAGGGCCTTGGCGGCGGCATCGACATCAGCCTGAGACAGGCCGGAGTCAAGGAAGGTCTGCTTGGCCGTCTTGGCTGCGGCGAGCGCATCCTCGAATGCCTTCCAGCTGGCCTCGGTGTAAGCAGAGCCATCGGTGCCGAGCTTGTCGGCCGCTTCAATCGCGCCATCAAGCGCCGTCGTATCGGCCATCTCAATGGACACGCCTTCGTCGGTCGGGTGAATGGTCTGCATCAGGCCGTCCGCGTCGAAGGTGATCTCGTCGATGGCGGTTTCACGGTGGTAGCCGAGGCCGGAGGTGAACACGCCGAGCGGCGTGTAGTGGCGATGGTAGGCCATGAGCCAACGGTCGTTGCCGTCCGCGTCGGTCACATGCACGTCGGACTGGTGCGCGGTACCTTGCAGGTTCTTGGAGGAATCCTTCTGCAGCAGCACACCCTTGTAGGTGATGGTGCCGTCGATGGAATCGGAGACGCCGTACCTCACATGGTAGTTCGGGGAGTTGGCGTCGTCGCACGACCAGGTCCAGTGGTACTTGCCGTCGCGGTAGGCGACGACCACGGACTCGCGGAAGCCGTTCAGACCGTTGAGCTTCTTCACCGTACCGGCCTTGATGCTCACCATGTCGTCGTTGAGTTCGGCGATGGCGGGCGAACCGTTGCCGTACAGGATGTACGACTTGCCGGTGTTCGGGTCGGTGAAGATGGACGGGTCGATGGCCTGTCCAACGGTGACGCCTTCCATCGTGCGAGTGACCAGCGGTTGGTCGGCGGCCTTGTACGGGCCGGCCGGGTTGTCGGCCACGGCGACGCCGATGGCGGATGTACCGTTCGGCAACTTCGCGCAGTAGTAGAAGTAGTACTTGCCGTTCTTCTTCTCGATGGTCGGCGCCCACGCGGAGCCCACGGACCACGGGGAGATGGCGGTGTTCTCATCGCCATCGGTGGTCGGCTGGTGGTCCTTGTTGACATCGAGGATCACGCCCTCGTCGGTCCAGTTCACCAAGTCGGTGGAGCTGAACGCATGGAAGTAATTGCCGCTCCAGCCGGAGAAGCCGTCGGTGGTCGGGTAAATCCAGAACTTGCCGTCGAAGTAGTCGATGTCCGGGTCGGCGTACTGGCCGGGCAGCACCGGGTTGTTGCCCACGGTGACCTTCTTCAGCGTCCAGGTTTCCGTATTACCGTCACCCAAATCGACAACCAAAGTACGGTCCTTAGTCAGGTCGGCCGTACCACCATTGGTGAACGCCTGACCATCAAGGGTGAGCTTGATGGAGTCGCCGCCACGGTTGACGGTCACCTTGACGGGCACCTTGGCCGCGTCGCCACGGCGGTTGAGCACGGTGGTGACGGTCTTCGCGGACCAGTCGAGGGTGGAACGCACCTGAGAGTGGTCGTCAGTGCCACGCAGCGAGTTCGGGTCAGACGGCACAGTGCCCACAGAAATACCCTGCAGAGCAATCGGGCTGGTCTTCTCGACCTCCTGAGCAGTGAGCGCGCGGTTCCACACGTTCACATTGTCGAACGAACCCTTGAAGTATGGGTCGTTGTAGAAGGACTTGCCCAAGTAGGCCAGCAGATCGTTACCCAAATCGGTGACCTTGTTCTTGGTCGCCTTGTTCTGAGCCACCTGCGCACCGTCAGAGTACACGGTCATCACGTTGTCGTCCAACGTGACCGTGACACGATGCCATGCGCCGTTGCCAGACAACGTAGCGTTAGCCGCGTCCTCCGCACCATACGAGTTGGTGGTGATGCGGCTGGCGAGCTCGCCGGAGTTGTTGTACTTCAGGAAGTAGTACTTGGTGGAGTTCTGGCCGAAAGCGAACGTGAACTGGTTTTTATTGATCTCCGACTTGACATCCATCTGCACAGTCAGCTTGTTACGGCCATCGAACAGGCCCTTCGGGAACTCGGCGTAGGTGCCGTCAGAGCCGTCGAGCTTAAGCACCTTGCCCTTTTCGGCATCCTCGGAGACCTTGGCGTTGCCGTTGAAGGTCAAGTCGTTGCTGTTCTCAGTGGTGTCGGTACCCTTGCTGTCTTCGAAGTCATACTCGGCAATCGGACCGGAGCCGTCTTCATCGGGTGTGACTGGCTCGGTGTCCTTGTTCTTATCGAATGCCTTCAGGATTGCGTTGTACTCGGTTTCAGTGACAGGCAGGATGGTGCCGTGACGCTTCTTGAGCGAACCGAAGTTCACATCAGAGGCAAAGCCCCAATCAGCCTTATCAGTGCTGCCTAAATCGGCAGAACGGTATGGGGTGTAACCCTTACCGGCTGAGTACTGGTCCCACATCAGACCGTAGAGCATCTTCTTGCCCGCATCACTGGTCTGCACGTCATCTTCATTGTAGAAGAACAGCTCCGGGCCTTCCAGCTGCGCACCGGTCAGACCGGTACCAGTCAGGTCACCGAATGTACCGACAAGCGTCCACTGGTTCGGATCACTGTCAGTGTTGTAGTAACCATTCGCAATTGTGTCACCAGTGGTGAGCGTTGTGGCATACGGATCCTTGCTACGCTCAACACCGAGGTACGTGTCACCGGACACACGATAGTAATAGCCGTCATCGGCCTTAATCATCGTGGTATCGATAACGGACTTGACTCGGTCGATCCACTTGACAGGCGTCGTGAAGTTCACGAAATCACGCGTGGTGGAGTAGTACATATTGGTGCGATCGCCGGACTTGTTGTCCGCGTCGGAAGCAGTGGCCCAGTACACCATGTACTGCTTGTTCACATCATCCCAGTAGGCTTCCGGAGCCCAAGCCATGCCGGCTCCCGGAATCTGAGAGGCAACGTCAACGGCGCGCGGTTCGCTCCAGTTGACGAAGTCATGCGACTCCCACACGATTAGGTTGGTGCTGCCATTGGTGGTAGCGGTGGCCGCGCCCCAACCGCCACGGTTATGGATGCTCAGCTCGGTAGCGATGAGGTAGACGGTGTCGCCTTCCGGAGAGCGGACCAGATACGGGTCGCGCACGCCGTTGTCCTTACCACGAGAGTTGCCGGTCTGGCTGTTGTTCCAGCTGAGTACCGGATCGCCGGACTCGCGGGTGTCATGCCAGCTCAGGCCATCCTTGCTGGTGGCGAAGTACATCTGCTCGTCGGTAGCGCTACCTTCGGTGCCGGTGAAGTGCGCAAACAGATAGTCCGTGGTCTTCGGCTGTTCGACGGCGGCCTTGACGGTCAGCTCGAATTCCTTGGTTTCCGTGTTGCCGTCAGCATCGGTAATGGTGGCAGTGAGCGTCACCTTGGTGTCGGTTTTCTGACGAGCAACGACACCAGCTGCGATGTCACCATCTGCCGCATCGGTAATGACCTTTGCGTTGCTGGATTTCCACGTAATCGCGGAACCGTTAACCGAGCCCTTGGCCGGAAGTGTGATGTTGGAATACACATCAGTGCTGCCGTTGTTAATGGTCAGCGCATTAGCGTCGGCCTTGGCGGCATCGGACTTCGTGGAATCGTAGGCTTCCTTGATTTGGTCAGCAGTATGCGCAGAGCCGTAAATCTTGAGGTTGTCAAGTGCGCCGGTATAGTATTCGCCATTCACCCAGTTGGCCTTGCCGATCTGCAGCACGCCGCCGTCTGCGCCGAGAATATCGGTGAGCTGAGCGAAGCTCGCGCCATCAGCTGGGGCTACGGTTGCGGCCTGCTCACCGTCAATGTACAGCGTGGAAGCGGCCTCGTCGATGACCAAATCGACGTGACGCCACTGGCTGGCGAGACCATCCTTGCTCACATTGCCGGTGGTGTCGCGCTTACCAGCGTTGTTGTAACGCTCAACGTTCACCGAAGTGGTGCGATCCATCACGCCGAGGTAATGCTCTTGCTGATAGGTCTGCGCATTCGTATTCGGTGCCGCAAATACCGACCAGCCCTGATTGGTGCTGGCGGACTTGGAATCGTACGAAATCGTGACCGCATCCAGGCCCTTGAGCACGGCAGAATCGTCCGACTTAGTCACATTCAGCCAGAATCCAGAACCGAGCCGAACTGCAGCAGTGCCGTCCTTGCTGGTAGCCACTGCGGCAGCACCGTTGATGGTCGCCTTGGTGCCGGTGGTGTCATCGACAATAGTGCCAGTAGCGCCTGCAGCGACGTTGTCGAAATCAAGACTGGCGAGCAGATCGCTGTCTGCCGCTGCCTTGGCATTTGATTTCAGGGCTGCTGCCAGCGCCCGCTGCGCGGCCGATGAATCGGTGGGATCCGATTCAACCGCATTTGCTGCTGGCGCCAACGCCATCAGCATCGGGACAGCTGCAAGAGCTGCCACCGCTTTCTTCCACTTACCCATGTGCCTCCTCTGATTGTGGGTTTTGGTTTTTGCGCTGAGTTATGGATCGAAGTTATTGATCAACGGTGTTCAGCTTCCTGAACAGGAAACAAACATCGATTTTGTTATCAAATTGTTATCGTGCGACGGTCGGCCGCTCCTTTATCGGCCTAGTTTCGCGCCTTTTTCGCACCGACGAAGCTGCTTCGTTTGCCAGCGCGAACTGTGTTCTCATGCATCCGCGCAACGCCCCGCCCCCCTCAAACGACACCGTTTTGAGGGACCGGGGCAACGCGAAGCCGCATTTTTGGTTATAAGTACTTGCAAGTTTAATATGAGCGTTCACTCTTTGTGGAGCGAGGGCCCCAATCATCCGTCTTCGGCACTCGGCTCCCCTCACCCAGGGGAGCCGAGTGCGACGCCAATCAGGACTGGCGCTTGCGCAGGGCGTAGGCTCCGGCAGCGGCGACAAGCAGCGCCGCGGCGGTGAGGCTTACGCCGAGGACGGCGGAACCGGTGTCACTGATCTTGTCGCTCGGCTTGGAGGCGGGCTTTTGGGCACCGTCGTCCTTGCCGTCGGTCTTGCCGGAGTCGCCGGACTTCTTGACCAGCTTGTCGGCGGCGGACTGGAGCCGCGACAGCGCCTTGTCCACTTCCTGCTGGTCGGTGGAGTTCTGCAACACCTGCTTCGCGTCGGCGAGCGCGGCGGCGAAAGCATCCCAACCAGACTGGTAATCAGCCTTGTTATAGCCCTTCACCTTATCGACAAGCGCCTGCAACTTGGACTTGTCCAGCGTGGAGCCGGGCTCGCCGGCCTTGATGGTGAACGTTGCCGAAGCAGTACCGGAGTACTTGCCAGCGCCGGTTACGGTCACTGTGGCGGTGCCGGGTTCGATGTTGTTCGTGTAGGCCACCGTGTAGTCGGCGCCTTCCTTGAGCGTCGCGCCATCGAGCGTAACGGTCACGGCCGGTTCCTTGGCAGCACCGTCTGCGGTGAACTCGTTGGGTTCGGCCGTGACGACCGCCCCGGAGATGTCAGTGCCAGTCACGGTGACGGTCGCCTCGACCGGCATACGGGAATCGTCCTGGGCGACGCCCTTGACGGTGAAAGTGCCGGTCTTGGCATAGGAAGCTGCGTCAATGGCATCCCACTCAACTGCAACGTCAGAAACGGAACCGTCCGCATGAGTCAGATGCGCGGTTTCCGGCAGCGTCGGCGCCACACCAACCGTCGTCTCGGCAGACAGCGCGTCAACGGACTTCACAGCCACAGCCGGAGCGTACGCCTCCAGCACCTTCTGATACTGGGCGCGGGTCACGGGCAGCACAGTGCCGTGGCGCGGCTTGCCGCCATCGGAATTGGTCGGGAAGTTCACCTCAGGCATCTTATTGCCGATAACGGTCCACTGACCGCTGGCGATATCCTCAGTCGCCATCGGCACATAGTGGTTTGGACCTTGATGATAGCTCGGCTGGTCGGCGAACAGGTAGTACTGGTAGCCGTTCACGTCGCCATCGTTGGCCTTGAATAGCGATGGACCTTCGCCGGAAGTGAAGGTTTTACCGTAACCGTTAGCCTGGCCTTTACCGATGTTCGTGGCAACTTCGCTCCATGCACTACCCTTAAGCGCATCGGCGTAGTTCTTCACGCCGGCACCACCAATTGCGGCAGTCAAATCTGTGGACTTCTCCTGACGCAAAGACATCGTGTTTTCATCTTTGTAGATGCGGTAGTAGGTATCCCCTACCTTTTGCACGGTCACATCGATGGATCCACTGCCTGCACCGCCTCGGCGATCAACGTCAATCCACACTGTCGGGTCGGAGAAGTTGACGAAGTCATCGGTGGTGACGTACACCATGCGGTTGTAGGTCAGCTGCTTGCGGCTGTTCTCGTCGGTGTTGTCGTACAGGTTCGAGGCCCAATAGACCACGTACTTGCCGATTTCCTCGTCGTAGTAGGCCTCAGGCGCCCAAGTGTTGCCTGCGTAATCAGAGCTCACTTTGACGTGGCTTTGCTTGGACCAGTTGACCAGATCGTCGGACTTCCAGATCTCAATGTACTTGGAACCGTTAGCCTGTGCACCAGCAAAGCCATTCAGCCCGTTGAGGGGGGCACGACCGTCAATCTTCAGATCGGTGGCGAGCATGTAGAACTTGTCGCCGTCCTTGGACTTCATGATGAACGGATCGCGCAAACCCTTCTCGCCAAACTCGGAAGTGAATATCGGCGTGCCGTTGTTCAGCGTGTTCCAGTCGAGCGCATCGTTGCCCTTGGAGGCCGCGAGGCTGATTTTCTCGCCGCCCACGCCCTCGCCGGTGAAGAACGCCCACACGTAGGCCTCGTCCTTCTCTTCGGCGGCAGGCATCGGCTGAATGGTGACGGTGAAGGTCTTAGTTTCAGTGGCGGTATCGTACTTGGCAGTGGCTTTGAGCGTCACAGTGGCGGCATCGCTACCGGCGGCAGGGCGCTTAACAGTGACCGTTCGAGATTTGTCGTTCACGCCTTCGCCTAGTGTGGCGATATCCTTGCCACCGGTCACTTCCCACGAGATGGTCGAACCATTGTTGCCCTTGGTGGGCACGGAGAAGTTGCTACGGATGTCGTCGGAGTCCTCGATGGTGACGACGTCAAGGTCGGCCTTGGCTTGCTCGGCATCGGAGAGCTGCTTCGGCACGAGGACCGTGTAGTCGGCGGTTTTGGCGTTGTTGCCAAACGTGGCGGTGAGGATCACCTCGGCATCAGCTGCGGTTGCGGCCGGACGAGTGACTGTGGCCTTGCCGGTAGCGTTGTCAACGGCGATGGCTGCGTTGTCCGACTTCCACGCGATGCTCACGCCAGCGGCGCTGGTCGGCAGCGCGAAGTCCTCGGTAGCGGATGCGGGCACAGCGGCCTTGACAGCGGCCTCGGCCTTGTCGAGCACCTGAGCGTCATACAGCTTGGTCACGTCTGCGGCGCTGATGGCAGTGTCGTATACGGCGTAATCGTCCACGTCGAGCTTGGAGTTCGGGTCAGCGTAGGAGGACTTGCCAATGTAGGCGACGAGGTCGCCGTAATTGGTCAGGCCACCGGCCGGAATGGTGTAGGTGACGTCTCCAACCTGCTTGCCGTTGAGGTAGAAGCTCATGGTGCTGTTGGTGCCGCTGATGACGGTGGTGTACAGAGCCAAATCGCTGGTGGCCTTGGTGCCGGTGGTGGCGGCGTTCGTCGATCCAGGGCCGACTTCGGTGCCCCACGGGCTGTTATTCGGGTCGGCCGCAGTGGCATTGGTCATTACGGATTTCGCGTAGCCACTCGGGTTGGCCGGGTTGAGCAGCCAGTAGCCGTTGGCCGGATAATTGCCGGTCTTGGCCGCGCCGATGTACGCGGCGGCGGTATTGCCGTTGCCGTAATTGTTCTTGAGCCAGATGGAGACGGTAACGTCCCTCTTACCGGCGATGGCCGTGGTCGGCACGCTAATGGTTTGCGAGCCGGTCAGGCTGATCTGGCCATTGGCCACCGTGGCGTCGCCGGATAGGGTGGCATCGCTGTTGGCCGCGCTGCCCTCGTTGGCGATGGTCTTGGACGTCAGTGCGTTATCGAATGAATAGTGGATGATCGGACTGGCATCGATTGGCGATGCGCTCTCGGCACTGGCCGTCATCGGCAGCACCAGACCAGCGAGCAGTGTTGCCACGCCGACCGTGAGTCCGGTTGCCTTTCGCATCAGCTTTCCCATGTTTCTCCTCATTGATAGGGTTGATTGTGGTTGCGCCTTCAGTTATGGAGCGAAGTTTTGTGGCCGCCCTCTGATGAGCTGAGCCGTGAAGAAAACGCCAGAGTCGTTTTTAGGCGAAGGCGAACGACAGTGAGCAAATATGAAGCCAGCTGAAAGCTGGTCCTTAATTGCGTTCGAGGTGGCCGCCGTTAGGCAGTCGGGGGAGAGACCTGCGGCGGCAGCCGCGGGATACAGAATCGGCCGAAGGCCATGCCGTTCTTTCGGTGGCTTCGCCGCGGTCTCTCCCCCAGTCAGCCTTCGGCTGACAGCCCCCCTCGTCAGAGGGGGGCTTGGTTGCCGTAGCAGCTCAGGCGCGACGCTTGCGCCAGAGGGTTAGGGAGATGCCGGCGATGGCGAGTGCTACCACGGCACCACCCAGGCCGAGCACGGCCGTACCGGTATTGCTCAGCGCGCTGCCGGGCTTGTTGACGTTGGTCTTGTCGCCGGTGGTCGGGGTAGTCGGCTTATTGCCGTCGCCCTTATCTCCGTCACCTTCGCCCGGATTGGTCGGAGCCTTCTGCAGGGCTTCGATTGCGGTCTTAAGGTCGGCTGCGGCGGTATCGACCTCGCCCTGATTCTCAGCGGCGAGCGCGGCCTTGGCAGTCTTCAGCGCGGCGGCAAGCTTGGCCCAGGAATCGGCCGTGTAGTCGGATTCCTTGAGCGCTTCGGCGGCGGCGATCTGCTTGTTGAGCTCAGCCAAATCGACCTTGCCCTGTTCAATGCCGTCAACCGTAGTATCGGATGGATTGACCAAACCATCGGTGTAGCCGTCGTAAGCAACCGCAACAGTGCCAGAGACGCTGGCCGGGAGGGTCACAGTGGCCTTGCCTTCGGCGTCGAGCTTCACGGTCTTGGACCAGTCGCCAGCAGAGAACTTCACCGAACCGGCGAGCGTGCCCTTATCGGCGGCGGTCACCGTGGCGGTGAGCTCGCGGGTGCCGGCGTTGTACACGGCCTTGGTGGTGGAGTCAACAGCCTCGATGTGCGTCGGGTTGGCAGCGGTCCAGGACTTCGTCACCTTGAGCACAGACTCAGGCACGTTCACGAACGCACCGTGACGCACCTTGTCCGGCAGACCGCCGTTAGCACCCTGAGTGATGTAGCCCTGAGCGCCCGGCTCGGCTTTGACCGGCTTCTTTTCGTTGTTGAAGTCCGGGTAACGCTTGGTCATCGGGTTGTCCCACGTGGTCTTGGAAAGCTCGGCACCCGTGGTCATAAATGCACGGTAGGCGAAGTTGTCGGACAGCAGAATGTAGCCGTCGTCGTCCTTCGTGTTGAGTTCGTCATCCTTGTTGAGCTTGATGGTCTCTGGTCCTTCGAACGGCAGCAACGCCTGCTCGAGCAGCTGCCAACCGGTGTTCGGGTCCTGACCCGGAGATGCCTCGGTGGTCGGTGCAGTCAGCACCTTGGAACGCTCAAGGAAGATGCTCTTACCAGTGGTGATGTAATCGCCAGCGGCACCGCCCTGCTCATTCTTGGTGAATCGGTAGTAGTAGCCACCGATCTTACGCACGGTGGAATCAATGCGCGAGTAGCCGGTGTCCTGCCACATCTGCGGCTCGGTGAAGTTCACGAAGTCGCGGGTGATGGCGTAACGCACCTGAGCATAGGAGCTATTGCCGGTTTTGTCGTTCTTGACCGGAGTGGTACGGGTGTCATCAGTGAACATGCGGGAAGAGAAGAACACCACGTAAGCGTTCAGGTCATCATCCCAGTAAGCTTCCGGCGCCCAGGTCATACCGGCGTTCGGCGTGTTGATGGTGATGCCGCCGTTGCCGTCGCCGTTGGTACGGGTCCAGTTCATCATATCGGTGGACTCGTAGACCTCAACTTTCCGAGAACCGTTAACCTGGTTCTGGCTCCAGCCCATTGACGAGACCTTGAGATCAGTGGCAATCAGGTAGTACTTGTCGCCTTCGTGGGAACGCAGCACGAACATGTCACGCAAGCCACCCGTGTCTGCATCATTGGTAAGTACCGCCTGGCCATTGTTGCGAGTCTTAAACGTGAAGAAATCGTTCTTCTCAGTGGAAGCCACCCAGGCCTTTTCTCCACCGTTGCTGTCGCTCTCAAAAGTGACGGCCGCATAGCCGGTGTCAGGCGCGATGCGGGTCTTCTCCTTGACAGTGACCTCGATGGTCTTGGTGACCTTCTCACCGCCGTTGTAGGAAGCGGTGGCGGTCAGCGTAACCGGCTTGGAATCACCGTCGCCGTAGGCCGGACGATTGATGATGCCAGCACCACGATACGGGTCATCGGCACCAGTGGTCTTGTTTTCGTACTTCTCGTTAGTGGACGTAATGAGCTTCTCGTCCGAGGACTTCCACGTAATCGCCGAGCCGTTCTTGGTGCCCTTGGCGACTAGCGGCAGATTCTCGGCCGCCGGAACTTTCAGCGCAGCAATCGCGGCATCGAGGTCGGCTGCGGCGGCGTTCTGGGCGTTCATCGGCTCAACGGTGACGGGCAGTTCGGCCTTCACACCACCCAGCTCAGTGGTGGCGGTGATGGTGGCAGTACCAGCCTTGACGCCGGTTACAGTACCGTCTGCGGCGACCTTGGCCACGGACTCATCGGAGGAGGACCAGGTGACGTTCTTGCTCACGGCGTCGTCCGGAGTGACGGTGGCGGTGAGCTTGGTGGAGTCCTTCTCAATCAGGGTGAGCTTGTTGTTCACCACACCGGTACCGGAAATCGCAACGGCGGTCGGCATGGTCAGGTCAGCGCCCCTGTAGACCTTGATATCATCCATTGCACCATTCCAGTACTCATCGACGGAGTAGAACGACTTGCCGATGTAGGCGGTGGTCGCACCGAGATCGCTCATCTTGATGCCGGTGTTGGCCTTGAAAATGATCAGGGCATTGTTGCGGAACACGGCAAGGTTGGTGCCGTCCACGACAATCTTGTAATCGGCCCAGCTGTTGTCGTTGCCGGAAACGGTGACCTTGGATCCCTGTTCGTTACCCCAGTTGTTGTTGGAGATAACGCCCTTGATGGCGGTCTTGCTGTTGTAGAACATCAGGTACTTGTTGGCGTTGGCCTGATCGGTGGTGTTGGCGTCGTTCGAGCCGTCCTTGCCGACGATGAACGAGAAGAACTTGCCGCTGTCGTCGTGACGAGTCTTGGACGCGAACTCCAGAGTGAAGGAGTCGCCCGCATCCTTGAACAGCTGGTCATCGATCTGGGCGTACTGGCCATCGCCGCGCAGTGAGAGCGCCTCGTTGTTGCTGCGGTCACCGTACTGTTCGATCTTGGCGCCGTCCTTCAGCGTCAGGTTGTACTTGCCGGTCGAATCGGCAATCGCGCTGTTCGTGGTGCCGTTTTTGCCCGTGAAGTCCCAGCTGGCGAGCAGCGTCGGTTCAGCAGCCTTAGTAGTCTGCACTGTCGCGGTATCGGTTGTCTGTGGTTGGGAATCTTCCGATTCCATGGCATACGTCGTCGGAACTACTGCCACCATCGTTGATATTGCAATCAACGATGCTGCCATCTTCTTCCAATGCTTCACCGCATCTCTCCTTGTCCTTTGCCTCGACCCACTTGTCGGGTGTCTCGTTCGCCTCTACGTGAACGCAAACATTATTTGCGATGATACCATTACGGCACTGAGACTCAGTGTGCCCCCGGGTTCTAAATAGAAGTGCAACACCTTGTCTAGGGTTGGAAGTGTTCGAAGT
>OATO01000365.1_pt1 | contig 15141 bp, 9 predicted proteins | sample 1495011 | NCBI WGS metagenome assembly OATO01 (sample SAMEA2579961, study PRJEB22360) | human gut metagenome | biome: human gut; feature: human-associated habitat; material: faeces | place: Denmark | collected 2008/2010 | reverse complement strand
CTAAACCCGAAAAAAATACATGACTAAACACGAAACACCGACTTGACGAAATACAAGTCCGACACCGTCATCGGCACGGCCCCCTCGAAACGGTGCATCGACACGCAGGTCGAACGCAAGAGCCGCCGCCTGTTCGCCCGCCTCATCCCCGACAAGAGCGCGCCGGCCACGGCGCGCGCCGAATACGACATCTACAAGGACATCCCCGCGCCCGCGCGCATCGACCGCACCTGGGACAACGGCACGGAGTCCTCCTGCCACCTGCTCGTGGACGAGGCCCTCGGCATGCTCACCTACCATGCGGACCCCTACTCCTCATACCAGCGCGGCACGAACGAGAACCGCAACGGACGCATCCGCCGCTACCTGCCCAAGAAAACCAATTTCGACGGCCTGACGGACGAGGACCTGCAGGCCATCGTGGACGAGATCAACGACACCCCCATGAAGGTCCTGGACTGGGAAACGCCCAACGAGGTTTGGTATCGAGAGCTCGGCAAGGTACTCTCGAAGACAAGCCACCCAAAGACGAGCGTTGCACTTACAAATTGAATTCGGGCCTTGATGACACTGAAGATGTCACCTCCAACGGCTCTTTACGACCTCGATTGCATTCATTAGGTCATTTCTTCGTTCATTAGGTCGGAGGGTGCTGAAGCCATCCCTTGGAACGGCGGGGTTTCAAGGGCCGCTCCGACCAAGGACCGACCTAATAAACGTCAAACCGACCTAATGAATAACTCCGATACCGGATTATGAGCAACACAGCCGCAACGAAATGCGCCGCACAGGCTTAGCCCGAACATCGATTCGGGTTCAAGCCAGTGCGACGCAGATCAACTTCAGGTATAAGACCTGTATTCAATTATTGGGTTGTTATTAGCCTAGGGGCAATAGCCTCACGTCAGGCACGGCGCTTGCGCCAGATAACCAGACCGGCGCCAGCCGCGCCGAGCACAACTACGGCCGCAGCAACGGCAGCCACCGCACTACCCGTGGGGGCAGTGGTAGTAGCGTTCTTCTGCTGCTGGTCGGGCTTCTGGTTTTGCCCAGGCTTCTGCTGACCGGGCTTCTGCGGTTCAGGCTTTTCGCCGCTATCCTTCTTGGCGAGACCATCGTGTGCGGCAGTGAGTTTGTTGAGCGCAGCGGTCACCTGCGGTGCGGTTGCGGCCGGATCCTTGACTACCTGCTTTGCGGCAGCAAGTGCATCCGCATATGCCTTCCACGAATCAGCCGTGTAGTCGTTCTGGTTGAGCTTCTCACTCTCAACAGCGGCGATCTTGTCGGCAAGAGGCTTGCGCTCCTCATCGGTGGCAGGCGGAACCGGAGCCTCGGGCTTAGTTACCGTGACTTCGACGGACGCGGACTTGTTCTCGTCAACCGTGGAGGTGGCGGTGATGGTCGCCGTACCTTCGGCAACGGCGGTCACCTTGCCATCCTTGTCCACAGTAGCGACCTTCGCGTCGGAGGACTTCCAGGCCACGGTCTTGGCCGCATCACCGGTCACCTTCACCTCGGCCGACAACTGGGCAGTATCACCAGCGACCAGCGCCAGCTTGCCATCCTTGACACCATCACCGGAGACGGCAACGGAATCCACAGACGGAGTCGGGGTCGGGGTCACGGCTTCGCCCTTGCCGAGATTGATGTTGGCGTAGTCGGACTCATTTCCGGCGGCATCCTGCGCATAGAAGTGCACGTAAGTGTCGTGGTCAGCGGAGAGCTGCACCTTCACCTTGTCCTCGTCGGTGTAGGTGCCCCACATCGTGTTCTCGTTGGACTTCGGGTTGCTGGACGGGCCGGTGGAGTACAGCACACGGGTCACGCCGGAGCCTGCGGCACCGTCATCAGCGGTGAGAGAGACGACCACATCGTTGCCGTTCTTGCTCTCCTGCTTAGCGGTGACCACCGGCACGTTGGTGTCGACCTTGATGGTCTGGGAGACCTCGCGGCTGTTGTCGTTTTCATCGGTGGCACGGGCGGAAATGGTCACGGAACCCTGCGCGGTCACGCTGATCGGGCCCTTGCCACTGGTCCACTCGCCCTTGCCGATCTTGTACTCGATCGTCTTTATCGGCACGGTGGAGACGCCGCGCTGCGCGGTGATGGTGAACTTCGGGGCAGTGGTGTACCAGCCGGAGCCGGGGGCCGCGGAGTCGAAATCGATAGCAACAATCGGCTGGGCTTTCGGGTCGGAAGGCGCGATGACGAAGAACGTGCCTTCCGCCTTGATATTGCCGACACCCTCGATAGAGCCTTCCACGAAGCCGACCTGTTCGGCTTCAGCATACTCGGCGGCCGGGATACTGTCCCAAGTCACTTTGTGACCCGACTCGACCGAGCCGTCAGCGTAGGTCAGCGCCACGGTATCCTGCAATACCGGCTTGACACCGGGAGCGGTGATGGTGGAGACGTACTCCGCGTCGGTCACCTCGGTGTTGAGCTGGTCGTAGACACCAATAGTGGCCGTCGCCTGACCGGCCGCAACTTTGATGTTGTCATAGGTACCGGCAGCAGTAGTGCCCTTGACTTCGGCGGTAGTACCAGCTGTAGCATAAGCGTCGGCCGGAACGGTTTCCCAAGTCACTGGAACCTTAATGCTGGGACCATCTTGAGGTGTCGCCCACACTTCTGCAGGCAACTTCGAGGTCGGGTCCACGCCCGGCGTGGTGCGCACGGCAACTTGCTGCACGTCTAAGAAAGCACCTGGGTCGCCCGGATCCACTGGTAGTGCAGCGCTGGTACCAAACACCTGCCACTCAGTGACGGTAATACCCTTGTTGTCATTGGCCTTCTTGTTCACCACAAGCTTCATGGACTTGGTGGTGACCTGGTCGAAGGTGTAGGTATACGGACCATACACCGGGTTGGTGGCGTCGAGCTCGTCGTCGGCGGGGAATGTCTTGTCCACCTTCAGGTTCGGCACGGTCTCGTACTGGCCGGAATCAGCATTGAGATACTCAATCGAGACATCCTTGGGCAGCGGCACGCCACCATCACCGGTCTTGACGTTCGTCCAGTAGTAGCCCACAGACTTGGACGTGGTCACGGCGCGATTCCATGTGTAAGTGGCAGTTTCGCTGGCACTGGTGTTGCCCCAAGTGCCCCAACCGCCATAGCTGGCGTTGCCGTCCAAGCTATCGTCATTGATGGCAGCAGTGCTGTTCCAGCCAGTGACATAGCTGACCTGAACGTCTGGTGCATTGTCGTTGCCTTTTTCTGCATTGAGCGCAACATTCGTTTCAGCGTCGTCCGCCAGTGCACTCGGCGCGGCCGATACGGAGAAGACACCGCCAGCCAGCAGCGTGGCCGCAGCTACGAACAGTGCGGCGAATCGTTTCGCCACACCGCCCTTCACGGCCGAAGTAGTGCTTTCGATGGTCATAATATTCTTTCTGTTAGGCGTTATGGTTTGTATCACTCATCTCCCGCCGTGTCGTGCACTACGGGAGACGGTTTGGTCGCAGGAAAACGTCAGCTCATCTTGGCGCGAGCGGAGGCAAGCAGAACCACCTGACGATCACGACTGGAAAGCAGCCCCTCGTCTTGATAGGTCTTCGTGACCTCCTGCACCTTCTTGATGAAGGCGGCACGGTCCTTGAACGGCGCGCCCGCCCAGATGTCATCCATCAGCGTGCTCTCGCTACGGTCCTGTGCAGCCGGGCGCTTCGGGTTCAGCACATCGGTGAGCTTGCCTGCGAAGCCCACATACTCGTCCTTGCGCTGGAAGTACATGTGGTACGGGGTGTTGTCGCCGTTGTAGGCGGGCTCGAACTCGTCGCCGTCAATGATGAAGTAGTTCTTCGTGCCTTCCTTCTTCTGTACGCCCAGTTTGATGGTGCCATCCAAGCCGTTGCGCTCGTAGAAGCCGCGTTGGATGAACTTGGTGGATGGGTTGAGCGCGTTGAGCACCGTGGGACCGTAGAACAGCGTCTGGATGTCCTTGCGGTCATCAGTCGACTCGGTGCGCAGCTGCAGCGGGATGGTGACGACGATCTTGTCCCCGACCTTCCAGCTGCCGGCCACGGTGGCGTATTCGCCAGCGGTGACGCCATCTATAGCCTTGCCGTTCACCTCGATCTTCGCACCTTTGCTCCACGCGGGGATGCGGATGCGGAAGGTGACGGCGCTCTTCGGCGCGGCCGTAATGGAAATCGTCGAGGTCTCCTCCTCCGGATAGTTGGTTTCCTGTGCGAGCTTCAGGCCGGTGTCGGTCCAGTCGAGTGTGGAAGCTGTGAACAGATTGACGTACAGTTCCTTGTTGTCCGTCGAGTGGAAGTAGATGGAATCCTGGTACTTCGAGTGGCTTTCCAAAGCGGTGCCGCCACAGCAAGTGCCGATGTTGCCATCACCATATTCCTTCTGCGTAGCCGGATTCACTGGGTACATGTAGCAGTTGCCCGGCGTGAGGGCCGTGCCGGAATCGAGGTCACGGGACTTACCTCCGAGAATATGGTTGAGAATCGTGCGCTCATAATAGTCCATGTAGGCAGGTTTTTGTTCGATAAAGAACAGATAGCGAGCCACCTTGAGCATGTTGTATGCCGCGCAGGATTCCGCGTTGCGCTTGCCGATATCGCCGGCCACAGTATGTGCCGGCCCCCACATCTCGCCTTCGCCAGTACCACCGTGAGCATACATACGGCCGGGCACAATCATGCCCCAGTACCCCTCAACGGCCTTGAGATAACGCGCACGAGCATCAGCATCGATATCCGCGTCGCCCATGGCCGCGTCTTTGGCGTAACCGACGAACTGTGGAATGTGCTGGTTGGCGTGCAAGTTGTTGAGGATATCGACACCAGCACCACAGTTGTCAATGAGCTTGTCAGTGTCGAAAAATGCGGAGGCCTTAAGAAATTCGCTACGGTCCTTGTCCTTGGAGACGTTGTACAAATCCACCAGCGAATCATTCATGCCGCCGTATTCACCACCGATGTAGATGTCCCACATCTTCTGCAGCTGGGTTTTGGTGCATTTGCTCAGACGCGCATAGGTCCAATGTCCGATGCCTTCAGCCAGGTCGAGCGCGTCGGCATTACCGGCAAACTCGTAAGCGGCAATCAGACCGGCAAGAATCTTGTGCTCCGTGTACCACGGTGCCCAAATCTCGCCATAGGGAGCATATTCCTCCAATGCCTTGAACTGCCACTCGCCATAGGCGGCAAGGAAGCCGGGGTGGCTGTAGCGGGCTTTGCCGTTATACTTCATCTCGCGCAGGGAATCTCGGCATTCCTTCAGGCCGGAGACGAACTCGTTGATCTTGTTGAGAATCGCTTCCTCCCCCGTTTCGGCATACGCTTGGGAGAGCATGTGCAATGCATGTCCGGCAAAGTGGCCGCGCAACAGACCATCAGCACCGTTCTTGTTCTGGCCACGCGTGTATTCGGCATCGCCCCATTGCTGTTCAACAGCCTTGTCTAGCGAGCCGCTGGGGAAGTTCTCCCAGCCACCGGAAGGCTGCGTCGTGTTGTCCTTAGGCAGCAGGTTCGCCTGCGCACGGAAGCAAACCAGCCAGCGGTCTACCGGATAGTTGCGTGCATAGTCGAGCATCCCTTCCTTGGCACGATCGAACACGCTGTTCGAGGTGATGGCGACGTTCCGCAGAGGGAACGGAGCTACCTTCCAGCCCGGCAGAGCGGGCGCGTCGGTAATGGTCTTCGCGCTTTTCGTGGTGCGCTGCGCTGCGGGAACGGCCACGCCGCCCGCGCCGTTCGCGCCCGTTGCACCTGCCGTGCCAGCGACGGATGGCGCTGCCTGCACCGTTGTCACTCCTGTACCCAATGCACTCGCCACGGCGATGGTGCCGCCGATGGCGGCCGCGCCTGCGAGCACAGCACGGCGAGAGATGCCGTTTGTTGCTTCCGTTGAACTCATCTTGCTCCTTCGTTGGACTGCCGCGCGTTCATTGCGAGGCATGACGGACGAAGACACTCTGCCGCATTCGCAACCATTCAATGCACTTAATCCATTCAATGGCCCGACGACGCAGGTAAGATGCGTCAGTGGATGGCACACACATACTCGGAATCGTCTGGTACTGCCCGTTTTACCATCACATCATTGTGGTGCGTCCCCGTCGTCATGTATGTATGGGAGAGATGACGGTAAAGCAAACAGTTACCATATGCGATTATTCGAGTTTTTGCGCGCCCTCCATGCCGCTTGTCTTCGTTGTGCGCGTTCACAATAACTCAAACAGACGATTCTCACCATGCGTCAAAGAAAGCGACTCACTCATTTTTTCTCTGGTTTTCGTAGCGCACAATACCAATGAAAATCAGTCTTTATCAGCATTTCCAGCCATGCTATTTTCGTAATTTTCCTTTTGTTTTCCTCTTGCGAAAACCAACGAACCCAAACACATATGCTCACCAATAACACAGTAAATGCATTCAAATTAACATGTTCCCGAGCAACTCTCACAAGCAGCTCAAACGCAACACCGCACTTCAACTTGAACAACACACCATTCCTCGCTATACTGATAAATTGGTGCGTTAATGAGGTATACCCTTCCCCTGTCACAACACAGAAATTGGAAGGACATACTATCATGCCTAATCTTCGCCCCACCGAGCTCATTATCATTCTACTTATCATCGTGCTGCTGTTTGGCGCGAAGAAGCTCCCTGAGCTAGCCAAAAGCATTGGCCAATCGATGAAGATTTTCCGTGCCGAGACCAAAACCGATGACCCGGCAACACAACAAACCGTCAATACAGTCAGCGACGCCCCTGCCCCAGCTCCGGCGGCAGCACCGGCTCCCGCTCCCGCCGTACCCCAAGCCGTCACGATGAACGCCACCGCCGCCCCGACTACAGCAACCGGAGCCGAACAGCGATGAGCACGGTTCCCGGAAACCCCGCGCTTCCGGCACCCCTTGCACCGGCGATGCATCCCGGCGATCGGGATACACATCTTGACCTCGACGATCTCATCGATCACTCACACGAGGCCACGCAGCAGGCCAGCGCGGGTGCGCAACACCCTACACGCCGGTGGAAGCGGGGTGTAGGGCGCAAGTCCAAAACGCGCAAGCCCCGCAACCCCGATGCGGTGATGCCTCTGGCCGATCATCTTGTCGAATTTCGCAAACGCTTTGTTCGGGCCATTGCCGGCATCATCATCATGTCGATAGTGGGATGGATGTTCAGCGATCAGGTGTTTCGTATCCTGCAACAACCGTTCCTGACGGCGGCCGGGCAGCAACAGGGACTGATGAGCATCACATTCAATGGCGTGGTCTCCGCATTCAACGTAAAGCTGGAGATTGCGTTCTTCCTTGGTCTGACGGCCTCCTGCCCGTGGTGGTCATACCAAGTGTGGGCATTCATTAATCCAGGGTTGAAGCGCAAAGAGCGCTGGACCGCGGTTACATTCATCGGAGCCTCAGTGCCGCTGTTCCTCACCGGAGCCGGACTGGCATGGTATCTGCTGCCCCAAGCGGTGGCGATCCTTACCGGCTTTGCCCCCGCAAACACCGCCACATTGCTCAGCGCCGACGTCTATTTTGATTTCATTCTGCGCATGACAGTCGCTTTCGGCCTCTCATTCCTGCTACCCGTAGTTATGGCGGCATTGACGATGATGAATGCGGTCGAAACACGAACATGGTTGAAGCAGTGGCGTCTCGCAACGGTCATAGCGTTTATCTTCGCGGCCGTGGCCACGCCAACCGGCGACCCAGGAACATTATGCGCACTCGCTTTGCCCATCATCGCAATCTATTTCGCAGCCATAGCCGTATGCGCAGTATACGAGCACATCCAGCTATGGAAAGTCATGCGCGCGGCGGGCGAAGAACCCAAACTTCTCAAACTTTTACATAAAATGCGCGCCGCGTTACCATTTCGCGCGGCGCGCAAAGCCAAGCGCACCGGCAAACAGGAAGCCCCTGCAACAATAACTGCAGAAGGAGAATAATATGTTGTTCGGCATTTCGGGCACGGAACTCATGGTGATTCTTGTCATCGCTTTAGTGCTGGTAGGCCCCGACAAGCTGCCCGACTACGCACGCAAGGTCGGACGATTTATCCATAGCATGCGCGTACGCGGCCAAGCGTTGAGCGAACAAAGCAACATCGACGTTCACGGCCTTGTACAGGATTCCGGCATCAATGATATTCGCAAAGGTCTGGATGATGCCACGCAAGATGTGAACCGGCTGCTGCCGCCTATCCGGTGACGTTATCAATCCAACGGCAACGTTGACTCGCGTTGGATTAGCTTCACCGGCACACGCTCCACACCATGGTGAGGATGCCCCGCAATCGCATCCAGTAGGCATAGGGCAGCTTGACGCCCCAGCATTTCGTTGTTGTCATCAATAGAAGTAAGCAACGGATGCGCGTACGACACATAATCCGGACTGTTGTCGTGCCCGATAACCGCTACGTCTTGCGGCACGCGACATCCGTTACGTTCCAATTCCTCGATGCAGCCACGAGCCAGCACATCGTTTTGGCATATCACTGCGTCGAATGCAGCACCGTCATTGAGCAGCAGACGGGCAGCGGCGCGCCCCCATTCCGCTTCCCATGGACCGAACCGCGCTTCGCCAGCCAACTGTAATCCAGCATCATGCAAGGCCTTGAGCGCACCCCGCATCCGTTCATGTGTAACCGAGTACTCGGAGTCGCCAGCAATAATCGCAATACGAGTGCGCCCGCAGGAAAGAAGGTGGCGAACGGCCAAACACCCTGATTCCACATTGTCTTGTGCCACGGAACAATCATCGGGATCACGGGACGGGCCATAGGCGTAGACCACAGGTACCGGAGAATCCACGTAGTATGGCACCGGATCCGTACACCTGCTGATAATCAACAGTCCCGACACTCCTTGCACCAACATTCGTTCAATACCACTGTGGAACAATGCCTCATTGCCTGACGCATTGAACAGTAGCGCTGCGGCTGAGCGCGCTTGAAACGCATTCTCCGCTCCAATAAGAATGGTCGGAGAAAAGACGCCTTTCATATCAACGCCAATGATGCCAACGCGAAAATCCTGCATGCCGTGAGAATCCCTGACGCTTAACCTTGCCATCGATGCCATAGCTTCTGCGGCGCTATAACCCAACCTCCGCGCAGCATCAATCACTCGAATACGGGTTTTCTCGCTGACGTGAGGCTTTCCACGCAAGGCCTTGGACGCAGTGGACAGCGATACATTAGCCGCCGATGCCACTTCCTCCAAACGGACTGCGCCCACATTGAGCTCTTCCTCACCCTCTGACATATCGACTCCTCTGGCAAAGGCCTCAATGCCCCTAAATGATGCTGCAAACAGCCTTTAGTCTAATAGACTGCCACCTACGGCACCCGCATCCGGTAAGCACACACAAAATATTGATATCAAATTGTTATATTGCACATAATCCGGATGCGGCTCCAATCAATTCCGGTTTATCTTAATCAGTCCCGATCAATCAAAGCAGTGAGAGCCCAGAGGATGCTCACCACGTCGATGGCCTCCTGGAGGAATGCGCCGACGACGACCGGAATGAGATCGAACGCGGCGGCAATCATGCCGATGGTGGCAAGCACAAGGCCCGCGATTACGGCTTGAAGCATCACGCGCTTGGTGCGGCGTGCAATGGCGATGGCGCGCGGCACGGCGGCGATATTGTCATTCATAATGACCACCTGAGCGCTTTCGGAAGCGGCGGTGGATGTGCCGTCGGTCATGGCCACACCGATATCGGCGACGGCGAGCACCGGGGCATCGTTCACACCATCACCGACCATCATCGTGACGGTTTTGCCGGCTCCTGTAACGGCCTTGACTGCGGCTACCTTATCCTCCGGGAACAGTTCGGCGTGAACCTCGTCAATGCCGACTTCGCTGGCAATGATATTGGCGGAAGCCCGCTTGTCACCGGTAAGCATGGCGAGCTTGGTGACGCCCAACTCATGCAGTTTGGCGAGCGCTGCCTTGGCGTTGGCGCGCGGCACATCGCGCAGCACGATGCGCGCGATCAGCTGACCATCAACAGACACATACGACGCCATTTCGTCCGGCTGAAGCAGCCCAAATCGTGTGCGCAGGTCATCCTCAGACCGACTGGGGGCGGTCCGATCGACCGCCAAGAATCCTTCCTCCCCGGCGGCCGCGAAAGACAGCCGGCCAACGCGCACCGCATGTCCGTTCACCTCGCCGGAAACGCCTTTGCCGGCATCTTCATTGATATTCTTGATGACCGGATACTCCCGTCCATGGCCGGGCCAGCTGGCCTCCGGCTCGGGGCAGAGCCGCTGACCATCCTCGAACCGCTGGCGCAATCGGGCCATCGCCTCCGTTCCGGCCTTGGCGATGCCTTTGGACAGGATGTGCACCGAGTAGCTTTCCACCACGCCGGCCATCATCAGCACATGGTCTTCGTTGAGACGGGTTGCAGCGCCGGGCAACATCTCGACGCGCACCACCTGCGGCTGCTTGACGGTGAGCGTACCGGTTTTGTCGAAGAACACCTGCGTGACGCGGCCAAGGTTTTCCAGCACGTCCTGTGCTTTGATAAGCACGCCGGCTGCGGCGAGGCGTCCGGTTCCGGCGATGTATGCCACCGGTGCGGCGATGAGCAGCGGGCAGGGCGTGGCCAGCACCAGCACCTGGGCGAATCGCGTCGGTACCCCGGACACCGCCCATGCGACGCCGGCAATCACCAACGAAAGCACGGTAAAGGGCACGGCCAAGCGGTCAGCGGTTTTTACCACGGCCGGGCGCGACTCCTGCGCGGAGGCCACGAGCTCGAGGATGCGCTGGTACTGCGAATCGGCGGCCACCTGGGTGGCACGCATGGTCAATGCAGTCGAGCCGTTCACCGCGCCGGACATCACGCGGGCGCCGGCGAACACTTCACGCGGCACCGGCTCACCGTTGATATTGCTCAGGTCGAGCGTGGCCGTGCCGGACAGCAGCTCGCCGTCAACCGGCACAGTTTCGCCCGGCAACACCATGAGTACGTCGCCCAGCTGCACCTGCTCGACCGGCACCGTGTCGAAGCGGTGCGCGGCGGCGGCAGCCGATGCCAAGCCCACACGCCGGAAGCCATCGGACGAATCGCCCTTATCGGCAGCAAACCCACGCCCCACGCCAGGCAGGTTGACGACGTGCGCGGTTTGCGGCGCGGCCTCCATCAGCGCGGTCAGGCTGCGCTCGGCCTTGGCTTGAGCGTATTCCTCAATGGCCTCGCCGGACGTGATCATCAGCGTCACCGCCCAACTTGCCCAGTATTCGGCGACGGCCACGGTGGAGAGGATCGCGACCACGGCCAGCACATCGACTCCAACCTGCCCATGACGCAAATCGTCAATCATGCCGCGCACAGTGTCAATCACGATAATCAGCACCAGTGCGATAACCAGCCACTGGCCGAAGCCCGGATTGCCGAGTACCGGAATCGCCATCGCATTGCCCCACGGACGCCAATCGCCTAGTAAAGCCAACGGAATTGCGGCGATGACGACGACCGGAAGCATCGGCACAAGCTTGCAGATGTCGAGAATTTTGGTGAAGAATCTGATGAGTCTGCTCATCATTGCTCCTTACGCTCGTATACGGAGTCGATTGCGGTACGGCAAGCGTGGCCCGCGCAATCGGCGCTACGGTCACGCCTTGTTAACCCACCGGCGGCTTTGCCTGGGGCTTCGCTTTGCTCGGCTCCCGCGCAACCTTCCGATACACGGCGTAAAGAAATGTATTCAGTTTTGTATTGAATTATGCGCTGTGTTCAGGACGTCGCCCGAACTCAGTGCTTGGCCTACCCTATCAACGAGCGTTGCGCGACATGCCGGATATCGAAACTGCGTTGGCGGCATGGGCGCGGGGCACAATCGCGCATACGAAAGGCCCGTGGCAGGAGTTTGCTCACTGTCACGGGCCTTTGCTTGTCCGACACGGTGTTCAGCGGTTACCGCTCAACACCGTGTGACGTTGTCGAGTCGGCTTTACCACAGGCCGAACGGGTCGGAGAAGCCGCCGCCGTCACCGGTGCCGCCATCGCTGTTGCCATTGCCATTACCGTAACCGTTCTGGCCATTGCCGTTCTGGTTGTTCTGGTTATTCTGGCTGTTGCCGTTGGAATCGGAGCCGGACGAACCGTTCACCGACGACTCCTCCTGATCGAGCGTCACGTCCACATTCATGGTCTTGCCGTCGCGCACGATGGTCAGCGTCACCTTGTCTCCCAAAGCCGCGGCACGAACGTAACCAAGCAGCGAGTAGTTGTTGTTCACGGCGTTGCCGTTGAAGGCCACGATGGTGTCGCCCTCCTTAAGGCCGGCCTTGTCGGCCGGGCCGCCGGAGACGACCGCGCTGCCGGTGGCGCTGGACTTGGTGATGGTCGCGCCGCCGCGGGTCACGCCGTCGGCTTCAACCGTGTCGGACTTGATGACCACGCCGAGGGCAACGTGCTTGACCTTGCCGTCCTTGATGATTTCGTCGGCCACACGCTTGACGAGGTTGGACGGGATGGCGAAGCCGATGCCGATGGAGCCGGCGGAGTCGGAGGAGGTGGCGGTGGAGGCGATCGAGGAGTTGATGCCGATCACCTGGCCGGCCGCGTTGAAGGTCGGGCCGCCGGAGTTGCCGGGGTTGATGGCCGCGTCGATCTGGACGGCGTTGGTGACGATCTCGTTGTTGTTATCGTCGGTCACGGTCACCGGGCGGTTCAGGGCGGAGACGATACCGGTGGTGGCGGTGTCGTCGTAGCCGAGCGGGTTGCCGATGGCCATCACGTTCTCGCCGACGGCGAGCTTGTCGGAATCGGCGAATTCCACGGCCTTGAGGTCGCTCGGCGGGTTGTCGAGCTTGATGACCGCAAGATCGGTGGTGGCGTCAGTGCCGACGAGCGTGGCGGAATACATGTTGCCGTTGGCAAGCGTCACCTGAATCTGCTGGGCACCGGAGATCACGTGGTTGTTGGTGATGATGTGGCCTTCGGTGTCGATGATGGCACCGGAGCCCTTGGCGGTGCCGTTGCTCAACGCGGTCTGGATGGAGACCACGGAGCCGGAGACATCGCTGGCGACGGTCTGCCAGTCGGGGGCTTCGCCGCTCTTGGCGGTGGCGGACCCGGAGCCGGACTTATTCGAGCTGACGTTGGACAGCGAATTGCTGGTCGGCAAGGTGATCAGGCCGCTGGTGAGGGCGCCGTAACCGAGGCCCAGGCAGAGGGCCGCAGCCAGAACGGCGGCGACCACGGCGATGAGGATGTTGCTCGCCGTCTTGGACATGCCCTGCTTGGCGGGGCCGGGCTGACCGGGCTGTCCCGGCTGGGCCGGGCCTTGACCGTTCGGCGTACCGGTACCGGGAGTGCCGAAACCGAACAGACCGCCCTGCTGGGGCTGCTGGCCATTCTGGCCATTCTGACCGGACTGGCTGGCAAACGGGTTGCCGTTGTTCTGCTGCGGCTGCGTGGGCGGATTGAACGGATTGCCGTTGCCCTGCGGCTGCGGGTTATTGGTGTAGTAGGGATTGCGGTTGCCCTGCTGGCCCTGTAGGGTTTGCTGTGCAGGCTGACCGAACGGGAATTGCTGCGTGGGCTGGGCATTGCTGCCGGCCTGGCCGCCCTGCTGGCCCTGTGCCTGAGTCGGGGTCGGACCATAAGCGCCATATTCCGGGGCCGGACGATACAGCGGAGTTGTGGCCGAGGTCTGGCCTGCGGCCGGTGCTGCCGGAGAAGCCGGCGAGGAGGAGACCACCGTGCTCTCGCCCTTGGCGGAGGCGTAGTCCGGGATGGGCTCGGTGGCGGCAGTGTCGGTAGCGGCTTGCGTAGGCTGCTGATCGGCAGCGAGGGCGGCCGAGGAAACCGGGGCTTGCTGCTCGCTGGAATCGCTGGCGTTGCCGGCATCAACCGAGTCGCCACCCACAAACGGGTTCTTCGGCTCGGCGTTGCCGGTATCGGCAGTACTATTGGGGTTTTCGTTATTCCGCGGGGTCTGGTCGACGCCCTGCGGGTTAAATTCGTCAGCCATTGCTGCTCCTTTTCCTAAATTCCTATCACGTCTGTTCGGCGGCTATTCGGGCACTTGCCCATTGCCACTTCTCGTGTGCTACCTCAGTAGTAAAGGCAGTCAATCTGGAGGTTTTCTGAACGTTGATTGAAAGTCTATGCGTAATCATCGCAGAGTCTTATGGGCATCTCGGCTTCGAGGGGCTGATTTCCTGTTTCGGGAACATCTACTTGCACTTCAAGGGGCTGTTCGCGCGGTCAATTCCGAGTATCAAGGGCCCTCATTTAACGCCATTCCGCCATTTTTGCAGCCGGCCTACTTGACCGGGAGCCCCTTGAAGCGGAAGTAGACGTTCGGGAGCGGCGAAATCCGCCCCTCGAAACCGAGTTCTTCACAATTTCCGGCCCTTTTCTGGCCCTTCTGCCTAAAGTGAACATATGACGATCAGCCTTCTTGAACATCCGTTGGGCGCACAGCCCGGACAGCCCGGCGACCGCAGCGCCTTCCATTTCGAAACGATCACCCGCCTGCCATCCACGGCCAGCGGGCTTGGGCGAGACGGTGCCCGATACGGCCGCACCGGCATCATTCACACGCCCCACGGCGATATTCGCACGCCTGCCTTCGTGCCGGTGGGCACGCAAGCCGCGATGAAGGCCGTGTTGCCCGAGCAGATGAAGGATCTAGGCGCACAGTGCCTGCTGGCCAACGCCTTCCATCTGTTCGAGCGCCCGGGCGAGGACGTGCTGGACGCGGCCGGCGGCTTGGCGCGTTTCATGAACTGGGATGGGCCCACGTTCACCGATTCTGGCGGTTTCCAAGTGATGTCGCTGGGCGTCGGCTTCAAGAAGACGCTGGCAATGGACGTGACCGGCATGAAGTCGGACGACATCATCGCCAAGGGCAAGGAGCGCATGGCCTGGGTGGATGAGGACGGCGTGACGTTCAAGTCGCCTTTGAATGGTGACGCACATCGTTTCTCCGCTGAGATTTCGATGGGCATCCAGCACAAAATCGGCGCAGACATCATGTTCGCGTTCGACGAACTCACCACGCTGATGAACACCCGCTCCTACCAGGAGGACTCGGTGGAGCGCACCTTCCGCTGGGCCCGCCGATGCGTGGACGAGCACCAGCGGCTGGCGGCTGGGCGGGGCGGGGAGCCGGATCAGGCGCCGTTCTC
>OATO01000359.1_pt1 | contig 15370 bp, 11 predicted proteins | sample 1495011 | NCBI WGS metagenome assembly OATO01 (sample SAMEA2579961, study PRJEB22360) | human gut metagenome | biome: human gut; feature: human-associated habitat; material: faeces | place: Denmark | collected 2008/2010 | reverse complement strand
AAATCATCTCTATGCCTGTCATTTCCCGCTGAACATGGAGAAAGAGTGAGATGATAGAAACCCTGCTCGAAGTGCGTAATTTAAGCAAAACGTTCCGCTACCGAACCGGCTGGGTTCGTCGTCAGACCGTAGAAGCCGTAAAACCCTTGAGCTTTACGCTGCGTGAACGCCAGACGCTGGCGATTATTGGCGAGAACGGTTCCGGAAAATCGACGCTGGCGAAAATGCTGGCGGGAATGATTGAGCCAACCAGCGGTGAGTTATTGATTGACGATCATCCGCTGCATTTTGGCGATTACTCTTTCCGCAGCCAGCGGATTCGCATGATCTTTCAGGACCCGTCGACCTCGTTGAATCCACGTCAGCGTATCTCGCAGATCCTGGATTTTCCGCTGCGCCTGAACACTGACCTCGAGCCTGAGCAGCGGCGCAAACAGATTATTGAAACGATGCGTATGGTCGGACTGCTGCCGGATCACGTCAGTTACTATCCGCATATGTTGGCACCAGGGCAAAAACAGCGTCTGGGTCTGGCTCGCGCACTAATATTGCGCCCTAAAGTCATTATCGCGGATGAAGCTCTCGCCTCGCTGGATATGTCGATGCGTTCGCAGTTGATTAACCTGATGCTGGAGTTACAAGAAAAACAGGGCATTTCTTATATTTATGTTACCCAACACATCGGGATGATGAAGCATATCAGCGACCAGGTTCTGGTCATGCATCAGGGCGAAGTGGTCGAGCGCGGCAGTACGGCTGACGTGCTGGCATCGCCGCTACATGAACTCACCAAGCGGCTCATTTCCGGGCACTTTGGCGAAGCGTTGACGGCAGATGCGTGGCGCAAAGATCGTTAATCTTCGGCGCCTCATTCTGACAGGGGGAAATCCCCGTCAGAATGAGGCATTCATTAATCCATTACTTCTGACTGTCGATTCTGGTGAGAGCAACCAGCAATGCCAGCGTGTAACACACCGTAATCGCCAGGCTCATTTTTAACAGAGTTTCCCCACCTACTCCCGATAACGGCGCAGCTATACCGCCAAAGACAAACATACTCATCCCCATCAGCGCAGATGCCGTTCCTGATTCTTGCGTCCCTACAGCACTCATTGCCTCAGCCCCACCAACAGTACCTATGCCGCTACAAAATGCGATGGTGAAAAATAATGCCACCAGTGCCGGAATGGGTAACTGCAACCATGCACATAAGACAGTGAGCAATGCACACAGAATCGCCGCTACCAGGCCGCCTCTCAACAATTTCATCGGGTTAAGTCGTCGGGCCAGTCGTGAGAAGATCCATGAAGCGATGATAAGCCCGATGCCGTTAAGGCCAAACACCAGGCTGAATTGCATTGGGCTAAAGCCAAATTCTTTCTGTAATACGAAAGACGAAGAACCGATGTACGCAAACAAGCCAGCCAGCATAAAACTTTGAATCAGGCAAAAACGCATGAAACGGCGGTTCTGCACCACACTTCGTCCGGTTAATAGTAATGATGAGCCCCTTTTATTTTCTGGCAATGTCTCATGGATAAATAACAGACAGCCCAGCAACAGTACGGTGCTAATTTCAGCCATTACCCAGAATAAAGTGCGCCAGTCAAAGGTGCTGACAATGTAACCTCCCAGCACTGGCGACAATACCGGAGCCAGGCCATTCACCGTCATTAACAGTGCAAAGAACTGGGTCAGCGTTACCCCCTGATATTTGTCACGAGCAATAGAACGAGAGAGCACCGAACCACCTGCCCCCGCGATCCCCTGAATAAAACGCCAGACCACCAGCCAGTAAATATTGTTAGTTGTCGCGCACAAAATGGAGGAGACAATAAACAATAGTAACGACAAGATTAACGGGCGTTTACGCCCTATTTTGTCGCTCAGAGGGCCAAATAACAGTTGCCCTACGCCAAGACCGATTAGTGACGCGGTCAACGTCAATTGCGTTATGGTCGTGGTTGTCGCCAGTTGCTCCGACATCTCAGGTAATGCGGGCAAATAAAGGTCAGTACACATCGGGCCGATACCGGCTAAAAGACCAAGAATCAATGCCCATGAAAGAGAGACTCTAGCCATACTATTCCTTACTTAAGTGATGACATGCCGCCGCCCAGCGACTGCCAGAGTGTTACCCGGTTTGTGAAATCAGTCAGTTGCAATGCCAGTAACGCCTGCTGTGCGCTCCACAAAGTGCGTTGTGCCGTCAACACGGTCAGGTAATCACCGACACCGGCCTGATAGCGGCGCAGGCCAATATCGACCGTTTGTTGTTCAGCTTTAACATACTGACGCTGTGCATCCAGTTGTTCTTCAACTGTTGCTCTACGAGCCAGCGCGTCAGCAACATCTTTGAAAGCGCTCTGAACGGTTTTCTCATAGGTGGCAATAAGCCCGCGCTTTTGTGCTTCTGCGTAACGAAGCTGCGCCAGATTACTACCGCCGGTGAACAGCGGTAATGTTACCGAGGGCGCAAATGACCAGACCTGCATTCCGTGGCTGAACAGCGACGATAATGCGTCGCTGCCGACGCCAGCAGTATGTTAGGGCGAACCGGGAAGGATATGGCTCCGCTGCCGACGCCAGCACTTGCAGTCAGCGAAATCGTCGGGAAAAAGTTAGCCCGCGCGGCACCAATATCAGCATTGGCGCTCTTCAGATTATGTTCCGCTTCCTGGATATCCGGGCGACGCAGCAAAACGTCAGATGACACTCCCGCAGGAACCAGGCTTATCATCTGCTCCGGCAGGCTTTCCAGTGTTCCCGGTAGCAGATTTTCCGTAAGTGTTGTACCCGCCAGTAAGTTCAGGGCATTTTTATCCTGCATCACTTGCGTCTGATAGCTGGCAACGCTGGCGCGCGCCTGCTGATAGATACTCATCGCCTCGCTGACATCTGTCGCTGCCGCCGTGCCAACCTGCTGCTGGCGCTGGATAATTTTCAATGAGTTCTCTGCGCTGGCCATCGTTTCTTTTGCCAGAGCCAGGTTGCTGTTATCGGCCGCCAGGGTCAGCCAGGCGGTGCTGATTTCGGCAATCAGCGTTAAACGGGTGTTATGGGCTGTAAATTCACTGGCAAGCCAGGTTTCTCGCGCTGCCCGTGACAAACTCTGATTACGACCAAACAGATCTAACGTAAAACTGGACACCGTACCGTCAGCCTCAGCAGTGGTCCCCGTGCCATTCGCCAGCGAACGACTGCGGGTCGAACTTAAGGTTGCATTCACCGTCGGGAATAACGACGCATTAGTTTGCCCATAGAGCGCCCGCGCTGAGTCAATATCAGCAATCGCTTTTTGCACATCGCGGTTACTGTTCAGTGCAATGGTCACCACTTGCTGCAATCGGGGATCGTGGATCACCTGTTGCCAGTCATGGCTGATTGCCTTCCCCTGCCCCTGTGCTCCCGGCAAGCTCGCCGGGATTGGGGATTCGGGCGTGCTGTAGTGGGGATCGAGCGAGACACATCCCGCACTCAACAGCACCAGAAAAATTAGAGAACGACGCAACATAACTTACTCCTGACGGCGCGGTTTACCGGCAAACAAACGTTTAACCAGCACAAAAAACAGAGGAACGAAGAAGATGGCCAGTAATGTAGCGGTCAGCGTACCGCCAATAATGCCCGTACCAATGGCGATGCGGCTGTTCGCACCTGCACCGGTCGCCATCGCCAGCGGCATAACCCCTGCAATAAACGCCAGCGAGGTCATGATGATTGGACGTAAACGGGTCTGCGCCGCGCGTAATGCCGCACGACTCAGGGAATAGCCCTCAGCAACCGCCGCTTCGGCAAATTCCACAATCAGAATGGCGTTTTTCGACGACAAACCGATAGTGGTTAATAGCGCCACCTGGAAGTAAACGTCGTTGTTTAAATCACGCATCCAGGCCGCCAGCGCCGCACCGAGCAGCCCCAGCGGGATCACCAGAATGACCGAGAACGGAACTGACCAACTTTCGTACAGTGCTGCAAGGCAGAGGAAAACCACCAGAATAGAGACCGCATACAGACTCAGTGCCTGACCGCTGGCCAGTTTCTCCTGCAATGACAAGCCACTCCAGGCCCAGGTTGTCCCTGCCGGAAGGTTGTTTGCCAGAGCTTCCATTTTTGCCATCGCGTCGCCAGAACTAAAACCACTCGCGTTTTCCCCCTGAATTTCATAAGCCGCGGAGCCGTTGTAACGCACCAGTTTTTCCGGGCCATAGATCCAGCGCGTAGTAGCAAAAGCAGAGAATGGCGTCATGGCGTTATCGCTACCACGCACAAACCATTTCCCTAAGTCTGACGGCGCAGAACGAAACTCACTGTCGCCCTGAATGTAGACTTTTTTCACACGGCCACGGTCAATAAAGTCATTCACATAAGTACCGCCCCACGCGCTGGCCAGCGTATCGGTGACATCACTTAAACTCAAACCCAGCGATACAGCTTTATTGTTATCAATATCTACCTGCAATTGCGGCATTTGCGGCAGGTCATTGGCACGTACAGAAATCAGCTCAGGGCTTTGATTAGCCTGTTCAATCAACTTGTTACGCATTTGAAGTAAGGTTTCACGGTCAGTAGCACCACTTGCCATTAATTCAAACGTAAAACCATTGCTATGCCCCAGACCATCAACCGCAGGTGGAGTCATGGCAAATACCGTAGCATCACGAATTGCCCCCAACTCTTTGGTTGCCCGTAAGGCAATGGCCTGGGCGGTATTTTCTGCACCCTTACGTTGTGACCAGTTTTTCAACGAGACAAACGCCATCCCGGTGTTCTGCCCGCTACCACTAAAACTAAAACCATCAACGGTAAAAATGACATCAGTGTTTGCTTTTTCGTTTACCAGGAACCAGTCAACAATCTGGCGGTTTACTTCTGCTGTACGAGCTGCGGTCGCTCCGGCTGGCAGCGTGTACTGCACCATGATTTCGCCCTGGTCTTCAGTGGGTAAGAAACTGCCCGGCAGTTTCCACATCATCAGAGCCATTCCACCGCCCAGCACGACATAGACACCCATAGCCCGCACCGCACGACGCAAAACATAAAGGACGCCATGCTGGTACTTTTCTTCAGTACGACGGTAAAAGCGGTTGAATGCGCCGAAAAAACCTTTTTTATGCGGTGGAACATGATGGAGGACAGAACCACAAAGCGCAGGAGTCAGCGTTAATGCGACCACCACGGAAAGCAGCATGGCGGAAATAATGGTTATCGAAAACTGACGATAAATTACCCCCGTAGATCCCCCAAAGAACGCCATTGGCAGAAATACGGCAGACAGTACCAGAGCAATAGCAACCAGAGCGCCAGAAATTTCGCCCATTGATTTTTCCGTTGCTTCACGCGCAGGCAGTCCTTCGTCACGCATAATACGTTCGACGTTCTCCACCACCACAATGGCATCGTCCACCAACAGACCGATCGCCAGTACCATTGCAAATAACGTCAGGGTATTAATCGAATAGCCAAACAACGCAAGAACGCCAAACGTCCCCAGCAAGACGACCGGCACGGCTAACGCTGGGATCAGCGTAGCGCGCAGGTTTTGCAGGAATAAATACATCACACAAACCACCAGTACGATGGCTTCAAACAGCGTCTGAATTACGTCCTCTACGGAGATTTTAATAAATTCAGTGCTGTCTTTTGGGTAAGCGATGTCGTATCCCTGTGGCATGTTGCGCTGAAATTCTGCGATTTTATCCTTTACCAGCGTCGCCGTATTTAACGCATTCGCTCCCGGTGAGAGCATCACGGCTACCCCTGCGGCCGGATGACCGTTCAACTTACTGATGGCGTTATAATCTTCGCTACCCATCTCAACGCGAGCCACATCCTTGATGCGAACAACCGCGCCGTCTGACTGGCTTTTAACAATGATATTTTTAAATTGCTCAACGGTTTGCAAGCGTGACTGAGCACGAACTGTTGCCGTCAATTGTTGCGTGTTCGATGACGGTAAAGCACCGATTTTCCCGGCAGTAACTTGCACGTTTTGCGCTTCAATTGCACTTTGTACATCGGATGGCATCAGCGAGTATGAGGCCAGTTTGGCTGGATCAAGCCAGATGCGCATCGCATATTCAGCCCCAAAAACTTGCAGACTCCCTACGCCTTCAACACGCGCCAGCGGGTCCTGAAGATTACTCACCAGCCAGTCAGCAATATCGGAACTGGTCGCTTTGTCGGTAGTGTCATATACGGCAGCAATCAGCAAAAAGTTGCTTTGTGATTTCTCCACCGTGACACCGGTTTGCTGTACTTCGCTCGGTAAACGTGACTCTGCCTGCTGTATTTTATTTTGTACCTGCACCTGCGCGGTATCAGGGTCAGTGCCTTGTTCAAACGTCACATTAATACTGACTGAGCCATCCGAACTACTGGTGGAACTGAAGTAGAGCAAATTATCCAGCCCGGTAAGTTGTTGTTCGATAACCTGAGTTACGCTGTTTTCCAGCGTTTCGGCAGAAGCACCGGTATAAGTAGCTGAAATTCTGATGGTCGGCGGCGCAACATCAGGATATTGCGCGACGGGTAATGTGCGAATGGCCAGAATCCCCGCCAACATAATCAAAATGGCGATAACCCAGGCAAAGACGGGTCTGCGAACAAAAAAACGCGAAAACATCAGGCATTGCCTCCATTAGCCTGAACCTCAACGGCCTTGACGGTCTGCCCTGAAGTTACTTTGGCGGAACCTTCGACAATCAGTCGGTCACCGTTGTGCAGGCCGTTCAACACCAGCCATTTATCACCGTAGGTTTCTCCCGTTTCGAGCGTGCGCTGCTCTACTTTATTGTCTTTATTCACCACCAGCGCGGTAGCATTACCTTTAGCATCACGCGTAACACCTTGTTGCGGCGCGAGAATAGCGTTTTCCATCACGCCTTCATCGACACGAGCGCGAACAAACATACCCGGTAACAACTGCTGCTGTGGATTAGGGAAAATCGCCCGTAATGTTACCGAACCGGTAGATTCATCAACGGCCACTTCGGTGAGTTCCAGCCGACCTTTTTCGCTATACGTTGTACCATCTTCCAGGATAAGTGAGACGCTCATGGTATCGCTGTTGGTTGCCAGCGACTGTTTGCGCAGACGCAGTAAATCGACACTGGAGCGAGTGAGATCAACATACATCGTTTCCAGACCACGAATAGTCGTTAACGCCGTATCCTGCAACGCGGTTACCAGTGCGCCAGGCGTCACCGACGAAATGCCTATGCGCCCGGAAATCGGCGCGGTGACCGTGGTCCAGTCAAGATTAATTCGCGCGGTTTCCAGTGCAGCTTTTTTCGCTTCTACACTGGCTTTATCTTGTGCACAGGTAGACTGAGCATCATCAGCATCCTGTTGTGACACGCCGCTATCTTTCACCAGTCGGGCATAACGCTGCGCTTTCTGGCAATCGGCTTTTACCAGTGCCTGCGCCTGTTGCAACGCAGCACGGGCTTCATTCCATGCCGCCCGATAACTGGCCGAATCAATCTGGTAGAGCGGCTGTCCGGCCTTAACCAGATCACCTTCCTTAAACAAGCGTTTCTGGATAATTCCCCCAACCTGCGGACGTACTTCAGCACTGAGTGCCGCACTGGTGCGCCCGGTTAATTCACTGACTACAGAAACCGGTTGAGATTTGAGCGTAACAACGCCCACTTCTGTTTCCGACGGGGATGAATTGTTATTTTGCGTATTATCACAACCAGATAAGAGCAGCATTGCCACTACAGACGTTGCTATATACTTCATTATTTTCTCCAGGGTGAACAATACCCTCCTCATTAAAATTAATGAGGATATGTCAGGGATATTCAGATATAACGAACCCGCATCGCGAAATAAATTTCGCAATGAAATAAGGGGGATTAATATCCCCCGCTATCGGTTAATTCTGTTCTTATTTATTTATCAACATACTAATAATATCCTGATATATTTCCTGCAGACGTTGTGGATCGCTTTTTTGCGGTGTTAAACGACGATAAACCGTACCTTCCATCATAGTGGCGAGCACCTCAACGCAACAACGAATGTGCTCATCGCTAAGATGGGGATGCATTCTTTTCATATGCGCACAACCGTTAGCGAACATTCTGGCGTCAGCTTCCTCGAGCATTGCCATCACCCGCGGGTTGCGTGTTGCTTCTGCGGCCACTTCCAGCATCAACGCGTCGTCGTCTTCATTTAAGGATTTCCGCAAGGCAAGGACTTCCGGGAAGCGATCGGTACGCGCGTCAATGTCCATCTGAGCAATACGAAAGTCGATGATACGGCGAACCATCTCTTCAATAATGGCGTCTTTATTGGCGAAGTAACGGTAGATCTGCCCGACGCTAAGCTGAGCTTCGCTGGCAATTTGCGACATACTGGCGGCATGAAAACCGCAGCGATGAAAACACCGACGGGCGGCGTTGATGATTTCATCCTGGCGCTGTTTGTGACGTATCTCCAGCTTGCTCGTCATTTCTGTCTCCTGGCCTTCCACTTAGTGAGAATGATCATTCTCATTTTGGCTAATTATACGTTTCTCCAAAGTAATGGAAAGTATTTTTATCTTATTCATGATGCATATTCTGATAATGAAGAGATTGTGGAGATTCTGTGAAGATGGTTGAAATATTACGTTGATGTCAGTTCATCAGAGAAAGGCAGCGACGTGTTGTCGCCAGATTCTATGAGATATTCCCATAACCTGCCCCTGAAGATGTCAGGATCAGATAGAACAAAATGTTCTGTACTGTAGCTTCTCCCCCGTACAGAAAGCGCAACTATAGCCACCCACAGCCAGGTTGATTATAATAACCGTTTATCTGTTCGTACTGTTTACTAAAACGACGAATCGCCTGATTTTCAGGCACAACAAGCATCAACAATAAGGATTAAAGCTATGGGTTTTCTTTCCGGTAAGCGCATTCTGGTAACCGGTGTTGCCAGCAAACTATCCATCGCCTACGGTATCGCTCAGGCGATGCACCGCGAAGGAGCTGAACTGGCATTCACCTACCAGAACGACAAACTGAAAGGCCGCGTAGAAGAATTTGCCGCTCAATTGGGTTCTGACATCGTTCTGCAGTGCGATGTTGCAGAAGATGCCAGCATCGACACCATGTTCGCTGAACTGGGGAAAGTTTGGCCGAAATTTGACGGTTTCGTACACTCTATTGGTTTTGCACCTGGCGATCAGCTGGATGGTGACTATGTTAACGCCGTTACCCGTGAAGGCTTCAAAATTGCCCACGACATCAGCTCCTACAGCTTCGTTGCAATGGCAAAAGCTTGCCGCTCCATGCTGAATCCGGGTTCTGCCCTGCTGACCCTTTCCTACCTTGGCGCTGAGCGCGCTATCCCGAACTACAACGTTATGGGTCTGGCAAAAGCGTCTCTGGAAGCGAACGTGCGCTATATGGCGAACGCGATGGGTCCGGAAGGTGTGCGTGTTAACGCCATCTCTGCTGGTCCGATCCGTACTCTGGCGGCTTCCGGTATCAAAGACTTCCGCAAAATGCTGGCTCATTGCGAAGCCGTTACCCCGATTCGCCGTACCGTTACTATTGAAGATGTGGGTAACTCTGCGGCATTCCTGTGCTCCGATCTCTCTGCCGGTATCTCCGGTGAAGTAGTCCACGTTGACGGCGGTTTCAGCATCGCTGCAATGAACGAACTCGAACTGAAATAATCGTTCTGTTGGTAAAGATGGGCGGCGTTCTGCCGCCCGTTATCTCTGTTATACCTTTCTGATATTTGTTATCGCCGATCCGTCTTTCTCCCCTTCCCGCCTTGCGTCAGGATAACGATTTCCTTTACGACCAAGGAGCGCCCATGGAACAACGCCACATCACCGGCAAAAGCCACTGGTATCATGAAACGCAATCCAGTACTGCGGAGTATGACGTTCTGCCTCTGGTCCCGGAAGCCGCAAAGGTCAGCGATCCCTTTCTGCTCGACGTGATCCTTGATGAAGAAACGCTGGCCCCCTTCCTTTCATGGCTGGTCCCTGCGCGCGTTCTTGCAGTGGAATTGTTCCCTGACCAGCTTACCGTGACCCGTTCACAGACTTTCACCGCTTATGAACGCTTGTCTACGGCCCTGACGGTTGCTCAGGTTTGCGGCGTCCAGCGGTTATGTAACTACTATTCGGCGCGACTTACGCCGCTCCCCGGGCCTGATTCCTCCAGGGAAAGTAATCATCGGTTGGCACAAATCACGCAATATGCCCGCCAACTGGCTAGCTCGCCTTCTATTATCGACAACCGATCGCGCCAGCATCTGAATGACGTCGGTCTTACTGCCTGGGACTGTGTAATCATTAACCAAATCATTGGATTTATTGGCTTTCAGGCGCGGACCATTGCGACATTTCAGGCTTATCTTGGACATCCGGTACGCTGGTTACCCGGTCTGGAGATACAAAACTATGCCGACGCGTCACTGTTTACTGATGAATCAATACGCTGGCGAAGCAGCTATGAGGTGGAAAAACTACCTGAAGATTACACAAAAAGTTCAACTGCAGAACTTTGCCAACTGGCTGAAACACTCTCTCTCCACCCTATTTCACTTTCCCTTCTTGAAAAGTTGTTAAACAGCACACGGGTTAATACACAGCCGGATAATCAGCTTGCGGCGTTGTTATGCGCACGGATAAATGGCAGCCCTGCTTGTTTTGCCGCCTGTATGGATTCATTAAATGAATATAAAAAAATCAACACCCTTCTGCGCAAGGGCGAAAATGAAATTAACCAATGGGCTGACCGTCATTCTGTTGAGCACGCTACCGTTCAGGCGATACAATGGCTGACCCGAGCACCCGATCGCTTTAGCGCCGCCCAGTTCAGCCCTTTACTCGAACACGAAAAATCATCAACGCAGATTATTAATCTGCTGGTATGGAGCGGGCTGTGTGGCTGGATAAATCGCTTAAAAATCGCGTTGGGTGAGACATATTAACCTTGCCGCGTCAGACAGATTCGCGTAAAACTGTCAGCCGCTCTAATGGCCACCAAAATAGACAATTATGTTTCAGGACAACCCGCTGCTAGCGCAGCTTAAACAGCAACTGCATTCCCAGACGCCACGCGCTGAAGGGGTGGTAAAAGCCACAGAAAAAGGCTTTGGCTTCCTGGAAGTCGACGCGCAAAAAAGTTATTTCATTCCGCCGCCGCAGATGAAAAAAGTCATGCATGGCGACCGAATTATCGCGGTGATCCACAGTGAAAAAGATCGTGAATCCGCAGAGCCAGAAGAACTGGTTGAACCGTTTCTGACTCGTTTCGTGGGTAAAGTTCAGGGCAAGAATGACCGTCTGGCCATCGTGCCTGATCATCCACTCTTAAAAGACGCTATTCCTTGCCGCGCTGCCCGCGGGCTGAATCATGAGTTTAAAGAAGGCGACTGGGCGGTTGCCGAAATGCGCCGCCATCCGCTGAAAGGCGATCGTTCTTTCTATGCCGACCTGACTCAATACATCACTTTTGGTGATGACCACTTCGTGCCCTGGTGGGTAACCCTGGCGCGCCATAACCTGGAAAAAGAAGCACCAGATGGCGTCGCCACCGAAATGCTCGATGAGGGTTTGGTTCGTGAAGATCTCACCGCGCTGGACTTTGTCACCATCGACAGTGCCAGCACGGAAGATATGGATGATGCCCTCTTCGCGAAGGCGTTACCGGATGACAAACTGCAGTTAATTGTCGCAATTGCCGATCCAACCGCGTGGATTGCCGAAGGCAGCAAGCTGGACAAAGCAGCGAAAATTCGCGCATTCACCAACTATCTGCCGGGCTTCAACATCCCGATGCTGCCGCGCGAGCTTTCTGACGATCTCTGCTCACTGCGTGCCAATGAAGTGCGCCCGGTACTGGCATGTCGGATGACGTTGTCTGCTGATGGCACCATTGAAGACAACATCGAATTTTTTGCCGCTACCATCGAATCCAAAGCCAAACTGGTTTATGACCAGGTTTCCGACTGGCTGGAAAACACCGGCGACTGGCAGCCAGAAAGTGATGCGATTGCCGGACAAATCCGCCTGTTAGCGCAAATTTGCCAGCGTCGCGGCGAATGGCGTAATAACCATGCGTTGGTGTTTAAAGATCGCCCGGATTACCGTTTTATTCTCGGTGAAAAAGGTGAAGTGTTGGATATCGTCGCTGAACCACGCCGTATTGCTAACCGTATTGTCGAAGAAGCGATGATCGCCGCTAACATTTGTGCGGCCCGCGTGCTGCGCGATAAGCTCGGTTTCGGTATCTATAACGTGCATATGGGCTTTGATCCGGCAAATGCCGAGGCGCTGGCAGCATTGCTGAAAACGCATGGCCTGCATGTTGATGCCGAAGAAGTGCTCACACTGGACGGTTTCTGCAAACTGCGTCGTGAGCTGGATGCGCAACCGACTGGCTTCCCCTCGACAGCCGCATTCGCCGTTTTCAGTCTTTTGCGGAAATCAGCACCGAACCGGGCCCTCACTTTGGCCTCGGTCTGGAAGCGTATGCCACCTGGACTTCACCAATTCGCAAGTATGGCGACATGATCAACCATCGTCTGCTGAAAGCGATCATCAAAGGCGAAACGGCGACGCGTCCGCAGGATGAGATCACCACCCAAATGGCAGAGCGTCGTCGTCTCAACCGGATGGCAGAACGTGATGTCGGGGACTGGTTGTACGCGCGTTTCCTGAAAGACAAAGCGGGCACTGACACCCGTTTTGCGGCAGAAATCGTCGATATCAGCCGGGGCGGTATGCGTGTGCGTCTGGTCGATAACGGCGCTATCGCCTTTATCCCTGCACCGTTCTTACACGCCGTGCGCGATGAGCTGGTTTGCAGTCAGGAAAACGGCACCGTACAAATTAAAGGTGAAACAGTTTACAAAGTAACCGACGTTATCGACGTCACCATTGCCGAAGTACGCATGGAAACCCGCAGCATTATTGCGCGCCCTGTCGCGTAATCTCTTTTTACGGCCCATTCATTACGGATGGGCCGTTTGCTTTTCCCTTCCCCCACATTCGTTTATCTCAGCAGATTTTTTTTAATGACATCCGTTTGAAAACTGGCGTTTTCCCAAAACTGGATTACAAATAAATATATAAAAAAAACAATACGTTTAATCGCCATTAATTTCATGTAAGCCATATGAACCGTTCATTTAACTGCGGGACTCCGCTGTTAACCGGAGGGTATGCATCATGAAAACCATTAGGGAGTCCACAACGTTGTACAACTTTCTCGGATCGCACAACCCATACTGGCGGTTGTCGGAAAACAGTGATGTTTTGCGTTTTTCCGCCACCGAAACAACGGAACCTGAACGTACTCTGCAGTTATCTGCCGAACAGGCTGCTCGTATCCGGGAAATGACGGTTATCACCTCCAGCCTGATGATGAGCCTGACAGTCGATGAGAGTGATCTTTCTGTTCATCTGGTGGGACGAAAAATCAATAAGCGTGAATGGGGTGGAAACGCGTCAGCATGGCATGACACACCGGCGGTTGCTCGTGATTTATCACACGGACTGTCCTTTGCAGAACAAGTGGTTTCTGAAGCCCACTCTGCAATAGTGATTCTGGACAGTCGGGGAAATATCCAGCGTTTTAACCGGTTATGTGAAGAGTACACGGGGCTGAAAGAACACGATGTCATCGGGCAAAGTGTGTTTAAACTGTTTATGAGTCGTCGCGAAGCTGCGGCATCCATGCGCAATAACCGTGGATTTTTTCGAAACGGCAATGCATATGAGGTAGAAATCTGGATACCCACGCGTAAAGGCCAGCGGCTGTTTCTGTTTCGCAACAAATTCGTGCATAGCGGCAGCGGCAAAAATGAGATCTATTTAATCTGCTCCGGCACCGATATCACCGAAGAACGCCACGCCCAGGAGCGCTTGCGAATTCTGGCTAACACCGACAGCATTACAGGGCTGCCGAATCGTAACGCTATGCAGGAATTAATCGATCACGCCATTAATCAGGTGGATGAAAGTAAAGTCGGCGTGGTTTATCTCGATTTAGACAATTTTAAAAAAGTGAACGATGCCTACGGGCATTTGTTTGGCGACCAGTTGTTACGCGAGGTTTCACTGGCCATTTTAAGCTGTCTTGAGCCGGATCAGGTACTGGCGCGCTCTGGCGGCGATGAATTTCTGGTACTCGCACCAAACACCTCACAAAGTGCCCTGGAAGCAATGGCATCGCGGATTTTGACCCGCCTGCGTCAGCCTTTTCGCATTGGTTTAATCGAAGTTTATACTGGCTGTTCGATCGGTATTTCACTTTCACCGCAACATGGCCCAGACAGTGCGGCAATTATTCGCCACGCCGATACGGCAATGTACAGTGCCAAAGAAGGCGGTCGAGGGCAATTTTGCGTTTTTTCACCGGAAATGAATCAACGGGTATTTGAATATCTGTGGTTGGATACCAACCTGCGTAAAGCACTGGAAAACGATCAGTTAGTTATTCACTATCAACCGAAAATCACCTGGCGCGGTGAAGTGCGCAGTCTGGAAGCTCTGGTGCGCTGGCAGTCGCCCGAACGCGGACTAATTCCCCCACTGGACTTTATTTCCTATGCGGAAGAGTCCGGTCTGATTGTGCCTCTGGGGCGTTGGGTTATTCTTGACGTCGTTCGCCAGGTGGCAAAATGGCGAGATAAAGGCATCAATCTTCGGGTGGCAGTCAATGTCTCAGCACGCCAACTCGCTGATCAAACTATTTTCACTGATCTGAAACAGGTACTCCAGGAACTTAAATTTGAGTATTGCCCTATTGATGTCGAGCTGACTGAAAGCTGCCTGATTGAAAACGACGAGCTGGCGCTTTCCGTTATTCAGCAATTCAGTCAATTAGGCGCACAGGTTCACCTGGATGATTTCGGCACTGGCTACTCTTCCCTTTCTCAACTGGCACGATTTCCTATCGATGCCATTAAACTCGACCAGGTTTTTGTCCGTGATATTCACAAACAACCTGTCTCACAGTCGCTGGTACGGGCAATTGTCGCCGTAGCTCAGGCCTTGAACCTGCAGGTTATTGCCGAAGGCGTAGAAAGCGCAAAAGAAGATGCTTTTTTAACCAAAAACGGCATCAATGAGAGACAAGGATTCTTGTTTGCCAAACCGATGCCCGCCGTAGCGTTTGAACGCTGGTATAAACGTTATCTGAAACGCGCATAAAGAGACGAATATATATATTTAACGGTATATAATTCCATTACATATCGTATTCGTGAATGATAATTAACCTTTGCCGTTAAGCACTTCTCTTTTAGCGGCAATTTTTGCATTATTTATTTTCACCTTTTTTGCCTTAAGGATACCCTTGATGTCTGAATTTGATGCCCAGCGCGTTGCCGAACGTATTGATATTGTGTT
>OATO01000353.1_pt1 | contig 15527 bp, 6 predicted proteins | sample 1495011 | NCBI WGS metagenome assembly OATO01 (sample SAMEA2579961, study PRJEB22360) | human gut metagenome | biome: human gut; feature: human-associated habitat; material: faeces | place: Denmark | collected 2008/2010 | reverse complement strand
CCTGCTCGCACGGAGAGCACATTAAGTGCTCTCCGGCTCGTGCGGAACTCGCGATGAACCTTACATTCCGCGCCGCCCGGGCAGACGCCTTGTTGTTGAAACACGGCTTGTCGTGGGGAGTATTCGGAGTGTCTCTGGTTGAATCGGGCTCTTGCCTTGAAGACTCTGATTTCTAATAAAGAGAAAACCCGGGTAGCCAGTTGTTTGGCTACCCGGGTTTTACTTTGTCGATATGTTCGACTGGGCGCTAGTGGGTCTTGCGGCGTTTGATTAGCATGATGAGGGCTATCACTACGAGCGTTGCTCCCGCTGCTGCTGCGGTGGCGACTAGGGCGAATGTTTGGTCGCCGGTGTTTGCGAGGTTCTTCGCTGTGGTCGTAGTCTTGACCTTGGTGTCGGTCTTAGCTCCGTTGTCGGACTTGGGCTTGTCCGGGTTCGTCGGGGTCTCAGGAGTCTCGGGGTCCTTTGAGCCTTCGGAGTCGGTGGGGCCGGCAGTGTTTACCAGCGTATGGTCCAAGAACTTCTTGGCGCCCGCACTTGCCTGTGAGAACAGGCGGCGCGTGCGGATCGGGGTGGCATTCACCGTTGTGGGTGCTGTCTCCTCGGTCGCGATATTCACGAGCGTCACACCGGTATCGAGGCCAACATCGTTGTAACCCACATGGCAGTAGTACTGCGCGCCGTCATCATCTGCGGTCAGGTCAATCCCAAGCGTCGAGGCCGTCCCGGCTGCGAGGTTGCCATCGGCAGCCACACGCTTGAACTCGGTCTCGCCGCGACCCTTGCGATACCACATATATGTCGGCGCCAGCTCCGTTTCGCTACCGTCGGCACCGAGCTGCGTCACGTTGCCGATAGCCGAGAGCGTTAGGTGGCTTCCCGCCGCGCGCTCAACCGAGGATTCGTATTCGACACTCTCCCCCTCTTCAACATCCGCCGCAGGTCCGCTCACGCTCATCGTCATGCCCTCGGGCATGGTCTTGACCGTGATGATTGCCGAGCGAATGCCTGTTTCGTTCGTTGAACCATTCTTAACGGCGGCAATGGCAAATCGATACTCCGTATTGGGCTGCAACCCGTCCCAGGTAAGCGAGGTCTGCGTATTGTCGGCGATCTTCCAGCTGTTGACGATGGCGTCGGCCGCGTTACTCTGCAGCATACCCACGCCGTAGCTAAAGCCACCCCTGTTTGCGAGCACGTCGTCCCAGCTAAACGCGACACTGGTCGAATCAACGGCGTTTGCCGTAAAGCCCGTCACGGCCGGTGCCTCGGGCATCTCGACATCCTTGACGTCATAGCCCACGATCCAAAACTGATCGGTGTCCTTGGTGCCGAGCTTGTCGCCCGAGCCGTCCTCGAACTTGTTGACATCCACCGCGTTGACGCCCAGGCGCCACGCAAAGCCGTACTTATCCTTCGCGGCCTCGGGCAGGTTGTCGACGGTGCCGCCGTATTCGGTCGATTCACTCGAGGAGTTACCCGTAGTAAAGCCGGCGTTGGCACCAAAGCACAGGCCGCCAAATAACTCGTGCTTTGCAAGCTTCGCGCCCATGACAACGCTGCCGTTCAGCGTAAAGCCGTACTCAAACTCCTGCTCCTTGCCCTCCTCGACTTCGATGGTCTGCTCAATGCTCGCCCCCGACTGCGCGGCGGCGCCGTTAAACCCATCGTGCGTGTAGGCGCGCGTTACGCCAGGCTTGCCCAGGCCAAAGGAATCCCCAACGGGAGTCTCGCCGTTGAGCGTCGTTTGATAGGTTCCGGGTTCTCCCGACCGGTTGGTCAAAAAGTAGCTGAGCGGCGTCATATTGTGCTGTTTGGCAATGCGGTCATAGGCCTCGACATTAACGACCGAGGTCTGCGCGCCGAGCGACACGGGCGCCGCCATCACGCCCTTGCCACCAGTTTCCTCATTTTCGATCTCATACTCGTAATAGACCATCGGAATCGTGTAGAGCACGGCCTTGTCACCCTCGCCGGCATGCGACTCATAGCTTACGCTTGCGCTGATCGTGCGCTCGCTCCGGTAGTCATAGCATCCCTCGGCGGCAAAATCGACCGAAGCATTCATCGCGACCAGGGGCGGACCGGTCTGCACCTCGACGGCAACGCCCAACTCGGCGCCAATGGTATAGCCCTGGGATGTCCCCGTGCCCTTTTCCTCTCCGTATGACGTGCCGCCCAACACCAGATAGCCGTATGCCTGCTCCAGATCCTCAACATAGGGCGCATCCTGCAGCACGGCAAGCACGCGCGGGTTGGTATAGACCTTGTAGCGGTCCTTGTACGTGATCTTGACGCTGTCGTTGTCGACATCGGGCAGCGCGAGCGAGATAAACGTGCCGTAGGTAGTGCCGCGACGGTTGCTCTCGCTAATCACCTGCTCCTCGCCGCGGCGTACCTTTCCGTTCTCGTCGAGCGAAAAATGCGAGGCGGTCATCCAATAGTAGTCATCGTTCTTACGCAGGTCCTCGTCGCGGTGCTTGCCCACCACGGCGATAAAGCTCTCGTTATAGCGGTCCGAACCCGAGACGCTGCCCGCCTTAACGTCGCTGATCCACACCTGCTCTATACCCTTGTGGTCATGCTTGTTGCTGCTGTTGTATTGCTGACCGCTCATGCTCATGGTTCCGACCATGGACCCCAAGCCCTGAGCCCCGCTCTGTGCCGTGTTGCAGGCAAAGTCGCGGAACACATCGCCGCCCACGAGCACCTCGTCGACCGCCAGCTGCTCGGACAGGCCGTCAAGGTTGGCAGTGGCAAGGGCAATAGGCGCCAAGGTGCACGGATAGCGCTTATCCTGAGCGCTATCCTTCCATGCGCTGTTGGGCACATGCATCAGCCCATAGGAGGCGAGGAGCCCGTCTCTGTATTCCTTGCAATCGGAAAGCTTGAACTCGCCAGACTCCGAGTCAAAATACGCGTAGCGGTACAGCGCGCCGTACAGCCCCTTGCTGCCGTCAGAAGCGCCGTAATCAAAAGCGCTGCGTTGCCAGTCATAGCCCGCAAGAATAAGGCCCGTGACGGTTTCACCCGTCTTCTTTCCTTCTTCATCGTAGGCGGCAAACGTGCCGAACGTCGCATTCGCAGCGACCATGGTCTTGCCGTTCGCGGAGAGGGAGATTGCGCCCGCGTCGCCCAGAGCATCGACATGGACGAGCGCACCCTTGGATGCATCCCACGAAAACAGCTCGCAATGGGTCGACTTATCAATATTCTTCTTGCCGTAGGGTGCCGAGACCACGATGGCGAGGTCATCGCAAAAATCGCGATCGAGGTCGCCGGCCGCTAGCGAAACGACAGGAGCTGACTGAAGCTGCGTCCAGGAGTCGTTCCCGCCCTTGTTGTGCGTGGTGTAGTCCGCGGCGTTACCGGCATCGATCTTGACGACGCTTTGCTTCCAGTTGCCGCCCTCCAAGTCATACATGTCGACTACAGCCTTGCGCACGCCGTTCTCGTCGACATAGCAGCCCGCGTAGACAAAAAGCTCGTCGACGCCGTCGCCATCGACATCGCCCGCCTCGACATCAAAGACGGCGTCGTGCTCTTGCAGGTAACCGGCATCCAGGTACTTAAAACGGCCTTCGTACATCATATTAGTGTTGACCGTCACCGGCAGGTGTGTGTCGAGAGTGCGCGTACGCCCGTTGCTAAACGAGTAGAGGACCAGCTCAACCTTTCCGGCGTATGACTTGCCGTCAATCGTCGTGGAGGAACTGTCGCCGTAGGCACGGAGCTCGGCAACGCGGCTCTTTTTGCCCGTGCTGGCGTCGCTGCAGAACTCAACACTCGTGGCGTGAATGCCCGAGAAACCGTTGTTGTCGTTGGCGAGTACTGTTGAGGACTCATTGTTGCTTAGGTACGACCAGGTGCCGCCACCGTAGTCGCTATGCTTGTAGAGATCGCTGTTCGTATCGAAGTTGTTGACGTTTTGCCAGAACTTTGCGGCGCCCCACACACTTCCATAGCCATCGGTGAGTTTGCTGCTGCCGCCAATGTCACCGCGCTCGACGTTCTCGAGCTTGTCGCGCAGAGTGTAGCGATTGCCATGGCTACCGTTAGCTGCCATATAGACCTCGCTGCGCGTGGCAAACGTCGTGGGGGTATCAGTGGAATAGGGGCCAACGGTATCGGCCGGAATGTCCTCGCTCGTGCCCAGACCCAGGGCTTGATAATCCTGCTCGGTCATATCGGTGATTGCAGGCGCGTCTGCCGCCTGGGCAACCTGGGGCGTGGCCGTGAAGCAGGCGACGCTCGTGGCGATCAACGCAGCAAGCGCCGCCGTCCCAACAAGCGGGATTTTCGACAGCCTACGGATACGGGGGTGTGGGACGTACATGAGGGACCTCGCTTTACTCGAGTGGAGTGGACTCATTTTTGTAAATGATACGTCCGATGCCCGATATCACGTGTCTCATTTTCGCCAACGGCGTGTCTCATTTTTGAGAATCCGAGATGCCGCGGAAATCTTATCCCAGCTCAAAGGCCATTTCTGGGATGTATTTTCCGTCGAGTGCCTCATCGGAAAACTGCATCCCATTTCAAGCGTCGATTCTGGGACGCACTTTCCCCTTAGACCCTCAACCGGAAACCGCATCCCACTTTGAGCGCAAATTCCGGGACGCATTTTCCGCTTGAGCCTCATTGGGAAACGGCGTCCCACTTTGAGGGCTGATTGTGGGATGCATTTTCCGGTTTTGCTCTCATTGGGAAAATGCATCCCGTTTCTTGACCGAATAATGGGACGCAATTTCCCGTTGGAGCGCCTTTGGGAAAGTGTGTCCCACTTCGACCGCCCAGAGTGGGATGCACTTTCCGCAAAGCACCTCAACGGGAAACTACGTCCCATTCCAAAGGCAAATTCCGGGACGCATTTTTCGAAAGCCTGCCCATCCGGAAAGCCCGTCCCACTTTGGACGCATCCGGGCACGGAACCATCGACCTATCAGGCCTCCCATCAATAAAGAGGCGTCCTCCCGGACGGCGGGGCACGAAGTTCATCGCGAGTTCCGCACGCAAAGAAGGCCACTTAATGTGGCCTTCGTCTTGCGCAGGACTGTAGAGCAGGGAACTTCGTGCCCCGACGCCCGGGAGGACGTTTCATTTAGAAAGATGGACCGATCGCCGTCAGCGATGGGAGCTACTCCCCCAGCACGGCCTTTTTGGCGGCTGCAGCCATGTTGTCCAGATCCTCCTTGGTGGGGTGATCCTTTGCGGCAACCCAGTTGTCGAGCAGCATCTTAAATCGGGCGTTGTCGGGATCTTGCTCGAGCATGGCCTCGTAGCGCTGCTTGACCGCGGGGCCCATCTTGCCCTGGCACATCGCCCAACCCGCAAGCTCGGCATCCCCAGCCAAATTGGAAGTTACGCGGTCGATAATCTGCTGGTAATAGCTCTGGTCGGCGCCAAAGCCGCAGGTACCAAACAGGAAGACGCGCTTACCGTGCAAGGCGGAGAGCAACGCCGCGACCGAAGGCGTGCACGCGCCCTTGTCGCACCAAAAACCGACGAGCACCGTGTTGGCCGCGCAGGCGCCCTGCGCCTCGAGCGCAACCTGATCTGCATCCGCATCGTCACTCAACGCCGCGGCATGGACAAACTCAACGCCCGCAGCCTGCAGAGCGCGCTTGATCGCACCCGAAACCATCCTGGTATTACCGCTCTTGCTGTTAACCACCAAAGAGCACGTCATAGTCACGTTGCCTCGTTTCCCCCAAAACTAAAGCCACTAATGCAATTTATTAGATGAATATCTTAGTACTAACGTGACAGATGTAAACCACCGTCTGTCGATTGATTAATTTGCCCCACGGGCTTGCTCACTGGGCGAACTGGCTGCGGTAGAGCTCGGCATAGAAGCCGTCTGCCGCCAGCAGCTCATCGTGCGTGCCCCGCTCGATAATCTCGCCGTCGCGCATCACCAAAATGCAATCAGCGTTGCGGATCGTCGACAGGCGGTGCGCCACCACAAAGCTTGTGCGACCGGCCATGAGCTCGTCGAATGCCGCCTGCACCTGCAGCTCGGTGCGGGTATCGATGCTCGAGGTGGCCTCGTCCAGCAGCAGAATCGCCGGGTCGGTGAGCATGACGCGTGCGATGCACAGCAGCTGTTTTTGGCCCTGGCTAAACGTGCCGCCGTCCTCGCCGATCACCGTGTCGTAGCCCTGTGGCAGCTGCACGATAAACTTGTGCGCGTGCGCGCGCTTGGCCGCCTCGATAATCTGCTCGCGCGTGGCGTCGGGACAACCGTAGGCAATGTTCTGGGCCACCGTGCCTTCGAACAGCCAAGTGTCTTGCAGCACCATGCCAAAGGCACGGCGCAGGCTTGCGCGCGTGTAGTCACGCGAGGAACGGCCATCGACCGCGATGCGACCGGCATCGATATCGTAAAAACGCAGCAGCAAATTGATGAGCGTCGTCTTGCCGCAGCCCGTGGGGCCGACGAGGGCAAAGCGCATGCCGGGCTTGGCCTCGATGCAGATATCCTGCAGCAATTTGCGGTCTGGCACGTAGCTAAAGTCAACATGCTCAAAGGCGACCTCGCCCTGCGGGGCGGCAAGCTCTACGGCGTCCGACGCATCGGGCTCCTGCTCGCGCGCATCGAGCAGCGCAAACATGCGGCGCGCCGAGGCGTACGCGGTCTGGATCTGCGTAATGACGTTGGTGACCTCGTTGAACGGCTTGGTGTACTGGTTGGCATAGGACAGGAAGATCTGCACGCCGCCCACCGTGAGCGCCGCGGGCACGCCCGTGATCACGCCCACGCAGCCGATCACAGCGACCACGGCATAGATGATGTTATTGATAAAGCGCGTGCCGGGGTTGGAGAGCGAACCCATAAACTGCGCGCGCTCACCTGCCGCATAGAGCTCGGCGTTGAGGGCATCGAAGCGCTGCTGAGCGTTGGGACCATAGGCAAAGGCGTCGACAAGTTTCTGCTCGCCTACGTACTCCTCGATATGACCGCCGAGCTGACCCTGAATGCGCTGCTGAGCCGTAAAGCTCTTGTTGGAGAGCTTGGCGATGGCGCCGGCCGCAAAGATGGAGAGCGGCGTGACGAGCACCACCACGAGCGTCATGGTTAGGTTGATGGACAGCATAAACGCGAGCGTGCCCACGATAGTGATGACTCCAGTAAAGAGTTGCGTGAAGCCCTGCAGCAGGCCGTCGCCCACCTGGTCGACATCGTTGACCACACGGCTCATAAGGTCGCCGTGGGCATGGCTGTCGATAAAGCTGAGCGGCATGCGGCTGAGCTTGTCGCTCGCCTCCACGCGCATGTCGCGCACCGTCTCGTAGGACAGGCGGTTAACACAGTAGCCCTGCAGCCACTGGAACGCCGCAGCGCCCATCACGACAATCGCGAGCTTGGTGACAAGCGGCAGCAGCGCATCGAAGTCCACCTGTCCGGCGGCAACGATGAGATCGATGCCCTCGCCGACGAGGATGGGCGTATAGAGTTGCAGAATCACCGAGATGGCGGCACTCACAAACGACGCCGCAAACGAAATGCGGTGCGGGCGCACATAGCCCAGCAGGCGACGGGTCACCGCGCCCACGGGATAGCGCTCGGGATCGCCGGGCTGGCGCGGGCCGTCGCCCAAGTCGTTGAGGTTATCGTTGCCGGAGACATTGGCCGTCATCGTGGCGACCGAACCGGAAGAAGTATACGGATTCATCTAGCAGCCCTCCTTTGCGCAGACGGATGCGGGGGCGGAGCCCGAAGCGGACGTCGCGCTCCCCTGCTGGCCCTCGAGCTCCTCGCGACGAAGTTGCGACTGGCAAATCTCGCGGTAGAGCTGGCAGCTTGCGTACAACTCGTCATGTGTGCCCAGGCCCGCAACCGAGCCGTGGTCGAGCACGCAGATCATGTCGGCATCGCGCACGGTCGAGACGCGCTGGCTCACGATTACCGTCGTCAGCGACAGCCCGCCCTCGGCGGCGCCGCGTACGCTGCGCTCGCGAATGGCATGGCGAAGCGCCGCGTCGGTCTTAAAGTCGAGCGCCGAGGCGGAGTCGTCCATGATCAGGATCTGCGGCGAGCCCACCAGAGCGCGCGCGATGGTCAAGCGCTGACGCTGGCCACCGCTGAAGTTCTTGCCGCCCGCCTCGACCGGGGCGTCGAGCCCCTGCGGCTTGTTGCGCACGAACTCGCTGGCCTGCGCCATATCGAGCGCCGCCCAGAGCTCCTCGTCGGTCGCGGACTCGTCGCGCCAAGTCAGGTTGCTGCGGATTGTGCCGCTCACGAGTGACGCGCGCTGCGGAACGGTCGCGACCACGTGGCGCAGCTGATCGAGCGGCCAGGCGCGCACGTCGGCGCCCATCACACTCACGCTGCCGGTGCTCGCATCGTACAGGCGCGGGATAAGCGAGACGAGCGTGGACTTGCCGCTACCCGTACCGCCGATAATGCCAAGCGTCTTGCCCAGCGGGAGCTCCAGGGTCACATCGTTGACGGCGTTGGCAGCGCCGGCGCCAAACGAGAAGCTCACATGGCTCAAGCTCAGCGCGGGGACCGGAACAGCGCCACCCGCCAGTTCGCTCGGCTTGGGCAGCGCGACCGGCTGGTTGCCCTCGTCGGTGATGCTCGGCACGCAATTGAGCACCTCATTGATACGCGACGCACTGGCGCTCGCCTTGGTAAAGACCACGACCAGGTTGGCAACGTACACGATGGAGGTCAGGGTCTGCGTCATGTAGTTCACAAACGCCATGACCTGGCCCTGCGTAAGCTCGCCCACGTTGACCTGGATGCCGCCCACCCACAGGATGGCGCACACGCCCAGGTTCATCACAAGAAACGTGACGGGGTTGAGAATCGACGAGAGCTTGCCCACCGCGATGGCGGTATGGGCCTGGTCATCGGCGGCTTGGGCAAAGCGCTCGCGCTCGTGGTCTTCGCGCACGAAGGAGCGAACCACGCGAGCGCCCGAAAGGCCTTCGCGGCAGATAAGCGCGATGCGGTCGAGCTTTGCCTGCAGCTGCTTGTAGTACGGGATGCAGCGCGCCATGACAAACCAAAACACCAGGCCGATAGCGGGCGTGCAGATCAAAAAGATGATGCCGAGCTTAAGGTCGATGGCAAGGGCCGCGACCATGGAGCCCACCGCCAGAAAGGGCCAGCGGATGAGCATGCGCACGCCCAGCGCCACAGCGAGCTGCACCTGGTTAACGTCGTTGGTAATGCGCGTGATAAGCGACGGCGTGCCAAAGCGGTCGAGCTCGGCATAGCTCAGCTTGTTGATGTGCTCGTAGAGCGCGCCGCGAATGTCGGTGCCCATGCCCTGCGAGGTGAGCGCCGCCATCTTTTGGCAGACGAGCGTAAACGAAATGCCAATCACGGCCATAGCGCCAAGTACCATGCCGTAGTGGACGACAGCATTCACGTCGTGCGCGCCGATGCCTTTATCGATCATCCGGGCAATCACCAGCGGCGTAAGCAGGTCAAAGATCACTTCGATCAGCTTGCACGCTGGGCCGATCACCATATACCGGCGAAACTTACCACCAAAACGCCTGAGCAGCTCAATCATGTATAGGCGCTCCCTATCATCATCCACATTCAATTCGAACCATGATAGTACGGTGAGCCCAAAAGAAGCGTAAACAACTCGTCATTTCTAATGGGATTCGGTTTCCAAAGAAGCGGAAAAGCACGCGCACACCCAGCCAGTGTCGGGTCGACCGCTTGGTATACTTACATTAGTGCTACCAAGTTAGTCGCCGACCCTTGAAATGAGGTGCCGAGATGAACGACATTCTCGCAAGAAGAGCAAGACGAGCAACTGTGGGCATCGCCCTTTCCGCGGCACTTGTCGCGGGAATCGCCCCCGCAACGGCGATCGCGGCAGAAACCAGCGCCCCCACCGGTGCAGTTGCCTTGCAGACGGAAGATGCGGCCGCCGCAAAAGAAAAAGCGTATGCAGCCATGCAGGAAGCGCTCAAAAACCTCGAGGCCGCAAAAGACGCCGCAAGTCCCGAGAAAATTGCGAGATTCAATGATGACATTGCCCGTTTTCAAGAGCTCCGCGACAAGATGGCGGCGCAAGCCGCCGAAGAGAGGGAACTCCTTCCCACCATGCAAGCGGACATCGATGCAGCCCAAGCCAAATACGACGGGGCCATCAACCGGGTAAGCGAGCTCCAGGCAGAATTAGACAAGAAACTTGAGATGCTTAAGACACTCGAAGCACTCGGCTACGAGGAGTTTGTCGAAACTGTTAAACAGCAAATAAAGCAGTTGCACAGTGAGATCATATCGGCAAAAACGCAAGTAAACTCTTGCGAAACGGAGCTCCGCGAGTTCCAGTACCGCCTCAGAAATCAGGAAAGACGAGTTAATAACTGTGAACGTGCTGTAGAGAAATATAAAGCCGATATCGACCGGTTCACAGCCTGGCGAGATGCGCTCCTCGACAATTTGAAAAAAGCGCAAACGGCCTATGACGACGCCTGCAAGGCATACGAAGAGGCGAAAGCCGCGGCAGACAAGGCCGCCTCGCCCGAGATAACGCAACCGACCGAGACGACGCCTCCCTCCAACTCGGCGCAACCGACCGAGACGACACAGCCCACCGGCTCGCCCGCGACCGGCAAAAACACCACGCCAAGCTCCACCAAGCAAGCGAACACAAGCAACGACAAGCAAGCAAATGCGACCGCCGACAAGCTCGCGAACACGGGCGACACAACACCAAGCGCAATCGCACTCGCAGCAGTCGCCGCCGCAGGCCTCGGAATAACCGCCACAGCCACACGCCGCATCAAGAACTCAAAATAGCCTCCGACCCTTGAAATGAGGTGCCGAGATGAACGACATTCTCGCAAGAAGTGCAAGACGCGCAACCGTGGGCATCGCCCTTTCCGCGGCACTTGTCGCAGGAATCGCCCCCGCAACGGCGATAGCGGCGGAAACCAGTTCCCCCATCAATGCAGTTGCCTTGCAGACGGAAGATGCGGCCGCCGCAAAAGAAAAAGCGTATGCAGCCATGCAGGAAGCGCTCAAAACCCTTGAGGCCGCAAAAGACGCCGCAGGTCCTGAGATATTAGAGACTATCGAGCATGTGATTACCGATTTGCAATCGCTCCGCGACAGGATGCTGAAGGAAGCCGACGACTCAAGGGGACCTCTTCTTTACCTACAAGCGAACGTCGATGCAGCCCAAGCCAAATACGATGAGGCCCACAACCGGACAAGCGGCCTTCAGGCAGAATTAAATAAGGCAATCGACGACGGAGCTTCTAACGAAACTATTAAGCAGTTGCGAAGTGAGATCATGTCGGCAGAAAGGCGAGAAAAATCTTGTGAAGATGATCTTCACCACTGCCAACGCCGGCTCGAAAGCCAGGAAAGTGTCGTCGCGAAGTTCGAAGCCAATGCGGAAAAATGTCAAACCGATATCGACGAAGAGACAGCCAAGCGAGATGCGCTCCTCGGCGATTTGGAAAAGGCGCAAGCGGCCTATGACGACGCCTGCAAGGCATACGAAGAGGCAAAGGCCGCGGCAGACAAGGCCGCCTCGCCCGAGATAGCAAAACCGACCGAGACGGTGCCTCCCTCCGGCTCAGCGCAACCGACCGAGACGACACAGCCCACCGGCTCGTCCGCGACCAGTAAAGACACCTCGCCAAGCTCCACCAAGCAAGCGAACTCGAGCAGCGGGAAGCAAGCAAATACGACCGCCGGCAAGCTCGCAAACACGGGCGACACAGCACCGAGCGCAATCGCACTCGTAGCAGTCGCCGCCGCAGGCCTCGGAATAACCGCCACTGCCACACGCCGCATCAAGAACTCAAAATAGCTGCCAGCGGTTATTGTCTTCGCCAATCCACAAGCCCAGAGACAAAAAGAGGCCCGTTTCCCCAACCCAGGGAAACGGACCTTTTTAACTGCAAAATCCAAGCAACAGCACCGCCGCCTCTTAAACTACGTAGCCATCAATGCCCAGACAACGCCAGCGAGCAGCAAAAGGCACGGGATTAAATTATTCAGATAAATGTGACCCTTCAGGCGGTTTTGGTCGGCTACCCGCGAGTGCCGGCAGGGCGCTTGGTAGTCGAGCGATCCCGCAGGCGAAGCCGAGGACCAGCGAGACACCAAACACCTCGCCGCCGGCCGGGCCATGTCGCGGCACCAAAAAAGCGCCCGTGCGCTCGATGGATTCGGATGCCCGACAGAGGCTCCTTATGGCTGCTTCCTTCCGGACCTGACCAGATTCGGAACATGTCGTCATCCGAACCCATCGAACGCGCTAGGCGCTCGGTATATCTTACCTGCTCCCGCCCAACAGGGCAAGTGGGGCGAACCCATCGGATGGATTCGCCCCACTCGTGCATATCGCTAACGGCGCCTGCGGTACAGGACCGCGCCGCCCACTGCGGTCAGCGCGCCGATGCCGGCCATGACCGCGAGCGCCTCGACCGGTAGGCTGCGGTCGCCGGTGTCGGGCATGCCGCCCTTGGAGCCGTCGCCGCTAGAGCCGCTGCCGGAGCCGTTATCTGAACCGCCGTCTGAGCCGCCGCCCGGCGTGCCGGGGTTCTCGGGGGTGCCGGGGGTCCCGGGATTCTCGGCGTAGCTGTTGGTGAAGACTGGCGGCACGTTGGCGTCGCCCTCGTAGGAGACCTTCGCCGACAGGTAGCCCGTCTTGGTGCCGTCGGCCGCCTCGTCGCTCACCGTGACGACGATCTTGTGCACCGCCTCGTCGTAGGTCACGTGCGCCTGGCCGTCGTCGACCTCGCTCACCGTGAAGGTGTAGGTGCCGGCCTGCTTGAACGTCAGCGCATCGAACGTGACGCTGCCGTCGGCGGCGTTCTTGGCAGTCGACATCACCTTTCCGTCCCGGCTCTTGAGCTCAAAGCTAAACTGGCCCGCCTTGAGCTCGGCGCCCTTGAGCACCTTGGCGGCGCCCAGCTTGAGGGTGACGGGCGACGACTCGTAGCCGTTGGTGAACGTCACCGAGTCGTCGCCCGTGGGATTGCCCTCGGCATCCGCGAGCTCGTGCTTGACGGTGAGCATGCCGTTTCCGGCATCGGTGACCGTCGTGCGCACGCGATAGGTCGCCCTGTCGTAGGTCACGCCGCCCGCCGCGCCGGCGACCTCGCGCAGCTCGTAGCTGTGCGTGCCGGGCGTGGTGTAGGTGACCGGGTTGAGCGCCGCCGTGCCGTCTGCGGCGTTCCTGCCCGTCGCTGCGACGATCTCGCTGCCGTCGGCGTTGATCTCGATCAACTGGAACTCGAACTCGCCCTTAACCAGGTCGCGGCCCTTGAGCTTCTTGTTCACCTTGATCTGGTCGGTGACGGAGCTCGGGGTGGGCTCCACGCCGTAGGTGTTGGTGAACTCGAACGCGCCCTTGCCCTCGGGCGTGCCCTCGGCGGGCAGGACCCTCGCGGCGAGCGTGCCCGTGTTGGTGTCCTCGACCACCTTGACCGTGAAGGTCTTGGCCGATGTCGCGTCGTTGGCCACGCCGTCGACCGAGCCGGACTCGCTCACACGGTAGGTGAACGTCTTGGAGCGCATGCCGGCGGCGTCGATCTCGACGTCATCGAGGTCGCTCGGCTGCCTGAACGTGACGCTGCCCAGCTCGACGTTGCCGGCGGCGTCGTTGGTCGCCTCGGTCACCGTCTTGCCGGAGGCGTCGACCGGTGCGGGCGCGCCGTCCAGCGGCTCAATCTTGAAGGTGTACTTGCCCGCGATGTCGGCCTGCGTGAGGCCGAGTCCGGCCTGGCTGAGCGCCAGCGTCTTGGTGCCCGAAAGGTCGACCGTTGCCTCGCCGGCGGTATAGCTGTTCACGAACGACAGCGTGCCGTCGGAGCCCTCGGGGTAGGTCACGGCCACATCCAGCCCGCCCTTGCCGTTATCGGTCGCCCTGACGGTGATGTCGAAGCTCGACGCGGTCGCCGTCACGCCCGCGGGCAGCGCCGCCGTGTCCTCGGACACGGCATAGGGGATGGACCAGGAGCCGTCGGCCGCCTTGGTGGCGGTACCGTCCGCCGCCATCTGCTCGAGCGAGCCGGTGGTGTAGGCGATGGGCGAGAACGTGAGTTCCGCCGCCTCGCCGTCATCGGAAGCACGGTTGGACGCGGTCGCGACCACGTTGCCGTGGGCATCGCGGACGGAGAACGAGAACTCGCCCGCCGCCGCGGCGCGACCCGTCAGCGTCTTGGTGGCGTTGATCGCCGCGCCGCCCACGCCGCCGAGCGTGCCGGTGGCCTCGTAGGAGTTCTTGAACGCGACCGTCACGGGCGCGGGCAGCGACACAGCGTCATCGGCCGTCGAGACCTCGCTGCGGGCGACTTCGACGCCGTCCCTGGCGACCGTGGTCGTGACCGTGAGCTTGCCCATCGCCGCGTCGTAGCTGGGCGCAATGGTCACCGTGCGCGGCTCGGTGTCGTTGGTGTAGCCCTCGCCGCCGAGCTTGGTCTCGGTGACGGTGAAGCTGTAGGTCTTGCCCGCGTCGGCGTCGGTGAACTTCACGTCGCTCTCCGCGGCACCGCCGACGAGGTCGACCAGGTCGGCCTCTCCGTCATCGGCCGCGGCCACGGCGTAGGCGTCCCTGCCGGTCTTGAGGCCGAGCTTGGCGGCCGTCTCGGCGTCGGCGGTCACGGTGAAGGCGAACTGCCCCGCCTCCATGGCGCGGCCGGAGAGCGTCTTGGACAGGCGCACGCCCGCGCGGGCCGAATAGTCGAGCTCGGTCGTGTAGGTGTTGACGAAGTCGCCGCCACTCACCTGCGCGATTGCGGGCGTCGTGGCCGTGAGGTTACCGGAGCCGTCGTCGGCCACGGTCACCGTCATCGTGGCGACATGGCCGTCGTAGTCCACGCCGGCGATGGCAGAACCGTCATCGGGCCTGACCTCGCGCACCGTGTAGGTGAAGGTCTTGGCGCGCACGCGCTTGCCGCCGACCTCGGCGAACTCGGCATCCTTGATGTCGTCGAGCGTGTAGCGAATGGAGCCGAAGTCGAAGGCGACCCTATCGCCCGCCTTGGTGCCGGCGGCGGCCGTCACGCTGACGGTCTTGGAGCCGTCGGAGGAGCCCTCGGGCATGGGCGCGCCGTCCTCGCCCGCGAGCGTGAACTGGAAGCTGTCGCCCTCCGCCCAGTCGCGGCCCTTGAGCGTCTTGGTGAAGAGCCCCGCCGTGGAGACGTCCCTGCCCTCGGTGGTCGTCCCGTACGTGTTGGTGAACGCAACGGTCGCGCCGGCCTCGGTCACGGTGCCCTCGGCCTTGGAGCCGTCGGCCCCGTCAACCGTAGTCGTGTAGCCCTCGGCGGCGTCCTCGGTCACGGTGTAGTTTGCGCCCACGGGCAGGCCGGTGATGGTCTTCTCCCCGCCGTGCTTGAGCGTGAAGGTCGCCCTGCCGTCCGCGAACGCCACGGCGTTCTCGCCCTTGCCGAAGGTGCCGGAGACGGGCTCGCCGTCCCCGTCGGTCAGCGTGACCGTGAAGCCGAACTCGCGCTGGCTGTCGCCGCCGACGACCGTCTTCTTGACGGTGAGGCTGGCGGGCCTTGGGGGGGGGGGGAAAAATGCCCAGGTC
>OATO01000352.1_pt1 | contig 15610 bp, 19 predicted proteins | sample 1495011 | NCBI WGS metagenome assembly OATO01 (sample SAMEA2579961, study PRJEB22360) | human gut metagenome | biome: human gut; feature: human-associated habitat; material: faeces | place: Denmark | collected 2008/2010 | reverse complement strand
CTTTTTGTGATGTCCTTAATGGAATGGATATCCTCTACTATTCTTTTTCAACCTTTTACTCATAGTATCTCTCCTTTTATTCCAAAATTTTACCACCCAACGAAATCGTAACAATCTGCCAAGGAATGAATTTTCCGCTTGCCTGCAACGCTTTTTTGGCAGCTAATTCCAGTCCGCCGCAGCAGGGAACTTCCATGCGTACAACCGTCACACTTTGAATGTTGTTGTTTTGAATGATCTGCGTCAGCTTTTCGCTGTAGTCTATGCTGTCAAGCTTTGGACAGCCGATAATCGTAATTTTCCCACGCATGAAATCCTCGTGCATTCTGGCATAGGCGTATGCACTGCAATCCGCTGCAATTAACAATTTTGCGCCGTCAAAATATGGTGCATTAGTCGGTACCAGTTTGATTTTGCATGGCCATTGTCCCAACTGTGATTCTGTCTGTACCCGGGCAGAAGGAGTTGTTTCTTGTGAATGTTGAATACGCTGCATTCGACTGCCGGGGCAGCCTGTATGGGGAACAGCGGCATGATTGCTTTTCGCTTTTTTCCTCATATTTTCCTGCACAGCTTTTTCATCATAGGCGGCAGCTTCTCTCTCCACAAAGGAAATTGCACCTGTCGGGCAGGTTGGCAGACAATCTCCCAAACCATCACAATAATCATCTCGCAGAAGTGTTGCTTTGCCGTTTACCATGCCGATTGCACCCTCGTGACAAGCTTCGGCACACGCACCACATCCGTTACATTTTTCTTCATCTATTTGGATAATTCTTCGAATCATTTTATACCATCCTTTCTCTTGTCTTTCTGGGCATAGTATATTATAATTAAAAATAAAAATCTGTTGTTATAACAACGAAAGGGTAAAAAATATGAAATTATCCGATATGCAGCTATTCCGTGGGTTAGAAGAAGATGACATCTCCTCGCTTTTAAGCTGTTTGAATAGTGTAAAACGCAATTATAAAAAAGGAGAAGTAATTCTTTCAGAAGGGAGTATTATAGAGAATATCGGCATTGTACTGTCAGGCATGGCAATGATATCTTGTAACGAAATTTGGGGGAATACCAGCATTTTAGGAAGTGTTGCACCTGGTTCTGTATTTGCTGAGGTATATGCCTGTATTCCGGGACAGCCGATGCTGGTTACAGTGTCTGCCGTGGAAGATACCTCTGTGTTGTTTATGAATGTGGGACGTGTTCTGACTACCTGCACAAACGCCTGCCCTTTTCATACAAACCTTGCACGAAATCTACTGACTGTCTGTGCTCATAAAAGTCTGCAACTTTCACAAAGGATTTTGCACACCAGTTCCAAATCCATACGAGGCCGATTGATGTCTTATTTTTCAGAATGCGCAAAACATGCCGGAAGCAATTCTTTTCTGATTCCATATAACCGCCAGCAATTAGCAGATTACTTGAATGTTGACCGCAGTACTATGTGCAACGAGCTTTCTAAAATGCAGAAAGATGGCATGATTGAATATAAAAAAAATCGTATTTTGCTCAAAGACTGAGATTTAAGGAATGGTATGAATTTGAATAGGGATTGATTTTTTAAGCAAAATCGCTTATGATCTGAAATAGAATATAGTGCTATTATCCACAGTTACGGAGCAAGTGTTATCAACACCGATAACAAAATGATAACATTAGCCTGTATAGGCAGGATAATATGGATAAATCAAATAATCAAAAGAACTGTAAACACGACAGAGAATAATCTCTAAACAAAATTGATTAGTAATTGTCGAATTTGAATAATAAACCAAACCCCAGAGTGCCCTATTTTTTTATTCCGTGATGTAAAACTCAGAAATTTCCGCTTTTTCCGCATAATTTCTTATATTTCGGTATGGTTGTATTGGCCATAAAATCATCCAATTTTTCTATGCTGCCATTAACCATCTCGCACGTACTGATCGCATCCGAAAAAACAGCTAGAACAAAATCCTTCATATCCGGATCCGGCCTGAAGGTAGAAATAATATGAATGATTGAATCGCCAAAAGCTATCAAATCAAGATATGCTGATATAGGATATCCGTACAACTCTTCACTATCTATATTAATTCCATATTTGGAGAAAATATTTTGGTTGTTCTTTTTTATATGTTCGTTTCCATCATCTATTGATTTTTTGAGAAGATACTGGCTTGCTTTTGATAGTGGAGAGCCAGGAACCATATCAACAAAGATATCGTTAGGAATAATAGAATTTGTTTTTCTCTCTTTTTCGTATTCTTCCTGCCTAATCATCACTTCTGTTTTATCGGCAAGAGCCTTATCGGAATCCGGATACAAGTGAGAATAAGTATCCCATGCCGGCTATATCTTTCCCCGAACCAGCATGGCAGTTAAAGGCCTGGTGTGCGAGCTGCCGCCCGTGGATTCTGGCTATCGTGGAGAGATCCATGCCATTATCAGCAATGTCAGCAACCAAATTCAGGAACTCACCAAAGGCTCCCGTGTAGGGCAGCTCGTAATTGCCCCGGTTGTTATTGCAGATTTTGTGACGGATCTGGGTGCGGAACGTGGTACAGGAGGATTCGGCAGCACAGGGCAATAAGAATACCGTTTGATATGCGCGCACAGTTTAAGTGTGCGTTTTTCTTACCCAAAATCTAAAAAAATGAAGGAGGCTATATGCAGATAGAGGAATTTAACCAATATGTGAAAGACCACATCAAAGAATACCTTCCCCCGGAATATGAGACTGCAAAGGTTTCTATCCAGGAAGTTACAAAAAGCAATGACCGTATGTTGAGCGGGCTTACCATTCTTCGAGAGGGCGAGAACTTTTCACCTACGGTCTATCTGGAACCTTTTGCGGAGCAGGTGGCACAGGGGCGCTCCTTGGAAGATACCCTGCGCGAGATTACAAAGATCCAGACCGTTCACCATGCACATGTACCGGTGAACATTTCCACTTTTATGGATTATGCTGAAACAGGTGGAACGGAGCGAACTATCCGCAGATACCTTTATGGAAGGGATCACGGAAATGTGCCGGGAACTGGTAAAAGAACATACTGCACCGGAGGAACGATTTGCCAAACTGTTCCCGGACGCTAAAGGAAAGCAGGATGCTGTCGGCACCTGTCCCCGCTGTGGTGCACCTGTGTATGAGGGCAAAAAGGGCTTTTTCTGTGATAACAGGGATTGTGCCTTTGCTCTCTGGAAAGACAATAAGTTCTTCACTTCCAAGAAGAAAACCATAACCAAATCCGTTGCGGTTGCTCTATTGAAATAGGGCTGCATTTCCATATCCGGGCTTTACAGCGAAAAGACTGGCAAAACCTATGACGCGGTAGTGGTGCTGGATGACACGGGTGACAAGTATGTGAATTTCAAGCTGGAATTTCCAGCAGCAAAAGGCAGGCGGAAATGAGCGGCCCGGCATCACGGGAACTGACACGATCTGAACGGGCAGCGATCCGGCGGCTGGTAAACAAATGTGCCAACTATGACAGCACGGATAAAATCTGCCTTCCGCTGGACTGCCCTTGCTATATGTTGAATAAATCCAAAGCCCAGCCGGGATCATTATGGCACATGGCAGGGAAATCAAAAACAGCCCTCCCACCAGGAGTAGCTACGCTGGACCATTGATGCTGCACTGGCAGAAAAGCCGAAGGATTTTGAAGAATTTTTGCAAAAGCTGGAGGTGGCTGGTATTGAAGTCAACCGGGAACGAAAGCATCTGCGGCTCCGCACTTCACCGGAACACCGCTATACCCGGTGCGATACCTTGAAAGGCGATTATACCGAGCAGGCCATTCGGGAACGAATCGCAGGAACCAGGAAGGTCACACCTCGCCGTACCTCTTATAAGAAACCCGCACAAAAGATCGGTATGCTGGTGGATATTGAAGCGGCCCTCCGTGCCGGAAAAGGTCCTGGTTATGAACGTTGGGCGAAAGTATTCAATATTAAACAACTTTTTCAGGCGGTGCTTTATTTGAAAGAGCATGGTGATATGAATTATACGGAGTTAAAAGAAAAATCCGATAGCACCACCGCCAATTTCAATGCCGTGTCTGCACAGATCAAGGAGCTGGAAAGTAAGATGAATGCCAATGCAGAATTGCAAAAACAGATCGTGAACTACGCCAAGACAAGGGCGGTCTATGTGGAATATCGCAAGGCCGGGTACAGCAAAAAGTTTCGGTCAGCGCATGAGGCGGACATCCTTCTGCACCAGGCGGCGAAGAAATATTTTGACGAGCTGGGGATCACAAAGCTGCCTTCTGTCAAGGGTTTGCGGGAAGAATACGCTGCCCTGTTGGAGCAGAAGCGGAAAGCCTACTCTGCTTATAAGCAGGACAGAGACGATATGAAAGAGCTTCATAATGTGCAGGCAAATGTGGAGTATTTACTGGAAATTCGCACGGAACCGGAGTCCCAGCGTTCTACTGAAAAAGACCGGCATTAGCTTTCAGTCAGCGTTTGTTTTCAGCGTTCCAACGGAACGCGTAGCCATTGCCAACGGCAATAATCTCAGGAGTTTGGGGATATGTCACCAACAAGCATGAGGCATGAAATCCGGGGTACGGATTTCATACCTCATACGACTTCTGTATAAGAAGGCATTGCTTGCGAACTTGAATTAGCTTATAAATCCAGCACTTCTTGCACTGATTCTTCCTCTATTACCTGCATAATAGAATCCATCATTCCTCCGCTGACCTCCAAATCGTCAGAAAGCAGGAGAGCCATTGTTTCACGGTCTTCCGGGGTGGCATTTTCAGCAAGTCCAGCCTGAACGACCTTTAGGACTTCCTGAATAAATCGTTTGCCTTTGTGGAACTCACTTCCCATTACAGTACCTCCGTCCTTATAAATTTCATCATTGAAATGTGTCTCATGTTATTTGCGGATTGCCTTTCCAAGTGCAATGAGCAAATCAATCTGTTCTCCGGGCAGAACCTTTATCACATCCATAAGTTCGGATGCCTTTGTCGGGTCGGATGATTCCAGATCAAAAAATTCTTTCGGCGTTATCTCAAAATAATCGCAGATATAAAAGAAGGTTTCCATAGATGGATAATTCTTTCCACCTTCAATACCATTGATATAGTTGGGACTTTGGCCGATGGACAGGCTCATATCTCTGGCAGAAACGCCCTTATTTATTCTTAGCTGTGCCAGCCTTTTGCAGAAATCTTCTCGTTCCATAGGATAAACCACCTTCTTGTATTATTATGACCAATTTTACTATACAAGAATCGAAAAACCGCCCAGCCATTCTGTTAATTTGTATTGACTTAACTAGTTGTCCTGCGTAGAATAATATGGAACAGTCAGACTGACTGTGCAAGAACATGAAATGTGCTTTTCCCTCCATTGCAGGTGCGGCAATTTGCAAAACTTGGGTACAATATGAAAAGCAAAGTGCAAAATCAGGAGGGAACCGAAATGAGCGAAAGAAAATTAACAGAGCAAAAAATCGAGGCTTTTCACCAATATTTGATCCGGGAAGAAAAAAGCACGGCCACCGTGGAGAAATACCTCCGGGATGTCCGTGCTTTTATGGTTTATGTTGGAGAAAAGAGCGTCACAAAGGATGTGGTTATGGAATACAAGAAGCATTTGCAGGAAGAAAACTATGCGGTTCGGTCCATCAATTCCATGCTGGCGAGCCTGAACAGCTTCCTTATTTATATAGGGTGGTCTGACTGCAAAGTAAAATCCATGAAGTTACAAAGATGCGTCTACTGTGCGGAAGAAAAAGAGCTGACCAAGGCCGAGTATGAGCGGCTTCTGAAAGCAGCGGAAAAGAATGAGCAGCTTCGCCTTGTGATGCAGACCATTTGCAGCACCGGGATTCGGGTGTCGGAACTGAAATTTTTTACGGTGGAGGCTGTGAGCCACGGCGAAGTTGTCGTGAATTGCAAAGCCAAGATCCGGACGATCCTGATCCCCGGCAAGCTGAGAAAGCTGCTGTTGGACTATGCCAGAAAACAAAAAATCCGCTCCGGTGTGATCTTTGTCACGCGGAACGGAAAACCGTTGGATAGAAAAACAATATGGGCACAGATGAAAGGGCTTTGCGAATTCTAACACCAAAGGTTGGAAGTCGTGTTGATGAATTGTTAACAGAATTCTCCCAAGGAGAAAACGAAAAAGTACCAGCTCTAAGAAATGCATTATCTGTACCGTTTTGTGAATTGGAAAAATATTCATCATATGTTACTGACAATACTCATTTTGCTACACATCAGGGCGTTAAGGGGTTAGAGTTTCCCAGAGTTATGGTTATTATGGATGATGCACAGGCCAGAGGTTTTTTGTTTAGTTACGAGAAGTTGTTTGGTGCAAAAGCTCAAAGCGATACTGGCGTAAAAAATAAGCGTGAGGGTAAGGATACCAGCATCACGAGAACGGCACGTTTCTTTTACGTTGCCTGCACGAGAGCAAAGAAGAGTTTGGCGGTTGTTGCTTATACAGAAAATATGGAATCGGTTAAAAATACAGCATTATCAAACGGTTGGTTTTCAGAAGATGAGATTTACATCCTGTAGAATCATTATATTCTGCAGAGATTTTCTACTCGTTTGATTAAGTCGAAATAGTATAGATATTGTTGCCGATAATATATGATGGATGATCTTTTGAATTTAGAAATAATAATAGGGTAAATACATGATTTTATGGGTGGTACAATGCCGGAAGATTTACCGACACCAGAACAAAGTATTCAACAGGTTGAAAAAGAATAACTTGCCCGATTAAAGGCGAAAGCAAGGGCGGGGAAACTAATGCTGGATGAATAATTGTAGACCGGCACGGGGACTCTGCCAGTGCCGGTAATAAAAGAAAGTAGTTATGCGTACACGATTTCAGAAAATACCAGTTCTCTTGCTGAGGCTTGGATGTTATTCATAGCTTGAAGCCACGTGAGCCAATTAGAAGATTTTAATTGTTCAGTAATGCCCTGTTGTTTTGCCATTTGTTTTACGATTAAAACCGTGCGATCATGGGCGGCTTCATTTATATCAGCAAGGTGCTTTGTCAGAGTACCAGACAGGATTAAGACCATATATATAAAACGGGGTGATGTTCTTTTATATATGATTTGCGGAGAGATCCGTATAAGCCAATGGGACGAGTTTTGTTATCTTCTGGTAATTGCAAATTGGGGTAGTACATGCCATCTTCGGCAAGAATGTATTCAATGTTGTTTTCAATAAATCTTTTTTTTATAGAGTACTTCCATAGTCTACTTGTAAGCCGTCAGAAAGAACTCACTATGAGGCATGAAAATCTGGCGGCGGTAAATAAGTTCCTGCGAGGTGAATAAAAATAGTGGCTACATTTTGGCTACAAAAACATTACGGACGAAGCGGATTGTGCGGATAATTAATCATAAAACACGCATAAAGCGAATTAATAATACATTTTATGAGCATTCGCACGAATGTAAAAGACGAGTTTGAATAAGTGCTGGTTTTCCAGCACGTAACTGTTGCATTAAATGTGTTTCTAAATGATCATCACCAAATCCATATCCAATAATAATATACCGATGCGCCTTGTCAATTTCCTCATTAGCACGTGCTCGATGTATATCGAACGGAACACTATACCCTTCGCGATATTTATTTAATCCAGGAGTAATTATTAAACTATCCTCTATTGAATAATCAGGCAATGAATATGGAATACTATTAATTAAATGCCAACTCAAACAACCATGTGGTTTCAAAATAATCACTCTTGGAGAATACTGCAGTTTTTTCCCTTTTCCATTCGTTCTTTGCACCCCAATACAAGAGGCATACTTACTTTGATTGGGTTTGAAACGGGCTATATACTTTCCAACAAAAAGTGTATCTGCCATTATTTCATTAGTTTCACATGCGTACTCAAGCAATCGATCATAATTTGTTGTAATTACTGTCATTCCTTCATTTCTTATATTAAACCGTTGTAAATATTCCGAAAATCTAAGTTGTTTTCCAGTTTTTACAATATCTGTCAAAAGCCTTTTATCCGCTTCACCAATATATATTGCCGTTACTTTCCGAATACACTCTTCAACATATGAACTTGGCTTAGTATTGTGTAAAGCTTCTTCTAATCCAACTCCTTTTGCCAAATCGTTTTCAATATTATTCCAGTTTTTAATATCACCTGTCGCAGACAACAATCCTGGAATTTCCATTTGCAATTTCTTAGCTAGTTCGCCCATTCCTGGAATTCCTTCTGCTAATGAGAGTCCTGATCCAACTATTGTAACTGTACCCTCTTGAAAAAAATCTTGTATTATCTTTTTTATCGTATCAATATCCATTATTTATCCTTCCGTATTATTCATGAAAACAATTTTCTATATTCTTCCGGCAAATACTTTGCCAATTCCTCCACCAACTCATAAACCTTCGTTCCCGGTGCTATCTCTGTCGGTGTTTTCCCCTGTCCCTCTTTTATAATTCGCTTCGCATATCGTATCGCTAATTTAGGACTTCCATACTCCATTAACAATTCAAAAATGTTATACATGTTTTTCTCATACTTACCAATCCCAAGTTCTTGAAATTTCTCATTAAGGAACTTCTTATACTCAGATCTGTGATTGTTTGAAGTATAATATGCAAAATGCAGAAGAAACCAAAACTCTATGCACTCGTTACTCCATGCCGCATGATATTGTAACTCTGGATTCTGTTTATTCAATTTCTCAGCACGTTCAACCACGCCATTAAAATGCTGCGCTGGAAAACTATCTTTATCATACACGCACCATATCTGCCCTTTTTGAAGTCGGTTCTTTTTCACATATTCTTCTGCCATTCCGATTACACGCATGGTCTCCGCCTGACAAGGCTCTATTTCAATCAAAACCATGTCTTTGTAAATCGGATTTTCTTCAATCCATTTTTTGAACCCTTGGAAATAATTCGGTTCCGTTTCTTGACCTTCACAAAAAATGTAATATCTGTATTTTTTCATTTCCAAATGCTCTTGGCGGCGCTTCTTTCTCCACGCTTCTGTTCTGGTTTTCCTAGGCATTAACCTTCCCCCAATCTATAATTCTTCTGAGGTATGGATCTGCACCATACTTACCTTCAAGATACTGTTTATCAAATTTGGCATCTTTACGAACAGACTCGCCCTTCTCATTTTTAAACTCTACAAGAGAATACAATTGAGAATTCTGTGCATTTCCTTTCGCCACAAACCAGATTTCATCCCTGCGAAATACCTCACTATTCATTGTAGACAAATCATGAGATGTAAAAATCAGCTGTGCCTTTTTCTTATTGATACTCATGTCATTGAACATCATAATTATATGACGTAATAACACCGGATGGATTTTTGCATCTAGTTCATCAATTACCAGTGTTGCTCCTGATAATAAGCTATCAGCAATAAATGGCATTAACCCAAACAATTTCTTCGTACCGCTGGATTCATCAAACAAATTTAGTTCTGCTTCATATCCTTCTACCATGTGTTTTGTGTACACATCAATTCGATCATTTTCATCTTTCACAACTCGGAAATCCACAATATCCAAATCCATTTCCTGAATCATATCTAGCATTAACTGCTTTACATCCTCTGAATTTGATACTGCCATACGGAGTTCTTCAATCGGATTCCCATAGTTTAGAAAATCAATGCCGTATTCAAACCATTCTAAAACGTCTTTTACCACCTCATTTTTCTTATAGGTAATTCCTAAATAAGATAATAATGGTAATGTTTCAGAAAGTTCGTCACTAATCTTTAATTTTGCAAACACACCCTTTAATATTGTTTCCTCTGCATTTCGCTCAAAAAGAGCTGAACGTCTTCCCGTCTCCAATTTCACACGATCTAGGCATTCATATACAACAATCTCTCTTTTCACATGAAGAATATATCTATATTCTGCCAGTTCTGTTCGGAAGAAAACTTCAAATTCTGTCGGTTCATTTTTCATTTCTTCCGAAAACGCAAAGGGCTCAATCAGTAATTTTTTCTGAAGAAAAACACGTTCCTCGTTATCTCCTGTTGCATACAACGGGCGTAACACTTTTGCTGCCACAGTATGCAATGCTTCCAAGACATTTGATTTTCCACCACCGTTTGGACCATATATTGCAGAAACCGGCAAAAACTGCTCCCCATTTTTATCCATTATCACTTTATCTTCATGCTCCGAAATAGCCGCCGCCTGCATATCAAACGTCATCTCATCTCGTATGCTCTTATAATTCTTAACTGTAAATTGACATAACATACCGTTACCTCCATTTCAGATTTCATCTTCTTTACTCTTTATTATACTCCATTTTTCACTTTTGTAAACAATATATGAGTTTTTCTCTCATATATTGTTTTGAAATTTTATTTTTTCTATTTTTCACAGTTGAAAACAAACTATTGATGGCATACATTTCGCAACATCTGAGACAATTCTTGAGTTCCATCTCGAATAAACCTTGAATATGCTTGGATAATTTATTTTCCCTCCTGCTTGTCCCCTTCCGCACTCTTCTCAGCTACCTCCTGCATAACTCGTTCAACTTTCTTCGCATTCACCTCAATAAATACTTTTAATATGTAATCGGCGGTAACTTCCGCAGTATTCGGATTATGAAAACGATAATTCAGTTTTTGTTTCTTCATAGCGGTGCTCCCACCTCCCTTTTCTCTTTGTCCATTACTATGAAAATACCTATTAAAATAGACCTTAACTATCATCTATTCGTAATTACTCTGACATTGGCGGCTGGCAAAGGTATCTATAAAGACTGCCAATACCAAAGTAGTTTTTTGCCAATGTCATCTTTTATTCTGTGATTAACGCAACTGTTTTTCTTCCCTGACACCAGTCGTAGCTCAATCTGTTTTCCAACTGTTTTCTTGCATCTCTTCCTGTTCTGGAAGAAATCCCATAGGCTAGTAGTTCTGCCTCTAATTCTTCTAAACACATTACTTTTCGTTTGGTTAATAACTCCAGGATCAACTTCTGTGCCTTTTCCAGTTTCGTTTCCTTTTTCGTTCCTGCTTTCCCCATCAGCAGATCTTCAATGGATATATCGTATTCTCCTAACCATTTTAAGCCTTCTTCTCCTAAAGAAAACGCTACCGGATTTTCCTTCTTAGCAAGAGAATCCTTTTGCTGATATACTACTCGGATATCCTGTTCCTTCTCTTTTTCCACCTTTTCTACAAATAAGATGCTTCGTACTGCCGCTGCAATATCAATGGATCCCAGATAAGCCTGTATGGGATCCATGATCATGAGTCGTACATTGTTCTGGCGGATGGCTTTTTCAATCCGATCGTCCGTCATAGAAAGCTGTTTTTCTTCTTCATTGATGAATCGCACCCTTGTCATATCTGCACCACATTTCGCTAATCTAGGCTTAATGGTATCTGCTATCCCATCCTCTGCTGTTTGATACAACACATTAAAGGGTTCTATGGGAAGTGCATTGGGAAGTTCTTTTCCATTCGTACAGTATGCGGCGATTGCCATTGCAAGCCACGTTTTTCCTTTTCCCGGATTCCCCTGAATCAAAGTAACCTTTCCAAAGGGAATGAATGGATACCATAGCCACTGGACCACCGTTTCCTCAACTTCCGACATCTTCATGACCGGAACTGGTTTTTCCCTGGCATCTCTCCAACACATCTGCTTTGCCATATTTTCTACTGGAACTTCTGCTACCAGACATTCATTCCAGTCTTTCTTCACCGGTTCTAATCGGTACACACTCAGTTCCTCCGGAATAAGAGAAACAAACTGCCTGCATCTCTCATTTCCAGGCTCATCATTATCCAGACACAAGTAGATGGAATGGATATGAGGATATTCTGTATACATCCGTTTCATTGCTTTTTCACTCAATCCTCCCAGGGAAATATAACTATGCATTTCCCATTCTTCCGGAACTGCGGTGATATAAGACAAAAGATCAATTGGAGATTCAAACACAAATAGTTTTTCATCCGTTCCTATATGGCCAAATCCATAGGCTTTTTCTGAACCTCTTGCTTCCCCACGATATCGGTTCTCATCGGTTCCCCGCATAGCTGTATATCTGGGATTCTGTTCTTTGTCTCTTCCAACGAACACCACATTGTGATAGTTTTTACTTTCATAAATATCCCCCTTTGCAATCATCTGATCTACCAGCTGTTCCGATAGTTTCCTCTGCTCAATCAGATACTTCCTTGCAATCTCACAGCTTTCATTTCTTTCTGGCAGTTCCAATCCAGGCAAGGGGATGGGGCAGACCTTCTGTCTGCCTGCATCTTCCTTGCCCGTTCTTCTGTTGGTTTCTCCGGCTCCCTCTTCTCCTAATAATTCTTTAACTGCCTCTGCAAAAGAAAAACCGTAGAATTCTTTCATAAAGTCAATGGCATGACCACCTTTATTCTGACTAAAACGATACCATTCGTTCTTGTTGATCATCACACTGTCATGTCGTAACCACCGGTATTCTTTTCCACATCGTTTGAACTGTTCTCCTCTCCCAGAAAGAAAAACATATAAATCAGTATCATCTGCTCTTTGAATCTGTTCTCTTGTATATTCTTCCATCTTCTAAAATTCCTCCTATAATTCCATTCCATGATGTTTCTTCTTTCGTTTCATGGTTCTCACTGCTTCTTTTGTTTCTGTGGATTGCTCCCGCTTGTTTGTTTCTGGAAGAGAAACCTCTTCGTCCTCCTCTGCCATCAAAACTTCCACATGATTTTTGACTTTCTCATACTTTCGTAACATGGCATGGATCCGTTTATCTTCCTTTCGTAAAGCAGCAATCTCTTCCGATAAACGATCTGCTTCTCGCTTCCATTTTCCTTCTGGTATTTCTCCATTCGCATCCAGATTTTCTTTTAAGATTCTTTCCGAACGATAATATCCACTAAGTTCCTTCTTATGTTCCTCTTTGAATTTTTCCCTGCCAAAATATTTGTTCTTTAATTCCAGATAAACAGGTCTCGTTTCAAAATACTCTTTCATCGCATAAAGGTTGCTGTTGACACTTCGCAGAGCAGACAGTTGTTGATTCAACCGCTGACTTACCTCTTTTAGCTGAGTATCTAATTCCTGGATTTTCTCCGTCAGCCGTTCTGGGGTCCTCACCTCCTGCTCTTCCAGAAAGCGGATCGTCTCTGCAAATTGTTTCAGATTTGTATTCTTCGCCTTTTGTGTTCCATAATCGTAGGATTCTGCGACTGCATTTCTCTTGTCATAATAGTTTCTTAGATAATCCGCTAAAGTTGGCTGATGTAAGAACAGCATCCGTTCCATTAACTGGCTTTGTCGAAGCAAAGACCATTGAAGAAGATTCTTTGCCCGTTCTTTCATATCATTTAAGGCTCGGATGAGCCGGTTTAAACTTCCCAATGCGGTTGAAATTCCTCTTGCTTCCATTGCCTGTACATTCGGTCCTTCATGCACCATCGGGATCTTATCAATCCCCCGTTCCTCATAAGATCTGGCATCAACTCTTTCTGTAAGTCCTTTTTCTTCATACAGTTCGTTACACATCTTCGCCCAGGCACTTCTCAATTCTTCCAAGGTTTCTTTCCTGCTCCAATCCGTTGTATGTACCGCCCGAAATACCGGTTGTCCTTTCTGATTCAAAACCGGCTGTCCATCCGGTGTCAGTACTGGAACCTTTTTTGTTTTTGTCCCCAGGTACCATCTTCCTGTAAAGGGCGGATGGGAACCATGATGTGCATATGGGGATTGGGTATTTTATCCTTTGCCTTCTTCGGATCATGGATCGCTAGATCTGCGATCATCCCTCTTGCGACTAACTGTTCTTCTACAAATCTTCTTGCAAGCTCAATATTTTCTTCCATAGAAAACTCATTCATCAAGGCAATATCAAAGCTGTGTGCCAGCTGTGCTTTCTTATTCCCTTCGATCCATTCTACCTCATTCCAAAGGGTCTCCCTGTCTTTGAATCTCTCCGGAGCCTGTTTGGGAAGATGGATCTCCGCTAATACCACACCGCCTTTTCTCGTATAATCACTTACTTCTCCATAATACGTACATTCCAGTTTTGCACCGGCTCGATAGGCAGCACTGGCAATGGCAGACTGTCCTTTTCCTCTGGATAATTGATTCAAATGAAAGTGATAACATCCCATCTTACTCATCTCCCTGTGGCAATTCACCTCGTTGCATTGCTTTTAAAAGTGCTTCCTCTTCTGCAAATTTTCGTTCCTTTGCTTCTGCCGCTTCTACCCGTCCACGAACCATTTCATGAACAACATCACAAAACTTACAAGCAGGATCATGAAGAAGTTCATCCATCAGCTGATAAAATTCTGCCTCGGTCAGATATTTGGTATCTTTACAGATTGCTTCTATGGCTGCTCCTTTCTGGATCAACAGATGGGTTCGTGCCTTTCGTTTTTTCTTTTTCTGTGTGTCTAGATAGTTCAAGAATCTCTGGATCCTATGCTCTGCCTGTTCCTTCTCAAGCTTTGCCTGTTTCAATGCAGCTTCTGTTTTTTCAATCTCAAGAAGTGCTTCCTGAGTATATTCCTGAAATGTTTTCTTCTTCGCCATATCGTTCTTTTCCTCCTTTTTCAACTCTTCCATTTTCTCTGTTACGGGATAGGCATTTCTGCCGGAAGGGGAACCCTTCTTCGGATGGATCATCCGCCAACACTTTCGGAATTCCCCTTCAGAAAGATGCTACTTCCGTAGGACGCACATACCTTTTAAGGTATATAAGTGCGCTCTTCTGCTTTCAGCATCCGAGTTCTTCTTACTCAAACGGAAGTTCTTCTCCGTCTGGAAGATTCATAAATCCATCCGGATCGGTATCTTCTTTCTTTTCTGATCCTGACAGTTTCTTCCCTTCTGCGAAATAATGTTCTTCTACGATCACGTTGGTGGCATAAACTTTATTCCCCTCCTGATTCACATAGCTTCCCGTCTGGATCCGTCCGCTTACTAAAATCTTCAAACCTTTTTTCAGATATTTTTCTGCAAACTCAGCATTCTTCCCAAAGGTAACACAGGAAATAAAATCTGTTTCTGCCTTTCCATCCTTTCGATATCGTCTGTCTACTGCCAGCGTGTATCGTGCCATTGCAGTACTGTTTTCATCCTGGAGATATTTCACCTCCGGATCTTTTGTCAGTCTTCCCATTAAGATTGTTTTGTTCATGTAATTTCTCCTTTCTCTTTTCGTTTTTTTCTTTGTTCTTGAATCAGGCCCGATTCTTTTAAGGCAAATATAATTTGTTCCTCATATATCAGAACGTAGAGAGGACTTTTTACAAATAAAAAATGAATTTTATTTATTTGCCCTCATATAACGAAAGGCTCAGAGGGGAAAATACAGGGTGGAAAAGGAAATTTTTTATTTTTCTGCACAAAAAAAAAACCTATGACTTCAAAATCGAAATCATAGGAGTATTGAGTTCAACCTACTCAGTAGGTGTTTTATATTTCATTTTACATATTCTTTTACAGTATTTTCTCAGTTAAACAAACTGAATGTATCATTACTTAGTGTCTGCTGATTAAGCAGCTATCTGTAACTTCCAACTCTTATATCTGTTCCGGTCATACCAGAATCGGAACAGATGCAAAAGAGCACAAAGTATTCGCCTCTGAATCCTGAAC
>OATO01000346.1_pt1 | contig 16069 bp, 15 predicted proteins | sample 1495011 | NCBI WGS metagenome assembly OATO01 (sample SAMEA2579961, study PRJEB22360) | human gut metagenome | biome: human gut; feature: human-associated habitat; material: faeces | place: Denmark | collected 2008/2010 | reverse complement strand
AACGGCACCGACTGACGCCGAGAACCAGACCTAAAGCACCACAAAAGTTCCTATAGGCCCGATGCTCTACGGAACCGGGATCGCCTGGGACGACTTCCACCGCCCCTCCGAATACCACGGTACCCCCGAGTAGGCTACGACCGGACACACATTTTGGCCTATAACCCGTATTTTGGACGCCGCATAGCACCTCACAATAACCAATGGGGCGCACGCCACAAGAGTGCCGCCCCACCTGGTAGAACCCCCGATATAAAATCAAGGCCTTCTATTCAACCGATTTTTTATCTACAATGAGAAATGATGCATGTCAAGCACGGAGTGTTGCCTCCTCATCTAATTTTGTGGTCTCGGTCTCGAACATGTGCTGGTCGAACTGCATGATGTGCTCGGATGCGGTTCCCACCTCATGGTTTCTAATCGCGGTTTTTCGTCTTGGCGGATGAAAAACGTACACAGGACGCGGACCATGCCTTTCGCGTCAGGCCTGAAAACCCAAGGAGCACAAGAATCCGGACGTTATCGAAGACAAAAGGGGAGCCATAAAAGGCAACTAAAGCACGAATGGCAACTGCTTGCACTTAGGCCTTCACCCCCACTAAAAAAACATCCCTCGAGGAGTGCGCATCATCGCGTTGTCCATGATTCTCATGCGTCATAGCCAAGAAGCGGTCGTCATCATACATCTAGCTCGAGCCCTCCATCCACGACATGCAGACCAAGATCGTGAGCCCTTTGACGTGAATCCAATAAACCAACACTTTTCACACCGAATTGTGGCGAAGATTTAACAATAGGCAAACAATTGAAAGTTAAAGACGCTATATCATTAGGCTCTTGACAGAGATCAGACAAAAGATTTGACATCTCATGTCGTTTCATTAAGTCACGCAATGCCTGACTACATATCTTAGATTTCTCATGATGCATACCGCTTCCCGGCTCACCACTACGATACCCTTCTTTCGCAAGTCCCTTCATTACGGAATAACGAACCCAATCAGTTGACATATCTAACTGAAATAGCCTTGTACACAATGCAGTAGCCGCAACACCCCATCGTATCTTCAAATTTTTCACAGCATTAATAGATGCATTAAATGGACAAACGGCCTTAACATCGGCCGCGGGCATCAAGAAAGCTGAAGCGAATAGATTAGCCTCGGACTCACGCGTTTTGGTCTCTTTATGGACGGGAGAATTATGCATAACTAAATGGCCGAGTTCGTGCGCGGCGTCAAAACGGTCACGCTCGGGAGTTTTCGACGTGCTGAGGAAAACATATGGCTGCCCGTCTGTGAAAAAGGAAAATGCATCGAAACGCAGATCCGCATTCTCTTCCCGGGCGGAGAAAACAGCGATGCCATGCAGCTCGAGCAGTTGAATCATGTTGCCGATTGGCTGATTCCCGAGATTCCAATGCGCGCGAAGGAACTCGGCGGCGGCTTCCGGCCCGTCTCCTCCGTTGACGCAAAACGAATAATCCGGAAGATCCTCTTTCGGGAGGGAATAATGCTTCTCGATCCAGGAACGAAGCTCGACTCCTTGGGCGGCGATTGCGATCGCAGCGTTCTTGTTTCGCACAGTCGTCTTGGTCGGAGCGCGGAACGATAGATCCTCTTGGGTGAGATCGCTTTGCCATTCCAGATAAAAATAGGATTCTTTCGCATGCAATGCCTCGGCGAGTCGATGCGCTTGCTCCCGGTTGGGTGCTTTTCCCCCTGACTCGAAAGCGGAGATCAAATGCTGATCAATGTCGGCGATCTCGGCAAGGCCTTTTTTGGTCAGACCTCTCTTCCAACGCATATTCTCAAGTCTTTTCCCGACGAACTCACTATTCGGGCTTTTCGCATTGTTCATTTTTTATTTTCCAATATAGAAGTCAGGCTTTCCTCTGAATACTGAAATCGAATTGATCCGGATCTGGCGGATTCTGTTGAGAAACTTCGCCTTCGGGACCGATCTCAGGAAGAATGATTCGATCTCGCCAATCCGTGATTATAATTTGATCACCTTGGCACTCATACTCTACCGGAATACTCAATTCCGCTCGTATCGACTTGTCCTGACGAATATCATAAAGAAGCACACGCGTAATAGGCCCATATGGAAAAATCTCAGTATCAAGAGTCTCCGGAAACAATGAGTAAGTACTAACGCCTAGCATTTTTTTGTTCGTATCGACCAGGCGGCGAGTCATAGGACCTTTAGAGCATGACGAAGATGGCATTGAGCTCCTATCGCCAGTCGAAGAATTCCCCCTAAAGAAGATAAACTGCTCATCATCAGACCGATTCGAAACGAATAGAATCTGATTATGGTCAACCACTCGACTGTAGGTCGGATGTTCTTGACTACGGAAATATTCACCAAGACATCGGCTGACTCGAGAATACGCCGCCATTCCCGAAGCACTCGGCGCATCCAAAGAAGTGTGTTCCAGAACGGCGCCTCTCGCCTCTATCAACGCGCGATTAAGCAACAGCAAAGGAAGCCCCAGCCGTTCAAGACGGTTAGCCGGGTCCTCGTCACCATAATCCGACATATTCAGTTCTGGTGAAATCATCACTACCTTCTTTCATTTTTACAACCAAAATCTTGGTGAGAAAAATGATACCACAGGCAGAGCGCAAACTCACATTGGACATCCGCCCGCTTCGCAACTATCGTTCACCACGCACCAAGGCTATCGAATGCCAGATTCCTCTTACCACGCAAGTCACGCACAGCGAAAGAAATCCACCAACAAAGCAAGGACGTCAAGAGCAAGACGATAAACTCTGGCCGAACAACCAAGGACCGCCCTAGGCGATGCCAAAATCTTCGGAAATCATGAGATGAAGCGAGGCTGAGACACTCACTCCAATCAACTTATATCCATGACGTCCGTTTGAATGAACCCAGTTGGCAATACTGTCAAAAACTGAGAAAGAGCTGATACTGCCACCGATTTTGTTCGGTCGCTAGAGCGACCATCACGAAGGAGCCCAGAGGCCTTCTTTGAACCGCACGGGGTGAATTCACTGACGATGACATGAAGAAGGCTGCTGCCCGCAGTGATCGTTTCTGAAGAAGCTTTCATACGACGAGTTGAGCGTGTTGTTCACTATGATCAACTCGAGGTTGAAGAACGGAAAACATCTCAGTTCTCCAACCTCCGAAAAGAAGTCTGTTGACAGTTGTATTGAGCCGGAAGAGCTTTGCGAACATGATGCAAAATTATGAGCAGGAGCAGAGTGATTAATAAAATAGTCATGACTAAAAGGCACGCGGCCTTCTGACACCACCATCTTGCAACCTATATCTGCGTTATATATGGCAGATTTGGCTTCTTAACATGAGACTTCTCGCTTATGCATGGTACAGCTTCTTTGGGAACAGCTAGTTCGGGGTACGTTTTCAGGTCTTTTGTCACATACGACTGCCGTATATAGTCGAGATACACGCGAATCCGGGTTTTTCCCAACCTAATTCATCAAATCGGAAGTCAGTCCACCCCATCATACCGCATATTCGAATCTGTTTTTGTCTTCATGAAGGCTTCGCTCCGTCTTCCCATCTACACAACCTCGTTTGCGGCCATTTCGGGAGTTGTGCAGACAGAAAATGGGACTTGTGCAGGCACGAAACCGCACCCACAATCGCCAAACCCAAGTTCGGTTCAGCAATCAGAATACGACAATCAGGACGCAGTTCAGTTTTTGAAGTGCAGTTCATTTATGGAGCCAATGGCCAAAGATCTTCGAAGCACATTTTGTCTCACACTACTTACATTGGATATAACGTCCGGATTCTTGCGCATTTTGGGTTTTCAGGCCTGACGTGAAAGGCAAAGCCCCGCGTCCTGTGTACGGTTCTTTCATTCGCCAAAACGAAAAACCGCGATTGGAAACCAGAAGACGGAACCATGCCTGAGAACATTATACAGATCGACCGGCACATGCCCCGGACCAGGCTCGACCGGCCGACCTGTGGAATCGTGTCGGGCATGATACAGTCTTCCGCAATCAATGGTTCGGCGACTAAAAATCGCGCCCGACAGGCCGTGCCCCTCCACCTCAGAGGCCAAAACCAAAGTGCGCAAAAAACGGACGTTATCTCTGATCACCAATCAGATACGACTACTCAGATACTGCTCTGGAAACAATTGTTTAACCAAGAAGACCTCTACCAACGACTTTTCAAGATCCTGCAGATTCTCGGCATCCTACTGGTGATCTACATCAGCTACACTCTGATTGACTTCGTGCGTCATGGGCTGTTTTCGGTGACAGTCAATCGCAGCCGCGGCCACTGGTTCGAACTTGTATGGACTAAGATGCCCCATAAAGTGCAAGCTTTTAGGAGCGTTCACACGAGCGATCTTATTGAGTAATGTTTGTCGTAAGTCTGCGTGTAGTGGATATAACCACACAGACTTACGACAAAGTAAAATCAGATCTTTCCTATTGAACGCTGCCATATTTTCTCGAACAGTTCGCCTTTATGCCGATCAATAGTGAAACGAAATATTAAACGCCGGACGGAATCCGCTAGTATACATGCGGACATAACGACGATCGACAGCCCTATCGCGTAGAAGAAACTGAACGGTTGATTGTAAAATGTCGTAAAATCAACAATCTTCGTCCATAAAAAAGTGAAAAGATTTGGATGACACGTAATGAGATATATAGATAGCGCGGAACTCGCGCAATAGTTAACGATGACACTATGAAATTCGTGACGAATAGCGACGAATACAATCCCTAATCCAATCGCCACCATTGGCAGTTGCCAACCAGAACGATAAAACGCCCCCCATTCTGCTGCGCTGGAAGCACTATGCGCCACTAACGCAGCAGTCAGCTGAGAAACAAGCAAAAATGCATAACCGCCAATAATCATTATCCAAGAGGAGCGGCGTGACGGTATTTCCATATACCAACGCAAATAGCTGATGAGAACGTAAAGAATCAACATGCCGGCAACATCGTTTCCCGATGTAGAAAGATCAAGGGAAAACCACGGAATTAGACACAAAACAAGCCAAACCAATAGCAGTCCACAAAGATTGCGATGAATATTCTGTCCCAGTTTGCGCAATCCATCCGTAAGGAATGGGCAGAGAAGAATGAATAGTGCATAACTAGATGGATACCACCATAGGCCTGAGCATAGCGGCATTAGAGAACGCAGCACATCTCCCACTGAGACTGGATGAGCTAATAAAATTTGACCAGCAAGGAGTGCCACACTCCAGAACAGCACTTCTCGCTCTAGCAGCCAAACACGTTTCAAGCTATCGTGCAAATCGCCGGAACGCTCGCATAGAAACCAAGCCGAGATAGCAAAGAAAATTACGACGCCTACCCTCCCAAGGCTCAATGATTCAAATGCAATTCGTTTTACAGTTAGAGGCTGCCCGTAAATCCACCCACCCCAGACTCCTGCATTATGATGCGTCGTGACCATATGATCAAAAACAATCAACAGCATAGCCAGTAAGCGAAGAATTTCAATAGACGAATTTCGCCCCCTGGGTTTAGATGGGGGGGGCAGATTCTAGCGAATCGTGTGACGTTACATTTTGCCTATCCATTTCACTTCTCTCCTTTTCTATGAAAAACTAAAGTGAGTTAAACGTCATTCTGCAGTTAGAACCATTCGTCTACCAATCGAAGAATGTCAGGATCATATGAAATACGACGATTTAATTTGTAAATGAAAGTATTGGATTTACTGAAATAAGACTTCTTCCTTATACATTCTTCATTCGAATCACAGAGAGAAAGATGCAATAATTCACAATCTTCATTATTGTCAGGAAGTTCTTTATACTCATCGAATATAACAGGTATCTTCGAGCGAAGAAGTTTAGCAAAGTAAAAAACTAAGAAATAGTCAATTACAGGATATTCTTTCTTAATATATTCAAGAATCATTTCCCTCATAAGATGTACGAATAGAGCATGAGGATATGAGCACAGGAAGTAACTTTGCCATTCATTCCCAAAAGGCACATATCGCTCATAAGGATATGGATTCAGTCCCTTTGGAGACAGAAAAACGAATTGACCACACCAATCGGGGATGGGACGGGCAGCAAAAATGCTCGAGTCCACCCAAATACCACCAAATTCGTCCAGTAGGCTAACTCTCACCAAATCAGAGAAAAGTGCAGGACGAATACGGCCAGATTCAAAAGCCTCAAACGCATATTTAGGGATTATGTCCAAACGCTTCAACTCATCTATATCGACGAATCGGACTGGATGCTTACCAGCCTGTCTCCTTATGCGTTCCATAAGCTGACGTTGCAGCTCTGGCATATCATCACTCCCCTGTAGCCAGCAGAACCAGATAGGAAGACCGGAAAATCCGCCATCTATAACAGCCGTCTCCGATAATTCTTCCCATTCAGCCAATTCTTTTGAATACAAGCTCTCAAGCCATGAATAGACTTCCTTCTGAAGAGCACGGCAGACTGATAACGGGGTGTTCACTCGGCACTCTTCAAAAAATTTATGAATAATTTTATTGGCACAATACTTGGGAGACGCGTTCCACCAAAAACTGATTTTCCTTAAACCGTCAAACATTTTCTCTAATACCTATATTCGAAACTTATTTGCTGCATACTTCGAATCACTTATATGAGCATGGATGACAATCGACCCCAGCTCTAACATCTCATCTTTTTCCAACTTCGTAGTGCTTCATACTCTGGTTCGTCGCAACACTTTCGACACCATCGACACGGTGAAGGAATCATGCATTGCCAGCAGAGCTGAACCGTACGTCACTGAGAAAACCGTTCCGGACAAGGCAGCCAGAGGGAACGCGCCCAGCTGCACAAAATGCCTTACGGCTAAAGTAGCCAAAACCGCGATAAACATTGCCGCAAAAGGTTTTATGATACTAATCCTGCGCCATATCTTTGCCAGCAAAGATCGTAGGGAAAAAATCTGGAATACAAGCACGGATAATTCCGCAAGAAGAATCCCCAACGACGTGCCTGAAGCCCCAAACGCGGGAATCAAGAAAAGATTTACGACAAAAGCCACCACAGCCCCGGCAATCTGGGAATACATGACCTTTTTCTCCTGCCCAGTAGGCACAAGAATCTGTAAACCGGTTACGTTGCTCAGTCCGACGAACAACAGCACCGGCATCATCAGACGCATAGGCACCACGGCATCCGCATACTGAGGGCCGGCAAGTATCTCAACCACCTCGGGAGCACAGATGGTGAAGACTCCGATCAAAAGCAATGCCGCGACGATGACACAGTCAAAAGCTTTAATTACGAGCGAACGAAATTCAGCTTCCTTATGTTTGGCCAGATAGTACGACAGTCTCGGCAGCAGGACCGGTCCAAGAGCACATACGACTGAAGTGAGTATGTTTCGCAATTTGGCAGCGGCATCAAAAATGCCTACGACCGACGCATCCTGCATAAAACCAAGCATGATAGTGGCGATGGAACCGTAAACCGTGCCTGCGATGGACATGCCGAAAAACACCATGATCGGCTTGATATGTCGTTTCAAATCGAATGGCGGAAGCGGTCTGACCGTAATGATCTTCCTCACATTAATAAGATTGAGTATGTTGGACGCATACCCAGCGAATACCGTAATCGCCGCATAAACTATATAGTCGCCAGACTGATGAACCAGCACGAACATCAGCACGATCGAGATTATCTTAAACGCAAGGTTCCTCGCAGTGATGTAACCATACTGTTCCATGGCCTGATACAGCCAATCCATACCGATAGCCGATAAAATGAACGCACCGCTGTTGACTAGCATAAGAGCCTCATCCTCATGCAAGCGAGGAACTAAGAACAACGCGGCGAAAAAGGCTACGTACACCACGCCGGTAACAATAAGATTCAGAATCAGAATCTCTTGAGCGGTGCGAGATAATTTCTTCTTATCATCGCGCACGCGAGCGCATGCCCGAATGCCATACGTAGGGATGCCCAGCATCGCGAACATGCTGAAGTACTGCACCACAGAAGCAACAAAAGCGATACGCCCGTTGCCTTCCACTCCAATTACGCGAGTCACATATGGAAATGTAATCAGAGGGAATAAGAACGAGGAACTCGTTAATATGAAATTCATTACTGCATTGAATTTCACCGAACGAATCTTCACCGCAGAATCGTTTCCGCTTTGATTATGATTAACGCTCACGCCTGCCCCACAACATGCTTCAAAACTCGCTTGACCGCTTTCTTGACAAGCGCCAGACCATGCAAAGGAACATATGCACTGCATCCCGTTATATGCATCAACCTAACCGCAGGTGCAATGCACTTCTCCTTGAAAATCGAAGGACGCAGCTTCTGAATATCCTTGTCCAGAGAAACAGCCAGCGTTTTCTGTGAATCAGTCGGACTCATCCCCAACAAAATCTCCATTGTATTGCTATATAGTCCCGCGGAGGTACGATTCGCCAGATTCTCCAACTGAGCATCGCCAAAACGCATGCTGGCCACCAAGATAGTCACCTGCGCATGATCTTTGACATACTTGCGATAGCCTTCTTCAGATACGGATTGCCCAGGACGCCCGATGCGCGAACAATATAAATGCAACGGAGTCGACAGCACCGTTGTCGCATTACAGAAACCCAAAAGGCTAAGCGGTAGGTCAGTATACATGCAGTGTTCCGGTAAATTCACCTTAGCCTTCCGTAGCATACTGGTTCTAAACGTAGCACAATGCAATTGCAGGTTGATTCGGTCTGCCGCCTCATTCGGCTGATACGGTTCCTTTCGGGGGGTAAGATGGCAGTTGTACGTGTCAGTAGGACTGCCATCCTCATATCGGTATTCGCCTACTGTGTAAACGACATCTGCATCAGTTGACCTCAACACATCGAGGTACTCTTTGAGATGCTCTGTGATGATGAAATCATCCCCGTCAACCTGCTTAAAGAATTCCCCTTCGGCTATCGAAAGACTGGTATTTATAGTAGATCCATAGCCGCCATTCACCTTAGAAATAAGCTTTATAGACCGAGGATACCGATCCACATATTCTTGGGCTATCTTTGCGGTCCGATCCTTCGAACCATCATCCACAACAATGATTTCTATCTGTTCCATAACGGAATCATCTATAAGTGACTCAATACATGGTTCAAGCCACCTTTCCATGTTGTATGCCGCTATCGAAAACGTGACAATTTTCTCAGATTCCATTACTGCCTTTCCCCTATGATAGTCATTGCAAACTTCTATGTTATTTTTCAATAACAAACATTTAACAGAATTTTCAGCACGTATGGTATAAAAATCGATATTTTTAAAATAGCAAGTTTCCCAAATTCCTTACAACTCATTCTATTTTTAGCGCGTAAGATGCAAGGCGCATACTCAGAAAGTTTTCTTCGACAAAAATCAAGGTTACCGCGATTGGCGCTTTTCCATTCATTACGACATACAAACCAACAAGTGTTCGCCACGGCCCTATAGTACTTCGCAAGCAATGACGGATCTTCGCCGCAGGCTATCAACATTTCGTTGTTGACATAATCCATATCACGCTCCAAAGAAGGCATATACTTATGGGTTGCCGAAGAATAATTTTTCTGATATAAATATACAATAGAATTAATGTGATATATTTTTGGTTTTTTTTCTAAACATTTCATAATAAAATAAAAATCTTCACTCATGCATATATGTTCTGGAAATAATAAACTATTATTCTTAATAAAATCAGTCTTGAATAAAATTCTCCATACTGACCCAGAAACCGACGCATCATCAATTTCCATAAGACTCGCTAATACAGATTTACTCTCGAGCGCACCACTGCCAAGATGAGCAAACTCATTGGGAAAATGACGCCTTTGGTCAGGGTATACTACTTCATAATCTCCATATGTCATATCGCACTCGTTCGCTGACGCTACACGCAACATATCCGAGAGAGATTCCTTCTGCAAAAGATCATCTGCATCCACAAATATCACATAAGGGCAGGTCACCAAAGATAGCCCCAAATTCCTTGCAATTGAAACACCTTCATTATGCTTATCTATAACATGAACACGAGAATCACGTTGGACAAAAGAACGTGCAATTTTCAAAGTATTATCTTGAGACCCATCATTTATTACGAAAAGTTCCCCAACACACTCATTGGCCAATATGGAAGAGAGGCACCTTGAGAGATTATCTTCTGCGTTATAGGCAGGGCATATAACAGATATTTTACTCATCTCTTAACCTTTATTTTCAACACCTTTGAAAATCTTTTCATTTTGAATCATTTGAGAATAATAATTAATAGACCCAATTACCATATATGCAAGCGTCATTGAGAAATTAGATGTTAATGAATCTGAGGTGATCATATTCAAAACAAAAAACCCGATAATACACACACCCCAAAAGGTGTGTCCAGACATATTCCAGAAGACACAAATAAAAATAACAAGTACAAGAGGAGATAGCTCAAATGCTATCTTAATAAAGTCAAACTCAAATGGAACACCAAATAACTTATTAATCATATCATTTGCGGATCCGAAACCGTAACTTTTGAATGAATGATCCAATAAATAACGCATCATACCACTGCGTCCGCTTGTAAAATCAAAGGTTGACTTGCCGGACCACGCAAGAACATAATGTTCCTGCTCTGGGAGCATAAGCCAAAACCAGATGCCTGTTACAACAACAGTTCCTGCCTTAAGAGTGTATAGTACAGATTTAGACACTTTCTTAGACATTACATGGGGGAAAAAGAATTTGCAGATTAATGCAATAGCAACAAAACAAAGCGCCAACCTTTTAAAGGTGCATACACAGAAAAAAATAGAAAAAAGAAAAAGGAATCTACTTCTTCTAAAATATGTGAAGAAAAAAACAAATGCAAGAGAAATTCCAGATAGACCAGAGTGCTCGGTCTTTGATTCAGAGTTTGCAACATCTGCCTGAAATATATCCAAAACATTCGCTCCCTCATTATGTAAATCAATGATGTAAGCTATAAATGACATCCAGAGCAGTATGACCATGCATTTATAAAAAGTCTCAAAATCAAGTGTATTTAACATAAAAAAAGCCAGAATGACAGGCATAGCAAATTTAATAAGTTCTATATAACAAGTTGTTGCATATATGCCAGTGCCAAGCTGCTCCATCAATGTTATAAATGTAAACAATACAGCGACTAACATCATCTGTTTATATTCTGATAAAAAGATTTGTTTTTTCTTCTTTTTCCTAAAGAGGTAAAGCCATGCAAACGCGCACGCCATCGCAGCTGTCCCATATTTTGTATATGCAACAGCAGACGATACCTCACCACGAGAATAAGGGCCATCTATAAATACTTTTATTGCAAAAGTTAAAATAAAGAATACTAAAGCAATTAAAGGAAATGAAACAGACTGAAGTTTACGCACTTACTTACCTAACTCTAATTATTATATCCATAATCCCTGTCACAAGAAGAATATATCTTATTTTCAATTTAAATGATAAGGAACAAAATTTTACAGCATTTATTCTCTTAATTATTTCATCTCTTGTTCTATTTTTTAAGAGACGAGACTCTTTATTATCTTCTATCAATTTATATACAGAAAAAAGAAGCCCTATTTCCATGACTCTTTTATCGCGAACCGATCCTGTCTCCGTCTCATAGGAATCAATTTTCTTAATAGCTTCCAATCCGCTAACAGCAGACTTATTTGATCTTTTATTTGTAACAGACGCGGCATTATGCCTACACCCATACAAAGGCAGATGAAGAACTTCAACATACTTTGTATGTCGCGTGAATTTCTCACAGAAAAGAACATCTTCATACAGGATGATGTTTTCATCAAAGAGTCGGTTATCGTCTAGCATACATTTCAGTAGAAGACTTCTTTTAAAAAGGAATGACCAATTAAACTTAAGATATTTGTTTTTATAACATTCTTTCCTAAAAAATGAAGCAGAGATTAATTCTGTTTCATCTACATCATTTACGTTCCAATGAGGTTTATCACCGTCTTTGAAAAATAAGCATTCAAAATTCAACACTTCTGATTTCGTAGCACGTATTTTTGCCGACAATACAGCTAGCGAGTTCGGAGCAATACAGTCATCTGCGTCAATAAACCAAATCCAATCTCCAGTTGCTCTCTTCAAACCAAGATTTCTTGCCGAGACAGAGCCGCCGTTATCTTTCTGGATGAACACAAAATTTGAATATGAGTTAGCCCACTTTAAGCATTTATTGGCTGAATTATCCTTGGAACCATCATCAACAATAATCACCTCAACATCTTGCATATCATTAAGGGTGATACTTCTTAAACATGTATCAATATATTTCTCAACGTTGTATACGGGTACAATAATGGAAAGCCACGGTGCATTATCAGTCATGCCACGCTCCCATTCATTTTTCCCACTACTTGAGAATAGAACGTTGGACGTTCGGAATAAGAGTCAGGGAAGTCTTGCTTCCAAGTTAGTTTGAATAAATCTGTGTTTTCGGAAAGTTCTTTCCATTGCTTCTCGCTGTACGGATGGTCGAGGATTTTAAATAGTTCATCGCACTGTGGATTGTTCGGCTGAATTTCATTAAAGGCTTCTGCAATCCAAGGATCATGACGTTGAGCAAGAGCAATCAGATAATCAGTTAAAAGATAATCAACAAGATAATCTTCTCTTTCCCAATATTCCAAAAAATAATCTCGAATAACAGCGAAAACTTTTCTATATGTCTCATTGCAGCCGAATGAATAATTGGCAAACATTCCTGACGCTACGGATGCGTGCAGATAGTCCGGTCTCTTGATGGACCACAAAGGAGCACTATAAACATCAGCCGTCAACGGTCGGCAACAATAGAAAGTCGAATCAAGCCACATTCCACCATACTTTGCAAGTAGATCTAGTCGAAGTAAATCAGAAATGTGGGTGCGCGAGAGAATACCCTTCTTATGCAGATCTCGAATCCAGTCAGGAAATTGCGTATACTCATCGACATTCTTATCGGTAATAAGAATGACCTCACGACCCCCAGCATTACGTCGTACAGATTCCACACATGCCTTTACAATTTCAGGAGCGGAATCCAGTCCCTGCCACCAGCACATCCAAATCTTATTGCTCCTATCAGAGGCAATAGGGGGTAGGGGCGCATCATAGTCATAGGAGGCGTAATAATCGCCAAAACGATTCTCCAAATATCGCAGTACAGCTTCATGCTTGCGCAGCAGACGTGCTTTAACCGCATCAGATTCTTGGTATCCGTTATGGTTCATCACTTGAATGTCAAGCTTCGCGCGGAATGCATTTATCCCCTCACTGAAAGAGGTTTCTTTCGCTATCATTCGTGAAGCATGTATTTCCTCAGACGCACGGTGAACAATGCGCTCCAAACTATTATGTCTATTCGCCACGTGCAATCCTCCTGTAAGAATCTTCAAGTTGTCGAACGTATTGTGATTGTTCGCAACGCTCATTCACGTATTTGGTGCAGGCTTGTTGCATGATTTGATAATCGTTTTCGCCCGCGTGCGCGGCCTTAATAAGAGCGTCAGTTAAATCACTTACATTCCCGGATTCGAAGGCGAACCCAGTTTCACCTTCAACCACCAACTCGGGGATACCGCCAATCCGAGCTCCGATTACTGGAGTTTTAGCGGCGAGTGATTCCAGTCCAGAATAGGGCATGTTTTCACGCCATTCGGAACTCAGCACGCTAAACCTGGCGTTACCAACCTCGCGCTGCAAATCCTCACCAGACTTGTAGCCCAGAAGCTGAATACGTGAAGCGGCTTCGGATCCTGCATCGGCGACAAGACGCTCTATCTCAGAACGCCCTGGCCCATCGCCAACAATATGGAGATCCCAGTTGGAAGGAAGGAAGGTTTTATCGTTCGCAACCTCAGAACTTTCGGCCGTGCGGCGCACAGCACCTTCACTTTCAGTGGAATCATAAGGAGCCGTCAGCCCAGTAGCCTTCAAAAAGGCTCGAACCAGCGTCAGGATTCCTTTTTCTTTGGAAAGTCGCCCGAAGAACAGGAAGTATGGTCGTTTCCCGTCAACAGCATCCTCGAATTTATGCGTATTCGCAACCTTACGAGCCATTTCCATCTGTGAATCGGTCAGGAAATTCTGTAAAGCAACCACTTTGCCAGCAAAACCGCCTTCTTCAAGCTTGCTTTTCATGAACTCAGACGGAGCAATAATCAAATCGATCTTGTCGTAACTGTGGTGCAGTTTCAGGAACTCTGCTTCCATGGTCGCCAAAGCACTTTTGACACGGGATCCTTTCACGCAAGCGTTCTTCACAGCATGCATGAAATGTTTATCCAAGCAAGCGTCGCACACTTCTCCATGCCCGTTGACCATAGTGTATGCGGGGCAAACAAGAATATAATCATGCGCCGTATACACCACCGGCACATGATGTTTCTTCAAATACGGTGCATCAAGAATCGAGAGCGTCAGCTGGCGATGCACATTGTTCATGTGGATCACATCTGGCTTGAATTCCTCCAGCAAAGCTTCGAACTTGCGTCTCGCTTCAAAAGAGTAAATCAGTGTGGAAGCTTCCTGAACTTTCTTGAAAGCGGAAATATCCCCCACATAATCCTTTTCGGAAACAAAATATTTACTCCAATAACTTGACTCGTTATTCGGATGCTGCATGGAAAAGAATGCAACCTCATGACCGAGCGCGCGTAATCCTTCAGCTAACGCGAAGAAATAGGTTTCCGCACCGCCTTTACGATAGAAATATTTGTTCACTAGGAGAATTCGCATGCTCACTCTCCCCCATACAGGTTCAGTGTTTGATCGGTTACGGAATCCCAGTTATATTTACCAACGATGTAATCTGCGGCATTTGCCTTGTAACGTTGTACAAGATCATCGTTTTCAAGCAATTCCTGAAGTGTTTTCCGCAGGGATTCAACAGAACCATGCTGAAATGTCGCTGCATGGTCTTCCACCACTTCCGCACATTCCGGAATGTCGGACGTAAGGCAACAGTTACCGTAACTCATGGCTTCCAGCAGACTCATCGGCATGCCCTCCAAGTCGCTTGGGAGCACATAAATATAAGCATTGCTATAGAGCTCTTTGAGTGCCTGCCCTTGTATGAATCCGGTCAAAATAACACGAGAATCCTGATTAGCCATCTGCTGAATATGCTGGTAATACTCGTTGGAGTCGGAAGCGCCTCCAACGATGACAAGCTTTTTGTTCGTATTCAGCTTGCTGAACGCCTCGATAAGGTAATGCACGCCTTTCTCGGGAACAATACGCCCGAGAAACAGTACATAGTCATTCTTATGAAGACCATATTTTTCGGTAATTTCCTGTGCCGAAACTGGCTCACCATATTCGATGCCATTGGGAATGAAATGTGTACCGCGACCATATTTTTCTTGGAAATACTGTCGCATGCTTTCGCTGAGCACTATGATTTCATCCGCGCATTTCGCTGCGGTACGTTCTCCGAACTTGAGATATGCGGAGGCGAACTTGCCCCATTTGGCACGCTGCCAGTCAAGACCGTGAATGGTCGCTACCGTGCGAATGCCCGCCCAATGCGCCAGACGCAGCATGACGCAGGGACCTTCGGCATGATAGTGAATGACGTCCGGTTTGGCCGCAATGGCTTTCAGCGTTGCGAAGAATGAGGAGGTCAGCGCCGCCAAACCTTTCGCTTCAAAAGTCGGCACTGGAACAACACGCACGCCGTTATATACAAAGGGCTTATTTGCGGAATGAACGTTTCCATCGAATTCGGCGCCCGCAACATTATGTCCCTTGCGATTGTATGCGATGACCTTATGCCCCTTTGCGGCCATACGCGTAGCTAGTTCATCTACAACGATTTCGATGCCGCCTTCACGCGAAGGAATGCGCTTATGGCCTATCATCACGATACTAACCATCACCGGTCGCCCTTAGTTATTCAGAATGCCGGGATAATGCCACAAGCGTTATGCATGGCAGCGGATTGCACAGTCTGACCACTAGCCAAACCGACGTAACGGCCGTTATCGGCTCTTTTCGCTCATTTAGAAACGTCCGGAAAACCGACTG
>OATO01000335.1_pt1 | contig 16425 bp, 21 predicted proteins | sample 1495011 | NCBI WGS metagenome assembly OATO01 (sample SAMEA2579961, study PRJEB22360) | human gut metagenome | biome: human gut; feature: human-associated habitat; material: faeces | place: Denmark | collected 2008/2010 | reverse complement strand
CCGACCCGATGAAAGAGCTGGAAGCGGCAATTGAATCGGGGCGCTTTCATCATGATGGCAATCCCATCATGACTTGGTGTATCGGCAACGTGGTCGGCAAAACCATTCCGGGTAACGATGATGTGGTGAAGCCCGTCAAAGAGCAGGCGGAAAACAAAATCGATGGTGCAGTTGCGCTGATTATGGCGGTTGGCAGAGCCATGCTGTACGAGAAAGAAGACACGCTGTCTGACCACATTGAGTCCTATGGGATCCGCTCGCTTTAACTGAGGTAATTATGATCATGCTGATTCTCGCGCCTCTGGTGGGCGTGCTGGGGGCGCTTTTGCTGGCGTATGGTGCCTGGCTGATTTATCCCCCGGCGGGGTTTGTTGTTGCCGGGGCGTTGTGCCTGTTCTGGTCGGGGCTGGTGGCGCGATATCTCGACCGTACACAGTCGTCTGTCGGCGGAGGTAAATAGTGTTCTTTTCGGGATTATTTCAACGAAAAAGTGACGCACCGGTGACCACGCCAGCAGAGCTGGCGGATGCTATCGGGTTGTCCTACGACACCTATACCGGAAAGCAGATCAGCAGCCAGCGGGCCATGCGACTGACGGCGGTTTTTTCCTGTGTCAGGGTGCTGGCGGAGTCGGTCGGGATGTTGCCCTGCAACCTGTATCACCTGAACGGCAGCCTGAAGCAGAGAGCCACTGGCGAACGTCTGCATAAGCTGATCTCCACGCATCCCAATGGCTATATGACGCCGCAGGAGTTCTGGGAGCTGGTGGTCACCTGTCTGTGCCTGCGGGGAAACTTTTACGCCTACAAAGTGAAAGCATTTGGCGAAGTGGCTGAACTGCTGCCCGTCGATCCCGGCTGTGTGGTACCGAAGCTTAACAGTAGCTGGGAGCCGGTCTATCAGGTCACATTCCCGGATGGCTCCACGGATGTACTGAGCCAGGAGGATATCTGGCATGTGCGCACGCTGACGCTGGACGGACTGGTGGGGCTGAATCCCATCGCCTATGCCCGCGAGGCAATATCGCTGGCGGCAGCGACCGAAGAGCACGGGGCCAGACTGTTCAGCAATGGCGCGGCGACGTCGGGTGTGTTGCGTACAGAGCAGACGCTGTCAGATCAGGCTTACGAGCGCCTGAAGAAAGATTTTGAGGAGCGTCACACCGGGCTTGGTAATGCTCACCGCCCGATGATCCTTGAGATGGGGCTGGACTGGAAGTCGATGGCGCTGAACGCCGAGGACAGCCAGTTCCTGGAAACCCGCAAGTTTCAGCTTGAAGAAATCTGTCGTCTGTTCCGTGTGCCCTTGCACATGGTGCAGAACACCGATCGCGCCACCTTCAACAATATCGAAGAGCTGGGGCTGGGATTTATCAACTATTCACTGGTGCCGTATCTGACCCGTATTGAGCAGCGGATCAACACCGGACTGGTACGAAAAAGTAAGCAGGGCGTTTATTACGCCAAATTTAACGCCGGGGCGTTACTGCGCGGGGATATGAAGTCCCGTTTTGAAGCCTACGCCACCGGGATCAACTGGGGAATTTACTCTCCCAATGACTGCCGCGACCTGGAAGATATGAATCCGCGTCCCGGTGGTGATGTCTATCTCACACCGATGAACATGACCACGAAACCCTCCGATGGTAGTAAAGCCGGTAAGCAGAAGGATAACGCCAATGCAGACGAAACAACGTCTTGATGTACCGCTGAGTCTGAAATCTGTCAGTGACTCCGGTGAGTTTGAAGGGTATGGCTCCGTCTTTGGTGTAAAGGACAGCCACGATGATGTGGTGATGTCCGGGGCATTTGCTGCTTCCCTGCGGGCGTGGAGTGACAGAAAAACGTTACCTGCGCTGCTCTGGCAGCACCGCATGGATGAACCCATCGGTGTTTACACCGAAATGAAGGAAGACGATGTCGGGCTTTACATCAGGGGACGGTTGCTCATTGATGATGATCCCCTCGCAAAACGCGCACATGCACACATGAAGGCCGGTTCGTTAACCGGCCTTTCTATTGGGTACGTCCTGAAAGACTGGGAATACGACCGGAGCAAAGAAGCCTTTCTGCTGAAAGAAATCGACCTCTGGGAAGTCAGCCTGGTGACGTTCCCGTCTAACGACGAGGCGCGGATCAGCGACGTCAAGAACGCACTGGCCCGCGGGGAAATCCCCGAACAGAAAAAAATCGAAAGAGTCCTGCGTGATGCCGGACTCTCCCGTACCCAGGCCAAAGCATTCATGGCCGGGGGCTATAGCGCACTGTCCCTGCGCGACGCTGAGGATGTGAGCTCTGCACTGAATGCACTGAAAAATCTGAACTTCTAATCAGGAGAAATACGATGGCGGTAGATATTAAAGATGTCGAACAGGTCGCGCAGGAACTGCAGCAGAAGTTTGACGACTTCAAAGCAAAGAACGACAAGCGCGTGGATGCGATTGAGCAGGAAAAAGGCAAACTTGCCGGGCAGGTGGAAACCCTGAACGGAAAACTCAGCGAGCTGGAAAATCTCAAAAGCGACCTTGAAAAAGAGCTGCTTGAGCTGAAACGTCCGGCAGGTGGCGCGCAAAATAAACTGGCCACCGAGCATAAAGAAGCGTTTGTGGGCTTTTTGCGTAAAGGCCGTGAAGATGGTCTGCGCGATCTGGAGCGTAAGGCATTGCAGGTGGGCACCGATGAAGACGGTGGCTATGCCGTGCCGGAAGCGCTGGATCGCAACATTCTCACCCTGCTGAAAGATGAAGTGGTGATGCGCCAGGAAGCCACGGTGATCACCGTTGGCGGTTCCGACTACAAAAAACTGGTGAATCTGGGCGGCACGGCTTCCGGATGGGTGGGCGAGACTGACGCGCGCTCCCAGACTGCCACCTCCAGACTGGGACTGATTGAACCTTTCATGGGGGAAATCTACGGTAACCCGCAGGCCACCCAGAAAATGCTGGATGATGCCTTCTTCAACGTGGAGGCCTGGATCAACAGCGAGCTGGCGACCGAATTTGCCGAACAGGAAGAAATTGCCTTTACCACCGGCGATGGTACCAAGAAGCCGAAAGGGTTCTTGGCGTATGAATCCACTGATGAAACCGATAAGGTCCGGGCGTTCGGCAAACTTCAGCATATTGTATCCGGCGAAGCGACGGCGGTGACCGCAGACGCCATTATCAAACTGATTTACACGCTGCGTAAGGCACACCGCACTGGCGCGAAGTTCATGATGAACAACAACAGCCTGTTTGCCATCCGTCTGCTTAAAGACAGCGAGGGTAACTATCTGTGGCGTCCGGGGCTGGAACTGGGGCAGCCGTCCTCTCTGGCGGGTTACGGTATCGCTGAAAACGAACAGATGCCGGATATCGCTGCTGATGCGAAAGCCATTGCATTTGGTAACTTCAAACGGGGTTACACCATCGTTGACCGTATCGGCACCCGCATTCTGCGTGACCCGTACACCAATAAACCGTTTGTCGGTTTTTATACCACCAAGCGCACCGGCGGGATGCTGGTCGATTCGCAGGCCATCAAACTGCTGAAGATTGCAGCGGCGTAATCACTCAGGGGCGCGGAACCGCGCCCCCTGTTCTGACGGGTGAAGAATCATGATCCTGAAACAAGATCTGAAATGGTCACCGGACGGTATGCGTGTTGAGGTCATTCGGGCCGGTGAGTATGACGACGGGGCGCTTCCTGCCCGGGTGCAGGAGATTGCACTTCAGGCCGGTTTAGCAGAGCGCGGAACCAGTGCAAAAAGCAGTAAAGCGGCAAAAGAGAAAAAAGCCACGGCCAGTAAAGAGGGCTGAGTATGCTTCTGACAATGGAAGAGATTAAAGCCCAACTCCGGCTGGATGAGGATTTCGATGCTGATGACCGCCATCTGCAACTGCTGGCCTGTGCGGCGCAAAAGCGGACGGAAACGTATCTGAACCGGAAGCTCTATGCACCGGATGAAACCATTCCGGACAGCGATCCGGACGGACTGCACCTGCCGGATGATATTCGCCTGGGGATGCTGATGCTTATCAGCCATTTTTACGAAAACCGCTCGTCGGTTACGGAAGTGGAGAAACTCGACATGCCGCAGAGTTTTGGCTGGCTTGTCGGCCCGTACAGGTACTTTCCGCAATGAAAATTCGTCAGGCGCAGACCAGCGCAACCTACATCCTGCCGGACCCCGGTGAACTGAATAAACGCGTCCTGATCCGCCAGCGGGTGGATATGCCCGCGGATAACTTTGGCGTGGAGCCTCAATACCCGGTTATGTTCCGGACATGGGCGAGGGTTATCCAGACCAGTGCCACCACCTGGCAGGAAACCGCGCAGACCGGAGACGCCATCACCCATTACATCACCATTCGCTACCGCCGGGGGATCACTGCTGATTATGAGGTGGTCTGTGATGACAGTGTGTACCGGGTGAAACGTCAGCGCGATCTGAACGGGGCGCGGCGCTTTCTGCTGCTGGAGTGTACGGAACTGGGTGCCGAAGAACAAATGGGAGGACGCAGTGGAGCAGACAGCATTTTTACACGTTGATTTCAAACAACCGGAGGAGATGGAGTTTAATCGTGCCAGGCTCCGAAGGGCATTTGTTCAAATCGGGCGTGTCTATATGCGTGATGCCCGGCGGCTGGTGATGCGACGTGGTCGGTCTGCTCCAGGTGAAAACCCCGGCTATCAGACCGGACGACTTGCGCGTTCTATAGGTTATTACGTCCCCCGTAAAAGCTCCCGTCGTTCTGGCCTGATGGTCAGGATTTCCCCTAACCAGAAAAACGGGCAGGGTAACCGGCGTTTTCCTGAAGGTTCTGCGTATTATCCGGCGTTTCTGTATTACGGTGTGCGTCATGCCGCATACGGGATGAGCAAAAAGGATAAGCGCCAGAAAAAGCAGCATTCATCCCGCTGGCGGCTGGCACCACGTAATAACTTTATGGCTGATGTCATCGACCAGCGTCGTTACTGGACACAAAAGTTACTGTCCCGTGAGTTACAGCGGTCATTACGTCCTGTAAGAAGGAAAAAAACATGAAACTGACGCCTGTTATTGCTGCGCTGCGTGCCCGCTGCCCGTATTTTGAAAACCGGGTGGCAGGCGCGGCCCAGTTCAAAAATCTGCCGGAGGTCGGAAAGCTGAAACTCCCGGCGGCATATGTGGTACCGGGGGATGATTCTCCGGGAGAAAACAAAAGCCAGACCGACTACTGGCAGGAGCTGAAAGAGGGCTTCTCCGTGGTTGTCATACTGAGTAACTGGCGTGATGAGCGCGGTCAGTTTGCCTCGTATGATGTGGTGGACGATGTCCGGCAGATGCTCTTTAAGGCCCTGCTGGGCTGGAACCCGGAAGCGTGCGGTAACCCGATTACCTATGACGGCGGCACGCTGCTGGATCTGAATCGTCATGAGCTGATTTATCAGTTCGATTTTTCGGTCATCAGCGAGCTGACCGAAGACGATACCCGCCAGCAGGATGAGCTGAACAGTCTGGATGAACTGCGAACGCTGGCGATTGATGTTGATTATCTCGATCCCGGTAACGGGCCTGACGGCGATATCGAACATCACACCGAAATAACCCTTCCTTCCTGAGAATCTTCATGTTTGTGAAACCTGTTAAAGGGCGGTCAGTGCCTGACCCTGCCCGCGGTGACCTTTTGCCCACCGAAGGGCGAAATGTTGACGAGAACAACTACTGGCTGCGCCGTGAAGCAGCGGGTGATATCCGGCGCGTGAATAAAAAGGTGAACACCGATGACGATAAGCTTTAACACCATTCCGTCGAATACGCTGGTTCCGCTGTTTTATGCGGAAATGGATAACTCGGCGGCGAATACTGCACAGGACAGCGGGGCATCGTTGCTGATTGGTCACGCCAATAACGGTGCAGAGATTGTTGCCAACAGTCTGGTGCTGATGCCGTCGGCAGACTATGCACGCCAGATTTGTGGTGTGGGAAGTCAGCTGGCGCGTATGGTCGAGGCTTATCGCCAGACCGACCCGTTTGGCGAGCTGTATGTGATTGCCGTTCCGGAAGCCACAGGCGCGGCGGCAACGGTTACGCTGACGGTGACCGGAGCAGCAACCGAAACCGGCACGGTGAATGTTTATGTGGGACGTACCCGCGTGCAGGCACCGGTGACCAACGGCGATAACGTCACGACGATTGCCAGCAGTATCAAAGATGCCATCAATGCCGTTCCGGCCCTGCCGTTTACGGCCTCATCTTCGGCAGGCGTGGTCACACTGACCGCGCGTCATAAGGGGCTTTGCGGGAATGAAATTCCTGTCAGCCTCAATTACTACGGCTTTGGTGGGGGCGAAGTGCTGCCAGCGGGCGTACAGATTGCCGTGGCGACGGGGAGCGCCGGAACGGGCGCTCCGGTTCTCACCGGCGCGGTGGCTGCAATGGCGGATGAGCCGTTTGATTATATTGGCTTGCCGTTCAACGACACGGCCTCCGTTAACACGCTGGTGACCGAGATGAACGATACCAGCGGTCGCTGGAGCTATGCGCGTCAGTTGTATGGTCATGTGTATACGGCAAAGATCGGCACGCTGTCAGAACTGGTGACCGCAGGTGACCAGTTTAACCAGCAGCACATTACCCTAGCGGGATACGAAAAAGACACTCAGACGCCAGCCGACGAGCTGGCGGCAAGCCGTACCGCCCGCGCAGCGGTGTTTATTCGCAACGATCCGGCACGTCCCACGCAGACCGGTGAGCTGGTGGGTATGCTGCCTGCACCGAAAGGGAAACGGTTCACGATGACCGAGCAACAGACCCTGCTGTCTCATGGCGTGGCAACGGCGTATGTCGAAAGTGGGGTACTGCGCATTCAGCGTGATGTCACCACGTACAGGAAAAACGCTTACGGGGTTGCGGATAACAGCTACCTCGACAGTGAGACGCTGCATACCAGCGCGTATGTACTGCGCAAACTGAAATCCGTCATTACCAGTAAGTACGGGCGTCACAAGCTTGCCAGTGACGGTACCCGCTTTGGTCCCGGTCAGGCGATTGTCACCCCGGCGGTGATCAAAGGGGAACTGCTGGCAACCTACCGTCAGCTTGAGCGTGCGGGGATCGTGGAAAACTACGAACTGTTTAAGCAGTACCTGGTTGTGGAGCGTGATGCCAGCGATCCGAACCGCCTGAACACGCTGTTCCCGCCTGACTATGTTAACCAGTTGCGTGTCTTTGCCGTGGTTAACCAGTTCCGTCTTCAGTATTCAGAGGAGTCTGCATAATGGCCCGTATCGGGGGAACCTGTTATTTCAAAATTGACGGTCAGCAGCTATCGCTGACCGGCGGCATTGAGGTGCCCATGAACAGGACGGTTAATGATGACATCATCGGCCTGGACGGTTCAGTGGACCGCAAGGAAACTCACCGTGCACCTTATGTCAAAGGGACCTTCAAGGTGCCGAAGAATTTTCCGGTGAGCAAAATCACCTCTTCTGATGAGATGACCATCACTGCCGAGCTGGCGAACGGTCAGGTCTATGTATTGTCGTCCGCCTGGCTGCACGGTGAAGCGAACCATAATGCCGAAGAAGGCACGGTTGATCTTGAGTTCCACGGTGAAGAAGGGGATTACCAGTGATTGAGCTTGTACTTAAAAAACCGATCATCGCCCACAAAGAAACACTGCATGTGCTGGAAATACGTGAGCCTACGTATGACGAGATTGAGGCGCTGGGGTTCCCTTTCTCTGTTTCGCCTGATGGTGGTATGAAAATGGACAGTCAGGTGGCGCTGAAATATATCCCGCTTCTGGCCGGGATCCCGCGCTCGTCTGCAGCGCAGATGACGAAGCTGGATATTTTCAAGGCAGGCATGATTGTAATGCGTTTTTTTACCGGCTTGGAGACGGAAGAGACCTCCGGAAGCGATTCTACAATGTCGCGTGGTTCTGGAAATTAAACCCCCTTGAACTTCGCCGGACGGCTATTTCCCACTTTGCTGATCTGGAGGCAGAGGCCGTCCGTATAAATGAGGAGATGAAGCATGGCTGATAATTTTCAGCTGAAAGCCATCATCACCGCCGTTGACAGGCTGTCCGGCCCGCTTAAAGGTATGCAGCGTCAGCTTAAGGGGTTTCAGAAAGAAGTCTCCAGCCTTGCTCTGGGCGCTGCCGGGGCGGGTACTGCAATAATGGGGGCACTGGCACTCCCTGTAAAATCAGCCATCACCCTTGAATCGAAGATGGCTGATGTCCGCAAAGTGGTGGACGGTCTGGATACGCCGGATGCGTTTAAGGCCATGACGGAGCAGGTACGCGCTTTGTCTACTGAGCTTCCCATGTCTGCAGACGGGATCGCGGAAATTGTGGCGGCTGGCGGTCAGGCCGGGATTGCACGTGATGAACTGATGCAGTTTGCCACTGATGCGGTGAAGATGGGCGTGGCCTTTGATACCACGGCTGAAGAGTCCGGGCAGATGATGGCCCAGTGGCGTACTGCGTTTAATATGACGCAGGATGAAGTGGCCGGGCTGGCTGACAAAATCAACTACCTTGGTAATACCGGCCCGGCGAATGCGAAGAAAATCTCCGATATTGTTACGCGTATTGGTCCTTTAGGTGGTGTTGCAGGTGTGGCTTCCGGCGAAATCGCGGCAATGGGGGCAACCATTGCCGGGATGGGCGTGGAGTCAGAAATTGCCGCCACAGGGATCAAGAACTTCATGCTTTCCCTGACCGCGGGAAATTCCGCGACAAAATCGCAGAAACAGGCATTACGTTTTCTGCGGATCAATCCGAAGAAATTAGCTGCTGATATGCAGAAAGATGCCCGGGGAACCATGCTGTCTGTACTGGATGCGATGGCTAAAGTGCCTAAAGAAAAACAGGCAGCTGTGCTGAATGCCCTGTTCGGGAAAGAGTCTCTGGGCGCGATAGCACCTCTGCTGACTAACCTTGATTTGTTGCGTACCAACTTCAGGCGGGTTGCGGATTCCCAGCAGTATGGCAGTTCGATGCAGAAGGAATATGCTTCGAGGGCAGCGACGACGGAAAACCAGCTTTTACTTCTGCAAAATCAACTTGATGCCATTTCTTCCACTCTGGGGGAAACGTTTCTTCCTGAGGTTAATGATGGTCTTGAAGCGGTAAAACCGCTCCTTGAGGAAGTGAGAACGTTTGTCCGTGAAAACCCGGAGCTCGTTAAGACCATTGCTAAAATCGGTCTGGCTTTACTGACAGTGGGGGCCGCTGCAGGCTCTTTGTCCAGAATCATGAAAGTTCTCGGCGGTGTGATGAATATGACGCCTGCTAAGGGGCTGATTGCTCTTCTGGTTGGTGGCGCTTACCTCATTATTGATAACTGGGAAACCGTAGGTCCTGTCATAAAAAAAGTCTGGCACGTGGTAGATGAAACGGCGCAGGTGATGGGGGGATGGGAAACTGTTCTGAAAGCGATTGCCCTGTTTATGGCAACCAAATGGGTTGCTGACGTTACCAAATCCATTACCGCAGTGACCAGAGAGATGCGTACGCTGGGGAAGGTATCGGCAGAAACGGGATTGATGGGGAAAGGCCGCGGCTTTATCGGGAAGGCCGGGGTATATGGTTTTTGGGGAACCCTGATGTATGAGCCGGTTAAAGATACTCTGGAAAGTGTTGTTCCTGAAGATACGGTTAACTGGCTGGATAATAAAGGGCTGTTTCTGGCTTCAGACTGGACGCCTTTTTTTGATCGTAAAGAGTACGAGCAGTATCAGGCCAGCCTGAGTCAGTACAAACCCAATGTTCCGCTGTTGAATCCATCTTCTTCCATGACACAGCACAGCGAGCTGAAAGTCACGTTCGAGAATGCTCCGCCAGGTATGAAGATAATTGATGTACCGGGCAAAGCCGATCCCCTGATGAAAATCACGCACGATGTGGGGTATTCCCCTTTTCGTTTTCCACGATAACGCAGTCCTTTTTGAGGTCAGTCTATGGATTTATCCTCATTTCCCTCCCGACCTTCATTACTTTCGTCGTCTTCAGGCTGGCGTGACAGACTTCAGGACGCGTCATTTCGCGGCGTGCCGTTTAAGGTTGAAGAAGAAAGTGCGGGAACCGGTCGCCGTGTGGAAACACACGAATATCCGAACCGCGACAAGCCCTATACCGAAGATCTGGGAAAAGTCACTTTCCGCCCGTCTATCACGGCTTATGTGGTGGGCGATGACTGCTTTGACCAGCGCGATCGCCTGATTGACGCGCTGAATAAACCCGGTCCCGGCACGCTTGTCCATCCGACTTACGGTGAGCTGAAAGTCTGTGTTGACGGGGAAGTTCGGGTCAGCACATCGAAGAGTGAAGGGCGTATTGTCCGCTTTGACCTGAAGTTTGTCGAAGCGGGAGAACTCTCTTACCCCACTTCAGGTGCGGCGACGGCGCAGACGCTGATGTCATCCTGTTCTGCACTGGATGACTGCATCAGTGACAGCTTCAGTGGTTTCAGTATCGATGGCGTGGCAGATTTTGTGCAGAACGACGTCGTCGGTAATGCCAGCACAATGCTTGGGTATGTTTCTGATGCGATGAAAGTGGTGGATTCTGCCGTATCGGATGCCGCCAGGCTGTTGCAGGGGGATATCTCGGTACTTCTGCCGCCGCCATCGTCAGGCAAAAATTTCGTTGAGCAGGTGCAGAAAATGTGGCGTACCGGGAAACGCCTTTATGGTAACGCCAGCGACCTGGTCACCATGATCAAAACGCTTTCCGGTGTCAGCCTCGGCAGCGATCTGCAACCGCGCGGCGTCTGGAAAACGGACAGTAAAACCACCGCCACGGCGACGCAGCAGCGTAACGTGGTTGCCAGCACCCTTCGTACGACCGCAATCAGCGAAGCGGCGTATGCCGTCACACGATTGCCTGCGCCCACAACTTCCGCGGTGATGCAGAATGCCACAGTGGGGCAGTCAACAACACCCGCGCAGAGCACCGGCTGGCCTTCTGTCACGCATCCGGCACTGAACAATGCACCGGCGGTGAAAAACACGGTTGACCTGCCAACGTGGGAAGAACTGACCGACATTCGCGACACACTGAATACGGCAATTGATAAGGAGTTGTCCCGTACAACCAGTGATGCGCTGTTTCTGGCGCTGCGCCGGGTGAAAGCAGATCTGAATGCGGATATCAACACGCGCCTTGAACAGTCTGCACGGATCATTCAGCGCACGCCGGATGAGGTTTTACCCGCGCTGGTGCTGGCGGCGACCTGGTTTGATAACGCGGCGCGTGACGCGGACATTATCCGGCGTAATGCCATTACGCATCCCGGCTTTGTGCCGGTGATCCCTCTGAAGGTGCCAGTGCAATGAACGACAATGTCACGCTACGGGTAAATGGCCGGGAGTGGAATGGCTGGACATCGGTGCGTATCGGTGCCGGTATTGAACGGCTGGCGCGGGATTTCAGTGTGGAGATCACTCGCCAGTGGCCGGGAGATGAGGGTATCACCACGCTTCAGCCGCGCATTAAAAACGGTTCAAAAGTGGAAGTGCTGATTGGTGATGAGCTGGTGATCACCGGCTGGGTGGAGGCGACTCCCGTTCGTTACGATGCCCGTTCGGTCAGCACCGGTATTGCCGGACGCAGTCTGACCGCTGACCTGATTGACTGTGCAGCCGAACCGACACAGTTTAACGGACGCTCGCTGGTGCAGATTGCGCAGGCGCTTGCTGCGCCTTTCGGCATTGAGGTGGTGAACAGCGGTGCGCCGTCGGGTGTTATTCCTGATGTTCAGCCTGATCACGGTGAAACGGTGATTGAGGTAATCAACAAAATACTCGGTCAGCAGCAGGCGCTGGCTTATGACGATCCGCACGGCAGGCTGGTGATTGGCGGTATTGGCTCAACGCGGGCACATACCGCGCTGGTACTTGGGGAAAACATCCTTTCCTGTGATACGGAGAAGAGTATCCGGGAGCGGTTTTCAGTTTACCAGGTGGCGGGGCAGCGTGCCGGAAACGACGATGATTTCGGTGAGGCCACCACCACCGCGCTGCGGGCCCGCACAGAGGACGCATTTATTGCCCGTTACCGTCCGATGTATATCAGGCAGACAGGGCAGGCTACGGGGGCAGGCTGTATTGCGCGTGCTGACTTTGAAGCCCGACAACGGGCGGCGCGGACGGATGAAACCACCTATGTGGTGCAGGGCTGGCGACAGGGTAACGGTACGCTGTGGCAGCCCAACCAGCGGGTGATTGTCTTCGATCCGGTCTGTGGTTTCGACAATACCGAACTGCTTGTCTCGGAAGTCACGTTTACTCAGGACCAGAACGGCACCCTGACGGAAATCCGTGTCGGCCCGCCTGATGCTTATCTGCCTGAACCCGAAGATCCCGGCGCGCGGAAAAAGAAAAAAGCCAGAGTACAGGAGGACCCGTTCTGATGAGGACGATTGAAGCCATGCAGCGACAACTTCTCGGCCTGATTGGGCGGGCAGTGGTGAAAAGCATCAGTGCCGCCACGAAATGCCAGACCGTGGATGTGTCCCTGATTGCCGGTGAACCCAAAGCCGGGGTTGAACATCTTGAACCCTACGGTTTTACCGCAAGGGCAAACAGCGGTGCGGAAGCGGTGGTGTTGTTTCCGGATGGCGACCGTTCTCATGCGGTGGTTGTTACGGTGTCGGACCGGCGCTACCGCCTGAAAGGGCTGCAGACGGGTGAGGTGGCTGTCTATGACGATCAGGGGCAGTCCGTGACGCTGACCCGGGAGGGGATCGTGGTGGACGGTGCAGGTAAAACGATCACGTTTCGCAATGCACCTGAAGCACGTTTTGAAATGGACCTGGAAGTGACCGGACAGGTGAAAGACCTGTGCGACTCCGGCGGCACCACCATGTCAGCGATGCGGCTTGCCTATAACGGGCATCGTCACAGAGAGAACGGTCAGGGCAGTAACACCGACAAACCTGATAAAGCGATGGAGGCATGATGGAACTGTGGCTGACGGTGAACGGTAAACGCACCTGCGCCAGCGCACCGCTGGATCCGCTGACCCGCGCCGTGGTGATTTCCCTGTTTACCTGGCGGCGGGCGGAGCCTGATGACAACGCCGACGTCCCGATGGGATGGTGGGGGGATACCTGGCCTGCGGTACAGAATGACCGTTACGGCTCCCGACTGTGGCTGCTTCAGCGCAGCAAACTGACCAATCAGCTGGTGCAGACGGTAAGGGGGTATATCCGCGAATGCCTGCAATGGATGATTGATGACGGCGTGGTGTCCCGTATTGATCTGGATATCCGCCGTACCGGGATTAATGAACTGGGTAACAGTATCACTCTCTGGCGTCGTGACGGACCGGTAATGATTTCTTTTGATGATCTGTGGAGTGCGATAACGCATGGCGGACAGTGAATTTCAGCGCCCGACGCTGGCAGAAAATATCAGTATGCTCCGTAACGATTTATTCGCCAGGCTGGACGTCAGCGACACGCTTCGGCGCATGGATGAAGACGTGCGGGCAAAGGTGTATGCGGCGGCGCTGCATACGGTCTACGGGTACATCGATTATCTGGCAATGAATATGCTGCCTGACCTGTGCGATGAGTCCTGGCTGGCGCGACATGCTGCGATGAAACGGTGTCCGCGCAAGGGGGCCACGGCTGCCAGCGGGTATATGCGCTGGGAAGGTGTCAGCGATGGCCTGAAGGTGACTGCCGGGAGCGTGATTCAGCGCGATGACCTGGTTCAGTACACGGCAACTGCCGATGCAACCAGCTCCGGTGGTGTCCTGCGTGTGCCGATCACTTGCTCAACTACAGGCGCGGTCGGTAACGCTGACGACGGTACGGCATTAATCCTGGTCACGCCGGTGAATGGTCTGCCGTCTTCCGGTGTTGCAGATACCCTGACTGGCGGATTCGATACTGAAGATCTGGAAACGTGGCGCGCCCGCGTCATTGAGCGGTATTACTGGACGCCGCAGGGCGGGGCTGACGGGGACTATGTCGTCTGGGCTAAAGAAGTACCCGGCATTACCCGCGCATGGACATACCGTCACTGGATGGGAACGGGAACTGTCGGTGTGATGATTGCCAGCAGTGACCTGATTAATCCCATTCCGGAAGAATCAACGGAAACGGCGGCAAGACAACATATCGGGCCACTGGCCCCGGTGGCAGGCTCTGACTTGTATGTGTTCAGGCCGGTGGCACATACGGTGGATTTTCATATCCGCGTGACGCCGGATACACCGGAAATACGGGCTGCCATCACCGCGGAGTTGCGTTCGTTCCTGCTGCGTGATGGTTATCCGCAGGGAGAACTGAAGGTGTCGCGTATCAGTGAGGCGATTTCCGGTGCGAACGGGGAATACAGCCATCAGTTGCTTGCACCGGCAGACAATATCTCCATTGCAAAAAATGAACTGGCGGTTCTGGGGACGATTTCATGGACGTGACAAACGATGATTACATCCGTCTGTTGTCGGCACTGTTGCCCCCCGGTCCGGCGTGGTCAGCCAGCGATCCGGCGATTGCCGGTGCGGCACCGTCATTAACCCGCGTTCATCAGCGTGCGGATGCCCTGATGCGGGAGCTGGATCCGCGCACCACCACCGAACTGATAAACCGCTGGGAGCGTCTGTGCGGCCTGCCGGATGAATGTATTCCCGCAGGGACACAGACCCTTCGCCAGCGTCAGCAACGACTGGATGCGAAGGTTAACCTGGCGGGCGGCATCAATGAGGATTTTTACCTTGCACAGCTTGCTGCCCTGGGCAGACCAGACGCTACCATCACGCGATACGACAAAAGCACGTTCACCTGCTCATCAGCCTGCACTGACGCTGTGAATGCGCCGGAATGGCGGTATTACTGGCAGGGGGCAAAACACGCCCCCTGTGCCGGTCGGGAAGGGCGGTATTACTGGCAGGGCAACATGCCAGCCGCCACCAACACCACCTGGATGACATGTGGCGATCCCTGTGATTCCGCACTGCGTATCTGGGGCGACACCGTTGTCGAGTGTGTGCTTAACAAACTCTGCCCGTCGCATACCTACGTAATTTTTAAATATCCGGAGTAATTCATGCATCGTATAGACACGAAAACCGCGCAGAAGGATAAGTTCGGCGCGGGTAAGAACGGTTTTACCCGTGGTAACCCCCAGACCGGCACACCTGCCACCGATCTGGATGATGACTACTTTGACATGTTGCAGGAAGAACTCTGCAGCGTGGTGGAGGCATCCGGTGCCAGCCTGGAGAAGGGGCGGCATGACCAGCTGCTTACCGCGCTTCGTGCGCTGCTGTTAAGCCGCAAGAATCCGTTTGGCGATATCAAATCGGATGGCACGGTGAAAACGGCTCTCGAAAACCTTGGTTTGGGAGAAGGCTCTGCATTACCTGTTGGTGTGCCTGTTCCATGGCCTTCAGCCACACCGCCAACAGGCTGGCTGAAATGCAACGGTGCGGCTTTTTCTGCTGAAGAATACCCGGAACTGGCAAAGGCTTATCCGACAAATAAATTGCCTGATTTACGTGGTGAGTTTATTCGTGGCTGGGATGACGGGCGCGGTATTGATGCAGGACGTGTTTTATTGAGCATTCAGACAGGGATGCTGGAAAAACACCGCCATATTGTTGTTGCCAATGATGGTTACGACACAAAAGATGAATGGGAACTGGCTACGATTTTCAAAAAAACATACACACAAGGACGGGGACTTGATGCCACAAATACAGGAGGGAGTCTGATCCCATCACCGACACTTCATTCACGAGGGAGTATCGGTAATACTGGCGGGAGTGAAACCCGTCCACGAAATATTGCATTTAACTATATCGTGAGGGCTGCATAATGGATAACGCCGTATTAAATAGCGAGCTTATTACCACGAAGGCGGGGAATATTACCGTCTATAACTATGATGGTGAGACGCGGGAATATATTTCTGCATCAACTGAATATCTTGCAGTGGGTGTCGGTATTCCAGCATATTCCTGTTTAGACGCTCCTGGTACATCTAAGGCTGGTTATACAATTTGCCGTTCTGTGGATTTAAAATCATGGGAATATGTGTCAGACCATCGCGGTGAAATCGTCTATAACACCGAAACGGGAGATGCCAAAGAAATCACAGCACTAGGCGACTATCCCGAAAATACAACCACTATCGCCCCGTTAACGCCATACGATAAATGGGATGGTGAAAAATGGGTGACAGATACTGAGGCACAACACGGTGCCGCAGTAGAAGCGGCAGAAGCACAGCGCCAGTCACTGATTGATGCAGCAATGGCTTCCATCAGTCTGATTCAACTGAAATTGCAGGCCGGACGTAAACTGACGCAGGCAGAAACAACCAGACTTAACGCTGTGCTGGATTACATTGACGCGGTGACGGCAACAGATACCAGCACCGCGCCGGATGTCATCTGGCCTGAACTGCCGGAGGCGTAGGCCATTCAATATCTGG
>OATO01000331.1_pt1 | contig 16566 bp, 17 predicted proteins | sample 1495011 | NCBI WGS metagenome assembly OATO01 (sample SAMEA2579961, study PRJEB22360) | human gut metagenome | biome: human gut; feature: human-associated habitat; material: faeces | place: Denmark | collected 2008/2010 | reverse complement strand
TCCGATGACCAGACTGTGCATTGTTGAGAACGCACTAATGACATGAATCGCTCCCTTGCGGCGACTCTTGTCATAAGAATGCCGGAGTGTTTTTCCATCAATTGCGATGACGTCTTTATCATCTGAAGTATGGCAATCTCGCATCCAGTTAATAAAGCACTCGTGAAATTTTGAAGGACTGATACAGGATACAACTCTGGCGATGGTATCGTGAACAGGAATACCATTTTCAAAATCACCATATTGTTTTAAAAAATCGAGATGTGTTTCCCCAAAATCCTCTATATCTTCCCAGCCTTCTGCACCAGAAATAACGGCACAAATAGTCAACAGTAGAATATCTGACAATTTATGTTCCACTTTCCAGGCTTGTCTGTAATCGGGGATAATAGAAATATGTTCCATCAATTTTTTAAGTTCCATTTTGTTCTCCTTAATTATGTAAGGAGTATTTGATCATGTATAAGCAATAAAAAACAGCTTCAGGTAATGAGGAATATCTCAATTTTTAAACATAAAATGCGAATTATTTAGTACAAAAAATCAGCGTTACGTGATCTTTCCCTGCCCCTGCGCTCACTACCATGGCTCTTTACCACAGCAGCCGGGGTTGTTTGGGACCGACTTCCGACAGCAGATCCCGGTGGGCCTGCCACCATCTCTTCACAAGCTTATGCTTATTACATGCAAAACGTCCCGTTTTGCATCTTTGTGCCTACGGCACACCGGTGATCTTTCCCTGATGAGGGATATATTAACTATTGAACATTAGCGCGAATTATTTAGTGCAAAAAATCAGCATCACGTGATGCTTTTCCTGCTATTAATAACCTCCTCTATTTAACTATATTTTTCATTGATGCAATTCGTAGATTTGAAGAAGTTCAACTGCCACATTTTTATTTTTACTATCGCAATTTTTATACCATACCCATGCTTCCGTATTTTTTACTTTTTTTAAATCATCCATAATAAAATCCCCACCAAAAACAGTAAAATACAATGTTTCCTCATTAAAAATAAAACTCACTGCCCCCCCCTCTTTTATTTTAATTTCCGCTTCATTTGTGTTCAAATCAACTTTTTTAATTACTCCATGTAAGTTGGGTTTTGATAGTTTTTCTACGCCACCATCAGGAGCGGGTAATATACATCGTTTAAGAACTTTAGCATTTGCACATCCAATAACCCAAATTAGAATGCACACTCCCATGTTAATCGCATTAACGTGTCTTAAAACGTTCATATCTAATTCTCTCTCCAGGATGCGAATACATCCAACTTGTCACTTTCTTACACAACTCATCTACATCTTCATTCTGTGCACGGGTACATCCCATAGTTGGTTTCCAGCCTTGTCGAGGAGCGTAAGGATCGCGCAACGATGATCCCCCACCATGTAGCCATCTTGCTCTAGTATCTGTAGTATAGATCTTCGTTGTGCCATATGCTGCCGATATTCCTGATTCATTTGTCTCACAACCAACGACTTCACCTGTATATGGATCACCAGCACCACGTTGAGAACGACGATCAATTCTATTGCTACTATCAAAAGTCATTGAATCACCTGTTTCAGGATCATAATAAATAGTCACTCCTCCAGTCATATCAGTAAGAACAAGAGGAGTTTCAGCACCTGCCCGGTCTGGAGCGGGAGGCCCATATACACTTATAACTCGTTCTAACCCCAGTGGATCAGTGTAACGTATTGGTACCAGTGGATACGTGTATAGATTTATTCCCCCCTTCAACCCTATCGGATCCTGGGTGATATACCGCCCCTGCAACGGATCGTAGTACCGGTGACGGTTGTAATACAGTCCCGACTCCTCATCATACTGCTGCCCCGGCAAACGGTACGGCTGGTACAGGTGATGCGGGTTCTCCTCATTAAGCTGGTTCCCCCACTCGTCATACTCCCCGCACCACGCCGTTTCGCCTTCCGGGGTGATGAGCGCCTGCGGCAGTCCACGGTGGTCACAGTGGTAAAGATGCAGCCTCCGCTCCGGGATGTATGCATCCTCCATCTGCGCGGCCATCTGTTCCGCCGTCAGCCCGCACTGCGCAAGCCATGCCTCACTCTCCGCACTCACCGCTCCCGCACGCAGCTCCCGCTCCAGCCTTCCCAGCATCACCGCCAGCTCCGCCGGTAGCGTCACACCCGTGTCCTCCTGCAACACCTCCGCCAGGCTCCGGTGCCGCGCCTTCGCCTGTTCGCCATTCTCTGTTTCGATTCTCAGGAGCGGCGTGAAGCTCCCCGGCTGGTATACCGTCTGGATACGCGTGGTGCCGGTCTGTATCGTCGTCAGCCTGTCACCGTCCCACCCGTACCATGTCACCTCCGGTTTACGCGACAGCGACATCCACCCCGTCAGGTCACGCTCCCGCCGCCAGACCCGTTTTGCCATTCGCCGTCCCAGCGGGTCGTAGAGGTAGCGGCTCTCGACCAGTGGCTCGCCATGCTGTATCCGCGTGTAGAACACCAGGCGGTGCTGGCTGTCGTAGTGGTAGTGGTGGGTCCGCTCGTCGTGCATCCGTATCACCCCTTCCGGGATGCGGTCCGTCTTCTCCGCCAGCCTGCCGTATTCATCGTGGCGGTAGACATAGTGCGCATCTTCCGCGATGCGGTTACCAGAGCCTGAAAACGCGGGCGCTGGGCGTTCTTCCTGCCGACCTCAATCTGCGTGACCAGGTAGGGCCAACCTTTGACCAGGTGTTTACATCTGCCGATGACAACAAACTGGTTGTTCCACAGTTTCTTACCCGTTACGGCCTGCAAAGCTATTTTGTAAAACAGCGCGATGAACTGGTTGAACTGACGGCGATGGATTCCTGGGTACTTAACCTTACCCGCAGCGTGAAATACAGTGACGCCGACCGCGCGGAAATCCAGCGCCAGTTGACCGAGCAGTATATCAGCGACTACACCGCCACCTGGCGGGCCGGGATGGACAATCTGAATATCCGCAATTTTGAGTCCATCGGACAACTGACCGGGGCGCTGGAGCAGGTTATCAGCGGCGACCAGCCTTTGCAGCGGGCGCTGACCGTCCTGCGTGACAACACACAGCCAGGCGTCTTTTCTGAAAAACTCTCTGCCAAAGAACGGGAGGAAGCCCTGGCAGAGCCGGATTACCAGTTACTCACCCGCCTCGGGCATGAATTCGCCCCGGAAAACAGTACCCTGGCAGTACAGAAAGACAAAGAAAGCACGATGCAGGCCGTGTATCAGCAACTCACCGAGTTGCACCGCTACCTGCTGGCAATCCAGAACGCGCCTGTACCAGGGAAATCGGCGCTGAAAGCCGTGCAGTTACGGCTTGATCAGAACAGCAGCGATCCGATATTCGCCACCCGCCAGATGGCAAAAACGCTGCCTGCTCCGCTCAACCGCTGGGTTGGCAGACTGACTGACCAGGCCTGGCATGTGGTGATGGTGGAGGCTGTTCATTATATGGAAGTGGACTGGCGCGACAGCGTGGTGAAACCGTTTAACGAGCAACTGGCAAATAACTATCCGTTTAATCCGCGTTCTGCACAGGATGCCTCACTGGATGCCTTCGAACGCTTCTTTAAACCGGATGGCATACTGGATACCTTCTACCAGCAGAACCTGAAGCTGTTTATCGATAATGACCTGAGTCTGGAGGATGGCGATAACAACGTCATTATTCGCGAAGATATTATTGCGCAACTGGAAACTGCGCAGAAAATCCGTGACATCTTCTTCAGCAAACAGAACGGTCTGGGAACATCCTTTGCCGTGGAAACGGTATCGCTTTCAGGCAATAAACGCCGCAGTGTACTGAACCTTGACGGTCAGTTAGTCGATTACAGCCAGGGCCGTAACTATACCGCCCATCTGGTCTGGCCTAACAACATGCGCGAAGGCAACGAAAGTAAGCTGACGCTCATCGGCACCAGCGGCAACGCGCCGCGCAGTATCAGCTTCAGCGGGCCGTGGGCGCAGTTCCGCCTGTTCGGGGCCGGACAACTGACCGGAGTACAGGATGGCAACTTTACCGTGCGCTTTAGCGTGGACGGTGGCGCGATGACCTACCGTGTGCATACCGACACGGAAGATAACCCGTTCAGCGGTGGGTTGTTCAGCCAGTTTGGTCTGTCAGACACACTGTACTAAGGAGGCAGGGATGAATAGTAACGTACTGACACAAACTATCGTTACCGGCAGTGACCCGCGCGGGCTGCCGGAATTCAGCGCCATCCGCGAGGAAATAAACAAAGCCAGCCACCCGTCACAGCCTGAGCTGAACTGGAAACTGGTGGAGTCGCTGGCGCTGGCGATTTTTAAAGCCAACGGTGTGGATTTACACACCGCCACCTACTATACGCTTGCCCGGACACGGACACAGGGACTGGCGGGATTCTGCGAAGGTGCGGAACTGCTGGCGGCAATGGTAAGCCACGACTGGGATAAGTTCTGGCCGCAGGGCGGCCCGGCGCGTACTGAAATGCTGGACTGGTTTAACTCCCGAACCGGCAATATTCTGCGTCAGCAAATCTCCTTTGCGGAATCCGACCTACCACTGATCTACCGCACAGAGCGGGCATTGCAGCTTATCTGCGATAAGCTCCAGCAGGTGGAACTGAAGCGCGTTCCGCGCGTGGAGAATCTGCTCTATTTTATGCAGAACACGCGTAAACGGCTTGAACCCCAGCTGAAGAGTAACACTGAGAACGCCGCACAGACCACGGTCAGAACGCTGATTTATGCCCCGGAAACACAGGCATCTTCCACACCAGAAGCGGTAGTGCCTCCCCTGCCCGGCCTGCCTGAGATGAAAGTGGAAGTGCGCAGTCTGACAGAGAATCCCCCACAGGCCAGTGTGATAAAGCAAGGCAGTACGGTAAGAGGGTTTATCGCAGGGATCGCCTGTTCAGTGGCTGTCGCCTCAGCATTGTGGTGGTGGCAGGTCTATCCGGTGCAGCAGCAACTGTTACAGGTTAACGACACCGCTCAGGGCGCAGCAACGGTGTGGATGGCCTCACCTGAACTCGAAAACTATGAGCGCAGGCTGCAACAACTTCTTGATACCTCCCCGGTACAGCCGCTGGAAACCGGGATGCAGATGATGCGTGTTGCCGACAGTCGCTGGCCGGAAAGCCTGCAACAGCAACAGGCCTCGACACAATGGAATGAGGCACTCAAAACCCGCGCACAGAGTAGCCCGCAGTTGCGTGGCTGGTTGCAGACCCGCCAGGACTTACATGCTTTTGCAGATCTAGTGATGCAGCGCGAGAAAGAGGGACTAACCCTTTCCTATATCAAAAATGTCATCTGGCAGGCGGAGCGGGGACTGGGGCAGGAAACACCCGTTGAGTCTCTGTTGACGCAGTACCATGATGCCCGTGCGCAGAAGCAGAATACAGATGCGCTGGAAAAACAAATTAATGAGCGACTCGAAGGCGTGTTAAGCCGCTGGCTGCTGCTGAAGAATAACGTCATGCCAGAGGCGGCAACCGGTACCACGGCCGAAAAATAATTATTTAATTAAAGGAGATTATCATGGCAAATATAAGTTATTTATCTTTGAGTGGAGAGACACAAGGGCTAATTTCAGCAGGTTGCTCAACGCTTGATTCTGTCGGAAACAAAGCGCAGCCAGAACATAAAGATCAGATCATGGTTTATGCGTTAATGCATTCCATCTCAAGAAGTCAAAATGTCAATCATCATGAATTAATTATCACCAAACCGGTTGATAAATCCTCACCATTGCTGGCAAAAGCACTTAGTGACAATGAAAAAATGGCAATATGTGAATTTATACTCTACCGAACCAGTAAAGCGGGTATTTACCAGCCTTATTATAAAATAAATCTGTCAAAAGCCCGAATATCAAGTATTGATTTTGTCACACCGCATGCTGTCCTGGAAAAAGAACTGGAACCACAGGAGAGAATTGCCTTTATTTATGAAGATATTTCCTGGGAGCATACGTTAGCCGGTACGAATGCAATGAGTAAATGGCAGGATCGTGTACAGTAACTTACTGTAATAACATAATAAATTACTATTGCGGAGAGATAAAATGGCTGGTTTAAGGAATAACAACAACACACAGAATGCACAGTGGGCTGATTATGTGGGTGACATTCTTCGGGGGGCTCAGCCGATAAACCAGCTAGTACCTCAGCACCCTTATCTTAACGACGTCCCACTCATTGATGAGTTAAGGCATCAGAACACTCATCATGTTATTCTCTTGACACTTGATGTTGCAAAAAAAATACTCAGCCCAATAACATCATTTGATTACATTCATTTTATCACTACACATCCTTCAGGTATAAAAGATACACTCGCCTGGTTAGTTAACGCGGGTAAATTAATGACTGAGTTTGATGACAATGGGAAAATTATATTTAACCTTAATGCCTTAAAGTATACAAAAGCAAGTTACTTTGAAATACTTGGAGAGAAATATATAAAAATCACAACATCCAGCCCCTGGCTTTTAGAAAAGCTCGGTAAATATATTTTCTCTTCACGAGCGCCTCAAGTTCTGGAACTCGCTATTGGCTGGCGAGGAGCTTTATCTGAATCAATAAAAGGAGTTAAGTTCTGTATCTGGTTTTCAGTAGCCTGGAGAACCATAGAATTTATTATGAGTTCAGAGCGAGATCTGGTTAATTTTCTTGGCGATTTTTCAATGGATGTGGCCAAAGCAGTTATAGCCGGTGGTGTTGCAACCGCTATTGGAAGTCTGGCTTCTTTTGCCTGTGTTAGCTTTGGCTTTCCAGTAATTCTTGTCGGAGGAGCAATTTTACTGACAGGGATAGTGTGTACAGTTGTTTTAAATGAAATCGATGCTCAATGCCATTTATCAGAAAAATTAAAATATGCAATTAGAGATGGACTAAAACGGCAACAGGAACTTGATAAATGGAAAAGGGAAAACATGACTCCATTTATGTATGTTCTTAACACTCCACCCGTGATATGAGGATTAACCATGCGTTTACATGTTAAATTAAAAGAGTTTCTTTCGATGTTTTTTATGGCCATATTATTTTTCCCTGCATTCAATGCTTCTTTGTTTTTTACCGGAGTTAAACCTCTATATTCAATAATAAAATGCCCCACGAAAATATTTTATGATTGGAGAATGTTGATTCTGTGCTTCGGTTTCATGTCGTTTTCCTTTTTAAATATTCATGTAATTTTACTTACGATAATAAAATCATTCTTAATCAAAAAAACGAAGGTAGTCAATTTCGCCACAGACATAACAATACAGCTAACTCTTATATTTTTACTAATAGCTATCGTAATAGCACCTTTAATAGCTCCTTTTGTCACAGGATATGTCAATACTAATTATCACCCCTGCGGTAATAATACGGGAATTTTCCCAGGAGCAATCTATATTAAAAATGGCATGAAATGTAATAATGGATATATTTCTCGCAAGGAAGATTCAGCAGTTAAATAATTAAATATTCTAAAACAAACAGTTTTTAACTCCGGATTCCATGTCCTTTCTTGCACTGTCTTTGTCAAGAAAAATTTCTTATGCAAAGAATTTTGTATTATTGCCGCCAGAAATTCCTGGCGGCAGATATAATTTATTATTGATAGCGGTTAACCAAATCTTTTACCATCGCTTTATAGGTCTTTTGCTTAAGTTGCATGATTTGCTGCTCTGTCATATCAGTCGTACTGGCTTCATTCTTGTCGGGCAATGGTGGAAGCACTTTATATTCATAATTCACCGGCGACCAGGTAGCCCACTCACCTGTTGCCACATCCACCAGCGTGAAACGTACCAGGTAGCGCAGGGAGATAGCGTCAGTGAGTTTGTCATTTTTATAGTCGGACCATACTGTTGATTTCAGCGCAGAGTCATATTTTCCTGTCTGCAACATATCCTGGTAAACAATAATCGCTTTCTGATGTCCTTTTGCAGCCACAAAACGCAGTGCCTGCATCCAGTTCATATTCTCAGCACTGGCAACATCCTCGTTCTCATTTTTATCTTTGTTTTTGTTACAAGTCAGAGGCTTTTGCCTGTCCGGGATACCAGAGAATGTGGAAACAGTATAATATTTTCGCATCTCCTCCTGCATAATGGTTTCCGATGCGCGGTTGCCGGATTGAACAAGTATTACAGGAGAATTAAGGGGAACGCGGAACTCATCTCCATCAAGCGCAGCTTGAATATCCTCTTCGGATACGGCCAGAGTGGTTTCATTACCGAATAAATCTTTGTCTGTCAGTTGCTGGGGAGTGTTTTTATTAATATTACTTTGTGTGACTTGAGCTTTTTTCTTCTTTTCATCAATAGAAGATTCAGAGGCACATCCTGCAAGCAGCGAGAATAATACACATATACAACAAACCCTTCTTAAATTCATAATCGGACACTCCCTCGCCTGTCATAATCATGGTAATGTTTAGCTAACGATTTTTAATTATATACTCCACTTGAATAAGAACAAACAAAAATAACAGTATATATAAATTCATTAAATCAATAGAAAAATGAAAATCATAACATTCAAATATATTTAAATTGAATGATTCGATAGTATGATTAAATATTAATGATATGGTCTACCATATGTGATTAACACATTTACAGCATAACAAAACCATAGACCGAAGAAATAGCGGGATTTAAATGCAAAAAAACCGCAAAATTAAAAATCTTGCGGTTCTCTGAACTCATTTTCATGAGTGAATTTGGCGGAACGGACGGGACTCGAACCCGCGCCCCCCTGCGTGACAGGCAGGTATTCTAACCGACTGAACTACCGCTCCGCGTTGTGTTCCGTTGGGAACGAGGCGAATATTACGGATTGCCTCGACCTTCGTCAACGGTTTTTCTCATCTTTTGAATCGTTTGCTGCAAAAATCGCCCAAGTCGCTATTTTTAGCGCCTTTTACAGGTATTTATGCCCGCCAGAGGCAGCTTCCGCCCTTCTTCTGCACCAGATCAAGACGGGCTTCATGTGCTGCAAGCTCGTCATCTGTCGCAAAAACAACGCGTAACTTACTTGCCTGACGTACAATGCGCTGAATTGTTGCTTCACCTTGTTGCTGTTGTGTCTCTCCTTCCATCGCAAAAGCCATCGACGTTTGACCACCGGTCATCGCCAGATAAACTTCCGCAAGGATCTGGGCATCGAGTAATGCCCCGTGTAGCGTTCGTTTACTGTTATCTATTTCGTAGCGGGCACATAACGCATCGAGGCTGTTGCGCTTACCAGGAAACATTTTCCTCGCCACCGCAAGGCTATCGGTGACCTTACAGAAGGTATTGGTCTTCGGAATATCGCGCTTAAGCAACGAAAACTCGTAGTCCATAAAGCCGATATCGAACGCTGCGTTATGGATCACCAACTCCGCGCCGCGGATATAGTCCATGAACTCATCGGCTACTTCGGCAAACGTGGGCTTATCGAGCAAAAATTCATCGGCAATACCATGTACGCCAAAGGCTTCCGGATCCACCAGCCGATCGGGTTTGAGATAAACATGGAAGTTATTGCCCGTCAGGCGACGGTTCACCACTTCAACGGCACCAATCTCAATGATCTTGTGGCCTTCATAGTGCGCACCAATCTGGTTCATACCGGTGGTTTCGGTATCGAGAACGATCTGGCGTGTAATTGCAGTGCTCATAGCGGTCATTTATGTCAGACTTATCGTTTTACAGTTCGATTCAATTACAGGAAGTCTACCAGAGATGCTTAAACAGGTAGAAATTTTCACCGATGGTTCGTGTCTGGGCAATCCAGGACCTGGGGGTTACGGCGCTATTTTACGCTATCGCGGACGCGAGAAAACCTTTAGCGCAGGCTACACCCGCACCACCAACAACCGTATGGAGTTGATGGCCGCTATTGTCGCGCTGGAGGCGTTAAAAGAACATTGCGAAGTCATTTTGAGTACCGACAGCCAGTATGTCCGCCAGGGTATCACCCAGTGGATCCATAACTGGAAAAAACGTGGCTGGAAAACCGCAGACAAAAAACCAGTAAAAAATGTCGATCTCTGGCAACGTCTTGATGCTGCCCTAGGGCAACATCAAATCAAATGGGAATGGGTTAAAGGCCATGCCGGACACCCGGAAAACGAACGCTGTGATGAACTGGCTCGTGCCGCGGCGATGAATCCCACACTGGAAGATACGGGCTACCAAGTCGAAGTTTAAGCTTGTGGTTTACGACATTGCCGGGTGGCTCCAACCGCCTGGCGAATTCGTGGCTTGTTTTTACTCTGTTTCATCGGGTTTAGCGTTAAAGGAATAGTCCGTTTCCGGGCAACAATAAGTTGTAAGCAACCAAGCGCAGGAATATGCGCATTCAATAGTTTTCCTCCGTGTTTGTTCCACGGGAGAACGTGGAAACGGCTGGCGTGCAGCACTTCAAAATTCAACAAAGAGAGCCAGTCCAGTTGCCGCATCAGAGTAAACATCCGGCTGTTATAGGGCGAGGTTTTTCGCAATACCGGCACAAGTTTGCGTAATCCCATTAAACTAATGGGATTGAAGCCACTAATCACCAGCCAGCCATCATCAATCAATACCCGATCGGTTTCACGCAATAAACGATGCGGATCGGTGCACCACGGCAATGTATGTGCCAGTAGACAAACATCAACGGATTTATCGGCAAAAGGAAGATGAAGTGGATCCGCCTGCACCTGGACGGGCATTCCTTGCGCAGAAACATTCACTTGATGAGAAACCGCGCACGCTTCGCAATTGATTTCTGCGCTTAAATTGCCAATCTTAAGCAGATGAAAACCATACATTTTAGTGAACCACGGGTTGAGCTGGCGCTCCAGCGCCTTGCGATAAAGCTCTCCCCAGGGCAAATCGCCCCAGCGATCAGGAGCCACGACAGTTTGAGGGACTCTTGCCGGTTTCATCACAACCTTCCGTTTCACACTAAGAGGTAATCTATGAATCTTAACAGTATTCCCGCCTTTGATGACAATTACATCTGGGTTTTGAATGATGAAGCAGGTCGCTGCCTGATTGTCGATCCCGGAGACGCAGAGCCAGTATTAAACGCCATTGCCGCCAATAACTGGCAACCGGAGGCCATATTTCTCACCCACCATCACCACGATCACGTTGGCGGCGTAAAAGAACTGGTGGAAAAGTTTCCACAAATTGTGGTGTATGGTCCACAAGAGACACAAGATAAGGGAACAACACAGGTAGTCAAAGATGGCGAAACTGCCTTCGTTTTGGGGCATGAATTTAGTGTAATTGCTACGCCGGGTCACACTTTAGGACATATCTGTTACTTCAGTAAACCTTATCTATTTTGCGGCGACACACTATTTTCTGGTGGGTGTGGTCGGTTGTTTGAAGGGACAGCATCACAAATGTATCAATCACTTAAAAAGTTAAGTGTGTTACCTGACGATACATTGGTATGTTGTGCTCATGAATATACCTTATCAAATATGAAGTTTGCTTTGAGTATTCTTCCGCACGATTTGTCCATAAATGATTATTATCGTAAAGTTAAGGAGTTACGGGCAAAAAATCAAATAACACTACCCGTAATTCTGAAAAATGAGCGGCAAATTAATGTTTTTTTAAGAACGGAAGATATTGATTTAATTAATGTAATTAATGAAGAAACATTATTGCAACAACCTGAAGAGCGTTTTGCATGGTTAAGGTCAAAGAAAGATAGGTTCTGATAAAACTTTCTTGTCATCGGCTCCGTTCGCCGTTATGATCGGTCGTCTTTTAAGCAACTATTGACACACACATGAAGGCAAAAGCGATATTACTCGCCTCTGTCCTGCTCGTGGGTTGCCAGAGTACCGGCAACGTTCAACAGCACGCACAGAGCCTTTCTGCAGCTGGTCAAGGGGAAGCAGCAAAGTTTACAAGTCAGGCACGATGGATGGACGATGGGACGTCTATCGCGCCAGATGGTGACTTGTGGGCTTTCATTGGCGACGAGCTAAAGATGGGAATTCCGGAAAATGACCGGATTCGCGAACAGAAACAGAAATATTTACGCAATAAGAGCTATCTCCACGATGTAACTTTACGGGCAGAGCCGTATATGTACTGGATAGCAGGGCAAGTTAAAAAACGTAACATGCCTATGGAACTGGTACTACTACCCATAGTGGAGAGCGCTTTTGATCCTCACGCAACGTCTGGCGCCAATGCCGCAGGCATCTGGCAGATCATTCCGAGCACGGGGCGCAATTATGGTTTGAAACAGACCCGCAATTATGACGCGCGTCGCGATGTTGTTGCTTCAACAACTGCCGCGCTGAATATGATGCAGCGTCTGAACAAAATGTTTGACGGCGACTGGCTTCTGACCGTAGCGGCTTATAACAGCGGCGAAGGTCGGGTCATGAAGGCAATTAAAACGAACAAAGCGCGTGGGAAATCCACGGACTTCTGGTCGTTACCGTTGCCGCAGGAAACGAAGCAGTACGTGCCTAAAATGCTGGCATTGAGTGATATTCTCAAAAACAGCAAGCGTTATGGCGTACGTCTGCCAACGACCGATGAAAGCCGTGCTCTGGCGCGTGTGCACCTGAGTAGCCCGGTTGAAATGGCGAAGGTTGCAGATATGGCGGGGATTTCCGTCAGCAAGCTGAAGACATTCAACGCTGGCGTGAAAGGCTCCACGCTGGGCGCAAGTGGGCCGCAGTACGTGATGGTGCCAAAGAAGCATGCAGATCAACTGCGTGAATCTCTCGCTTCAGGCGAAATTGCTGCTGTACAGTCGACGCTGGTTGCCGACAATACGCCGCTTAACAGCCGTGTTTACACCGTACGCTCTGGCGACACGCTTTCAAGCATCGCTTCACGTCTCGGCGTAAGCACCAAAGATTTGCAGCAGTGGAACAAACTGCGCGGATCTAAGCTGAAGCCAGGCCAAAGTTTGACGATTGGTGCAGGCAGTAGCGCACAGCGGTTGGCAAACAACAGCGATAGCATTACGTATCGTGTGCGCAAAGGCGATTCGCTTTCAAGCATTGCTAAACGCCACGGCGTGAACATCAAAGATGTGATGCGCTGGAACAGCGACACTGCGAATCTGCAACCAGGCGACAAGCTGACGTTGTTTGTGAAAAACAACAACATGCCAGATTCCTGACAAACCAGATAATAAAAAGGCACCGATTCCCCCGGTGCCTTTTTTATTTATGCCGCTTTATGTGCTTCTACCATGATGATATCACTGGTGAAAGAGCCATCAGTCTGCAAGGAAAAATACGTTCTCACCTCTGTCGATGCGCTCTGTTGGTAAATGCGAATAGCGTCTACTAACGCTTCTGGCGTACGCATTCTCACGACCCATGAAGAAAATTCCAGCGGTAACTTATCTGTAATTAAATTATCAACTATCAGATTGGCTTCATTGATTAACGTCAACCACTCACCGCTGGCGTAGTTTCGTACGTGAGAGGTATCGCGTAATGCTTCTACCGTCTGTAACCAGATGTCGCGCACTGGGTGGCCCGGAGACATTACGTCCATCACAATCAGCCTACCGCCAGGTTTCAATATCCGGTTCACTTCACGCAGTGCTGCACCAACATCATGCCAGTGATGGGCAGAATAACGGCTGATAACAATATCAAATGCGTTATCGGCAAATGGCAGACTTTCGGCATAACCCTGGCGGGTGGTGATATTTTTCAGTTGCCGGACTTCGGCAGCTTGTGCCACGACATCCAGCATGTGAGCAGATAAGTCATACGCCACCACCGTGCTCACGTTTTGCGCAGCGACAAACGTTGGTCTGCCCTGTGGCAGACCTGACATACCTTATTTATCAGGCTTGCCGGGACTGAATTCAACGAGTAGCGGATTGTGATCGGAAGCGCGCGTAACCAGTACAGAAGCTTCACTGACGTTCAGACCACGGTAGAAAACAAAATCGAGCGGGCGACCAAACGCCCGACGGCGCTGATCATCGGTAAAACGCACCTGGCGCAGCGACATTTCCCGCGCAAAGCGATATAACGCGTTCATCCTTCTACGGCTCCAGGCATTGAAATCTCCCGCCATAATGACCGGGCCGCTGTGGTGAGCTATCTGATCACCAATAGGAAGTAACTGCTTACTATAGACATCCACGCCCAGACTGAAGTTGACGGCGTGTATATTAACCACCATCAACAGGCGGGTGTCAGGTAATGGATAGACCGTCACCAGTGCCGACTTCGCCAGACGCAAAATGGGTTCTCGTTCACGTAACGGGCAGCAATACACTGGATGTGCCGCCGAAAGGGTCATTACGCCAGAAGGATGTTGTGGCAGCACGAAAGCGGGTACCTGATCGGCGGCAAGATAGTTAGCGGTCGCAAACTGTACTAACTCTGGCGTTGTCTGCGCTTCCTGCAATAACACCAGATGTGCATCTTTGCCGTAGTTCTTTAATACCGACAACCATTCAGCGCGTTGCTGTTTGTATATGTTCCACACCAGGATCCGAATACGCTCTTCGGTACTTAACGGTTCCCCAGGTGGTAATGCCTGGCCGATGCTCGCAAAAGACCCCGGCGGTAAGATCCTTTCCGCAGGTTGTCCGGCAACATAGCGCATGGCATAGGTGTTTTTTCGCACTTTTGACTTTGAAACCTCTATTACGTCAACCCTTCCGCACTCGGGAGGGTTCTACTGTTATAGGGATTTTAGCTCACTCTTTCAACGAGCAATTGTATATTGTTATGTAAGCAAGTGCTTACACCGGTCAGAATTTTGCTCATTATGGAGAACATTAAATCGCATGACATATCACGCATCCTGATGGTTTAATGACAAATAAATTCAAAATATCTCTTCTATTTTGCAACAGGAGCAAAAATGAAAGCCACGTCGGAAGAACTCGCCATTTTTGTTTCGGTCGTCGAAAGCGGCAGCTTTAGCCGGGCAGCGGAACAATTAGGGCAAGCAAACTCAGCGGTAAGCCGGGCGGTGAAAAAGCTGGAGATGAAACTTGGCGTTAGCCTGCTTAATCGGACCACGCGACAACTTAGCCTGACGGAAGAAGGCGAGCGTTATTTTCGTCGCGTACAGTCAATTTTGCAGGAGATGGCAGCGGCAGAATCAGAAATTATGGAGACGCGTAATACACCGCGTGGACTGTTACGGATCGATGCCGCAACTCCAGTGGTGCTGCACTTTCTGATGCCGTTAATTAAGCCTTTCCGTGAACGCTATCCGGAAGTCACTTTGTCGCTAGTCTCCTCCGAAACGATTATTAATTTGATCGAAAGAAAAGTGGATGTCGCGATACGCGCTGGTACGTTAACGGATTCCAGCTTACGTGCCAGGCCGTTATTTAACAGTTATCGAAAAATTATCGCCTCCCCCGATTATATTTCCCGCTACGGGAAGCCAGAAACGATCGACGATTTAAAGCAACATGTTTGCCTGGGATTCACTGAACCCGCTTCCCTCAATACCTGGCCGATAGCCTGTAGTGATGGACAATTACATGAGGTGAAGTACGGTTTGTCATCCAATAGTGGGGAAACACTGAAACAGCTTTGCCTGAGTGGCAACGGGATTGCGTGTTTGTCCGACTACATGATCGACAAAGAAATCGCTCGCGGAGAATTGGTGGAGTTAATGGCAGATAAAGTGTTGCCAGTGGAAATGCCATTCAGTGCCGTCTATTACAGCGACCGTGCGGTAAGTACGCGCATCCGGGCTTTTATCGATTTCCTTAGCGAGCATGTAAAAACAGCTCCCGGAGGAGCTGTCAGAGAGGCTTAATCCCATTCAGGAGCCAGACCTTCCGGGCTAACCAGGCGGTCGTTGCAATCCAGTGCGGCGATCGCTTTTTTATCTTCGGCATCAAGCTGTAAATTTTGTGCCTTAAGATTACTTTCCAGGTTTTTACGTTTAGTAGAAGAAGGAATTACTGAGTAACCTTCCCCCATAGCCCACGCCAGAATCACTTGTGCCGGAGTCGCATTGTGTTTAGCTGCGATACGAGCAATAACCTCATCTTTCAGGGCCTTACCATACGCCAGCGTCATATAGGAAGTAATATGGATGCCGTGCTGTTTAGCCCAGGCAACCACTTTACGGTTTTGCAGATAAGGAGAGAGTTCAATCTGGTTAGTAGCGATGTTTTCAGCGCCAACAGCAGCAATCGCCTTTTCCATCAATGGGATCGTGAAGTTGGAAATACCGATCTCACGCGTCAACCCTTCTTTTTTGGCTTCCAGCAGCTCCTGCATAAACTCTTCAACAGAGACTTCATCGTTTGGTGACGGCCAGTGGATTAGAGTCAGATCAACATAATCAGTACGCAATTTTTGCAGGCTCTCTTTCAGACTCGGGATCAATTTGTCTTTGCTGAGATTTTCAATCCAGATTTTAGTGGTGATGTAGAGTTCATGACGTGGCACGCCACTTTCTGCAATCGCCTGACCTACTGCGGCTTCGTTATCATAGATTTGTGCGGTATCAATTGCGCGATAACCAAGTTCAAGCGCCGTTTTCACAGATGAAATAACAACGTCGTCTTTCAGACGGAAAGTACCTAAACCAAATGCAGGGATAGCCATAATATGCCTCTTTT
>OATO01000325.1_pt1 | contig 16819 bp, 10 predicted proteins | sample 1495011 | NCBI WGS metagenome assembly OATO01 (sample SAMEA2579961, study PRJEB22360) | human gut metagenome | biome: human gut; feature: human-associated habitat; material: faeces | place: Denmark | collected 2008/2010 | reverse complement strand
ACCGAGTAGATCAGCAGACAGCAGGAAAAGCACTGTGGCATCTGCCATATCAAGAAGCAAGACAGCAGAATGTGTCGATTACTGTCGAAAATTACCGAGTAATCTCGATTCATGAAATGCAGGAAGAAGAAAAAGTCGCTGACATCTGGAAACGAATGAAAAAGCAATGCGAAGTCAGTGACGTACTTGTACTGAACAGGGATGGAGAAATCAACTGCTACTATGTAGATGAGAACTATCCACAGTATCTGGCCGGATTCATTCGTATCAATACATCGGGAGCACTGATCACTATGGAGACTGAGAATTATCAAATTGACGGAAAAAAAGGGAACTGGATTGCAACAGACACCATCATCATCGACGGGAAACAGTTTTATCTGATGGAGCATCAAGTATACCGGGATCAGGCTCAAGGTGTTATCCTGGATGCCTATGGGAAAATGGTTGTCGAGGAATGTAAGAAATTCGACGAAAAAACAAAACAAAAGATCCATAATTACATTCAACAGCAGGCACCGCTAAATTCAGTCGAACAGTTAAAACAAGATGGTCAAATCCGTCTGGAACATTACCAGAAGTTCTACCAGAACGGCACTTATGAACGGAGCAGAGAATCCGGTACCGAAGCTAATTATGATATGGTGGATGGTTTGGTGAATAATCAGAAGAGGAATCAGGAAAAGACCTTTGATGCTCGCAGCAACAAACAGACTTCCCGAAATGAACAGGATAATAAACCTAAGAAACGAAGATCTGTGATCAAGCGACTCCATCAGAAACAGATTGCTATTGCTCGTCGGTCCGGAAAGCCGATACCCAAATACCTGGATCAGGAAATGGAAAGAAAGCGGGGGTAGAATATGCGAAGGTTAAAGTGTGAAAAAGAAACGATTATTCTGACCAATGAAGATGACGGATTCTATGATGTGTATACCTTCAATCAGAGTTTGCAGAAACGGTTACGGACTTTTGCTGAGAAGTATCCGGATGATTGCTGGTTGAAAGGATCTGCGGAGGATGGAAGTGAAACGTATATGATCAGAAAAGGACGGTTGTCTTTAAAACTGGTACCACCATATAGCACTTCAAGAAAAATGCAGGCAAAGGATATCAGCAAGATGAAAGAACTCTCATAGGATGCGATTTAAGAGAAAAATGTCATGTGTAGACATGGAAAAATGAAAGCAAAATACGTTAGTTGATAAAGTGTATAGGCTCAAAAGGGAAAGTGTCCTTTTGGGCCTTATTTTGTGTTATTCCTCAAAAATGGGAATTATAAAGATTTAATTTTTTATTATGGATGTATATTGCAAAAGCTTATTTTGCTATACTGACAATATCAACAGAAGCCGGAGAGAGGAGCTGATCGTGGTGTAAGATAAAATTCCCATCCTGATAGGTAATTGCATAGATAAAGTTATCTATCAGGATTTTTTGAGTTATAATATCATTTTTTAACAACATGTATTTGACAGATTTCCTCGTAGAAAGTATCATAAATATATGCAACAACTGAATATCGTGGACTGTCCAGCTATATTTTTTTTACTTGAATAGTCTTGCGCACAAGAGTATATAATCAATAAATAAATGTCTAATAAATCTTCTGGTCAACAGGTACAATATTGGTATCATAGACTAGAAGAGAGGTGTATATACTTGTGTGTGGAAGAGTATATTCCGTTAAGAATTGCGGAACTATGCCGGAAGCGAGGATATACAAAATATAGGTTAGCTCAGCTTACAGGAATAACGCAGACGGCTCTGGGAAATATGCTGAATCAGAAGAGTATGCCGACGATGGCTAATCTGGAAAAAATATGTGATGCATTTGAAATTACAATCGCACAATTTTTTTCAGATGATGAAAGCAGATTGGATCTGACAAAAGAGCAAAAAGAAATACTTGAGATTTGGGATGGCTTGGATGAGAAGGAAAGAGAAATTTTTATGACTTTTATCCGCAGCCTGAAGAAGTAATGGACAGTTCGACAAAGATGCGAGCTGTCTTTTTTATTTGAATCTATATAAAATATGCATTTTATACGCATGAAGAAATTGACAGAAAATTTCGGGGGGGGGGGTATAATTACACTGTATACTTATGCCACTTTTGAAAACACAACATCAGATGCTGGTACAACCAAAGTAGACAACAAAAGACGAATTTGACGAGGTGCTGAATGGCTTATACGGTAAAACAATTATTAGAATCGAAACAATTTCCTGATATGAGATTAGTGACATGTAAAGAAAATCTGAATCAGGAAATTAAAGGTATACGAATTATCGAAATAGAAGATATGGAAAGATATCTGACTGGAGGAGAGCTTCTTCTTACAAATATGAAAGTGTATTTCGGAGAAACGGACAGAGAGTTTCGGAAACATTTGAATGAACTGGAGAAGAAACAGGTCAGTGGATTTATTATAAAGCAGCATCCGGACATGGTACAGAAAGTCAATTATTATGATATTTTATTAAAGTTTTGTTCGGAACGTAATATTCCAGTGATAGAAATTTCGGAAGATGAGTATTATTGGGGTATTATAAAATATGTTATTCTGCAGATCTATGATGAAAATATCGCACGGTTGATTTATTTCAAATTGACACACGACAATATTTCTAACATGTTATTGGATGGAGAGGATTTTGAAGATCCAACTAAAAATATTTTGTTTCTATTGTCTTCCATGATTGATAATCCGGTAGCGTTATATTATAGTAACTTAACTTGCTGTGCGTCCACAACGCAGGATCTGTCTGATTTTGTATTTGAGAAAAATGTTGAGAAATATAAACCGGATATTGTTACCAGATTTGAATACAAAAAACAGAGAAAAGAGCATACGCAATATATTACAAAAATACATGTGTTAGGCCGAACAGAAATTTATTTGGTAGTCACGGAAGTGAATATGCCATTAACAATACTGGACTATATGGCATTGGAAAATGCTGTTATTACTTTACAGTATAGTTTTATGGAAACATATGCTAAAAATGAGATAGAAAAAAAATATCAACGAGATATTGAATATAGCTTGCTTAATGGTTTATTAACGGGCGATGAATTGAGTAAAGCTGCAAGAATGCTAAAATTGAAAGATACAGCTCAATATTGTGTGGTAAGTTTTCATACGATTTCAAGCAATAGCGAAGATTATTATACAAAAGAAGAATTAGAAGAAATCGGAGTGATAGAAGGCGAGATTCAGAGATTACTTCCGGATGAACATATTTACCAGAATCTGAATCAGATTGTGTGTATTCATGAAATTAAGCATGGGGAAACACAAGCAGGGTTCCGGGAAGAAATGGAAAAATTATATCAGACAGTACAGAAGCAGATTTTTCACAGAAATAAGACAACGGATTTTCAGATTGGCATTGGAAGTATTGTTAATGGATATGGAGATTTGAAAAAATCTTTTAAGGATTCAAAGAAAATCATAGACTATATGGATATGCTCAGATATCTCTATGGTGATAAGAATATATCGGTAGCCGATTTTTCTAAGCTCGGTTTTTTCCAGATTTTTGAAAAAATCGAAAATCGTGATGAACTGATGGAATATGTGCCAGAGTCACTTGTGAAATTATATTGGTATGATAAAGAACATGATGGAGAACTGATTGAAACGTTGCAGGCGTATCTGGACTGTGATAAGAGTGCGAATAAAGCAGCTGAAAAACTCTATGTAAATTATCGTACTCTTTCAGGGCGATTGAAAAAAATAAAAGATATTTCCGGCATTGATTTCAAGAATTCTGCTGAGATGCTGGCTGTTAGAAATGGAATCGTTTTATTCAAAATGGCAGAAACACTGTAATTCAAAGAGAAACTATATCTCTATGGTATGGTTTCTTTTTTTTTTGCGAAAACCGATAACTACAAATTTTTTGTAGCAAAACGTGAAAATATCTTCCTATTCTCTGTATTATTTTTGCAAAAAACAAGTGCTATACTTTAACCAGTACATAAAAGGATACCTTGATTATCTAAGTTGATATGAAGCAGGAATGAAACATGAAAAAGAAACAGGTTGAGAAAGAACAGAATAATGAGAAACAGCTTCCCAGACAGGAAACGACACTGGGAGAAGATATCTTTCAGCTGTTATTGAAGATTGTTCTTATCATTTTGGCAGTCATCCTTGTTTTTACATTTATGTACGGGATGGCGAGAATCAATGACGTATCTATGAAACCAGCAATAAAAGATGGTGATCTGGTCATGTATTATCGACTGGACAAGCGTTTTGTGTCCGGTGATATTGCAGTATTTAAGAAAGATGGCAGAACAACCACAGGCAGGGTCGTAGCAGTCGCAGGTGATACCGTAGATATAACAAAAGACGGTTTGATGATTAACGGTGCTACGCAGATTTCACAGGATATTTATTTTGACACCACACAGTTTCAAAATGGAGTTGACTTTCCAATCACTGTTGGCGAAGGTCAGATATTTGTACTGGGTGATAACAGACTGGAAGCGTCAGACAGCAGAATCTATGGCTGTATTAATATTAAAGACGTCAAAGGAAAAGCGATTGCGGTTATTCGGACCAGAGGACTCTAATCCCCTCCTCCGTTAATCAAATAAAAACAAACAATATTATTTACAAGGGAGGAATCATTATGAGCATGAACAAAATGTTCAAAAAAGTGCTCGCAGTTGTTGCTGCTGGTGCCATGACGATGGGAATGGCAATGCCAACATTTGCGGCAGATCCGGGCAAGACAACGGAGGCATGGATTACTAAGACCTACAATACAGAGGCCGGAAAGGCTGAGAAGTTTAGCTTTACAGCAGAGCAGGTCAAGACAGGAACTGGTATAATTACAACAGATGCAGCGGTTACTATGCCGGAGATATCATTTACCGATACTGAAACAGGAAAAACTTCTAGGAGAGGTAAGATTACATTTCCGACATATCCAGAAGCAGGAAAGTATGAGTATACTGTAAAAGAGATACAGACAGCAGATCCAGCAGTAGTCAACGGTGATCATAAAAAAATGATCATGTCAGGGGCTGAGTATACAATGGATGTATATGTTACAGATGGTGCAACTGGTACAGAAATTTCTAATATCGTTGTAAATAAAGTGAAAGATGATGCAGGTCAGACAGAAACTGGTAAAGTAGATATTGGAAATACCGATACTAATACTTTCAACTTTACTAACACTTATGTACAGGAAGCTGGTACAGGTACAGATCCTACAGATCCAGATCCGACTTATAATAAGTTTGGCTCTTTGAATGTGTCTAAAAAGATTGTTAATGCAAATGGTACAACAACAACTCCTGACGATGAGTTCGCTTTCACAGCAACATTTGCATTCCCGGATGGAACAGATGCAAACACACTTGGCGGAATCAAGGCTGCTAATGGAGATACTGTTACATCTGTTGAGGGCGGAACATACACATTCAAGTTGAAAGCAAATGAAAACATGAAGTTCACTGGTGTTCCAGTAGGAACAACAATTACTGTAAAAGAGTCTGCAGCTAAAAACTATAAAGGTAGTGCTGAAATCACTATCAATGGTACTAAGCTGACTCCTGTTGCTGAAACATCATACAACAGAGAACTTACAGCAGTAAATAGTCAGAAATTAGGTCAGAAACAGAATACCGTTGATGTAACCAATACATACAACGATGTACCTGTAACTGGTATCATCATGAACACTCTTCCATACGTTCTGATGATTGCACTTTGCGGTGTAGCACTGATCGCTTTTGTAGGATTCAAACGCAGAAGATTACAGAAATAATAAAATATAGCAACCAGGAAAGGGGATGTGTGCGGCGTTGCTCCGCCGCATCCCTTTTTGCTAATTTTGCGAGCAAATTGGTCAGATGAACCAGTTTTGATAAATATAAAAGAAACAGAAATGGTGAAAGGAACTTGTACATATGCTTCGGATGAAGAAAGTGCTGAAAGGAATTATCAGAGGATTAGACCATATTGTAAATTTTATAGCATTATCACTGATTCTTGCAGCTATGTTTCTCTCCGGTTATATGCTGTGGGATTCCCATCAGGTATATCAGACTGCAGATGCAAAAAATTATGAAGCATATATTCCTACTGAAAAGAATACGAAATCTTTTGAAGAATTACAGAAAATCAATCCGGATGTGATTGGATGGATACGAGTGAATGACACAAATATCAATTATCCATTGGTGCAGACGGACAATGATGATACTTATATGAATACAGATGCGGAAGGAAACTATTCCTTAAGCGGAGCAATCTTTTTACATTGTGCAAATAAGCCGGATTTTTCGGATTTTGATAATATTATATATGGCCACCATATGGAAAAACACATGATGTTTGGAGATATCGGTGAATTTACAAAAGAACAGTATTTCAACGAACATCCATATGGAAATCTGTTCTTTGACGGAAAAGACCATGGAATCGAATTCTATGCATTGATGCAGGTAGATGCCTATAATGAAACGATTTTCAATGTGTGTCTGGACACACCAGAAGCGAAACAGGAGTATCTGCAGGAAATCGAGAACAATGTTTTATATAAAAGAGATATGAATATAACGGAAGATGATCATCTGGTTTTGCTGACCACCTGTACATCGGATATGACAAATGGAAGAAATATCCTGGTGGGACGCTTAACAGATCAGATATATCCGGAAAAAGAAAAAGCCAAAAACGTAGGTACAGGAATTGATGAACTGAAAAATGCAGTAGGAAAAGTGCCAGTTATTGTATGGTTTATCCTGATTGTCCTTGTACTGATGCTGATAGCAAGACAGATAGAAAAGAAAAGAAACAAGAAGAAAGAAGGAGAGGGAGAAGCATGAGAACAACACGTTTGACAAAAATAGCCATGGTTATATTCCTGTCCATGATATTCTTTCTGGGTGTTCAAAAACCAGTACTGGCAGCTGGCAAAAACACAACAGTGAAAATACCAGTGGAACAGATATTTGAAGTAAACAATTCTGCAGATGCTGACAAAACAGGCTCTTATGTTTTAATAGCAGATCAGATACAAAATCCAATGCCGGAGGGAAGCAATAGAAGAACATTTACCTGGAATATGAGTGGTAATTCTTCTACAGAGCTGATTATGAATGTCGGACAGGTAGGAGAATATCATTACAAGCTGTACCAGGCAACAGAGAATAAAGAAAATTATACATATGATTCAAAAACCTATGATGTAACGATTGAAGGATTCTTTGATTCCAATAATGAACTGATGGCGGTAACAGTGGTCAAAAATGAAAATGGAGATAAAGTATCGAAGGTTTCATTCAAAAACTCGTATACCGGTCAAACTGGTAAAAATCAAAACCCGGTTCCATCTTCCCAAAGATCAAAGGATATTATTCATAATGGTTCGCCGGTAAAGACAGGTGATGATAGTCCGGTTGCAGGCTATTTGTTCTTATTCTTTGGCTCAGTTATCTGCCTTTGCGGATTACTCATGGAGAAGCAGAAGAACAGGAAGGAAGATGCGAAAAATGAGGCATAAGAATTGGAAAACATATTTGAAAATAGCATGTTCCTGGCTTCTAATCTTTTCTGATTCTTCCTTTTTCAATCAATGAGTTTATGTACGGAACAAAGAAAAGAGAGAGAGGTGAGCACCTATGCAGCTTACTAATACAACGGATTATGCAATCAGGATTGTCTGTTATTTGGCAATAAAAAAGCGCAGGGTTACAACGGCAAAATTAGCTTCTGAATTAAAGATTCCGGAGAGCTATATTCCAAAAATCACAAAGCAGTTAAAAAAAGAGAAGATTATTTCAGCTTCTGAAGGTATCAGTGGAGGATATGCCCTTGCCAAAAATCCAGAAAAGATTTCTTTATTTGATGTCATATCATGTATGGAATCAACAATGGCAATCAGTCGCTGTCTTGAAAAGGATGGATTTTGCTCCAGAAACTATACGGATTGCTGTAAAGTACATCAAGTCTTATTGGACTTACAGAACACTTACAATAACCGATTAGAAAATGTGAAAATCTCTGATATTATCAGACCGGGGAAAGATGAATATTTTGGGCGATTTTATATCATTCTGAAAGTTAATTTAGCGGAAAACAGTTATGAATGTATCTATTCTCATAACAGGGGGATTTATGATGATGTAAAAACTGCAGGAACATATGATGATTTTCTGAAAGTATATTGTGAAAAATATGTATGTGAAAAAGATTGTGAAAAACTGCAGGAATTTTTGAAAAGCGATTCGTTGACAGAGCATTTGAAAAAGGGCTGTTCAGAAGAAGATATCGTTTATCAAAGAAGAAGCGAGAAAAACTCAGAGACTTATGTTTGGATGGAAGTAAAAAGATTTGTGGATGAAAATGAGAAAACTGCTGTTATTACATTCCATAATGCAAAAGTTATCCCTAACACAATTGTAAATATGGAACGGGAATTAAGACAAAAAGCACAGGATGAGACAAAACAGTATTGGAAAATGGTTTCGCTTCTGGCTGCAGTGTTGAATCACAATAATCTTATAGAAACAGAACATCAGGATGATATCTGTTTTTATACAAAACAAGTGTATCTTCAACTACAGAAAAACTATCCGGAGTATGGGATTACAGAGGAAGAAATAGAAAATGTCTCTCATCTGGCTCCAATTCATGATATTGGAAAAATCCGTGTGCCGATAGAGATATTGAACAAAAACGGTAAATTAACAGCTGATGAGATGGAAATTGTAAAGCAGCATCCTCTTACAGGGGCAGAGATGACATTGCGGTTTCCACAAGGAACTACGACAGAAAAACTTAATAAGTATAGCTATGAAATATGCAGATATCACCATGAAAGATATGATGGATCTGGTTACCCGGATGGACTAAAAGGTGATGAAATACCACTTTGTGCTCAGATAGTAGGCCTTGTGGATGCTTATGATGCATTGGTCAGTGTACGCCCCTATAAAAGAAAATTAAAGCATGAAGAAGCCATAAGAATGATTGCCAACGGTGAATGTGGTGTATTTTCAAAAAAACTATTGCAGTGCTTTATAGCAGCGGCAATGCAGAAGGAATGGATAAAAAAGGCAGATAGTTGAGAAAAGTAAAATATGTTTTTAGGAGGAATTTGTGTGAAGAGGAAAAAGAGATGGCTAAGATGGATAGCCTGGACACTTTTATTGGTTTTGTGCATGAATAGCGCAGGAACGACAGTTTTGGCAGTTTCAGTGGAAGAAGAGAATATTCCAAATATGAATAGTACTCAAGAGGGTGAAATGCGCACAGAAGATTTTATTCCGGAGGAAAGTACATCATTGTCGGAAGAGACGTCGAAAGAAGAAAATACTTCGCCATCAGAAGAGACTCCTGGAGAGGAAATCACCCCGCCATTAGAAGAGACTCCTGGAGAGGAAATCACCCCGCCATTAGAAGAGATTCCGGAGGAAGAAATTACTCCATCCCAGGGAGAGATTTCAGAAGAAGAAAAAGCCTTCGAGGAGCAGATTGCACAAGAGGAATCACCGAAACTTCAGGAGATTTCCGAAGGCTTTGATATTGATTTCTATGTCATTATCGACGGAAACAAGGTAAAGCTTCAGCATAATGACATTACTGGCATTGCAACATGGAAAGACGGAAGAACTACCTATTATGGTGTTTCCATGGAGGACCTGCTCCTGATATATGAAGAATTTGGATTTGTGAAAAATGGTGAGAATCAGAATCCGGATGCAAATAATAAGTTTGTATCTGCATACCGGGGAAAAAGCGGGATAGAATACGGAAAAGTTTATACAGACACAGAATCCGGAAAGACATATGTTTCTTACAATTATGGACAGAATAAACAAGGGGAAGCGATAGATGTTTACTACCTTCCAAATGGAAAAGGCGTTGCATTAAATTTAAAAGATTCTGTAAAAAAGGACAACTCGTTTTATTCCGTAGAGGTAAAGGGAGAAGGGCAGGATCGGATTCGTTATGCATTAACAGGAACTGTAGTTGAAGAAGCTGTGGCTGATTTTAATCCCCAATTGTCGGACCAGACAGACCAGATCGAATGGACCTGTATGGGAACAGATGATAAGGTGATAGATGGTATACGGGAATCAGGGAACCAGACGAGGTTCACAATCGGAAAGATCACACAGTCTTATGTGATCCAGAGAGCGGATCAGACAGCCTTTGACATTCAGTTTTATATATATGCAGACAATGAGGTTCGAAAGCTGCCGGCTGATTCTCTGAAAAAGGTGTATAAATGGAACCGTCAGGGCAGATGCTATTTATCTGTCAGTGATCTTGCTGAGATTTATAGAGAGTTCGGCTTGAATGCAGAGGAAACACAGTCCGGAAATTATTTTCCATATACAGTCCGTGGTGAGAAGACATTAGCACAGGCGACAGTGGTAACTTATAAAGGACAGCAATATGTATCTTATAACCTGGACAAGCAGGAAACAACTGTACCAACAGACGTTTATTATATGCCAAAAGGAGCATCTGATGGCGAAAAAATTCCGGATAATTATTCAGACCAGATTAAGCAGAATAAGAACAGTTTCTATTCGGTTACAGTGATCAATCCGGATGGAAATCGAACGGTGAGTTACTATAAGAAAGATTCTGCGGTCACAATTTCCGTTGATCCAGGAGATACGAAGGAAAGCGACTGGCTTTGTGCCAGTGAGGATGAAAATGAAACAATTTTTCCGGTGAAACAGGGCGATAAACTAACCTTTTCTATTGGGAAGATAGAGCAACCATATACGGTTGCATGCAGCACTTTTGCACCAGCAACCTTGAACATTAAATTCTATACTTTTGTAAATAATGAGAGATATAATGTTCTAAACGAAGAAATTCCTGTTATAAAAGATACTACAACAAAGCCGGGAACAGTTTATTATTATATTTCTAATGATGAGTTAAAAAAGCATTTTGAAAAATTTCATTACGATGGTTCTATTCAAAATGGAGCAAAAGAGCGTTTTTATTATTCCAAGAGAGATTACGATACAATCCATAATGCAGGGAAATACACGATAGAAGGTCATGAATGTATTTATATAGGAAAGTCCGGAGAGCCGATGGATGTGTATTACCTGCCAGACGGACAGAATATAAGCACCATGAGTGCAAAGACCTTACTCGAACACGACGATGATAGATATAACGGTTTTTACAGTGTGACAGTACAGGATGACGATGGACAGGTTTACAGCCAAACAGCTTTGCGTGATCTTCCGGCAATTGATTTTGTTGCAAGAAAGTCAACACTTACAAGAACAGTTAGTACAAAGCCGCGTGTAGAAGAACAAACGCAGGATATAAACTGGGAATGCAGAGAGGAAGATGGTACTCTTTCAGCAGTTACATGGAGTAAAAATGAAGCAGAGCATACCATGAGCTTTACTATTCAGCCAGATGATGCAGTACGTCCATATGTGATTGTTCCTGATAATACAGAAAAGCCGGCTGCGGTAAAAGAAGCAAATATCAGTTTTTATGTATTTATCGATGGACATTATAAGCTGATAAAGAACCTCAATGCTGAGCAGCATTACATAATCAAAGCAAACAGTGGCCGAGCCAGTCGTTATTATTTGCGAGCTAAACCAGATGATACGATTTCTAAAATTTACAGTGAGTTTGGTTTCACTCCGAGCAAGCTGGAGCCCGGCGCAGATCAGAAAGAGAAGATTCTGTTTGGTTATGCGACAGACAGCCGTGTGTTTGTAGAGCACCCTTATAAGGACAACGATGGTACATGGTATATTCCTGTCCTGAAAAACGGGAAAGATGTATCTGTCTATTATTTCTCACAGCCAAACCCACTGAATCCAGACAGAATCGAAAATTATTTTGATCGTTTGACAGGACTTTCTTCTCAGGTTGGGCTGGCAGGAAGACATTTCAGTGTAGAGGGAAGTTTTCATCTGATTGAAGTGTTGGATCCACTGAACCTGACCAAAAGAGAGGCGATTAAGAGACAGTATGTAGGCCATGGGGAAGCATATACTGTGGAAGTACCAAAGAGGGCAAGTTTAGAAGGTGAGTATTATGGCAAGGAGATTGTCTGGAGTTGTACATCTAATGACAGGGACGAAAATGAGGTTCTTCCGGAACCGTCCGGAGATGATAAGGTAAAATTTGAAATTCCGAATGTTAACTCATCTTATGAGGTGATCGCAGACAAACCGCTGGAGTCTGGGGCAGTCAGGGTTATCTATAATACAACTCGTTATATGAAGAAACTTCCTAAGGAAGCTAAGTTGACCCCTCAGGTTGAGAATAAGACAAGACATACAGATGATTATGAGAATGAAATAGAAGCTGGAAAACATAACGTTAAGTCACCATATCCTCTGGTTTATGATCATGAAGATAATGACAGCAAAGAGTTGGAACAGTATGAATTCGATCATTGGGATTACAGAAACAAAGACGGAAAGTGGCAGGAATGCGGTGCAGGGGATTCTATTTCTGATCTTATAAATAATAATGCAAGACAGCCAATCACCCTCTATGCAGCGTGGCGTAAGGTGAGTAACCAAAATCGAAAACAGGTACAGTTTTATATCTGTAAGTCAGCGATGCCGGAAGATGGTTCGGTAGCATTACCAACCACGAATGTAGACGATTATACAAGTGCGGTTGCCGTGGCAAACTGTAATGTGAAGGCAAGTATATTGCATGATGTTCCAGTTCTTGGAAATAAGAATCCATCTACGTGGGAACAGTATGCGGATGGAAATAAGAGAGTGCAAGAACTTTTGCAGGGAACTAAACCAGATGAGGGATATATTGGAAATGGAGACTATATCTACAAGATAGATAGAATTCCTTCCGATGAAGAGGTATTCCAGACAATTCGTGAAAGCGGACGTATGATTCGTATCGGAGACAGGGAGATTCCGCCATCGAAATTAGATACCGAATTCTTCACCATTTATTGGTATTCTTTCAAAAGTGAAATGTCCGATGGGTGGCATATTGACGGACGTATTGTAGCAAAAAATGGTTATCTGACAGTAAAGAAAGATTTCGTCGGAATGCCGGATGCAATAGAGGAAGTCAAGAAAGATTATTATATCCAGGTAGATATGGATGAAAAGCTTTTAGATGGAAAACCACAGCCACCTGCATTTCATCAGCACATGAAACTTGTGCTTCCTTCTGAAGATGGTCAGACGTCAGGCACAGAAGCCGCGCAAGCGGAGGATGCTCCGATAGAAGTTGTGGGTACATGGAATGACGAAACGCATACAAGTTGTACATGGACTGTTAAGGCAGACTCATTCTGGAAATATACATTAAAAGAGTACAATTATAAGCCGAAAAGTACAGATGTGAAATTTTCGGGTTGGTACAATGTTCGCAATTCTCATGAACAAGGAGATAATGTAAATTCATGGGAAGCATATCCAGAAAGCGGAATTAAATTCACAGGACGTGGAATTGGACGCGGTGGTGAAACTCTTACTATTGAATTGGAGAACCGTTATCAGAAAGAGGGAATACTCACACTGAACAAATTTGATGAGTCTACCGGACGGGGAATGGAGAAGATCAATTTTGCTGTCAGTAAGAACGGTGTTGAGGAGGAAACGGTAACAACTGATAAATACGGAATCGCACAACTTCACATTCCGTTACAAGATGAAAACAAACAGAACAGAACAGCAACTGAGACGTATTTGTTGCGAGAGACAAACTTACCGACGGGATATGTAGACACAGGAGATATACAGATCACAGTTGAGATTGCCAATGGAGCATTCAAAATCACTGATGCAAAACTGGTGGATAGGGAGGCTAACGAAAATCAGGAGGCTGTTAAGGCACCAGTTGATGGTAAGATAGACGGAAAATCTGTTCTGCTTCAGCGAGGAGATACCAGCCTTAATATCCGAAATTTTGCTAAAACAGGCACTCTGCATATCAAAAAAACATGGGAAAATCCAAATGATGCACTGACGGAAAAACAGGTGAAAATCAGATTGTATCAGAATGGAATTTCTACAGGACAGGAATTCTTGCTAAATGAAGAGAACGGATGGGAACACACAGTCGACAATGTTCCACTATTCCAGGACAGAAATCCGGTGGAATATAAGGTGGAAGAAATCGAGATAGGAAAGACACATTATTCTTCGGACTACGGGGATGGTTTCCTATATTATGAAGTTATTTATCCAGAGATTCAGTATTTCGATTCAAATGGACAACAAATATTCCCGAAGGATGAGAATGAGTTCAAGGATGTTTCCAAGATGGAACTGGAAGTGCAGAATCTGCATTTCAATCTTGCTGAACGAAGTTTCTTAAAGACGGATGATCTTCCAAGAAACCGACTTGCTGGTGCAGGTTTTCTGTTCTACAAAGTACCGTATGATGATGTTACGAAAGAATATGCGGATGATACAGGATATACAGTAGATTATGACAATACACAGAGCAAGGACGATATCGTTCTGAAAAAGGATGGAAAAACGTGTACGACGTATCGTTCCTTAGAAACAGATGAAAATGGAATGCTTCAATTACCGGAGGACTTTGAGAACGGACGATACTGGATGGTAGAATCTGTTACTCCAAACAAAAAGGACAAAGCAGATAAAACCAAAACACAGTATCAGGATAACTTTAATTTATATATGGTCGATGTAGAATCCGGTATTTTATTCCTATATGAGAAATCATCGATGACAAATACCTGGAGAGCTGTTTCGGACAGACATATCGTCAATCATCCGCAAAAAGGCGGGGTGACGGTTGAGATTACAAAGGAAGTCACTGGTCCACTTGGAAACCGCAAGAAGCCATTTGATATGGAAATTCTCTATTGGGAAGATGGTCAAAAGCTGCGTAGCAAGACAATTAGAACTTCTTTGAAACATGGAGATAAAGTTACATTAAAAAATGTAGATATATCTTCGGATATCATAATAACAGAAACTGTTGATACATCAAAATACTCTGTTTCGATTTCTAAAAAAGAAGAGAATGATAAGTATTCAAATCCAGTGCAGGCAACATCGAATGGAAATACAGCTGTCATGAAACAGCGGATTGAGGCTGCACGAGGAGACGTGATTGAGTTAAAAATCACAAACGAAAACACACAATTAATACCGGAAACAGGGGTTCGTCTGGAAACAAGCAGGCATGTATGGTTACTATTTGCCATAAGTATTATCATGATTCTGTTTTTCAGAAGAAGACGGAAAATAAGATAAACACTGCTAAATTTTCTAAATCAAAGTTAGAGAAAATGTCTGCATAAAACAAATTCGTTTTACGCAGACGTTTTTTAGCTAGCGGGGAAAAATCAACCCAACTCTGCCCCAAGTTCATACCTCCAATACTCCGCGGCCTCATACTCTCTGGGTTCTGAGAGTACCGGTACGGTAAAGAGTTCAACTGGAACACCGAGTGTTGATGCGAAGAGTTTCATAAGATCCTCTTTCGGTGTTCGGACATCGCTTTCGTACTGAGCAATCCGGACATCGGCACAGCTGTCGGGAAAGCCAACAGCCATGCCAAGTTCTTTCTGAGTAAGATGATTTTTCTGTCTTAAGTGTTTTAATTTTCTTCCAAATGTAATCATAGTATTATTCTCCTGTACTTCCAAATGCCCCAGTTCCTCGTCCTTCACCAAGGTCCAGGACAAAGTCTGCGATCACGACTGGTGTGATTACCAGCTGACCGACGCGTGTGTCTTTATGAATGGTCTGAGAAGATGTGCTCACGTTACTGATAATGGCATGGATCTCACCACGGTAACCGGAGTCAATCGGTGGAAGTTCGCATACCAGTCCTTTTGTTGCCATGCTGCTTCGAGGAAAGACATATCCGGCAAATCCATCCGGGATGATGAGACCGAATCCAAGCGGAATTCTTGCAATCTCACCTGGTTTTAATACGCAATCATAAGGCATGAATACATCAGCACCGGCATCATTTTCATGTGGCCGGAAGGGATGATGATCTGCTTTCAGACCAAAGTCAATCAGTTTAATCTTTATAGCTGCTCACCTCCCTTCTGATGAGCAATGGATAATCTGCTTTTAAGATATCTGATGGCATCCAAAGTTTTGAAATAGGATTCTGGCAGGACATCTGTTTTTCCATGCAACTTCCTCTCTGACAGAATGGACCGGTCAGATCCGGTGCAAAAAGGATCGGGCTTAATTTGTACAATCTTTGCCAGATATAGAGCATCACAATCCTGGTTTCATCCGTATTCCTTCTGCAGGTTCTCTGGCCGATCATATGCTTCCACTGGTAAGGTGTCGCACTGATGATCAGTACGTTTCGAAGTCCCTGAGGTGTAGCATATCCGGCTGAATCATGATCAATGCCTAATTCACAAAGCTCTGCATAGTGATCCAGATCTGACTGACAGCTTTCCTTGTAAATATCCTGGATTTCTTTATCTGCTTTCATGATTCCATATGGAATAGCAAATGCAGCATGACCGGAATAATTGCTGTACTGCAGAGATGCACTCATGTACTTTACTTCGTTTTGATGCCTTGTGATCTGTGCCAGGAAGCGTCTGCTTGCACCAACAACAGCCACGGTAATGACCATGAATTTCTGTACTGTTGGATGGGGAAGTCCTGCAATGTTTTCTACGGTCTTCTGACTGTAGGATTGATGGTAAAGATCCATCAGAGCTGCCATGTTCTGGATCGTATGTCCGTGTTGTGTGAGCCTGGCAGCAAAGACCATATTCTGTTCTGCTTCCCGGATTCCATAGCAGTTTAAGATAGCTGTTTCAATGTGATCCATAGGCCTGTTCCTCCTTT
>OATO01000322.1_pt1 | contig 17027 bp, 10 predicted proteins | sample 1495011 | NCBI WGS metagenome assembly OATO01 (sample SAMEA2579961, study PRJEB22360) | human gut metagenome | biome: human gut; feature: human-associated habitat; material: faeces | place: Denmark | collected 2008/2010 | reverse complement strand
CTGTATTGGCTGCGGGCGGCGGGCTTGCACTGTTTATTGTTCTGCTCATCTGCGTGATTGCGCTGGTGGCAGGTTCCGCATTCGGTATCTTCTTTTCATCTGAGCCGACAGGGAAAGGAATGACGCTGAAGCAGGCAGTGCAGATATTGAACGAGGAATACTACCAGAAGCTCAAAGAGATCGAAGCTGAGATCCCGCATGACCAGGTGGAATATATATCCGAAGATGGTTCGGTGTCCATCCATTGGGAGGATATTCTGGCCGTATTCGCCGCAGACATGGCGGCAGACGAGTATGGCCAGCAGATAGTGGCGCTGGATGATGGGCAGCTGGAGCAGCTGCGGGCAGTTCTATCGGATATGCACCAGATCAGCCACAGCACGCGCACGGTAAAACATGAGGAAGAGATCATCATCACAGACGAGGACGGCAGTGAGGTGACGGAATGGGTGACCGTATCGGAAACGATACTGAAAATCAAGGTGTCGCACAAAACCGCCGCAGAGATGGCTGAAGCATATGGCTTCACCCCACGCCAGGATGAACAGCTTGCGCTGCTGGCTGACCCGCAGTACGACGCGCTCTGGATGGAACTGTTGGGTGGATATGTCAGCGGCGGCGGACAAATCATTGATCCGGATACAGATTGGACAGGAACCGGAATCTTTGCATGGCCGCTGCCGCAGAGCTTTACGATTACTTCAAATTTCGGGTACAGGCAGGACCCCTTCACGGGGAAACTGACCTATCACAATGGCACGGATATTGCGGCCCCGCAGGGCACGCCCATTCTTGCAGCGGCCAGCGGCACTGTAACGATTGCCAACGGCACCGACCCGTGGGGCGGCAGCTATGGATACCATGTGAAGATCGACCATGGCAGAGGACTGGAAACGTTATATGCGCACTGTTCAGCTATCTCCGTCACAGCAGGCCAGCAGGTGCAGCAGGGCGAGGTGATCGGGTATGTGGGCAGTACAGGTAACTCCACGGGCAATCATCTTCACTTTGAAGTGTGGGAAAACAGGCGGAGAACAAATGCAATGGAATATTATACAATGCTGTAAATGAATATTAAAACTTTTGTATTAACTGGTCGACAAAATGTTTTCCATTTTGGTACGGAGAAACAAAACGAGACGTAACAATTAGACTTAAAGATGTTTGACAAGGAAAAACGTGCCACATCATAAAATATATCTTTTGCCAAAATAAAGATTGCTTTTTTGTCCCAAAAGACGAAAGTCTTGCGGAAAAGTCAAAATAATACAGGCCAAGGTAAATTATTTCCATGTCATTTTCGTACAAAAAATGTCGATAATAAATTGATGAAGAAAAATTTGGGGGATATTTTTGAGTTTTATGCAGTGGGGATAGAAAATGATGAAATGGATGATAAAAAAGAACAAAGTCTTTCTTGCAATGATTATATTACTGCTTGCCTTATTATGCATCGGATGGGAGATTTCACTGCCTTACCGAACTCCAGTACTTGTTATCGGCACACAAGAAATATTTTCTGATGAATGGCAGGAATTCCTCCAGCAGCAAAAAAGTGCTGTGACTGTATATTATACGCAAAATTATGGCTGTACTGTTTTTGACGATGCATTTTGGAGTACAGAATACGATGGTCAGACACCGCTGGACTGCGCACGGAATCGGGCACTAGACACATTAATTGATAACTGTGTAGTGCTTCGAGCTGCTCAAGAAAGAGATTTAATTGAGAACATTGATTTACGGACTTTAAAGAAAGAATGGAAAGGGTTCAATAAACAGCGAGAATCATCGGTTTCGATGAATAGCGTCATGTATGGTCCGATTGAGTACTCATTTGAAAATTATTATCGCCACCTCATTAGCAATCTACGCAATTCTTTGGAAGAAAATTTGATTGATGAGGATCCGCTGATAGAGGAAGCAGCACAGGAATTTTATGGAGAGAATCTGAATCAGTTTACGACTTCGGGCAATACACATGTATCTGGACTGCTGGTAGAAGGCAGTCATGCTTCAGCCTATCAGTTAATACAGGAAGCGCAAAGAGCTATTCGAGAGGGGATGAGCTTTGAAAATGCCTGCACCCGATATGCTACATCTGGTGAAGAAGAAAGGTTCCAGTTTACATCGCTGTCCCAAAAAGCAGATATTCATGGATTGAGCACAATTTATGCAGCGTGTTCACAATTAGAGATAGGAGAGATATCAGAAATAATTGAAACGCAACAAGGGTATTATCTGCTGAAAATAACGGAAAAAGACAAGGAACAGGTCATGGTTTATGAGGAGGTGAAAAACCGCATTAGAGACATCTTGGCAACAGAAAAGTTGGAGTTGTATCTTCAAGCATTGCGCACAGAATATTCTGTCCGGATTTGCGAGCCTTTGTGGAACAAAATTCAAATCACGTAAAGGGAGTTGGAGTATTATGAAAAGAACGCTATCTGGTCTGCTTTCGCTACTGATAGTATTGACATTGTTCACACCGTTTTCAATCGTTTTTGCCGAAGAAGATGCAGCTACAAGCGGGATCGTCTATTATGTAGATGCCGAGGATGGAGATGATAACAATCCGGGTACTTCACCAGAACAGGCCTGGAAGAGTTTGACAAAAGTAACGGCTACTACATTCCAACCGGGCGACCAAATTCTGCTCAAGTCGGGAAGTGTTTGGAATGGAGAATGGCTCTGGCCAAAAGGCTCTGGGGTGGAAGGTGCGCCTATTAAAATTGACAAATATGGGGGCGAGGCTCTCCCTGTTATTAATGGAATGGGTGTGGACCGGGGATTCAATTATTCTGGCGCCGTACATCTGCGGAATCAAGAATACTGGGAGATACGAAACCTCGAAATTACCAACGATGATGATTTTGATACAGACATTGTATTGCAGAGACCACAAGGCGATAACTCCTATCCCAATAAGGACAAGACACGAAATGGAATCCTATTGATTGTAGACGGGGACCTGTTGGAAGATGATGCTGACGGTATCATGGATCATATTTATATCGAAAACTGCTATATTCATGATGTAGACGGCCCCAATGATTGGAATGATACATTTACAGGCGGCATTATTTTCAACGTGATTGGAAGTACAATTCGCCCTAATACCTCATTCCGGGATTTGAGGATTGCGAATAATACCATTCGCAAAGTGGATCTTTTGGGCATTACTGGATATGTGGATATGGTGCGCGGAAATTATCAAGCGGCGATTGGGCCGAACAACCTTTGGATGAGGGACATCTATATTGGACACAACTACATGGAAGATATTGGACAAGGTGGGATTGACCTGTGCGATGCGATGAACGCTGTTGTAGAATATAATGTTGTGGATGGCTTTCTGAAAAGATATCCTTCGTTCCGTCCAACAGTGGCGCTCTATCCGTGGAAGTCAGAAAATGCTGTTTTCCAGTTTAATGAAGTATATAATGGCCCCTCCACAAACGCAGATGGAAGTCCATATGATATGGATTCTGCGTTGAAAAATGTAGTGTATCAATTTAACTATTCGCACAATAACCCTTGCGGCTGGATGCTGTATATGGGCAAAAATGATAATGATATCATCCGGTATAATATCAGTGACGACGGTGGTGACTTCATCATTAAATATTTCCTTACTGCCTGCACCACACCGACTTATTTTTTGAACAATGTAATTATCTATGATGGCGCGCGCACAAAATTTATGCATCGGGATCCTTTTAAATCAATGACATACTTTTACAATAATGTGTTTTATAATAAGAGTGAAACAACAACGACAGTTTGGCACGATACCAATCGTTATCTCGGAAATTTAGGACAGGTAGAATTCAGTAACAATTGCTTTTATGAAGCAAGTGGACAACACTCTCCTTATGAACCCAATGACCCCAACAAGATAACAGAAAATCCATTGATGCTCAATCCAGGACAGGCACCTCAGAAAAATTCAGCGGGGATTTTAAGTGGTGCTACCATATGGGATGGCTATAAACTCCAAGCGGATTCACCTTTGATTGACGCTGGAATTTACGTGCCGCAAATGGGCGACCGAGACTTTTACGGCACACCGCTCTATTATGGGGCAGCACCCGATATCGGTGTACATGAATATCAGCAAGGTGAACAAACAACTCCGACTAATTTTGCTATGCAAGCCACAATTACAACTAATAATTCTCATCCGAGTTTTCCGGTGACCAACATTGCGGATGGTATTTATACTCAGAATTCCCGTTGGGCCGCGCAGAATTCCGAATTGCCCATTTGGATTGATTTTAGCTGGAATGAAGATGTTACAATTAATAAGCTGATTTTGACGGAAAATATCGTAAGCGGATGGGCCGGACCGCGTATCGCCTCATTAGAATTACAAATACCTTCTGCAGATGGCGCTTACACAACAGTTCATACTTACAATGGTGAATTAGGCGACCATAAAACTATTGTTTTTGACCCAATCACTACATCGAATTTACGACTCAATATAACTGGACTGACACCAGATAGTACAGAACATGGGCAAGGGGAAACAGACCCTAGCATTGTGGAGGCAGAGTTGTATTATGCGCCGGCTGAGACGCTAGATCCGCCAATTCCTCCAGAACCGGATCCTTCAGAGAACTTTCTTTTGAATGTTCCAGTTACCTCCAGTAGTGTACATCAACGTTTCCCAGCTGAATTAGTTAATGATGGTTTGAACACGGATTCGTCCCGCTGGGCAGCTAAAGATTCGGTTTTGCCCATCTGGCTTGAGTTTGACTTGCAGGGAGAAAAGACATTTAATACACTCGTGCTGGATGAAAACATTGTGGCAGGCTGGGCCACCGAGCGGATCGCCGGCATTGAACTGCAAAAGGCTGAGGGCGACACTTTTACAACGTTTTATTCCTATGAGGGGACGATTGGTACGTCCTGTGAATTAACCTTTGAGGATTGCTCCGCAGAAAAAATTCGTCTTGTGATCACATCGCTCCAGCCTGATACATCTGCTAATAGTCAAGGACAGACCGATCCCAGTTTGCGTGAAGTTGCACTTTACTATAAGCCGGAATCAACAAATTAATCTTTATAGAGACGTCGCAGCGGGTACGTTTTATAATGTGCCCGCTGCGACGTCTTTCCGATACTCACGCGGTGACTTCCCGAAAAATTCTTTAAATTTGCGGGCGAAATAAAAGGCGTCATCAATTCCAACCTCAGATGCTACAGCTCCGATGCTAAGGGACGAATTTTTGGAAGCTAACAACTGGGCCGCTTTTCTCATACGCACTTGGTTGACATAAGCAAAAACGCTTATATTGGTCTCTTGCTTAAACAGGCGGCATAAATAGCTTTTATTCAAATTTGCCTGTTTGGCAATTTCTTCAAGTGTAATCGGTTCCATATAATGAGCATCAATAAATGTAAGTGCGCGGATGATTTCTTGATTATCTGTGACTGAGATGGATGGTGAATTCAAAAGAAATGGTGACAAAATATCGACCATTTTACTTTGTAAGGTTTGAACAGTAAATGCTTCCGTCAATTGAGTTACAAATGATGATATGACATCGTCATTCGGTGCAGTATGCAGGGAAAGCATAAGATGTTCACAACAGCGACAGCAGCAAGAACGAACCCAGTCAGGGTCATAAAAATGTTGCGAGCATAACGAGAAGAACCCCCTTATCTCCGTAAGAAAGGCCTCTACTGATTTGGTGCGAAAAGCTTCAATGATCCCTTTTGAAAAAAAATGATAAAGGGCGTTGCTTTCATTGGAAAAATCAGAGAATTGCTCGACAGGAAACAAGTGCTTTTCTGGAAGATAAAACATATATCGCAGTGCGTTTTGACACTGTTTATAACAGTTGCGCAATGCTTGGATACGACTATCGCACGTTCCAAAAGAAACGTTAGGACACTTTTTAAAATATAACTCTGCACGTCGCAACAGCTGTCGGGTTTTGCTTTGTATGAGTTCTTGTTTATTGACTTTTAAAAACAAAACCAAAAATTGATTTTGGGGTGTCCAAATTATTTCTAAAGGGCCGACTTCGGAAAAGATATCCGGCAGAAGTGATTGTAGTTGGGATAAAAATGGATTTTGTACAGAAGTATCTGGAAAAGGAGCGGAAATGAGCAGGAGCCCCAATTGCTTTTTTGAATCACAATCAGCCATCAACAGGCTTTGAATATCACACGAAATTGGGTGGCTGGTAAATAAAACCCGTTCAATTTCGGAAAGAAAAAGTTTTCGTGTGTTTTGCTCTTGTTTTAGAGCTATTTGAGCGGCTTCCGTACGTTTTTGATTTTGGAAACACAGATTCTGTGAAATTTTCTCCATGTGCTCAAGCAGGTGGGCACGTGTCATATCTGTTTTTAATATATAGTCGGCGGCACCTTCCGTGAGAGCCTCTCGAACGAGTTCGAATTCAGAATAGTTTGAAAGAACTAAAACAGCGCCTTCGAACGCTATGGCCTGTAGCTGGCGGATCAATTCGATGCCATCCATGACAGGCATTTTTAAATCTGTTAGGATGATATCAACGCTATTTGTTTCCAAGAACAGCAATGCCTCTGAACCATTGCTGGCGGTTCCCGCAATAATATAATCAGTACCTTCAAGTAATTTCCGAACGCCGATTTTGATTATAGGCTCATCGTCTACTAACAGAATCTTAAACATTATTCATTCTCCTTCTGGTCTAATAATGGGATGGTAATACGACAAATGGTACCTTTACCAGGCTGACTGCTTATCTGCAGCCTGTCATCTGTGCCATAACAGATATGAAGCCGCTCGACCACATTGTTCACGCCGATCCCAGAGAAACGTTCTTTTCCGCGAGTGCCTGGAAATACTGAGAATCCACAGCCGTTATCACGAATCTCTATAACCATATTCCCATGCCCATCCAACGTACTGCTGACCGTAATCATAATGGATTCCGGCATATTTTCGGTTCCATGTATGATTGCATTTTCCGCAAGAGGCTGTAGTACGAATCGAGGCAAGAGTTGAGACTTTGTTTTTGAATCTATCTCGTAGCAGACATCAAAGGAGTTGCCGTAACGTATTTTTTGAACGGTAAAATAATTTGAAAGATTTTCCAGTTCCTCAGATAGGGGAACAAATTCATCTGTCTTCATAATAGTGCTGCGCAGGAGAGCACTTAGTGAAGAAATCCCCTCGGCGACAACCGGCACATCGTTGATCACAGCTAACCACTGAAAAGAATTGAGTGTGTTAAACAGAAAATGTGGGTTGATTTGGTACTGAAGGGCTTCCAACTCCAATTCCCGCCGCCGAACCTGGTCGGCCTGACGGCGATCCATCAACAACTGAATCTCATCTACCATCTGGTCGATGGTCCTGGACAAAAAGCCCAATTCGTCCTTGTTGGGGTCATTGATGTGTACATTTAAATCTTCATCAGATGTAATATTGCATGCGGCAACGATATTTCGTATAGGGGAAACGATACTGACATAAACGATAAAAGTTAGAATCAGCGAAAGCAGAATAAGAGCAGCCGCTATCCAGAAAAGGGCTGTGTTGATGCTCTCGGCCTCTTTGGTGATGTAGCTGCCCGGGATGTTGGCGACGAGATAACAGCCAAAGTTATTGTTATACATTGCGATTACCACATCGCTTTGTCCGTTTTCATTTATATTGAATGTGTGTTTGCCCAATGCAATATTAGCTTCAAGTTCCCCAAACAGCTCTGTATCGGCAATGTTTTTTCCAAGCAGACTGCGATCCTGCGAAGAAAGTATGCTACCATGCTCGTCCACCAGCATAATATTGGATTCGGGGCCGAATGTAACATCGGCAAAGATTTTTTCCTCAAATAACGCTTCATTGATGTAAACCATAATATAGCCTACGGGCTCCCCACCTAAGGTTGCGCTGTAAAGCTTTCTGCCCAGAACCAGCTTGTCTTGCGACCGATATGTGTGGATAAACTGCAAAGAGTCTTTCGGAGCAGTTTTGTCTATCACAGCTAAAAGCTGCTCGCTTTTTTCATATGGAATTCCATCATATCCGCGGTCGTAAATCGGCGTACCGTCTAAGCTTACGATCCGCAGATTTTTTAAATAAATGGACTGAAATGGAATATTAACGGACAGATCACGGATGGAGAGCACCATATCCCTTGAAATATCCTGCCCGGCCGAAGTTTGCTGCAAACTGTTTTGAACGGCGTCCGCAACCGAAAGCGTCGCGCAGTAATCTTGAAATTTTTCCAGTTCAATCGTCATGTTGGTATTAAGGGAACGAACGGTTTGCAAAGCAGATTCACTGATCTTACTGTTGATGGCCCTCGTATAAACTCGATAAGCATACATGCCGATACAAATCGTAGGAAGCAGAGAGATTAGCAGGAACACCGCAAGCAGACGATACTGTATTTTTATGTGACGAATCAAGGAGCGTGTTTTGTTTCCGCAGTTGCGGCGATTTTTTCTTTTCATCGGTATTTCCCCCTGTCAAATTCAGCAAAACAGCAAAAGAAGGAAGCATTTATTTAGATAAAGTGTAAACTGTCTTTTTTAAAAAGTCAATATTTTACAGGTTGGTCTGAATTTTATGTATGTTTTTAATATTGCACGCGCCTTATAATGAAAATCGCAAAGAGGAATGTACATTTCTTGCTTTACGCATACCAAGAATCCCAAAAAGGAGGTTATCAATTACATGAAAAAGTTAGTGAGCATGGCACTTGCACTTTCCTTATGTCTTGCAATGTTTGCCGGATGCGGCGGGACTCCCTCGTCCAGTTCGACGGTATCCAGCGGGCCTTCTTCCTCGTCGGAAGATACAAGCACCAGTGGGTTTGAAAACAAAGAATTGAATATCGCCATTTTCGAAGGCGGTTATGGACCTGAGTACTGGGAAGAAATCGTCGATCGTTTTGAGGAAACTTACGGTGTAACTGTGAATATGCAGATCAGCCCGACCATTGGCGACATCATCCGCCCGCAGATTGTGGCCGGCAACGTGCCCGATTTTATTTCTATGAATGACAATGACACCACCGGACTAATTTCGTCTATGATCCGTGAAAATGCGCTGCTTGATATTACAGACGTCTTCGAAGGCCCTGGCCTGGAGGACACTTCCCCTTTGAAAGAGCAGGTGTTGGAAGGTGTCTTGAATACGGCTAAATGCTCGCCTTACAGCGATGGTAAGGTCTACCTGGCGCCGTTCAATGCTTCTCCCATGGGCTTGGTTTACAATAAAACGCTCTTTGAAGAAAATGGCTGGGAGCTTCCGGAAACGTGGGATGAGTTTTTTGCACTTGGCGATAAGGCCAAGGAAAAGGGCATCGCATTGTTTACTTATGCGGGCATCCATCCGGGCTACATGGAATCTTTGCTGTGGCCGGCGATTGCATCCGCAGCCGGCATCGATACTACAACAGATATCAGCAACTACGTCGAAGGCTCGTTCTCCTCTCCGGAAGTCATGGAAGTTCTCGCCAATATCCAGAAAATCGCCGCTGATGGCTATCTGATGGAAGGAACCGTGGCGCTGAACCATACGCAGAGCCAGACGGATATGATGATGAATAAGGCGCTGTTCATCCCGAACGGCAACTGGATGGAGGGCGAAATGAAAGACGCTCCCCGCGCGGACGGTTTCGAATTCGGTCTGACCACCGCCCCGTCGCTGAACGCTGGCGACCAACGTTATGTCATGACCAGCGTTGAGCAGTTCAGCATCCCCGCAGGCGCTAAGAATCCTGAGTTGGCGAAGGAATTCCTCCGCTTCCTGTATACTGAAGAATCCGTGAAGCTGTTCGCTGAAAAGGCTGGCGGTATCTATGCATTAAAGAATGCTACCGAATGGAGCAAGGATTACGTCACCGAAGGTGTCTACAGCATGAACGATGTCTACAATATGGGCGACAGCATGGTGTTTGGCTTTGCGGCGCTCCCCGAAGGCAGCAAAGTTACGCCGCGCGATGAAGTGTTCCAGTCCGTTGCGGATGTGATGAATGGTGCGATGACACCTGAGCAGTGGGCTGAAAAAGTAGAGGCGTCTTTCACAGAAGTTTCCAATATGGCAAAATAACACCTGCCCTAAGTATTGAAAAAGACAAATGCCCCGCCAAGTCGGCTTTCAACGGCCTTGGCGGGGCATTTTAGAAAGAGAGGAGACCTTATGCTGAAGATGACCGGCAAAAAAAAGGCGGGATTACAGCGGATGCCCGTATTATTTATTTGCGTATGCGTACTGCCCACACTGATACTGACACTGCTGTTTACGGTAATTCCTACACTGCGCGCACTTTGGATGTCATTATTCGACTCGACTGCGCTGGGAATGAATTCCACATTTATCGGAATCGAAAACTATCTGTATATGTTCCAGGATGATAAGTTCCTGCAGGCATTGGGCAACACTTTCAAATTGTTGGCTGTTGTGCCCGTCATCACAATCGTTTTTGCGCTTATATTGGCTTTTATGCTTTCGCAGACAAAATTGCGGGAACGGGGACTTTACCGTACCGTGTTCTACTTTCCTAATATTATTTCTTTAACGGTTGTGGGTATCATTTGGTCATTTGTATTCCACCCGAATATGGGCATTGTGAACTCCCTTTTGAAATTTGTTGGGTTGGACGCCCTTGCACGTCCGTGGGTCGGAGATGCAAAGACCGCATTATGGTGTATTGCCGTTACGCTTGTTTGGCAGGCTACCGGCTACTATATGATCATGCATATGGCGGCGATGGACGGTATTTCCAATGAAATTTATGAGGCGGCTACGATTGACGGCGCGTCCAGCTTCCGCAAATTTATCAGCATAACCGTCCCGCTCATGAGCGATATCATTGGCATCACTTTTGTTCTGGCCATGTCTGGTACGATGAATCTCAGCTTTACTCTCTCTAAGGTGATGACGGGAGGCGGCCCGAACGGCGCTTCTAAAGTCTTGCTGCAATATATGTATGAGCAAGGTTTTATGAACGGCAATTTCGGGTATGCGATGGCAATTACAGTATTTTCACTCACGATTTCAGTCATTCTGTCCATGATTTCGCGTCGACTGTCGAACAGGGAGGAGGATAAAAAATGACTAGCAACCAGAAAAGCATCCTGCGTATGAAGATTTTTAAATGGGGCACACGTATACTTCTAATCATTATCGCAATTATCATGCTTTTCCCTCTGATTTGGAATATATATTCCGCATTCAAAACCAACACGGAATTTTTGTCCAATCCCTTTTCCTTGCCCTCTGGCTTAGAGTGGGATAACTTTGCGCGTGCCATTCAGAAATCCGATTTGGGCGCTAATATCGGGAACTCCTTGTTCGTGGTTTTGGAAACATTAGTGATTTTAGTGGTTTGTGCAATTCCTTGTTCGTATTGCCTCGTGCGGTATAAATTTTTCGGTGCCAAGATAATCCTAACCGTATATATGGCGGCAATTTTTATTCAAGCTACCTATATTATGATTCCGCTGTTCCTGCAGATGAATTCCTTTAATTTGCTCAACAACCGTGCTGCAATCGGTGTTTTGTATGCAACGATGCAGTTTCCGTTTGCAATTTTCCTATTGACAGGCTTTATGCGCTCAATCCCGCGTGATTATGAAGAAGCGGCAATGATTGACGGCTGCGGGCCTGTCGGCATACTGCGGCATGTGATTGTACCAATGGCAAAGCCTGGTATCGTGACGGTCTGTATGATCTCTGCGATGAGCGCATGGAACGAATATCCTGTTGCATTGGTCATGCTGACGGATGATACAAAACAGACGCTTCCATTAGGATTGGCAAACCTGTATGAAGTTCAAAAATATGCCACAGACTGGGGCGCGTTGTTCGCAGCGCTGGTACTGGCGCTTGTCCCCACGGTTATTCTTTTCTTGATTGGGCAGAAGCAGTTGCTGCAGGGGATGAATGTCGGCGGCATAAAAGGCTGATGCGGCAGAAACAGGAGGCAGCTATGTATAAGGCGATCCATCACGACGGCTATAAATCACTCGTTGATGTTTCAGAATATCTAGCACGGCATGATATCGTATACCGTCGCCCTGCTCTGAAGCCCTATGAAGGACTGCCTGTGGGCGACGGAAAAATGGGAGGTTTGCTGTATCACGAACCGAACGGCATCGCAATGCAGGTCAATCATACCGACGCGATCGATTTTGCACCGGATGGAAATATGCAGGCGTGGAGCTGGGAAACAGAGGAGCGCAATACTGCTCCTGTAGCCTGCGCGGTTATTTCCATCCAGAGTTCGCTGCCGTGTTTCGACTGGGTATATCTGCAGGACTATGAAGAACGGTTATGTCTGGCAGATGGTTGTGTGCATGGGCGGGCGGTCTCGCCCTTTGCACGCCTCCAGTGGAAAGTATTTGCACCGGCGGACTCCGGGCTGATGGTTTTTCAAATCGATGCATGGCAGACAGAGGAGGCAGCATGGTCTATAAAAGCAGATCGCTGGCCCAGCCCGAATTTTTTTCATCATTATGAACAAATAACCCCGCTATACAATAAAAATATCGACTGTATCAGCGCGCAGTTGACGGAGAAAGATATTGTTCTTTCACAGGATCTTGGCCGCTGCAGGACAGCCACAGTCTGCAGGGTATTAAACAGTAGTTTTACTTCGGAGCTTTTACATGCCCACGGCGGCATATTCCGGCTTCCAAAACAACGTGAGCAGCATTTCACATTGCTTGTTTCCACTTGTGTACATGAGAAAACGGACGCCGACCCGGTGACAGCGGCATGTGTAATGCTTAATACACATCTAAATGAAAAAGAACTATTCACGCAGCACCAGGAATATTGGCGAAATTTTTGGGCTCGCAGTTTTTTACATGTGGCGCAGGAGGACTATCTGGAAAACCTCTGGTACGTCTACTTGTATCAGCTGAACAGCTGCGGCCGCGGAAAGTACCCGATTACATTTGCCGGCCTGTGGAACTGGTTCAAGGACAGCCGCAATTGGGGGCATTTCTATCACTGGAACCATCAGCAAAACTATTGGCCGGTGCTGGCAGCAGGACATCCGGAGCTTTATAAAAATTATCTTGAGTATCGCTGGGCCATGCTGGAACATGCCCGGCAGGACGCAAAAACTCATTTTGACGCGGACGGCGCTTTTTTCTCAGATATTTCCAATTTGAATGGATACAACGCAATCGAACCGGATACGATCCGCAACTGTTCGGTAGGGGCGCAAATCGCTCTGGATTTTTACCGCTATTATCTTTACACGGGCGACACCGCGTTTTTGAAAAATCGAGCGATGCCCATGATGCAGGCTTGCGCAGACTTCTACCGCAGTATTTTGAAAACGGAAACGGATGGGACTCTGAAAATCACCGGTGGAGCAACGGCTTATGAAAGCTATTGGCCGCTAAAGAACACTCTCACGGACCTGTATGTACTGAAAGCTTTGTTGAGGGCAATTGAAGAGCTGGGGCCGCAAGCAGATATACCCGAAGAAGATCTTGCCGCATACAAAGCCTTGTCACAAAGCTTATATGATGCCAAAACAGAACGCCTCGAGCATGGTGGCTGCGAACTGGAGATTTTTTCCGCAGGTGAAAAATGGGATGGATCCCCAGTGCGTTATGGCGAAGGCCAATATCCATGGTCACCATTCCCAGCAAGTTTGATGAGCCCGGTATGGCCTTCAGAGTATATTGGCCTTTCTGATGCCGGCACTAAAGAATTTGAGATTATGCGCAACACAGCACGCGTGCTGCTGGACCGTGATGTATACCAATTGGGAAAACTGGGGTGTTCCGGTCACGCGCCGGCTCCAGAAATGGCTGCACGGCTTGGTATGGTACAGGATATGCCCAAAATATTACACCGGTTTGCGTCTGCCTATCAGATTTTCCCGAATGGATTGATGCACTTTTCGGACGTTTCCCAAAATCAGCAATGGAGCATGATTGACAGGCCCCGGGTACTTTCACCCAATGTCATGGCAACACAATGGGAACAACTTCATGAGAAAACGATAGGTGACAGGACAGAGATTCCGTCCGAATGGTTCTTGCATTGTTATTTTGAGGCCGCTGCAAATCTGGCCGCGGGTCTCAACGAGATGCTGCTGCAAAGTCATAGAGGGTTATTGCGCGTATTCCCGGCCATGCCGCATAATCTGGACGCGATGTTTACCTTATGGGCTGAGGGCGGCTTTACAGTGACAAGCGAGATGCTGCATGGCGAGATACGGTATGTGGCGATACATTCAGAGCGCGGCGAAGTTTGCTGTTTGGCTGACCCATGGCCTGGCGAGACAGCCGCACTGCGTATAGGGCACAGTTATTGCGAGTTTGAACGTGTTGCTGACAGTATCCGTTTTGAAACTGTACCCGCAGGCGATTATATCCTTTTCAGAAGTGAATTCCCTCCTGAATGCTATTATCATTCTTTTTTTGATACGAAGAAAAATACCGGTGTCAAAAAATTGGAGGGTGTGCAGTTGGGCCTTTCCAAATATTATTGATGGAGTGGAAATACCATGCCAAAACCCCGATGCGATCTCAGGTATACATGCCCGATCTCCAGTTGGGATGAAGGAATCCCTTTGGGGAACGGAAAATTGGGATGCCTTATATGGGGGCCGGGCAATGTATTGAATTTTTCAATCGACTGTGCGGGATTATGGGACACAACATCCGCGCCTGGAACGGAAAGCCCCGATTTCACATATCGAAATTTGATTGATCTGGTATACCGGCAGTCATGGAAAAAATTACAGAATATATTTGACATTCCATATTCCCACCCTACGCCGACAAAGCTGCCAGCTGGCCGGCTCGTATTATATGGACTCGGACAGACCTATCGCTCCCGGCTATCCTTGCAAAATGCCCGCGCGGCGCTTACTTTTGAGCGTGGGCTCTTGGAGGCATATATGCATGCGCAATCTCCCGTGGGCATTATTGTTATGGACAGAATATTTGCGGATGTCAAAATGGAGCTTTACGCCCCCGATTTCAGTTCTAAAGCAGATGCTGATGGTGATGCGGATTGTGTGACAGGGAAGCCTCTATCTGCGTTGGGATATTCTCCTGCGGTGCAAATCAGCAAGAATGGGGTCACTGGTTTTGTGCAGACCACAGGCAGCGGCGCTTTTGCACTATTGATGGCAAAAAAGGTGCTTCAAGAAAAAATCGTGCTATTCTTTACTGTCGCGCAAGGAGCAGACGAAGAAACTGCGTTGGAAACTGTAAGACGCACCCTTTCAGAAAACGTTGAATTGGATTTAAAACTGCTGTGGCAAGGCCATCGGAAATGGTGGAAGGCCTATTGGAGCAGAAGCGAGATTGAATTGCCGTCTGTTCCGCTGGAGAGGCTATGGGCGTCCGCAACCTACTTTTTGGCTTCTTCTTCGCGGCGGGGGGGCGTTCCCTGCCCGCTGCAAGGTGTTTGGACCGCTGATAACGGATTGCTTCCTCCATGGAAAGGCGATTACCACAATGATTTGAACCTACAGTTCACCTATTGCCATTATTTGACCGCCAATCACTTAGAAGAAGGTATGGTACTGCTTGAACACCTTGAAAGACTATTTCCCCAGACGCGTAAATTCGCACAGCGCTTCTATAATGTCCCCGGCGGCTGTTATCCGGGCGTTATGGCTTTGGACGGAACGGCTTTGGGTGGCTGGCCTATGTATTCCCTTTCCCCCACACATCAAATATGGCTTTGCCAAATAGCATGGAGACATTTTCTTTATACCAATGATCTTGATTTTCTGCGCGAAATAGCCTACCCCATGTGCCAGCAGGCCGCCGAGCTGATTTGGGGGATACTGTGCCGCCATGGCGATTATCTGTATTTGCCTCTCTCGGCCTCTCCGGAAATCCATGAAAATACCCCGGCGGCATGGCTTACGCCAAATTCCAACTATGACCTCGCGCTTATGCGGTGGCTGTTCCAAACGATGCCTAAGCTGGAATACGAATTGGGGCTTCCTACTGATAGCCGTTGGATAAGGACCTTGCGAAACTTACCGGTTCTGGCTGTGAACCGCGAGATGCGGCTGATGCTTTCTCCCGACGAGGAGTTGCGTGAATCTCATCGGCATTTCTCCCATACGATAGCGATTTACCCTCTGAAGCTGCTCAAACCAAGCGAGGAAACAGATATGCGAATCATCCGCCAGACGGTCGATGGTTTGGAACGGTTGGGCACTAAGGAATGGGTTGGTTTTTCCTATGCATGGATGGCTCTTTTACAAGCAATATGCCGCAATGGTGACAAAGCCGAATACTACTTGACCTTGTTCCAAGACGTATTTACAGGGCCAAATGGATTTCATTTGAATGGAGATTTTAAGCAAAAAGGGGTGAGCCGATATACATATCGCCCGTTTACGCTCGAAGCAAATTTTTTAGCGGCGGAAGCAATTCAGCACATGCTTATCCAGACAGAGGGAATGGCCTTTGAAGTCCTTCCTGCAGTTCCTGCTTCATGGAAAGGAAAACGCCTTTCCTGCTTTGATTTTCGTACTGACAATGGACTGCAAATCAGTGTTATGAGAGACGACTGTAATCATGTTTTAGTTCGTTGTCAAGCCATTTACGCAGGGGAATGGGTGTTTCGCAACCTAAACCAGACATTCTCATTGAATGCGGGGCAGGTCAAGACTTTCAGCTACTGCGCATAATAAATTATTTTCAGAGGTGAAAGATGCAACAACGACCAAATATTGTTTTTTATTTTTCCGACCAGCAGCGATGGGACACTCTGGGCTGTTATGGCCAGCGGCTCGATGTAACGCCGAATCTGGACGCACTGGCGGCGGGAGGAACGCGTTATGAGAATGCCTTTACCTGCCAGCCCGTGTGCGGCCCGGCGCGTGCCTGCCTGCAGACAGGCCGTTATGCCACAGAGATTGGCTGCGAGATCAATGGCTTTGCGCTGCCGTTCGGCCGCGTGAAAACCCTGGCTCAGTGTTTCAATGAGGCGGGCTATGCTACGGGTTATGTAGGCAAGTGGCACCTTGCCACAGACCGGCTGGGGGGGGTTCGTTTTTAAAAAAAGGCCCTGATGAACA
>OATO01000318.1_pt1 | contig 17342 bp, 18 predicted proteins | sample 1495011 | NCBI WGS metagenome assembly OATO01 (sample SAMEA2579961, study PRJEB22360) | human gut metagenome | biome: human gut; feature: human-associated habitat; material: faeces | place: Denmark | collected 2008/2010 | reverse complement strand
CGGTGAATGTCGGCCACAAAGGGGGCGGCGAAGCCGCCACAATGTTCTCCACAACCGCCGGCGCGCTCGCGGGAGTGGTCGCTTCGGTCGCGCAGGCGTTGTCGAACGCGGCGGGATGGGCGAAGACGTTCGTCAACACGTTCATCGAGACGGGCGCGTTGCAGCCGTTCCTTGAAAGCCTGACCGGCGTCATCTCCGGATTGGGCTCGCTGGTTTCCGGATTGGCGGCCGCGGTCTCGCAGGCCTTCGGCTTCAACGACAGCGCGCGCACCGCCAGTTCCGCGGCGCAGAGCTTCGCCGGACTGTTGAACACTTTGACCGGCGTGCTCATGACCGTGGGCGGCTGGCTGCAGTCGGTCGGGCAGTGGGCGCAGCAGAACGGCGCGCTGGTGTCCGGCGCCCTGAAAGCCATCGCCGTCGCATTGCTCGCCGTCAAGGGCTGGGACATCGTCTCGACCGGGCTGAAAACGGTTTCCGGCGGACTGAAGGCCATCTCCGCGACCGCCTCCGGCGTGGAGAAGACCGCCACGGCCGCATTCGATCTGATCGGCAAATTATCCGACGTGGGAAGCGCGGCGGGCGGCCTGAAGCAACTCGCCAGCTCGTTCAATATCGTCAAGGCCGCCCAATCGGCGTGGAGCTCGGTGACCAAGGCTGCTACCGCCGTGCAATTGGCATTCAGCGCTGCCTTGGATGCGAATCCGATCGGCATGCTTGTCGTAGCCATCGGCGCGGTCGTCGCCGCACTGACATGGTTCTTTACCCAAACCGAAACGGGCAAACGACTCTGGAACAGCTTCGCCACATGGTTCATGGGAATCTGGAACCAGATCAGCACCGCATGCCAGCCAATCCTGCAAGCCATCGCCATATTCATCACCCAGACCATGAGCCAAATCCAGCAAATCTGGCAAACCGGATGGACACTCATCACCACCGTCCTCCAAAACGTCTGGAACACGATCGGCCCCATCATCATGACCGCGCTCACCGCGATCATCACCGGCATCCAAACATTCATCACCACCATCACACCACTCCTGCAAGCCGGAATACAGAACATCCAAACCATCTTCCAAACCGCCGTCACAATCATCAGCACGGTCTGGAACGGACTATGGAACACCATATCCACCGTCGTACAAGGCGCATGGACCATCGTCACCACAGTCATCAGCACCGCACTCGCCGTCATCCAAGGCATCATCCAACTGGCGCTCGCGGTCGTCAACGGGAACTGGAGCGCCGCGTGGTCGGCCATCCAGGGCATCGTGTCGGCAGTGTGGGGCGGCATCCAAGGCGTCGTCTCCGCCGGCATCGGCATGGTCAGCGGAGTGGTATCCGCCGCATGCTCGACAATCCGGAGCGTGTGGGCCGCGTTGTGGAATGGCGTCGGAAGCATTGTGTCGAGCGTCTGGGGCGGCATCGTCGGCACCGTAAGCAACATGGTTGGCCGTGTCGGGAGCGTCGTGAGCGGGATCGGCGGAACCGTCCGGAGCGCGGTGTCCGGCGCGGGAAGCTGGCTCGTCAGCGCGGGACGCAACATCATCCAGGGATTGATCAACGGCATCACAGGAATGGTCGGCTCGTTGTATTCCAGCATCACCAACGCGTTGTCGGGCTTGGTGGACAAGGCCAAGAACGCTTTGGGCATCCATTCCCCGTCGCGTGTGTTCCGCGACGAGGTCGGCGTGATGGTCGGACGTGGCATGGCATTGGGCATCGACGATTCCGCGCATGTGGTCAGCCGTTCCATGGATTCGCTCGTCTCCACGATGAGCCTCTCCGACGCGGACTGGTCGAAGACCGGCAGGCTGAACGTCACGGCCGGCACCGGCGCCAATGCCGGCGACGGCGATCTGCGGGAACTCATCGCGGCCGTCGAATCGCTGCACGACGACCTCGGATCGATCATCGCCAGGTGTACGCCGACGATAGGGGACCGCGACTTCGCAAGGAAGGTGAGAAGTGCAATCGCTTGAATACGCGTGCGCCGCCACAGGTGAGCGAATCGGCTTCGAAGGGCCTCTGTACGGCGAAACGCTCGCCGGACTGCGCGGCCGCGTCTGGGACTACAGCATCGGCGCACGCGGCCTGACCGGCATCACCCGCGGCGCGCGCGAGGAGACCGTCGCCGTGAAGATCCACGACTCGACCGCCACGCTCGACCTGCTGCGCCGCCTCGCCGACGCCGACATGGCCGCCGGCACGCCAGGCACCCTCGTGGCCGACGGCGAATGGGAGACCAGGGCGTGGATCGCGAAGAGCGAACCGCAGTCCATCACGCCCACGATGGTCGAGACGCAGCTGACCATCGTGCTTGCAGACGGCGTGTGGCGGCGCGGGACCACCGAACACCACGACACGCGAGCCGACAAGGCCGGCGGCGACCTCGACTACCCGTACGACTACCCGCACGACTACGCCGGCATGAGCATCCTCGACACCGTGACCAACGCGACCGGCATGCCGCAGCCGGTGAAGCTCACGATCTTCGGCCCGTGCGTCAACCCGTACATCATCATCGGCACGAACCGGTACGAGGTCGACGCGACCATACCGGCCGGAAGCCGCCTCGAGATTGACGCGGCCTCCGATAGCAGAACCGTCACGATGATCTCGGACACCGGCCTGCGCACCAACCTCTTCGCCAAGGCAGTGCGAGGCACCGGACGCGGATCCGGAACCTACGTCTTCGAACCGCTGCCGCCCGGCACAAGCAGCATCAGCTGGGCCGGCGGATTCGAATTCGACCTGACGGCAATCGAGGAGAGGAGCGAACCTCCATGGACCTGATCGTCACCGACACGAACGGCATCCCGACCGGCTCATACGCCTCATGGACGCTTGACCTGGCATACGGGTCGGGGGAGAACGACTTCGACCTCCGATGCCCGGCACGTCTGCAGCCCGGATGCCGGTGGTGGGTCGACGGGACAGGCTGGGGCGGCATCGTCGACGACGTGCGGACCAGCGTCACCGGAGGCGAAGGCGAGCTGACCTACCACGGGCGCGACTGGCACGGCCTGCTCGCCTCGAAGATCCTCGAACCGGACAAGGGCAGGGACTACCTGACCATGAGCGGCACCATCGGCACGCTCCTGCGCACGGTGATCTCCCGTATCGGACTGCAGGACATCATCACCGTCACGGAAGGCACGTCCAAAACCGCACGCTGGCAGTTCGACCGGTACTGCGACGCGTGGAGCGGCCTGTCCAAGATGCTGCGCGCATCAGGACTGCGGCTGCGCATCACCGCAGCACAGAACGGCGTGACAGTCGACGCGCCGCCGATCACGGCCGCCGGCGACCTCATCGACTCCGACCTCATCGACTTCGACGCGACCCTCGCCTCGCATCCGGTCAACCACCTGATCTGCCTCGGCAAGGGCGAACTCAAGGACAGGATCGTCGTCCACTGGTACGCCGACCATAAAGGCGCGCTCAGTCACACGCAGACCATCAAAGGCGCGGATGAGCGCACAAGCGTGTACGAGCTCAGCAACGCCGACGTCGCCGAACTCGAGACCAAAGGCAAGACAAAGCTCCAGGAGCTGCGAGATACAGGCAGCATCGACGTGGACGTTACCGACGGCATCGACCTCGACGTGGGCGACACCGTGACCGGCCGCGACAACACCACCGGTCTGCAAGTCACCGCCGAAATCACCAAGAAGATCGTCAAGATCTCGGACGGCATCCCGACCGTAACCTACGAGGCGACCACCGCCTCAACGGAAACGACAGGGGAGACCGGAGGCGGTGGATCAAGCTCCGGAGACGGCCACGCCTACTACGCCGGCAGCGGCCTCACCCTCTCCAACTGGACGTTCAGCGCCGATGTGACCGCCGCCGACCTCGAAACGGTCCGCAAAACCGCCACCGAAGCCAACAAGGCCGCATCCGACGCCGCGGCCGAAATCGGAGGCGCCAGAGACCTCGCCAAACAGGCCGGCGTAAAAGCCGACACGGCCACCACCACGGCGCAGAACGCGTTGGCCGCGGCGCGGGCGCGAGTCTTGGACATCACTGCATCGGCTCCCGTCACAGTGACCCGCACCGACGAGACGGCTTCCATCACCGTCGCACAGGCCACATCATCGGCGGACGGGCTCATGGCCGCCGCAGACAAGAAGAAGCTCGACGGCATCCAGTCCGGCGCGAACAGGTACGCGCTGCCAGTGGCATCCACCGCCACCCTCGGCGGCGTCAAACCCGATGGCAAGACCATCACCATCGGCCCGGACGGCACCATCACCGCGCAATCCAGCGCGACAGCGGCATCCTTCCTCGCCGCACACCCAATCGGCTCGCTCTACTGGTGCGTCGCCGGAGACCCCAACGACCATGGCGGCACATGGAAGGAAATCCACACCATCATCGGCGGACACGTCTGGCAAAGACTCGCCTGAAAGGAACATCATGGCAAAAACCACGAACATCACCAAATACACATGCGACCGCTGCCACGACAGCGCATACCTCACCGACGGAGATCCGCGCACGTCGAGCGACTGGCACCAGATCAAACACACCACCGCGGACGGAGTGACGCAGGAGGCGCTGGCATGCACCTCATGCCAGCAGGAATTCAAGAAACTCGCCGCCACGCAGGACGCGGCCTACACGGCATGGCTGGCCGAGGGAAAGGACTGACATGACCACCACACTCATCACAGGCAAGAGCGGCACACCGCACATCACCAGCGGCGACATGGGCGCCATGCAAGCCGGGGTCATAGGCAACGACAGTTACCTGCTGCAGGGGGCTGACGGGAAATTCCCCGCGGTCACCATGCAGGACGCCAACCATGCGCTGATCCCCGTCCTCAACCTCGTGGTCGAAGGACGATACGCGCGAGTCACCGAGGCCGAGACCGCGACCATCGAAAGCGGCGTGAGCGGCCGGAACCGCAACGACCTCGTCTGCCTCAAATACACGCGGAACGGTCAGAACATCGAGACCGCTGCCATCGCCGTGCTCAAAGGCACGCCAAACACCGGAACGGCCGCCGACCCGACCGTCCCGTCGGGCAGCATCCACTCGGCCTCCGGCACGGCGTGGATCCCGATCGCCCGCATCCCGATAAGCGGGATCACGCCCGGCACGCCAGTCATGCTCATCAAACAGCTGCCTCCCATGTCGAAGCTGTGGGATTCCCTAACCCAGCCGAAACACAGGAATGTTCTGAAGTCCAAAACGTTCGATGGGATGAATGTATTGGCTGTCAGGAACCTTGGGGCAGTCACGATCTGGGTCGCGCAGGTCGGTTCAATCCGCACAACCGCAGAAGGCGTGGTAATCGGTACCGTCGAGGATGATTCGAGGCCTGCGGTGCCGGTGCGCTGCCTCTTCGGTACCAACAATGGCGTGTGGGGCATTGTCTGCGTTGATACGGGCGGCAACATCACGCTGACCCACAAATTCAACGACGCTGACGTCATATGGTCGTTTATCGACATCAGCTTCAGCTACGTCATCGCCTGAATGGTTTTCCCTAACCCCCAGCGTCTTGTACAACGCGAATGGGTGGAAGGTCACGAGGTGCGGGTCGATCATGGCCGTCAATGCGAGCGTGAAATTCGGCGGCGGCTCATGGGACTCGTTGAACTGCCCGTACACGGTGCCCGACGACCTCAGACCTAAAAAAGAGGTCGGCGTTCCGATGCTGGTCAGCAACGGCGGTAGCAATACTGGACTGCTTGTGGTCAATCCCTCTGGTCTGATACGAGCCGCGAACATGGGCAATTCCGGCAGCAACGATAATCGAGTAGGCTACTTGACGTGGTTCGTCGGCGTCTAGGCTGGCATTGGGTCATCCGTGTACCAGACGCCGGTGCAGCCCGCGTAAGCATTGTTCGGATTGCCGAGCATGGTCACCTTGCCTGATTTTTCGCTGTAAAGGATTAGCGTGCAGTTTCCGCCGAACACCGCTATCGCAGTGTTTACTGTCGCCGGTCTGTAACCCTGTGGTATGGTTTCCTGCGCCGCCACGTAATTCTGATCGCCGCTTCCATCGAATTTCACGTTTCCGCTCGCGAAACACAGGCTGCCAATGCGGTCGAACCTGATAAGGCCACGGCTGTACGGCACTTTCCATGTTGCCGTGCGATGGGTTAGGGAAAACTATCGCAGTATCGTCGCCTCCCATTTTCGTTGCGCGTCCTTGAGCACGCTGGTCTCAGGACGCAGATAGTAGCGTGCGGTGGTGCTGATGCTGCTGTGGCCTAATGCGCGGCTGACCACTGCCACGTCCACGCCTGCGGCCAGCGCGGTGGTGCCCCACGAGTGACGGAGGTTCCGGGCTGGAACATATGGCAGGTTGTTTCTGCGACACCATGAGGCGTATCGTCTCGCCACCTGTGGCGGTGTCAAATCGCCTATAAGCCGTCCCTTGCCTTTCAGCTCACGCAACCTCTGGATGGCGAATCGCGGCAGCACCACGTCCCTCGTGGACTGCTCCGTCTTCGTGTCCACGACGATCTCATGTCCGGCAACCCATTGGACGCCGCGACTGACATGCACGACGCCGGTACGCAGGTCAATGTCAGACCATTCCAAGCCGTAGCCTTCCTCCGTGCGCAATCCGAGCGTCACAGCGCAGATAAGCCACGCCTCCAACTGGTGACCGTAAAACCCTTGCAACAGCGTGCGAATCTGTCTCGCATCCAATACAGGCGCACGATAATACGGCTGCTTCGGCGATTGCACGCGCAACGTAATGTCCACGTCCAACACGCCGAACCTCAACGCCTTACGCAACATCGCCCGCAAGACAGCCCACGCCTTACGTGCCGCACCCGGCGATTGGATGCCCGCAAGCCATGATTCCACATCCGCGACCGTAATGTCCGCCATATCCACAAAACCGAACCGTGGCCCGATATGCCGTCGATAAGCGCTCTCGTAGCCGACCATGGTGCATTCCCTCAAATTCACGCACGACGGCAGCCACACCTCGTCATGGAAAACGGACAACAGCATCTTTTAACCTCCAAATCCCACACGCCGTCGCGGCCTGTCCGCAATGGTCGGCGTGTGGGATTCCACAGTAGAAAGGCCTGTGATGCAACTGCTCGATCAGATCGTCGCATGGCTCGTGCCCGCCATGTGCGGCGGTGCGGTCACGCTTGTCGCGGTGGTATGGAGGTACGGGCGTGCGATGATTCACGGCCTGCGTGTTCTGCTCCGTGCGGAGATCATCCGCATTCACCGTGAATACGTGCAGACCAACAGTCCGATACCGGTCGAGGTGATGGACGAGGCCGATGACGCATACAGCGCGTACAGCGCGCTTGGCGGCAACGGGACGGGAACGAAGATGCACAACGAGATCATGGCCGCGCATAACGGCCCAACAAGGAAGGAGCACTCATGACATTGGTGCATTTCCATCTGGCCGCCACCGACCGTCCCTACTGATATTTTTCACCAACCACAAAAGCCACTCAAACGGGTGGCTTTTTTATATAGAAAGGAGAGGAATTTGAACATCCTCAACAAAGGCAAACCGAAACACAAGCACATGAATCCACGCCGACAATGGCGCAAGCTACTGACCGCGCTCACGGTCGCCATATCCATGGCTGTCGCGCCAGCCGCGATGGCCGACATGAACGGATACGACATCTCGAACTGGCAGTGCGGCATCGACACCGCGACCGTGCCGGCCGATTTCGTCATCGTCGGCACCACATGGGGATCCGGCGGCGTATACGGTGGTTGCCTGTCCAACGGCGTCAACACCGACGCGAACCGTCAGCTCGCCGGAGCCATCAACAGCGGCAAGGAGACCGGCGTCTACCATTACGCGCGCGGCGGCAACCCCGAGACCGAAGCCCGGTTCTTTGTCGACAACGTGCGAGGATATATTCGCAAAAGCGTACTGATCCTCGACTGGGAGGCGCAGGACAACGCCGCCTGGGGCGACAAGCAGTGGCCACGCAGGTGGGCGCGCGAGGTCAAGCGACTGACGGGCGTGAACCCCATCATCTACACGATGGACTCCGGCTACTGGCAGGTCGCCGGCATGGAGACCGAACTAAACTGCGGCATCTGGATCGCCCAGTACGCCACGAACATGGTCACCGGTTACCAGACTGCGCCGTGGAATATCGGCGCCCGCGGCGAGGTCATGCGCCAGTACACGTCCAACGGCAGTCTCAGCGGCTGGTCCGGACGACTCGACCTGAACAAGTTCCGTGGCGACCGCGCGGCATGGCGCAAGTACGCGAACCCTGACGACAAGGGCGCGGCGGATCTGCCGAGCGTCAAGCCGAAACCTCAGCCCACGACCGCTCCGACGGTCGACCTGAATGCTTTGGCCGCGCGCACCATCCGCGGCGACTTCGGCAACGATCCGGCCCGCAGGCAGGCGTTGGGTGGCAATTACGCGGCGGTCATGCAGATCGTCAACAGTCGCCTCGGCGGAGGTTCCGGCGGAACGGCCGCCACAGGTTCGCGTAGCGTCGTGGTTCGTTCCGGCGACACCATGAGTGCGATCGCCGCGAGGACCGGACTCCAGCCGGTGTCCGCCTGGCGTGTACCGAGCGGTGACGTCAATCGGATCTATCCGGGGCAGACCGTCACCTATGGCGGCGCGTCCGCGTCCACCGCTTCGAGCGTGGTCGGAGGCCATGTGGTCCGTTCCGGCGAAAGCCTGTGGAGCATCTACGGCTCCGGCTGGCAGTCGGCTGCCGCACGCAATGGCATCCGCAGCCCATACGTTATCTATCCCGGACAGTACCTGCGCTGAAACTCCCGTTTCCACGACTTTAAGCGTTGTGGAGACGGTTGCCGCAATGTTTAAGGAGGTGAAAAATGGATGAATCCAATAGCCCGCAATCCGATTACCTGCTGCCGGGCAGGGTATACGACATACTCAAGTGGCTCGCGTTGATCGCTTTGCCGGCCGTCGCATGGCTTGTCGGAGCGGTCGGCCCGCAATGGGGACTGCCGCACTGCGGTGAGATCGTCACAACCATCAACGCGATTGGTCTGTTCGTCGGCGCTCTGATCGGCGTGAGCCGGCTCACGGCGGCCAAGCCGGACGGTTCCGGCGAAAAATAATCATTGCCACCGATTCGGCGGTGACACTTGACAGAGCTTCGCGTCGAGTTTGACGGCTGTTAAGTCCATACGGAGCTGCCCCTCTCTCAGCTGATGCTGGGGGAGGGGCGTTTTCGTGTTTCCGGCGGGTGTATCATACGGAGAAAGCAAAAAAATAGAGTCTACTTTGAGTGACACTCAGGTGGTGGAAACACGAAACTCCAAGCGTGGCAACGCATGCAGAAACCTCACCGCTATAAGGACAGTTAAGCGTATATTACGCCGCAACATCGAAGCAATACGATCTCGTCAGAGGCCACATAGACTTTCTCGCTCTCCCATAAGAGTCGGTACTTTTTAAGGACACAAATCTTAGACCCCGGCGCTCGCGGCATGCGGGCGGCCGAGGTCTTTGTTGTTATTCGTTCTTGTTTTTGCGTGGACGTCCGCCGCCGACGCCTCGGCCAGGGCGGCTGGCGTTCCATTGGTCGATGGTCTCTGGCAGCCAGCCGCGCGTGCGGCCTATTAGGGCGTCCGGTTGGGGGAGCTTGTAGGCGCTGACGGCGGCTGTACTGATGCCGAGGCGCTTGGACACGTCGGTGACGCTCAGGTATTCGATGGTCATGTCAGTCCTTCCTTCCGGCGATGAGCGCGAAGACGGCGCTGACGATGGCGCATCCGGCGGTGAGCGCGAACGGCCAGCCGAACCATGCGCTGGCGGCGGTTCCGAGCGCGAACACCGCGCTGACTATCGATTCCGTTCTCATGATGTTTCATGGCATAATCGGAGATATGGGGTTCCGGCCCCTAGGTCTGGCCGGAACCCTTGCTCACTTCCTCTTCTTCGGTTTCCGTCTCATCTCCTTGATGAGTCCGGTCACTGCTTTGATGAGGGCCGCGATGCTCGCGACGAGAAGCGAGATGCTGGTGATTATCTCCGATGGTGTCATGTTCACCTCCTTTCCTTGATATAAACTATATTAGCGCAGTAAATGAAGTAATACAAGCCGAAACACGAAAAACATAAGAAAAACAGCGGATTGATAGGCTCGACACCATGTAGGGTTGGAAATGGACAGAGATGGAGTCGATTACGGACCTGCCTTCACCGCTCTAGCTGCTTCACGACGTCAAAAATAGCCGATTTTCATATATTTGAGACAGTGTAGAGGTGGTAGCCTGAGTGGTAAATCATCACTCAGGCATATAAAAAGCCAATAAACAGAACGGTTTTCAGAGAGTCTGCGATATTTCTGCTGGTACAACTGTTCGTTATTTTCTTTGGTCTGCCGTCCGTGGGCATTGTCGTGCCGGCGTTTCCCTCGGCACTTATCGCTTTCTCCCTGAATGTCGGCGCGTACGCTTCTGAGACACTTCGCGGAGCTATTCTCGCGGTGCCAAAGGGGCAGGTCGAAGCCGGCCTGACCACGAACCTCAGCTATCTGACCATTATGAGGCTGATCGTGCTGCCCCAAGCTTTCCGGTCGGCGTTCCCTGCATTGTTCAATACGTTCATCTCTTTGGTGAAAGACACTTCACTGGCCGCGAACATCACCGTGGTCGAGATGTTCATGGCCGCGCAGCGTATCGTCGCCACCACCTATGAACCACTGGTGCTTTATTGCGAGGTCGGCGTGATATATCTTGCTTTCTGCACGGTATTGACATGGCTCCAAGGAGTGTGCGAGAAGCAGCTTGCCAAACGGTTCTGAAAAAGGCATCGAGTTCAGCGCCTTAACGGCAAATCCTGTGCTCCTTAAAGCAAAACCAATAAAAACGATTCGCGTGGCATTCGCATAATGTCGTGAATGCCACACAAATCGTTTTTTTGGCTCTGTTAACTCAGAGTGGACATGAGCCTTCATGTTCACAACTGTAGTTGCACTGAGATTACAGTTGTTGGAGGTGAGGGTGATGGGTTTCACCGAGGAGATCCGTAGCCAGTTGTTCGGCATGGGCGCATTGGGGCGCAGACGGGCCATCAATGAATTGCGATCTTCTGAGGACAAGTACGCGCGCAGTCTCGTCCCGTGTTGGAGGATGTGGTGGCTCGCCCACGCTCGAAGCGCGGACTGTCGAAGGAGCAGATCTGCATCATGAGCGGTGTCTTAGCCAGATTATTATCTCTTTTGCTCCTCAGATCATTAACAGACCTTTGAAGCTTAAGGTTGTTAAGGATAACAACTTTAATTATGGACAATGGAAAGAACTGCCGGAGGAATGTCAAAACAACAAAGCGGAATCAGGGACTTGCTCTTGTTGATGACTTCTTTGGAGTTCGTGAAGAAGATCTGGTAAACCAAACAGATTTAGCGTTTGCTATAGCTGACCTATGTGGGCCGGGGTTGGGATGTGATGAAGATATCGAGGCATATTGCAGCACCGTTAAAGACGTGGATATTCTTAGAAGGGGTTTTCGTCCTGCTCAGTCAGATGAGATTAATGTGCTTACTTATCATAAGGCTAAAGGACTTGAATTTGACATCGTTTTTTGTCTTGAAGCCTATCGTTTTATCATGCCTCCATATAAAGGAGTACAAAAAGATATTGAGCAATCTCTTGGCATGCACTATGTCGGAATAACCCGTGCAAAGAAAGCTTGCTATATCGCTTTGGGGTCTCAACGGCACAACAAAGATGGTTTACGAGATGCTGAACCATCGGAGTTTTTAACAAAAAACGAAGCTCTTAAAGGACTGCGCAGAGATGTGCACTGGTGATAGATGAAGAGCCTGTGATAAACGGTTCCCCGGTTGTTGAGAGGCGAATTCGATAATCGGATGTGCGGTGCGTTTTTTATGGGGGCTACTTTCGAAAATATCATGCGGCGGGCTTCCAGACGAGAATCGAGGTGTGAGGCTTGAGTTTGGGAAGTAGATGAGAGGAAGAGATAATATGCCCGTCGGCGTTTAAGCTGCGGGCGTTTTTCTTGTTCTACTGAACAAAAATAAGACAGCATGACGTAATCTAAAAAACAGCAGACACTCGTGTTGGTTACATCCAGACGATAGGTTAATTGATAGACTAAACCGAAAGATGGTTTGCGAGAGAATCCATATGTTTGTGGGGTGAACAATGGCTGTTTCCAAAGTCGAATCTCGTACGGTTTCGGAGTTTTCTCTGAACAACATCACGTCCATGGATCCGCTGAACGAGGAATGGTACGAAAAGCTGATCATCGAGCATCTGACGGAGAGACTCGGATATGAGCATCTGTACGGGCCCGACGTCCGACGCACCGACGACTCGTATCGCGACGTATTCCTTCCTGATATTCTCCCGGATGCCTTGCGACGAATCAACAGAAATCTGCCGGAAGCAGCCATCGATGAGGCCATTCGGAAGATTCAGAATGTCGAGATCGGCAGCCTGGAGCAGCGCAACGAGATATTCAATGACTACCTGCAATCAGGAGTCGAAGTGCACTTCTTTGACGGCAAGGAAGAGCGTGATGACATCGTCCGCCTGCTTGATTTCGATGATCCCGAGAACAATGATTTCCATGTCGTGAACCAATGGACGTTCGTGGAATATTCCGAGAAACGTCCCGACGTCATCATCTTCGTGAACGGCATGCCGCTGGTATTGTTCGAGCTGAAGTCCCCGTCACGCGAGGAGACGGACGCTTCTGACGCGTACCTGCAATTGCGCCAGTACATGAAGCAGATACCGAGCATGTTCGTGCCCAACGTGTTCTGCGTGATGAGCGATATGACCCAGACCAGGGTCGGCACGATCACATCCGACGAGGACCGTTACGTGGCTTGGAAATCGGCTGACGGCGACTATTCCGGAACGAAGGCCGCGACATGGAGCACCATGATTGACGGCATGCTCCCGAAGGAACGGCTGCTCGACATCATCCAGAACTTCGTATGCTTCAACGATTCCTCCGAGAAGGTCGTGAAGATCATCGCCGCATACCACCAGTATTTCGCGGTGAGGAAAGCCATCGTCAGAGCGGAGGAGGCCGTCAATGGGGATGGCAAGATCGGCGTGTTCTGGCATACCCAGGGAAGCGGAAAATCGCTTTCGATGGTGTTCTTCGCGCATCTGCTGCAGCGTTATCTTGAAAGCCCGACCATCGTGGTCATCACCGACCGCAACGATCTCGACGACCAGCTTTTCGGACAGTTCAGCCGCTGCGCCAGGTTCCTGCGCCAGAAGGCGGTCCAGGCCGAGAGCCGCAGGAATCTTCAGGAACTGCTTGAGGGTCGTGAGGCGAACGGTATCATCTTCACGACCATGCAGAAGTTCTCGGACGGCGACGAGCCGTTGTGCGACCGGAGCAACGTTGTGGTGATGGTGGACGAGGCTCACCGCGGCCAGTACGGCCTGACCGAACGGATCAATGCGGACGGTCATGTGTCGGTCGGCGCGGCCCGTGTCGTGCGCAAGGCGCTGCCGAACGCGTCCTATATCGGTTTCACCGGAACGCCGATCTCCACGGATGACCGCAACACCCGCGAGATCTTCGGCGACTACATCGACGTGTACGACATGACCCAGTCCGTCGAGGACGAATCCACCAAGCCGGTCTACTACGAAAGCCGTGTGGTCTCGCTCCATCTTGACGAGAACGCGCTGGGCCGCATCGACGCGGTCTACAAGGAGTTCGCGGACCAGGCCGACGAGGCGAGCGTGGAGAAATCCAAGCATGACCTCGGCGGTCTCGATGCCATCTTCGACACTCCCGAAACCATCGACGCATTGTGCCGCGACATCGTGGACCATTACGAGAACAACCGCGCCGACGTCCTGGCCGGCAAGGCCCTGATCGTGGCGTACAGCCGGCCGATCGCGATGAAGATCTACTACAGGATCATGGAGCTGCGCCCCGAATGGAAGGACAAGGTCGGCGTGGTGATGACCATGTCGAACCAGGATCCGGAGGAATGGTTCGACGTGTGCGGCGGCACCACGCACAAGAAGGAGATGGAACGCAGGTTCAAGGACGATTCCGATTCCCTCAAGATCGCCATCGTCGTGGACATGTGGCTCACCGGTTTCGACGTGCCCAGCCTGTCCACCATGTACGTGTTCAAACCGATGAAGGGCCACAACCTCATGCAGGCCATCGCCCGCGTCAACCGCGTGTGCAAGGGCAAAGAGGGCGGTCTGGTCGTGGATTACATCGGCATCGCAGGCGCGCTCAAGCGTGCGATGAAGGACTACACCAGCCGCGACCAGCACAATTACGGCGACATGAACATCGCCGAGACCGCCTATCCGAAATTCCTCGAAAAGCTCGACGTGTGCCGTGATCTCATGTACGGCTTCGACTACCGCAAACTCATCTTCCAAAACAGCAGGGAAGCTCTTGCCGACGCCATCGCGGAAGGAACCGACTGGCTGCTCGATCCGGAACGACACGAAGACACGGAATCGTTCCTCAAGCAATGCCAGCTCATGAACCAGGCGCTGAGCCTATGCAAAAGCATGGTAAGCGAAGAGGACGCGCATGAGGCGGCTTACCTATCCGTATTGCGCGTGCAAGTTCTACGTTTGACCGGACGTGGCTCCGGCGGGGGCGGCGGCATGACGTACACGGAGTTCAACAAGCAGGTGAGCGAGATCCTCCAGCAGAGCGTGCATGCGGACGGCGTGCTCAACCTGTTCGAGAAGGATAGCGTGGAGATCTCCCTGTTCGATGAGGCGTTCCTTCAGGAGGTCGCCGGCATGAAGGAGAAGAACATCGCGATCGAGAGCCTGAAACGCCTCATCAAGGAGAAAGTGCGGGCGTACGGGCGCACCAGCGTGGTCAAATCCCAGAAGTTCAGCGAGATGCTCCAGAGCACGTTGAACGCGTATCTCAACGGCATGCTCACGAACGCGCAGGTCATTGAAGAGCTCGTCAACATGGCCAAGGAGATCATGAAGGACCGCGACGACGCGCAGAAGCTCGGCTTGAGCGACGAGGAGATGGCGTTCTACGACGCAATCACCCAGCCGCAGGCGGTCAAGGACTTCTACGACAACGACCAGCTCGTCTCGATAGCCCGCGAGCTGACCGATGCGATGCGGAGCAACGCCACGATCGACTGGCAGAAGAAGGAAAGCGCCAGGGCCGGCATGCGGCGTGCCATCAAACGTTTGCTGCGCAAATACAAGTATCCGCCCGAAGGCGTCGAGGACGCCATGAAGACCGTCATGGAACAGTGCGAGCTGTGGGCCGACACCAAGATCAGCGAATAGGACGAGCAGGAGGATAATACAAGACATGGCAAAGAAGAAGGACAATACCGCCGAGATCGGCTTCGAGGAACAGATCTGGAGTGCCGCCGACAAGCTGCGCGGCAACATCGACGCTTCCGAATACAAGAACGTCGTGCTCGGCCTCATCTTCCTGAAGTACATCTCCGACAAGTTCGACCAGAAATACCAGGAACTCGTTGAGGAGGGCGAGGGCTTCGAGGAGGACCGCGACGAATACGCGAGCGAGAACATCTTCTTCGTTCCCGAGAGCGCCCGCTGGAAGACCATCGCAGCGGCCGCGCACACGCCTGAGATCGGCAAGGTCATCGACGAGGCCATGCGCCAGATCGAGGCCGAGAACAACAAGCTCAAGGGCATCCTGCCGAAGAACTTCGCACGCCAGGAGCTCGACAAGCGACGTCTGGGCGAGGTCGTGGACCTGTTCACCAACGTGAAGATGGCAGAAAAGGGTGATAGCCGCGACATCCTCGGACGCACCTACGAGTACTGTCTGGCCAAGTTCGCCGAAGCGGAGGGCAAGAACGCCGGCGAGTTCTACACACCCGCGTGCGTCGTGAAGACGCTGGTCGAGGTCATCGAACCCTACCACGGGCGAGTGTACGATCCGTGCTGCGGCAGCGGCGGCATGTTCGTACAGTCCGCGGACTTCGTCAAACGCCATCAGGGCAACATCAACGACATCTCCGTGTACGGCCAGGAGTCCAATCCGACCACGTGGAAAATGGCGACCATGAACCTCGCGATCCGCGGCATCGACGCGGATCTGGGCGATCATAATGCCGACACGTTCTTTGAGGACCTGCACAAGACCGAGAAATTCGATTTCATCCTCGCTAACCCGCCCTTCAACCTGAAGGACTGGGGAGGAAAGAAACTCGAGAACGACGTACGCTGGCAGTACGGCACCCCACCGGAGGGCAACGCCAACTTCGCATGGGTCCAGCACATGATCCACCACCTCAACCGTTCCGGCCGCATGGGCATGGTTCTGGCGAACGGCGCGTTGTCCAGCCAGACGAACAACGAGGGCGAGATCCGCGCCAAGATCGTGGATGCCGATCTGGTCGAAGGCATCATCGCAATGCCGGACAAGCTTTTCTACAGCACCGGCATACCTGTGAGCTTGTGGATCATCACCAAGAACAAGAAGCAGTCCGGCAAGACGTTGTTCATCGACGCGCGCGATATGGGAACCATGGTGTCCCGCAGGCTCCGCGAGTTTACCGATGAGGACATCGCCAAGGTATCGACTGCGTTTGACACGTTCCGTGACGGCACTCTGGAAACGGAGAAGGGCTTCTCCGCCATCGCCACGACGGAAGATATCAAGGCGCAGGATTACATCCTGACTCCAGGCCGCTACGTCGGTGTCGCCGAAGTGGAAGAAGACGATGAGCCATTCGAGGAGAAGATGACCCGTCTGACCGATGAGATCGCCAAATGCTTCGAAGAATCCAACCGTCTGCAAGAGCAGATCAAGAAGAATCTGGAGGCCATCGGCTATGGGCTATAAGACCACGCTGTGTGACGTAAGCCTCGATGGAGGACACTACGGCATTGCTGCTCCCGCAGTAGATTTCAAACCAGGGCTTCCCGCTTATTTGCGCATCACAGATATCAACGATGACGGAACTCTGAATCCTTCCGATCGGAAATCAGTAGATGACTCTTCTGCTGGCAACTATTTGCTTCATGAAGGCGACATCGTATTCGCACGAACGGGAAACAGTACCGGTAGGAATTACTATTACGATCCGCGGGATGGAGAATACGCATATGCCGGATTCCTTATCAAGTTCAGTCTTGATCCAAGGAAGATAAACCCTCGTTATATGAAGTATTACGCCCAATCGAAGCAGTATTGGGATTGGGTCTCAAGCTTTAATACGGGAAGCACGAGAGGCAATATCAACGCCAAGACATACGCATCTATGCCGATCGATCTGCTCTCAAGGCAGATTCAAGACGGCATAGTCGCCATTTGCGACGCAATTGACGACAAAATCCGTATCAACAGGCAGCTAAATGATTATTTGTTAGCTGCGTGAGATCAACCTTCGAAACGTCAATTTCGCCA
>OATO01000317.1_pt1 | contig 17377 bp, 9 predicted proteins | sample 1495011 | NCBI WGS metagenome assembly OATO01 (sample SAMEA2579961, study PRJEB22360) | human gut metagenome | biome: human gut; feature: human-associated habitat; material: faeces | place: Denmark | collected 2008/2010 | reverse complement strand
ACCGTTATCCGACCCCCCCGCCCTGGCGGCGGGTGGGCTGCCGCTATCGCCCGCCGCGCCTCTTCCTGCGCCGCAAACGCATTATCAATGGCGCTGGACGCCCCTCAACGTCGCCAGCATTGACCATCCGCTTACCTTTAGCTTCAGCGCCGGTACGCTTGCGCGCAGCGACGAGCTGGCGCAATACGGCATCATTCACGATCCGCACGCCTCTTCACGACTGATGATTGTTGAGGAGAGCGAGGATACGCTGGCCTTAGCGGAGAAAGTGATAGCAGCGCTCACCGCCAGCGCAGCCGGATTGATTGTGGTTACTCGCCGCGCGTGGCGAGTCGAGGAAAATGAAGCACTCTCTGCATCCCATCACGCGCTATGGGCCTTGCTTCGCGTCGCGGCCAACGAACAGCCGGAACGGTTGCTTGCCGCCATCGATCTCGCCGAAAACACCCCGTGGGAAACGCTGCATCAAGGGTTGAGCGCAGTCTCACTATCACAGCGCTGGCTCGCCGCACGGGGTGACACCCTTTGGCTCCCTTCACTGTCGCCCAATACGGGATGCGCCGCTGAATTACCGGCAAACGTGTTTACCGGCGATAGCCGCTGGCATCTGGTGACCGGAGCGTTTGGCGGATTAGGCCGCCTTGCCGTGAACTGGCTCAGAGAAAAAGGGGCGCGACGCATCGCCCTGCTGGCGCCGCGCGTGGATGAGTCATGGCTACGCGACGTGGAGTGCGGGCAGACGCGCGTCTGCCGTTGTGATGTGGGCGATGCCGGGCAACTGGCCACGGTTCTTGACGATCTGGCGGCCAACCGCGGCATTGCCGGAGCGATTCATGCCGCTGGCGTATTGGCTGACGCGCCCTTGCAGGAGCTTGATGACCACCAGCTGGCTGCCGTTTTCGCGGTAAAAGCGCAGGCGGCAAGCCAGCTGTTGCAAACCCTGCGCAACCACGACGGACGCTATCTTATTCTCTACTCTTCCGCTGCCGCCACCCTCGGCGCGCCGGGTCAGAGCGCCCATGCGCTGGCCTGCGGCTACCTGGACGGGCTGGCCCAGCAGTTTTCCACCCTTGATGCGCCGAAAACGCTCTCTGTCGCCTGGGGCGCATGGGGAGAAAGCGGTCGGGCGGCCACGCCGGAAATGCTGGCGACGCTCGCCAGCCGAGGTATGGGCGCGTTAAGCGATGCCGAAGGCTGCTGGCACCTGGAACAGGCGGTGATGCGCGGCGCCCCGTGGCGACTGGCGATGCGCGTTTTTACCGACAAAATGCCCCCGTTACAACAGGCTCTGTTTAACATCAGCGCCACAGAAAAAGCCGCAACGCCGGTCATTCCTCCTGCTGATGACAACGCCTTTAACGGCAGCCTGAGCGATGAAACAGCGGTGATGGCATGGCTGAAAAAGCGGATTGCGGTTCAGCTAAGGCTGAGCGATCCGGCGTCACTGCATCCAAACCAGGATCTGTTGCAACTCGGCATGGACTCGCTGCTCTTCCTTGAACTCAGTAGCGATATTCAGCACTACCTGGGCGTACGCATCAATGCGGAACGGGCGTGGCAGGATCTGTCTCCTCATGGACTCACGCAGCTTATCTGTTCTAAGCCAGAGGCGACGCCTGCCGCTTCGCAGCCGGAAGTGTTGCGGCACGACGCCGACGAGCGTTATGCGCCCTTCCCTTTGACGCCCATTCAGCACGCCTACTGGCTGGGGCGAACCCACCTCATTGGCTATGGCGGCGTCGCCTGTCACGTCCTGTTTGAGTGGGATAAACGCCACGATGAGTTCGATCTCGCCATACTGGAGAAAGCATGGAACCAGCTCATCGCACGCCACGATATGTTGCGTATGGTGGTTGATGCCGACGGGCAGCAGCGAATCCTGGCGACAACGCCGGAGTATCACATCCCGCGTGACGATCTGCGCGCGCTTTCCCCGGAAGAACAGCGCATCGCGCTGGAAAAACGGCGGCATGAACTGAGCTATCGCGTTTTGCCTGCCGACCAGTGGCCTCTTTTTGAGCTGGTGGTCAGCGAAATCGACGATTGCCATTACCGTCTGCATATGAACCTCGACCTTTTGCAGTTTGATGTGCAGAGTTTTAAAGTCATGATGGACGACCTGGCGCAGGTCTGGCGCGGTGAAACGCTGGCGCCGCTCGCTATTACCTTCCGTGATTATGTGATGGCTGAACAGGCGCGCCGACAGACATCGGCATGGCACGATGTCTGGGATTACTGGCAGGAAAAACTGCCGCAACTGCCCTTAGCGCCAGAGCTGCCGGTGGTTGAGACGCCCCCGGAAACGCCACACTTCACCACCTTCAAATCGACGATCGGCAAGACAGAATGGCAGGCCGTGAAACAGCGCTGGCAGCAGCAAGGCGTCACACCGTCTGCCGCGCTGCTCACGCTGTTTGCCGCTACCCTTGAGCGCTGGAGCCGTACCACAACATTTACGCTGAACCTGACGTTCTTCAATCGCCAGCCGATCCATCCGCAAATCAACCAGTTGATTGGTGATTTTACCTCCGTCACGCTGGTTGATTTTAACTTCTCAGCGCCGGTGACGTTGCAAGAGCAGATGCAACAGACCCAACAGCGCCTCTGGCAAAACATGGCGCACAGTGAAATGAACGGTGTTGAGGTGATCCGTGAGCTGGGCCGCCTGCGCGGATCACAACGTCAACCGCTGATGCCGGTAGTGTTTACCAGTATGCTGGGGATGACGCTGGAAGGCATGACTATCGATCAGGCGATGAGCCATCTGTTCGGCGAACCCTGCTATGTATTCACGCAAACGCCGCAGGTCTGGCTGGATCATCAGGTCATGGAGAGCAACGGCGAGTTGATGTTTAGCTGGTACTGCATGGACAACGTGCTGGAACCCGGCGCTGCCGAGGCGATGTTTAATGACTATTGCGCCATCCTGCAAGCCGTCATCGCCGCCCCTGAAAGCCTGAAGACTCTCGCCAGCGGCATCGCCAGGCACATTCCCCGCCGACGCTGGCCGCTGAACGCGCAGGCGGACTACGACCTGCGGGATATTGAGCAGGCGACGCTCGAATACCCCGGCATCCGGCAGGCCAGAGCGGAAATAACCGAACAGGGCGCGTTGACGCTGGATATCGTGATGGCCGACGATCCTTCGCCATCAGCGGCGATGCCTGATGAGCACGAACTTACCCAACTGGCGCTGCCGTTGCCTGAGCAGGCGCAGCTTGATGAGCTGGAGGCGACCTGGCGCTGGCTGGAGGCGCGTGCGCTACAGGGGATCGCGGCTACGCTAAATCGTCACGGCCTGTTTACCACGCCGGAGATCGCCCATCGCTTTAGCGCAATAGTACAGGCGCTGTCCGCGCAAGCGTCTCACCAGCGTCTGCTGCGCCAGTGGCTACAGTGTCTGACGGAAAGAGAGTGGTTAATCCGCGAAGGTGAAAGCTGGCGCTGCCGCATTCCGCTCAGCGAGATTCCTGAGCCTCAGGAAGCGTGCCCGCAAAGCCAATGGAGCCAGGCGCTGGCGCAGTATCTGGAAACCTGCATCGCCCGGCACGACGCCCTCTTCTCCGGGCAGTGTTCTCCGCTGGAATTGCTGTTCAACGAGCAGCATCGCGTTACCGACGCGCTGTATCGCGACAACCCCGCCAGCGCCTGTCTGAATCGCTATACCGCGCAGATTGCCGCCTTGTGCAGCGCAGAACGGATTCTGGAGGTTGGCGCCGGAACCGCAGCCACTACCGCGCCGGTGCTGAAGGCCACGCGGAACACGCGACAGTCGTACCACTTCACGGACGTCTCCGCGCAGTTCCTCAATGACGCCAGAGCCCGTTTCCATGATGAATCGCAGGTGTCTTATGCCTTGTTCGACATCAACCAGCCGCTGGATTTCACCGCCCACCCGGAGGCGGGTTACGACCTGATCGTTGCCGTCAATGTGCTCCACGACGCCAGCCATGTCGTCCAGACGTTGCGCAGATTAAAACTGTTGCTGAAAGCCGGCGGACGTTTGCTGATCGTTGAAGCGACGGAGCGAAACAGCGTATTCCAGCTGGCGAGCGTGGGCTTTATTGAGGGATTAAGCGGATACCGCGATTTCCGCCGCCGGGATGAGAAACCGATGCTCACCCGCTCCGCATGGCAGGAGGTTCTCGTTCAGGCCGGGTTTGCAAACGAGCTGGCGTGGCCCGCGCAGGAATCGTCGCCGCTGCGCCAGCATCTGCTGGTAGCGCGTTCGCCTGGCGTAAATCGCCCGGATAAAAAAGCCGTGAGCCGCTATTTACAGCAGCGCTTTGGCACCGGTCTGCCCATTTTACAGATCCGGCAAAGAGAAGCGTTATTTACGCCGCTGCATGCCCCGTCTGATGCGCCGACTGAGCCAGCCAAACCCACGCCAGTTGCCGGGGGGAATCCGGCGCTGGAAAAACAGGTGGCTGAACTCTGGCAATCGCTGCTGTCTCGCCCCGTGGCAAGGCATCACGACTTTTTCGAACTGGGCGGCGACAGCCTGATGGCGACAAGGATGGTCGCGCAGCTAAACCGGAGAGGGATTGCCAGGGCTAACCTTCAGGATCTGTTCAGCCATTCGACGCTGAGCGACTTCTGCGCCCATCTACAGGCGGCTACGTCAGGAGAGGACAACCCGATACCCCTTTGCCAGGGCGACGGTGAGGAAACCCTGTTTGTCTTCCACGCTTCAGACGGCGATATCAGCGCCTGGCTGCCGCTCGCTAGCGCGTTGAACAGGCGCGTTTTCGGCCTGCAAGCAAAATCGCCGCAGCGCTTTGCCACGCTCGACCAGATGATCGATGAGTATGTCGGGTGCATCCGTCGTCAGCAGCCTCACGGCCCTTATGTGCTGGCGGGTTGGTCGTATGGCGCGTTTCTTGCGGCGGGCGCCGCACAACGCCTGTACGCCAAAGGCGAGCAGGTTCGGATGGTGTTAATCGATCCCGTGTGCCGACAGGATTTCTGTTGCGAAAACCGGGCGGCCCTGCTGCGCCTGTTAGCCGAAGGACAAACGCCTCTGGCACTGCCCGAACATTTCGACCAGCAGACGCCCGACAGCCAGCTTGCCGACTTTATCAGCCTCGCTAAAACGGCCGGTATGGTGTCGCAAAACCTGACGCTGCAAGCGGCAGAAACGTGGCTCGACAACATCGCGCATCTGCTGCGTTTACTGACTGAGCATACGCCGGGCGAAAGCGTTCCGGTCCCCTGTCTCATGGTGTATGCCGCCGGGAGACCCTCGCGCTGGACGCCAGCAGAAACCGAGTGGCAGGGCTGGATAAACAACGCCGACGACGCTGTGATTGAAGCCAGCCACTGGCAAATCATGATGGAAGCCCCCCACGTTCAGGCTTGTGCGCAACACATTACGCGCTGGCTTTGCGCAACCTCAACGCAACCGGAGAACACGTTATGATGCCGTCCGCCTCCCCAAAACAACGCGTACTGATTGTGGGCGCCAAATTTGGCGAAATGTACCTGAATGCCTTTATGCAGCCCCGGAGGGGCTGGAACTGGTCGGCCTGCTGGCGCAGGGAAGCGCCCGTTCAAGAGAGCTGGCTCATGCGTTTGGCATTCCGCTGTATACCTCGCCGGAACAGATAACCAGGATGCCGGATATCGCCTGTATTGTCGTGCGTTCGACCGTCGCCGGAGGAACCGGTACGCAGCTTGCCAGACACTTTCTGACGCGCGGCGTACACGTCATTCAGGAGCATCCCCTCCACCCGGATGACATCAGTTCCTTACAAACGCTGGCGCAGGAACAGGGCTGCTGCTATTGGGTAAACACGTTTTATCCGCATACGCGCGCGGGACGCACATGGCTTCGCGATGCGCAGCAGCTGCGTCGCTGCCTGGCTAAGACGCCGCCGGTAGTCCACGCCACCACCAGCCGACAGTTGCTCTACTCCACTCTGGATTTGTTGTTGCTGGCTCTGGGCGTTGATGCCGCCGCCGTGGAGTGCGGCGTGGTTGGCAGCTTTAGCGATTTTCACTGTCTGAGACTCTTCTGGCCGGAGGGAGAAGCCTGCCTGCTGCTTCAGCGCTATCTCGATCCTGACGATCCAGATATGCATAGCCTTATCATGCACCGCCTGCTGCTGGGCTGGCCGGAAGGTCATCTTTCGCTGGAGGCGAGCTACGGCCCCGTCATCTAGTCATCCAGCCTGTTTGTCGCAGACCATCAGGAGAACGCCCACAGCCTCTACCGCAGACCGGAGATCCTGCGCGATCTGCCGGGTCTGACGCGCAGCGCGGCGCCCCTGAGCTGGCGCGACTGCTGCGAAACCGTCGGGCCGGAGGGCGTCAGTTGGTTGCTACACCAGTTGCGCAGCCATCTGGCGGGCGAACATCCACCAGCGGCCTGCCAAAGCGTACATCAGATCGCGTTATCACGTTTATGGCAGCAGATTTTACGTAAGACCGGCAATGCGGAGATCAGACGCCTGACGCCGCCGCACCACGACCGGTTAGCCGGTTTCTACAACGATGATGATAAGGAGGCGCTGTGACGCAATCTGCAATGTGCATCCCGCTGTGGCCCGCCCGGAACGGCAATACTGCGCATCTGGTCATGTGCCCTTTCGCTGGCGGCAGCAGTAGCGCGTTTCGCCACTGGCAAGCTGAGCAACTGGCTGATTGCGCGCTTTCTCTGGTGACCTGGCCGGGGCGCGATCGCCTTCGCCATCTGGAACCGCTCAGAAGCATTACACAACTGGCGGCACTGCTGGCGAACGAGCTGGAAGCATCCGTATCGCCTGACACGCCGCTTTTACTCGCCGGGCACAGCATGGGGGCGCAGGTGGCGTTTGAAACCTGCCGACTTCTGGAGCAACGGGGGCTTGCGCCACAAGGACTGATTATTTCCGGGTGCCATGCCCCGCATCTGCATTCTGAACGCCAGCTCAGCCATCGCGATGATGCCGACTTTATCGCTGAGCTGATAGACATTGGCGGATGTTCTCCTGAACTGCGGGAAAACCAGGAATTAATGTCGCTGTTTCTTCCTCTTCTGCGCGCTGATTTTTACGCCACCGAGAGCTATCACTACGACTCGCCCGACGTCTGTCCGCCGCTGCGCACGCCTGCGCTGTTATTGTGCGGCAGCCACGATCGCGAAGCCTCCTGGCAGCAGGTCGATGCCTGGCGTCAGTGGCTGAGCCACGTTACAGGCCCGGTGGTGATTGACGGCGATCATTTCTATCCCATTCAACAAACCCGGTCCTTTTTTACGCAGATTGTCCGCCATTTTCCCCACGCATTTTCTGCAATGACCGCGTTGCAAAAACAGCCCAGTACTTCAGAAAGGTGACGCATGAATTCTTCCTTTGAATCTCTGATTGAACAGTATCCCTTACCCATTGCCGAACAGTTGCGCCACTGGGCGGCCCGTTATGCCTCGCGAATTGCCGTCGTTGATGCAAAGGGGTCGTTAACCTACAGCGCGCTTGATGCACAAGTTGACGAACTTGCCGCAGGTCTGTCATCACTGGGTTTGCGTTCGGGGGAGCATGTAATTGTGCAGCTTCCCAACGACAACGCGTTTGTTACCCTGCTGTTCGCCTTGTTAAGACTGGGCGTTATCCCCGTGCTGGCGATGCCCTCGCAACGGGCTCTGGATATCGACGCGCTGATTGAGCTGGCGCAACCCGTCGCTTACGTTATTCACGGGGAAAACCACGCAGAGCTGACCCGACAGATGGCGCACAAACACGCCTGCTTGCGTCATGTTCTGGTCGCTGGAGAGACCGTGAGCGACGATTTTACGCCGCTCTTCTCCCTTCACGGTGAGCGACAGGCATGGCCGCAGCCTGATGTTTCCGCCACCGCGTTGTTGTTGCTCTCAGGCGGCACAACCGGCACGCCCAAACTCATCCCGCGCCGACATGCCGACTATAGCTATAACTTCAGCGCTTCTGCTGAACTGTGCGGCATCAGCCAACAGAGCGTGTATCTCGCCGTCCTCCCGGTGGCGCATAACTTTCCGCTGGCCTGCCCCGGTATTCTGGGAACGCTTGCCTGCGGCGGAAAAGTGGTGCTGACCGACAGCGCCAGCTGTGATGAGGTGATGCCTTTAATCGCGCAGGAAAGAGTGACTCACGTCGCCCTGGTTCCGGCGCTGGCGCAATTATGGGTGCAGGCCAGGGAGTGGGAAGACTGCGACCTTTCGTCGCTGCGCGTCATTCAGGCAGGCGGCGCCCGGCTCGACCCGACGCTTGCTGAGCAGGTTATCGCCACCTTTGACTGTACCCTGCAACAGGTTTTCGGTATGGCGGAAGGCCTGCTCTGTTTTACCCGGCTGGACGATCCGCATGCCACCATTCTCCACAGCCAGGGGCGCCCGTTGTCCCCTCTGGATGAAATCCGCATCGTTGATCAAGACGAGAACGACGTCGCGCCGGGCGAAACGGGGCAATTGTTAACGCGCGGCCCTTATACCATTTCGGGCTATTACCGCGCCCCTGCCCACAACGCGCAGGCCTTTACCGCGCAAGGGTTTTACCGCACAGGCGACAATGTCAGGCTGGATGAGGTGGGGAACCTGCACGTTGAGGGACGCATAAAAGAGCAGATCAACCGCGCCGGAGAAAAAATAGCCGCGGCTGAAGTGGAATCGGCACTGCTGCGTTTAGCGGAAGTGCAAGATTGCGCGGTGGTCGCCGCGCCGGACACGCTGCTTGGCGAGCGGATTTGCGCGTTTATCATCGCGCAGCAGGTGCCAACTGACTATCAGCAGTTGCGTCAACAACTGACCCGTATGGGGCTCAGCGCGTGGAAAATTCCTGACCAAATCGAGTTTCTGGACCACTGGCCGCTCACCGCCGTCGGCAAGATAGACAAAAAACGCCTGACGGCTCTCGCCGTCGACCGTTATCGCCATTCTGCCCAATAAGCGCAAACCGACCCGAAACAGGTTGAAATAAACCCGTTTCGGGTAGCACTACTATTAGAAATAGTTATCATTTTCAATTCACCATTGTCGGTATTTTTGGCGTTTCGCCGTCTTACAGGGACTCACAACAATGAAAATGACACGGCTTTATCCTCTGGCCTTGGGGGGATTATTGCTCCCCGCCATTGCTAATGCCCAGACTTCACAGCAAGACGAAAGCACGCTGGTGGTTACCGCCAGTAAACAATCTTCCCGCTCGGCATCAGCCAACAACGTCTCGTCTACTGTTGTCAGCGCGCCGGAATTAAGCGACGCCGGCGTCACCGCCAGCGACAAACTCCCCAGAGTCTTGCCCGGGCTCAATATTGAAAATAGCGGCAACATGCTTTTTTCGACGATCTCGCTACGCGGCGTCTCTTCAGCGCAGGACTTCTATAACCCCGCCGTCACCCTGTATGTCGATGGCGTCCCTCAGCTTTCCACCAACACCATCCAGGCGCTTACCGATGTGCAAAGCGTGGAGTTGCTGCGAGGCCCACAGGGAACGTTATATGGCAAAAGCGCTCAGGGCGGGATCATCAACATCGTCACCCAGCAGCCGGACAGCACGCCGCGCGGCTATATTGAAGGCGGCGTCAGTAGCCGCGACAGTTATCGAAGTAAGTTCAACCTGAGCGGCCCCATTCAGGATGGCCTGCTGTACGGCAGCGTCACCCTGTTACGCCAAGTTGATGACGGCGACATGATTAACCCCGCGACGGGAAGCGATGACTTAGGCGGCACCCGCGCCAGCATAGGGAATGTGAAACTGCGTCTGGCGCCGGACGATCAGCCCTGGGAAATGGGCTTTGCCGCCTCACGCGAATGTACCCGCGCCACCCAGGACGCCTATGTGGGATGGAATGATATTAAGGGCCGTAAGCTGTCGATCAGCGATGGTTCACCAGACCCGTACATGCGGCGCTGCACTGACAGCCAGACCCTGAGTGGGAAATACACCACCGATGACTGGGTTTTCAACCTGATCAGCGCCTGGCAGCAGCAGCATTATTCGCGCACCTTCCCTTCCGGTTCGTTAATCGTCAATATGCCTCAGCGCTGGAATCAGGATGTGCAGGAGCTGCGCGCCGCAACCCTGGGCGATGCGCGTACCGTTGATATGGTGTTTGGGCTGTACCGGCAGAACACCCGCGAGAAGTTAAATTCAGCCTACGACATGCCGACAATGCCTTATTTAAGCAGTACCGGCTATACCACCGCTGAAACGCTGGCCGCATACAGTGACCTGACCTGGCATTTAACCGATCGTTTTGATATCGGCGGCGGCGTGCGCTTCTCGCATGATAAATCCAGTACACAATATCACGGCAGCATGCTCGGCAACCCGTTTGGCGACCAGGGTAAGAGCAATGACGATCAGGTGCTCGGGCAGCTATCCGCAGGCTATATGCTGACCGATGACTGGAGAGTGTATACCCGTGTAGCCCAGGGATATAAACCTTCCGGGTACAACATCGTGCCTACTGCGGGTCTTGATGCCAAACCGTTCGTCGCCGAGAAATCCATCAACTATGAACTTGGCACCCGCTACGAAACCGCTGACGTCACGCTGCAAGCTGCGACGTTTTATACCCACACCAAAGACATGCAGCTTTACTCTGGCCCGGTCGGGATGCAGACATTAAGCAATGCGGGTAAAGCCGACGCCACCGGCGTTGAGCTTGAAGCGAAGTGGCGGTTTGCGCCAGGCTGGTCATGGGATATCAATGGCAACGTGATCCGTTCCGAATTCACCAATGACAGTGAGTTGTATCACGGTAACCGGGTGCCGTTCGTACCACGTTATGGCGCGGGAAGCAGCGTGAACGGCGTGATTGATACGCGCTATGGCGCACTGATGCCCCGACTGGCGGTTAATCTGGTCGGGCCGCATTATTTCGATGGCGACAACCAGTTGCGGCAAGGCACCTATGCCACCCTGGACAGCAGCCTGGGCTGGCAGGCGACTGAACGGATGAACATTTCCGTCTATGTCGATAACCTGTTCGACCGTCGTTACCGTACCTATGGCTACATGAACGGCAGCAGCGCCGTCGCGCAGGTCAATATGGGTCGCACCGTCGGTATCAATACGCGAATTGATTTCTTCTGATTATTGTAAAAGGGATACCGAAAAGGTATCCCTTTTACACCACTAGTTAAAACCAGTAACTCAGCAGAGTCGCAAAAAATATTAATCCATAGTGATTATTTAAACAATGAAATTGCGATTAGGATAAATAGATTTAACTTTCTCGTTCCTTTCTCTCCTTATACTAAAGAAATAATCATATCAAAATAAAAATTCACAACAGTGCAACATTAAAAAATACAACCAACAAACAATCCTATATACAAGGCACATCTCCAGAATATAAAAGCACAGACAAACAACCTAAAAAAAACAACCCCATACATATAAATTATTTTATAGGTAAAATAGATTATATATTCTCATAGCTATGAACCGGCCCCTTGAAACGCCAGACAGTGGATGTATCTTAAAATAAGAGATAGGCTTGGATATATGTCTAACACTAGTGCTAATTTTGAGATGACTGGAATTTTGCTGGGGCAGGAGCTTCGTAAACGTAAAACTCCTCAGGAAAAAATCGCCATTATTCAGCAGACAATGGAACCCGGTATGACGGTGTCCCATGTGGCGCGTTTGCATGGTATTCAGCCCAGCCTGTTGTTTAAGTGGAAAAAACAATATCTGGAAGGAAGTCTCACTGCTGTTGCTGCCGGAGAGGATGTCGTTCCTGCCTCAGAACTGGCTGCCGCTATAAAACAAATAAAAGAGTTACAGCGCTTGCTGGGTAAGAAAACCATGGAAGTTGAGATCCTCAAAGAAGCGGTGGAGTATGGTCAGTCGCGAAAATGGATAGCGCATGCGCCCTTGTTGCCAACGGACAAGGAATAACCCTGGTAAGCCGTATTCTGGGCGTGTCGCGTGCGCAACTGGCACAACGGATGAAAACATCTGGTAATAAGCCGAATAAACGTCGTCGCAGATGTGATGAGGCTGCGGATGCGGAAGTGTTAGCACGTATCCTTGATATCATCAGCGATATGCCGACATATGGCTATCGTCGTGTCTGGGCCATTCTCAGACGACAGTCCCGTAACAAAGGAGTGCCGTTCGTGAATGCAAAGCGCGTTTATCGGATAATGAGCGAAAATAACCTGTTGTTGTTACATGACAAACCTTCACGGCCGCAGCGGGAACATAAAGGCCGAATATCGGTGAAGGAAAGCGACCAGCGCTGGTGTTCCGATGGCTTTGAGTTCGGTTGTGATGATGGCGCAAAACTGCGTGTCACGTTCGCACTGGACTGTTGCGATCGTGAAGCCATAGACTGGGCCGCAAGCACGGGAGGTTATGACAAAGCAACGGTGCAGGATGTCATGTTAGGAGCAATAGAAAAACGCTTTGGCGATAAAGGAGCGGAACGGCCAATCCAGTGGCTGACTGATAACGGTTCGGCTTATACAGCTCATGAAACACGGCAGTTCGCCAGAGAGTTGAATCTGGAGCCCTGCACGACGGCAGTCAGTAGCCCTCAGAGCAATGGAATGGCAGAAAGGTTCGTGAAAACGATGAAATAAGACTACATCGCGTTCATGCCGAAACCGAATGTAAGAACGGCATTGCATAACCTTGCAGTGGCGATCGAGCATTACAATGAAACCCATCCGCATAGTGCGTTAGGTTATCTCTCACCAAGGGAATATCGACGTCAGCGGGTAACGTCAACTTAAGATACAACGACTGTCTGAATATCGTGGGTCAAGGACATATATTCTCATAGCTACCACAAACTATACTAGCCTGAACTATATTTATTCTGCTGCAATCAATGCATACATAACACAAATATCACTCAGGTACACTACTCAAACCACGCTGGGATTTTTCCTCAAGTTATAATCATCACCCCGAAAATCATTCGGCATTTACTCATTAAATAGTCACCCCATAGGCCTGTACATGTTTACTCAGAAATATACATCCTTTTCTCTGTCATAAACCCTCTAATTAATCATAAATAAATACTTGTGACACCAATCTTTTTCCTTAACGGAACGAATTGTTGTGTAGAAGGAGATAATATTATGTCAAAAAAAATATCAGCCATTGCTTATAAATCATTATATGTCAACATGGGTCACTATAACGGAAGCAGTTGAGATCACTACCAAAGCCATAAAACAAAAAATTACTCCTAGCGATATTTATCGTCATGCCTTGAGTGGCAACATCCTACTATCGGTCTATTTCCAGTCTCCTGTGATACTTAAGAAGATACAAACTTTTAATGGAAAAATAAAATTCAGGCAGTTTGTGGGAGACCTACTTGATAAACTATGCATGCTTGACAGGGACGGTTTTATTTATGGTCAAAATTTAAGACTCTGTACAGAAGCTAGATATATTTGTCCTGTGCAACAAATTATAGATACCCCCCTGTTACGCAAACTCAACCAGTTTCGTACGTTTGTTCGTAATGTCCGCCCGGGTGATGAACTGGATGTCCCGGCACAAGTTAGTGAAAAAAATTTAACCCCGCCGCCGGGTAACAGCAGTGGCAACCTTGAGCAACAGATAGCCAGTACTTCACAGCTAATTGGATCTCTGCTCGCCGAAGATATGAACAGCGAGCAAGCGGCAAACATAGCACGTGGATGGGCCTCTTCTCAGGCTTCAGGGGTAATGACAGACTGGTTAAGCCGCTTCGGTACCGCAAGAATCACGCTGGGCGTGGATGAAGATTTCAGCCTGAAGAACTCCCGTGACGGCAACCCTCGAAAATGGCGATTCGATGCAACAAACAGTGAACTATGTGCCGAACGTCACGAATGCTGAAATCACGCTGGCAGCCTCGAAGGACCCGGTGATTGCCGACAATAACGATCTCACGACACTAACAGCACCGTCGCTGATACAGAGGGCAATGCGATAGCCAACACTGAGGTAACATTTACTCTACCGGAAGATGTGAAGGCGAACTTCACGCTGAGCGATGGCGACAAAGCGGTTACTGATGCCGATGGCAAAGCGAAAGTCACGCTGAAAGGTACAAAAGCAGGCGCTCATACCGTGACAGCATCGATGGTTGGCGGTAAGAGTGAGCAGTTGGTGGTGAACTTTACTGCGGATACGCTCACTACGCAGGTTAATCTTAACGTTACCGAGGACAATTTCATCGCCAATAACATTGGAATGACCAGGCTACAGGCAACAGTGACTGATGGAAACGGCAACCCAGTAGAAGGTATAAAAGTTAATTTCCGTGGAACCTCCGTCACGCTAAGCAGCACCAGCGTTGAAACGGATGATCAGGTTTTCGCTGAAATTCTTGTGACAAGCACCGAGGTCGGACTAAAAACAGTTTCAGCCTCTCTGGCAGATAAACCTACTGAAGTCATCTCGCGATTACTGAATGCCAAGGTAGATGTTAATTCTGCGACGATTACCAGTCAGGAGATACCTGAAGGTCAGGTCATGGTCGCACAAGACATAGCAGTTAAAGCTCACGTTAACGACCAGTTTGGCAACCCGGTGACGCATCAACCCGCGACATTCAGTGCAGCGCCATCCTCGCAAATGATCATCAGCCAGAATACGGTCTCTACTAATACGCAGGGAGTAGCCGAGGTCACCATGACGCCTGAAAGAAACGGCTCGTATACTGTAAAAGCATCCCTAGCGAATGGAGCTTCACTTGAGAAACAACTGGAGGCTATTGATGAAAAACTGGCACTCACGTCCAGTCCGCTTATCGGTGTCAATGCTCCTAAAGGCGCTACTCTGACGGCAATGCTAACCTCTGCAAATGGCACTCCAGTGGAGGGTCAGGTCATCAACTTTAGCGTAACGCTAGAAGGTGCGACGTTAAGTGGCGGAAAAGTGAGAACCAACTCTTCAGGTCAGGCTCCAGTCGTTCTGACCAGCAATAAAGTCGGTACATATACGGTGACTGCATCGTTCCATAACGGCGTCACAATACAGACACAGACAACCGTGAAGGTTACTGGCAACCCAAGCACCGCACATGTTGCTAGCTTTATCGCTGAACCGTCGACTATCGCCGCCACCAACAGTGATTTAAGTACCTTAAAGGCAACGGTTGAGGATGGCAGTGGTAACCTGATCGAAGGTCTCACTGTGTACTTCGCCTTAAAAAACGGCTCCACCACATTAACGTCATTAACAGCGGTGACCGATCAAAACGGAATCGCGACAACAAGCGTGAAAGGAGCGATAACGGGGAGCGTCACTGTAAGCACAGTCACAAGCGCAGGTGGAATGCAAACAGTAGATATATCGCTAGTGGCAGGCCCAGCAGACGCCTCGCAGTCCATCCTTAAGAACAACCAGTCATCACTGAAAGGGGACTTTACCGATAGTGCTGAGCTACATCTTGTTCTGCACGATATATCAGGCAATCCGATCAAAGTTTCTGAAGGGATGGAATTTGTGCAATCAGGTACAAACGTGCCCTATATGAAAATTAGCGCAATTGATTACACTCAAAATATCAACGGTGATTACAAAGCTACTGTTACAGGAGGCGGAGAGGGTATCGCAACGCTGATCCCCGTATTGAATGGTGTTCATCAGGCGGGCCTGAGTACCACGATAGAATTCATTAGCGCGGAAACCAGACCAATGACCGGTACAGTGTCAGTGAATGGTGCAAACCTACCGACAGCTTCATTCCCTTCGCAGGGATTTACCGGGGCGTATTATCAGTTGAATAATGACAACTTTGCACCAGGAAAAACGGCGGCTGATTATTCGTTTCAAACTCGGCCTCTTGGGTAGGCGTTGATGCTACTGGTAAAGTGACATTCAAAAATGACGGTGATAGCAATACTGTAATAATCACAGCGCCCCCAAGATCCGGTGGTGCTATTTACCAAACAGTTCCGCATGAATCGCGTTCGGTGTGACTATGATCATTTTCGGTGAGTATTGCTTTGATCCAAAGGCTGGTTTTCTGTGATGATTGACCAGCCTCAGAGTATTGATGACACCACCGTTCATAACAGATCGGCATTACTATGCATAAGTACTGCCTCAAATTCTCGCCAAAACACTTTTTAATGCCTTTGCGAATTCATCCAGACTTATATTGTCAATTTTTTGCCCAACGATGACTGACTCCAAAACATCGGCCATTGCGGGCCATCGCGTTTTGTAATCAGCATAAATTGCAACAACAGGGGTATTATAGGCACTTGCCATATGTAATATTGAGGTGTCAGGAGTTATTGCAATATAAGCATCTTTTATGATTGCTGCTGAATGTTTAATAGAGGGTGATAAGGATAAACGGTAGACATTATTATAACAATCCACTAATGCCCTGGCTTTATCTTCCCCTTTGGGTCCATAAACGATCACTATTGGAATATCTGTTTCACTTTGAATTTTTGCTATTATATTTTCTGCAATCGAAAATGAAAATATACGTTCCTGCGAGCTACCTTCTAAATTGAGCGCAATGTAAGATCCTAACGATCGCATTTCCTCGCGTACCTCATCGAGTACATCATCGCTTAATGGCAATTCATATATTGACCTGACTGCCGGAAAACCCGCCTCACGCATCATAAATGCCCATGTCATGGGTACAGGAGCCCGGAGATTCTGATCCATCCGGGACGCGTTCTTACACAAAGGGGAATAGCACTTCATGGTTAAACCGACGACCTGGAAATTCGTTTTTGCTTTCAACTGACTGATAAATATCATCGTTTTCAGGTTCTTTTTACGCATCGCCTCTATACAAAGATCCGGCGTACCGTATTGCAGTGTTATGTTCTTCGCTAAATATTTTATTTCTTTTAATGTTGCGTGATCCTGCATAGTCATTGTGACTAATGTTAATTTAGTCTGTTCAAGTTTGAGCGCATTAAAGACTTCTAAATTAATTGTCGACGTAACAATTAATAGATGCTTAATTTTATGCAATTCAAGCGCCCGAATAACAGGAAAGATGGCCATAGCATCGCCAATCTGATCGGGAATATGTATGACAACAAAGTCTGTTTTTTCAATATTAAAATTATAAGCTTTATAATCGTAGTAACTAAATGCAATACGTCTCAACAATGATACTAAAAACATAACTAACCTCGCCTCCCTACTGGTTATAATGCAATGCAGTCTATCAGAATCATCAGGGTACAATTTTGTGCATATGCAGACTTTTATGTTTCATATCTCGAACCTGTGGGCCCTCTGCTTAATCCTTAAACAACACCAGCAACTCCTGCGCTTTCATCTTCCATCGAATTTTTCATGTTGCCGCTAATCAGCCATAAAATCATTTGCAGATGCGCTCTGTCGAGGTAGTCTCATAAGGTTCGTTTATAGATCGACGGCAATGTGAGTTACCTTTTCCATACTAATTATAAAAAGACAGTACAAAC
>OATO01000314.1_pt1 | contig 17478 bp, 17 predicted proteins | sample 1495011 | NCBI WGS metagenome assembly OATO01 (sample SAMEA2579961, study PRJEB22360) | human gut metagenome | biome: human gut; feature: human-associated habitat; material: faeces | place: Denmark | collected 2008/2010 | reverse complement strand
TTGCGCGCCCGGCCCCGCCGTGTCTATATGTGCTCGGTTACTTGTCGGCAGCGGTCTTTTTGGTAGTCGACTTCTTGGCAGTCGTCTTTTTGGCCGTCGTCTTCTTGGCAGCAGTCTTCTTTGCTGCCGTGGTCTTCTTCGCCGTGCTCGCCTTGGTCGCAGTCTTGCGGCCGCGGGCGGGCTTCTTCTCCTTGGTCGGGCAGTCCATGTTGACGCAGATGCGCCACGGGCCGCGCGCGGTGTTGACCACCACGATGGGGGCGCCGCACTCGGGGCAGGTCTCGCCCGTCGCCTCGAGCTTGCCGCGCGCCGGCAGCGGATAGCTCACGCCGCAGTCATCGTAGTTGGTGCAGCGGATAAAGCGCTTGCCGCTCTTTTCGCTCTTGTGCGCGATCAGGTCGCCATGGCGTCCTGCCTCGGCGCACACCTTGCACTCACCCACCTTAAGGTCGGGCTCGTAGTTGGTGGGGCACATGGGGTTCACGCAAATCTCGAAGGCCTTCTGGCGGAACGGCTGGCACTTAATGCGCGGCGCGCCGCACTCGGGGCATACGGCCGCCTCGCCCTCGAGCGGGCTGACCTTGACGCCGCTCGGCACCGGATAGGTCACGTCGCAGTCGGGCCAGCCCATGCAGCCAATGAAGCTGCCGCGGGTCTTGGCGCTCGTCTTCATAACCAGGTCCTTGCCGCACTTGGGGCAAGCGCCCACGCGCGCATCGGCCGTGACGGCGTCGCTGATGGCGTCGCCCAGCTCCTGCGTGTGCTTGAGCAGCTCGTCGAGCACGCCAGCCAGCAGCGCGCGCGAGTGCGTCACGACATGCTCTTCGGTGTCCTCGCCGCGCTCCACGCGGGTCATATCGCCGTCGAGTTCGCTGGTCATATCGGGGCTCGTGATGCGCGGGGCAAATTGCGACAGCGCGTCGATGATGGCGATACCCAGCTGGCTCGGCTCAACGGGATCATTTTTGAGATAGCGCACAGCGTACAGGCGCTCGATGATGCTCGCGCGCGTGGACTTGGTACCCAGGCCGCGCTTCTCCATCTCCTGCACGAGCTTGCCCTGGCTGTAGCGCGCGGGCGGCTCGGTCTGCTTGGCCTCGAGCTTAATGTCGAACACGTCAACCGTATCACCCTGCTCCAGCGGCGGCATCTGCTCATCGCGCTTAAGGCCGTACGGATAGGCCTCGCGAAAGCCCGGGGTCACGAGCACGTCGCCCGAAGCCACGAACGGCTCGCCGTTCACATCGAGCTCGAGCTTGGTATTCTCGATGGTCGCGGGCCCCATGAGCGTTGCCAGGAAGCGACGGGCGATGAGGTCGTAGAGCTTGCGCTGGCCGCCGTCGAGCGTGGACGGATCGCCCTCGCCCGTGGGATAGATGGGCGGGTGGTCGGTGGTCTCGACCTTGCCGCGCGTGGGCTTCATGGGGCCGGCGAGCACCTTCTTGCACACGGGCGCCAGCGCCGGGTTGATCTTTGCCAGGTCGCTCACCACGGCGCCCAGATCGAGCGTCGCGGGGTACACGGTGTTGTCGACACGCGGGTAGCTGATGAGGCCCGCCATGTAGAGGGACTCGGCGATGCGCATGGTACGCGCGGGCGAGATGCCCTCGGCTGCGGCGGCAGCCTGCAGCGAGGTGGTCGCAAACGGCGTGGGCGGCTGCTGCCTGCGCGAGCGCTTGGTCACCGCGGCGACGGTTGCCGTCGCGACGCCGTCAACATGGCCGTACGCCGTCTCAGCAGCATCCTTGTCGGTAAAGCGTGCCGTCTTGTGCGCAATCTTAAAGCGGTCGTCCTCGGCAGCGCCCCGTGCGGCGCCCATGCCGCGGATCTGCCAATAGTCCTCGGGCACAAACGCCATGCGCTCGCGCTCGCGCTCGACCACCAGGGCAAGCGTCGGCGTCTGCACGCGGCCGGCAGAGCGCACGTTACCAAAGCCGCCAAACTTGGCGAGCGTCAGGTAACGTGTGAGCACCGCGCCCCAAATGAGGTCGATGTGCTGGCGGCTCTCGCCGGCGTCGGCCAGATTCTGGTCGAGCGAGACGAGATTATCGAAGGCCTGCGTGATCTCGGCCTTGGTAAACGAAGAATACTGGGCGCGGGCAACCGGCAAGTCCGGCGCAACCTCGCGCACCTTGTTGAGAGCGTCCGAGCCGATCAGCTCGCCCTCGCGGTCGAAGTCCGTGGCGATAATGACGCTGTCGGATTTTTTAGCGAGGTTCTTGAGCGAACGAATGAGCTCCTTCTCGGCCGGTAGCTTAATGACGGGCGCCCAGGTGAGATAGGGCAGACTCTCGAGCTTCCAGCCCTTGATGGAGATGCCATCGGCAAGGAACGGTTTACGCTTGGTGTCGTAGGGCGGACGCGCCAGGCCATCGGGCATGTCGGCCGGCAGCATCTCGCCGTCCTCGGTGACCGAATACCATCCCAGCTTTTTATCGAACAGCACGCTGTCGCAAAAATCGGGTGCAAGGATGTGACCGGCAAGGCCGATCGTCACGCACTCCTCGCCCTTCCACTCAAAACGATAGATGGCGGTGTTGTACACCTTGTCCTTTTTGGGCTTACCCGTGGACAGCCGCTCGGCAATCTGACGCGCGGCGTCGTTTTTCTCGGCGATGATGAGCTTCAAAAGAGGCTCCTATCTCGTATCTCTGCGGCTACGCCCGCCCGTATGGCGGCCGACTTACGCCCTTGCTTGCTCAATCTGCCCGATGAGCCAATCGCACCAGGCATCCATGCCCTCGCCCTTGCGCGCGCTCACGGCAAACCGCGGCGCCTGCGGATTGAGGTCATCGAGTGTCTTAGTATACCTATCCATGTCAAAATCGAAAGCCGGAGCCACGTCGACCTTGTTGAGCAGCTGTGCGCCGGCGTGCTGGAAGATACCCGGGTACTTGATGGGCTTGTCGTCTCCCTCGGGCACCGAGAGGATCATGATGGACAGGTTCTCGCCCAGGTCAAAGTCGACTGGGCAGACCAGGTTACCCACGTTTTCGATAAAGATAACATCGATGTTTTGAAGGCCCACTGCCTGGTCGAAGGCGTCGACGGCCTCCATGATCATGTTGCCCTCAAGGTGGCACAGGCCACCCGTGTTGATCTGAATGGCGGGCATGCCGGCTTCCTTCATGGTAATTGCGTCGACGTCCGAGGCGATATCGCCCTCGATGACGGCGCAGCGCAAGCCGGCCTTATCTCGCAGGCGCTCGTTGGTACCCAAAATCGTGGTGGTCTTGCCCGAACCGGGGCTCGACAAGACGTTGATCACATAGGTGTTTGTCTCTTTAAATCGCTGACGCAGCTGATCTGCCAGGCGCTCATTGCGCGACAGAATCGGCGACGCGATATCAATCGTTTTCTCGGCCATATCCGGCACTCCTTAACTTCTAACATTTATACCCCGTCCCCAGGTGGCTGGCGGGCTAATCGTCAGGGGTTTCGATTTCTATACTGGCGATGTCGAGCTCACGGCCGTGCAGCAAGCGCACGTTGGCGCCGCCACAGTGGGGGCAGCGGCAATGGAAACGGTCGTGCTCAAAGACCTCGCCGCAGTCCAAACACTCACTTTGTGGATGGACTTCCTCCACGGCAAGCTCGCAGCCGCGCGTAAGCGGATCCTCGTCGCGAAACGTCTCCCATGCAAAGTCGAGCGCCTCGCGCACGACCTCGGTCATATCCCCGATACGCAGCGTAACCAAAACGGCGCGCGAGGCCCCCGCCCCACGCGCCGCGCGAATCACTGTATCGAGTATGCCGTTGACAATGCCAACCTCGTGCATACCGATTTACTCCTCGTCGTCCTCATCGTCCGAGAACAGGTCCTGACGACTCACGAACAAGCCCTCCTTGCCCTCGCGCGCGGTAATGACCACGCGGGCGATAGCGAGCGAAATCTCGTAGAGCGAGAGCAGGGCACCATACATGAGGCCCAGCGTAACGGGCGAGCCGTCGGGCGTGATCACAGCCGAACCCACGAGCAGGCCAACGTATACGTAACGCCAGGCGCTGCGGAAGGCCGCGTAGGAAACGATGTGGAAGACGGACAGGTAGAAGATGATGAGCGGCAGCTCAAACGCCACACCAAAGCCGATCATAAAGAGCAGCTCCATGTTGACGTAGTTCTCCAGATCGGGCAGCGCCGTAGCGACGGCCGAGGTCTCGCCGATGAGCCACTCAAAGCCCGCAGGGATGATGATGAAGTAGCAAAAGATGGCGCCCAGGAAGAACAGCACCGTCGAGGCGAGCACCGTGGGCACGACCCACTTGCGTTCGTTGGGGCGAAGCGCCGGCAGGAAAAATGCCAGAATCTGCCAGATGATCATGGGCGTGCACATGACCACGGCCATCTTGATGGCCAGCGAGAAGCGCAAGCCAAAGCCGCCGAGCGTGGTAGTGATGTAGAACTTACCGTCCGGCACAAAGGAGCGGATGGGGTCTTCCAAGATGTCGAGCACCACGGGCGTGGCGAAATACAGCACGATGGCGGCGGCAAACACCGACACGACCACGATGGTCAGGCGGCGACGGAGCTCTCCCAAGTGATCGAAGAGCGGCATGCGCGCAGGTCCGATAGGCATTACTCATCGCCTCCCTTCGGGGCATCGGCGGCAGCGGCGTCGTCCTCGGCCTCGAGCTCGCGAGCGAGCTGGTCGACGACGGCCTTGCGCTTGCGGGGACGACGGGCGTAGAGGTCAGCCGTCGTGGGCTCTGCCGGCTCGGGCTCGGGCTCTGCAGCGGGAGCGGGCTCGGCGGCGTCAGCCTCGGATTCGGCGCCCTCGGCCTTAGGCTCCTCGGCAATACCTTCGCCCTCGATAGCACCCTCGCTTGCGGCCTTCTCGGCAGCAAGACGGGCGCGACGCTCGGCAAAGGTCTCCTTCTTGGCGGGCGCTGCCGTCTCGGCGGCATCCTCGTCCGCATCGGAATCGTCATCGACGGCAGCCTTCTTGGGCTTGACCGGAACCGAAGCGGCCTCACTCACCGGATCGATAATCTCGGACTGAACAACGGCCGTCATCTTTTCCTGCGTCTCGCGGAACTGACGGATGGCACGGCCGATCGTGCGGCCCATCTGCGGGAGCTTATCCGGGCCAAACAGCAAAAAGCCGAAGACCACGATGATCGCGAGCTCACCCTCTCCAATACCAAACACACATACCTCCAAGGCTCGATGTGAGTCGAGCCCGCACCGCGCCATTCGGCCGGAACTCGTCTATTCATTCGGTCAAGTATAGCGCCCGGACGCCAAAACGTCCGAGCGCATCACAAACATATGCCAAACGGCACGCCCTTTTGGGGGCAAAGATTATGCAGCGGTGATCGAAATCTCCTGGTCGACGCCCAGCAGCTGGACCACACGCATGACGGGGGCCTGCACGTTGATGCAGCTAAAACGCTTGTCGTGGTCAACTGCGTGATGCGCGGCGCCCACGAGCACGCCAATGCCCGTTGAGTCAATGTAGCTCACCTGGGCAAAATCGAGCTCGACGGCCTCGGTGGGCTGCTCGAGCGCCAGGTCGATGGCGTTGCGCAGGCTGTCGGCATTAGAGATGTCAATCTCGCCGGCCACCTTGATGGTGTAGCACTCCGGCGTGGGGTTGGTGGAAATACCCAAATCCATGTATACGCTCCTTTGCGTATTGAGGGTGTGGATGATACAGAGCTGGCGGACGCGGGGCCCTACGCACTAGGCGCGCTCGGCGCGCGCGAGCTCGGCGGCGACGAGCTTAACGGCAAGCACGAGCACGTCGAGCGCCGCCTCCAGGTCCTCGACCGTGGGATAGCTCGGGGCGATGCGAATGTTGGTGTCGCGCGGATCCTTGCCATAGGGCCAGGTGGCACCGGCCGGCGTGAGCTTAACGCCCAGGTCGGCGCAGAGCGCGGCGACCTTTTGGGCCGAGCCCTCGGGACCATCAAAGCTTACAAAGTAGCCGCCGCGGGGATGCGTCCAAGTGGCGCAACCCGTATCGCCCAGGCCCTCGGTGAGCTTGCGCTCAACGGCCTCAAAGCGCGGGCGCAAAAACTCGGCATGCTTTTTCATGTGTTCCTTGACCGCCTCGATGGTGGGAAGGAAGCGCACGTGACGCAGCTGGTTGAGCTTGTCGGCGCTGATGAGGCCGGCCTTCAAGCGCTTGGAGAACTCCGCGATGACCGCGGGGCTCGCACCGATAAAGCCGATGCCGGCGCCCGGGAAGGTGATCTTAGACGTCGAGGCAAAGGCCACCACGCGGTCCTCGGTACCCGCCGCGCGAGCGAGGTCAAAGATGTTTGCGAGCTCGTCGGTCTCGTCGTACAGGTCGTGCACGCAGTAGGCGTTGTCCCAGAAGATGCGGAAATCGGGCGCGGCCGTGGGCATCTCGACCAAGCGACGCACAGTGTCCTCGCTAAAGGTGATGCCCGTGGGGTTGGAATACTTGGGCACGCACCAGATGCCCTTGATGGAGTCGTCGGCGGCAACCAGGCGCTCGACCTCGTCCATGTCGGGGCCGTTGTCGGTCATCGCGACGGGAACGTTCTCGATACCCAAGTCGGCGGTAATGCCAAAGTGGCGATCGTAGCCGGGAACCGGGCACAGGAACTTGACCTTCTTGCCGTCGTGCGCTGCCTCGTAAGCCTCCCAAGGGTCGCTACCACACGAGCCGCAACGCCAGAACATACCGGCGATATCGTGCTCGATCAGCAAGCTCGACGAACCCAGCACGAGCGTCTGCTCGGCGGGGCAACCCAGGAACTCCCCCGCCAGCTTGCGTGCCGAGGGAATGCCCTCAAAGCAGCCGTAGTTGGAGCAGTCGACGTTGCCGTCGTGCAGATCGGCGTCGGCATTGAGGATATCGAGCATGGGTCGAGAGATGTCCACCTGGGAGGGCGACGGCTTGCCGCGGGCCATGTCAAGCGCCAGGCCCTTGGCCTTGACCTCGGCGACCTCGGCCTTGAGTGCCTCGATGGCGGCATCGAGTTCGGTGGTTTCCATCTTCTGGTAGATCGTCTGCATGGGTGCGACCTTTCACGAAGCGGTACGTTGCAATTCTTCTAAGTATAGACCGCCACCGTCGCAACGTTATGAAGCCGTGATAGATTAAGTCCATCGCAATGAATTACGAATCGCCGCGCATGCCGGCATGGAGCGCCCAAGGAGGCACTATGGAGTACGGATCGTTCCAGGCCGAGGAATTCGGCGACCTGCAGCGCCTGGTCGACGGACTGTTTTACGACCGTCACGCCATCGACCGCCTGGATCTGATCGTACAGGCCGAAATCTTGGACCTGGCACCCGATCTCATGGAAATCGTCAACCTGCTACCGCCCGGCTATTACGACCGCCAGTCACTTTGCGACCAGCTCAACTCCGCCTTGGCCGCCCACGGCTGGGGCGCCGTCTACGGCACCGTGGAATGAGCCTCGAGGCCGACGATTTGGCCCGTTTCCCGACCCTGGCGAGGCTTGTTTTAGGGCTTGTGGCCAAAAAAGGGCAAATATGAGTACTGTTACCTTTTTAGTAGCAGCGATTAAGCCCCCAAATCGGCGTTTTTTCGCCTGGATTTTCTTTCCGAGTAGTAGCTATCGCCAAATTGGAGTCAAGCGATTACTCGTTAACATACAGATAGCATGATTGTGTTCATTATTTTCCACACCTAAAATGAAACGCCGTTTGTGACAGTACTCACAAACGGCGTTTTTTGACCACGGGGGTGTCTGGCAGGCGGCAAGCACCGCCCGAATCCGCATTTTGAACGCGCCCGAATCGGTTCTGGAGCCGGTTTTCGCGCTCTTACTCGTCCTTGGGCGCGGGGTGTTTGCAGATCACACTCATGTAGATCATGCCAAGTACGGCCGCGGTGACAGAGCCGGCGAGAATAGCGGCCTTGGCGGCCAGAACCTCAAACTGGGCCGTCGGGAAGGCAAGGCCGCTGATGAGGATCGACATGGTAAAGCCGATACCACCCAGAATGCCCACACCGGCAATCATGTGCCAGTTGACATTGCGCGGCAGCTCGCAGGCCCTAAGCTTAACCAGGGCAAACGTCATGCCAAAGATACCGATCGGCTTGCCCAGCAGCATGCCAAAGTACACGCCGAGCGTCACCGGGTCGGTGAGTAGCGTGCTCATGTCCACGCCCACTAGGCGAACCTGTGCGTTCACGAACGCAAAGATCGGCAGAATCACAAAGTTGACCGGCGTGGAGATCAAACGCTCCATGCGGATGAGCGGCGGAGTCACGCGGTGCATGACGCGCTCGACCTTGGTGGTCGAAACGGTAAAGTCATGCTGGCCCAGGATGTGTGCCTCGTCGTCGTAGCGATCATCGAGCAGCGGCAGGCACTCGCCCAACCAATCGGTGAGGCTATCGAGCTTGACGCCGCACTTGGCCGGGATGGTAAAGGCCAAGATGACGCCGGCGAGCGTAGCGTGCACGCCGCTCTTGAACATGCAGAACCACAGCAGCAGACCCAGTACCGAATACGGGGCAAGGCGGTAATGCTGAGTCTTGTTGAGCCACACGAGCGCGCAGGTCACAAGCGCGGCGGCGCCCAACCAAAACGGATTGGGGCTCTGACCGTAGAAGATAGCGATGGCGGCGATGGAGATGAGGTCGTCGGCGATGGCGAGCGTCGAGAAGAACACGCGCACGCCGTTGGGCACGCGATTGCCCAAAAGCGACAGCACGCCCAGCGCAAAGGCAATATCGGTTGCCATGGGAATGGCCCAGCCGTTGTGCGCGCCGGCATGGTTAAAGATCAGATAGATGCAGGCGGGAACGACGACGCCGCCCACGGCCGCCAGCATGGGAAGCATAGCCTGGCGCGGGTTTTTGAGCTCGCCAACTGTCATCTCGTACTTGAGCTCAATGCCCACCAACAAAAAGAAAATCGCCATGAGGAAGTCGTTGACGAATAGCTCAACGGTGAGACCGGCCGTAAGGTTGCCCAGACCCACATACAGCGGGGTCTCCAAAAAGTGATGGATGGCCTCATAGGCATCGGTATTGGCGCAAATGACGGCGGCGATGGCGGCGAAGACCATGACGGCGGCGGAAATCGTGCCGTTCTCGGCGATGCGCTCCCAGATGTCGTGACGCTCAAAGCGCTTGCGCTCACGAACGTTGAACAGCTGCTCAGTTGCTGCCATGGGCGGCTCCTTTCACGGGAAAGCTCCCGTCTTAAAAAAGCACGGCCCGCCCAAGTGGCGGCGCCGCGCTCTAACGTATTACGCTTGCATCTAGCCTACCCTGCACGACAGGCACGCAGGCATGGCCGAAAAGCGGAACCACAGGTTGAACATTATTTGTTCAACGGCGCGGGCTCGCCTGTCCAAGAGACGACGCGGCGCCGTGCACAAAAAACGACCGGAGCGCGGGGCGTCCGCGATCCGGTCGTGGCGTTTGGTCAACTAAACCTAGCAGGCGGCCATGATGGGGGCAGCGACCTGCTTCTTACGGGAGAGGACGCCCGGCATCCAGACGCCGTCGTGCTCGTCGGCAATGCCCAGGCCCTTCTGAGCAGCCTCGGTCTCGCCCTCGAGCAGGACCTGCGAGCCCTCCTCCATGATGTCAGTGATGCACAGGACGATGCCGTCGGCACCCTTCTCGACGGAGTAGGCGCGCATGGCCTCGCGAATCTCGTCGATCATGCCGAGTGCGCGAGTCTTGTCGACAGTCTCGTACTGGCCGATGAGCAGCTTCTTGCCGGCAGGCTCGAACATCTTGATGTCGTTGCCGACCATCTCGGCTGCGGTGAAGGAGCCAGACGGACGGGTGAGGAAGACCTCCATGCCAAACTTGACCGGGTCGACGCCCACCTGCTCGCCGAGCTTGGCGGCGACGGCGCGGTCGACATCGGTGGTGGTGGGGCTCTTGAGCATGAGCGTGTCGGTCATCATGGCCGAGAGCAGCAGCTTGGCCTGGACGTCGGAAAGCTCAACGCCGAGCACGCCGGCGAGCTTGGTGACGATGGTGCAGCTGGAGCCCCAGGGCAGGCAGATGTAGTGCAGCGGGCCGGCGGTCTCGAAGTCGCCGATGCGGTGATGATCGACAACGCCAAAGACCGTGGCGTCCTTAAGGCCGGCGACGGACTGGGCAGACTCGTTGTGGTCGGTGAGGACGACGAGCTGACCAGCCTCGACGGACTCGATCACGCGGGGCTCGGCGATGCCGGCGTCGGCGAGCAGCTTGGCGGACTCGGCCGGAAGCTGACCAAGGGCGCAGGCCTCGTAGGTGTTGCCGGCATACTCAACCTGGTTGAGCAGCTGGGACAGGACGACGGCGCTCATGATGGCGTCGTTATCGGGGTTCTGGTGACCAAAGACAAGAACGTTTGCCATGGATATCCTCCACTTGATATGTGTACTTGGACGTAGCTATGGTAGCACGCCGATGCCGAGCCTTCGCAGACGGAAGGGCCACGGCATATTTTGGGGCGCAGGCACGGGGGCCAAGGCTGTCCCTTTTGCACCATGTTGGTGCAATGTAACCTGTCCCCCTTGCACCAGCTATTTACCGGCAGCGCGCAGGGCTACGTAGGCGGCACCGATGATGCCGGCGTCGTTTCCGAGCGAAGCGACCTTAATGGGCGTCTCGCGCGAGGCGGAAAGCGCGTACTGCTTAAAGTGCTCGCGAACCTTGTCGAGGTAGACATCGGCCGAGGCGGAGGCGCCGCCGCCGATGAGGAACATCTCGGGATCAACCACGTTGGCAATAAGCGCCAGTGCGCGGCCGAGATAGTCGGCCATGGTATCGGCCGCGGCCAGCGCGAGCTTGTCGCCCTCGCGACAAGCCTGGAACACGTCCTTGGAATCGGAGGGGCCGGTCAGCTCGATGGGCTCGACGCCCGCCTTCTTGCACTCGGCAAGGTAGTTGCTCACCACGCCGGTGGCGCTGGAATACTGCTCCAGGTGGCCATGGCCGCCGCAGCCGCAGGTGCGCTCCTCGGCCGGGTTCAGGCACATGTGGCCAATCTCGCCGCCAGCACCCACAACGCCCGATACCACGTCGCCGTTAACGATAACGCCGCCGCCCACGCCGGTACCAATGGTGACCATCACCACGTTCTGTACGCCCTTGGCAGAGCCGAGCCAGGCCTCGCCCATAGCAGCAGCGTTGGCGTCGTTCTCGTACTTAACGACCGCGTCGGGGCAGTGCTCCTGGATGGCGATCTTGAGCTCGGGCAGGTTGATGGCGATGTTCGCCTTGACCTTGGCATCGCCCGATGCCGGGATGGGGCACGGAACGGCCAGGCCAATGCCCGACACAAAGGCACGCGGAATCTGGGCCTTGGCGACCACCTGGTCGATAGCCTCGGTCACCGCGGCAAAGCCCGCGGCGTCAACGATGGGAGGCGTGGGCACGCTGGCCTTGGCCAGCAGGTTGCCGTCCTCGTCGAACAGGCCCTCCTTAACCGAAGTGCCGCCGACGTCAATGCCGATGTAGTACTGCTTAGGTTCCATGGGAGCCCACCTTTCTCGTTTAAACATTGCCTGTATGGTACCGCTCCCAAGGCAAAAACCTGCCAAAAAGGGGCAGGTTTGTTTTGGCAGGTTTTATCTGTGAAAACGCAAACGACTGCTCAAAAGGTCGCGCAGGGCCTTCGCCAAATATAAGGGCGCCGGGAGGCGGAGACTCCCGGCGCCCGTCAAAGGGACTGTGTTGTCTGTTGGACCGCACGGCCCATCGCGGCGATAACGCCAACTAGGCCTTAAGTGCCTGCAGCTGCTTGTGGATCTCGATGAGCTCCGTCGCCATGACGCGCATGGTCTCGGTGCCGGCCATCTGGTCCTCGGCATGCAGCAGAATCAACGGGGCCTCGCCGTTACGCTCGCCGTTGGCCTCCTTCTTCAGAAGCCCCATGTGAACATCGTGGCCACCGTTATAGGCCTCGTCGCCCTGCTTGATAAGCTCCTCGGCGGCGTCAAAATCGCCCTCCTTGGCCTTTTGCACGGCATTGATGTACATGCTCTTGGCGGTACCGACGTAGCTGATGATCTCAAAGCAGGTCATCTGCAGTTCGTTCATATCCTCCATGCGGAGCACCTAGCCCATCACGCTGACGCAGTGGTCGATGATGCCGGCAGCGTTCATGCGGCCGTAGTCGACCATGTTGATGACCTCGACCGGGAAACGACCGGCGGCCTCCTTCTCAAAATCGCCCTTGGTGTAGCCGATCTGCGGACCAAGCAGCAACATGTCGCACTCGCTCAGGTGATCGTGGGCCTCGTTCATGGGACGAGCCTCGACCTCAATATCCAGACCACGGTTTGCAACCTCGGCCTGCATCTTCTGGACCAGCAGGCTCGTGGACATACCGGCATTGCAGCAGAGCATGATCTTCTTCATGGTTTCCTCCTTATAACTGCGCGGCGCGCAGACGACGACTGGTTTTATTCCTTGCGGCTATTGTGCCAACCCCCTGCATCTTTACACAAGGGAGAGAGTCGCGGGCACCGGCACCGCGTACCGGTGCCCGCGACGGTGAAAGGGACGAACGTTAGGCATTCTGCTTGGCGAGAGCCTCCTGCTTGGCGATTGCCTTCTCGGAAATCTTCATAAAGGGCAGGTAGACGGCCATGCCAATGACAATCTCGAGAGCCTGCCACACACCGGCGCGCCAGTCAAAGCCTGTAGCGAGCAGGGCATTGATGACGGGAGGCATAGTCCAGGGCACCTGGGCGATGCAGGGGCTGATGATGCCTGCGCAGGTAAGGCCATAGGTGATGCCGATGAACAGGTCGGGAAGAAGAACGAACGGAATCATGAGCGGCAGGTTGTACACGATGGGGTAACCGTAGATAACCGGCTCGTTGATGTTGAACAGACCAGGCAGGATAGCCATCTTGGAAACGGTCTCGGATGCTTTGTTCTTGGAGAACAGGAGCGTGTCGAGCAGAAGCATGAGGGTGCAGCCCGAGCCGCCGATGAGGGCGAAGCTGTTAACGATCTGCATGTTCATATAGTGATCGGGCTGGATGGTGCCACCGGCGGCAAAGGTAGCCATGTTGTCGACGATGAGCATGGTCAGAATCGGCTCGACGGTAGCGCCAGAGATGGTGGACTGGTGAATACCGACGCAGAACAGCAGGTTAGCAAGGGTGTAGATGAGGATAACAGCCCACGGACCGGCGTTCATGATGCTCTTGAGCGGGTTGGAGATGCACGTGGAGATGATGGCGCACAGATCGGTGCCGGCGCACACGGCGAGCAGGGCTGCGGCAAGAGCGAAAATCGCGAGGTTAAGCAGCATCGGGATCATGACGTTGAAGGAGTTGAAGACCGCGGGAGGCACGCCCTCGCCCAGCTTAACCTTGAGCTTCTCGACGCCAGAAATCTTGATGAAGAGCGAGACGGAAAGCAGGGCGATGATAATAGCCGAGAACAGACCGTTGGTGCCGGTGTTGGCAGTTGAAAGGGCGCCCGTGACCTCGGCGGAGGTGATCTTGTCGGTGAGCAGCGGGCTCGTGGCGGCAAGCGTGGCGGTGACCTGCTGCGGCATCATGATGACGAAAGCAGAGATAGCGACGACCACGCAAGCGAGCGGGTTATCGAAACGCTTGTTCTTAGCGAGGCTGTAGCCAATCAATCCGGCCAAGATAATGGCAGAGACGTTGAGGGTGCCCAGCGTAATTGCCGAACCCCACGTCTGAAGGTTGGCAAGGCCCGCCGCATCGAACGGGAACAGGGGGAACACGACGTTGTTAATAAGAACCGCGATACCCGCAAGGATATAGAGCGGCGTGATGGTCGCGAAGGCGTCACGCAGGGAACGCAGGTGAACCTGGTTTCCCACCTTCGCAGAGACCTCGGCAAACTTGTCGAGGAAGCTCTTTCCGTTGTCACTGGCCATGATTGCTCCTAACTTTCAAATCTGGCCTTTTCCTATGCGCACGGTGGTCTGTCGCCCTCTGCCACCAGATGTGCCATGTGTTGCGCGCGGCGGCGCGCGGTCTGGGCGTTCGCCCGGTCGCTAATCAACCACGTGGGTTGTGGCGACCTGTTTGAGCCAGGCCGCTGACTTCTTAAGGCGGCGCTTGTAGCCGTCCATAAGGTCGACCTCGACAAAACCGTAACGGTTCTTAAAGGCATTAGCCCAAGACCAGTTATCGATGACGGCCCAGTAATGGTATCCGCGGCACTTGGCGCCCTCGGCAATTGCCTTGGCCACCCACTCCAGGTGCTGACGTACAAAGTCGACGCGGTAGTCATCCTGGATGGTTCCTTCGGCGTCACGGTTCTTGTATTCGTCCATGATGCCGATGCCATTCTCGGAAACGAACCACTCAAGGTCGGGGTAGTTCTTAGCGCAGTCCATGCCAAAGTCGTAGAGGCCCTGCGGGTAGATCTCCCAGCCGCGGCTCTCGTTCATAACGGCGTCGGGCCATACGTACTCGTCGGCAAAGTGCGGCAGGCCGTACTGGTCGACCTTGCTCGCCGGCGCCTGAACACGCGTGGGGTGGTAGTAGTTGCAGCCGAGCCAGTCGACAACACCCTGCTTGAGAATCTCTTGGTCGCCGGCACGGAACGGGAGCTTAACGCCGCCCTCGGCCAGGCTGTCGAGCACGTCGGCAGGAAGCTCGCCCTTGGTAATAAGGTCGAGCCACCAGCGATTGTTGATGCCGCTGGTCATACGCACGGCCTCGAGGTCTGCCTCGCTGGGATTCTGCTTGGTGTAAACCGGGGTAAAACAGTTGATCATGCCGATCTTGGCATCGGCGCGAATAGCGCCCTCGTCATAGGCGCGACGATAGTTGGCCACGGCCAGCGCATGTGCCAGCGAAATGTGATACTGCACGGTGCGGGCGCGGCTAAAGTCGTGGAGCTGCGGGAACCACACGCCCTCTTGATAGCGCTGTTCGGGCTCGACGATGGGCTCGTTAAAGGTGAACCAGTACTTAATCTCCTGGCCAAACTCGTGGAAGGCGACGTCGGCGTAATGCGCGTAAGCCTCGACGACCTCACGGCTCTCCCAGCCGCCACGGTTAAAGAGGTAGGTGGGCATATCAAAGTGGTACAGGTTGACAAACGGCTCCAAGCCGGCCTCGCGAGAGGCGCGGAACAGCTCGTGATACCACGCAGCACCCTCCTCATTAAGATTGCCGTCGGCATCGAGCAGACGGCTCCACTGGATGGAAGTGCGATAGGTATTCAGGCCCAAGTCCTTCAAAATGCGAAGGTCTTCCTGGTACTTGGCCATAAAGTCATTGCCGGCATAAGAGCCAACGCAGTTGTAGAACGAACCCAGATCCTGGATGGACCAGGTGTCCCACAGGTTCTCGAGCTTGCCGCCCTGGTTCCACTGACCCTCAGTCTGCGGGCCGGACATAGCGGCGCCAAAGAAGAAGTCGCCGGGCAGCTGATACTGTGCCATCGAAGTCCTCGCTTTCGTGTTCTAGAGCTTTCGGTTGGAGACGGGTTTGCTTTGGCAGGCAATCCGGCGCGGGCGCGCACCAGGTATCTGGATACCCTGCCCGCCAAAACAAATCCGTCCCCAAACAACACAAGCAAACACCAATGCATCTCGCTTGTTGTCTGTAACTATAGCGTTCTAATTTATTATGTAAAGCGTCTTTTTTATTTTTATCTATCGAACTTCTTTGATGAAAGCCATATGGATGCTTTTTAAGTAGGTATACTCTCTTTATATCAACGCAAATATGAAGGGAGGATTGCATGATTCCCAAATACGAAGCGATAGCTGCAGATATCCGTCGAAGCATCGAGGACGGCGCCCTTAAGCCGGGCGATAAGTTGCCCACCGTCGTTGAGTTCTGTGAGCTCTATAGCGTTTCCAAAATCACCGTCAAACGAGCGATTGAGCAGATCACCGAGGAAGGCCTTATTACCAGCCGGCGCGGATCGGGCACCTACGTCAAGGACACGGCGGGGCTTCCCGGCCAGGTGTTTTTCCAAGGCAAGAACGACCGTGCCCAAGGCTTTTCGTACGAGCATCGCGGGGAGAAAGTGACCTCGGTGGTCTACGATTTCTCGATTGTCAATCCGCCGGCAGAGGTTGCGACCCAACTGGGAATGGCCGAAGACGACTTTGCCTATCACATCGTGCGCGTACGCGAGGTCGATGGTCAGCCCATCGTTATCGAGTACACCTATATGCCACTCGAGCTGATTCCGGGTCTTAAGAAAAAAGACCTGTACGCATCGATCTACAGCTTCATCCGCGAGCAGTGCGGACTCAAGATCTCAAGTTTCCACCGTACCATTCGCGCCGTCGCGGCAACTGAGGAAGAGGCTGAGCGCCTGGATACCAAACCCGGCTCCCCCCTGCTCGAACTCAACCAGATTGGCTTCTTGGATAGCGGCACCGCGTTTGAATATTCTATCTCGCACAACGTAGGCGACCGCTTTGAGCTGCACAACGTAACGTTGGCATAGGTTTGTAATCCGGTGGGTGCTCGTTTTGAGCTGTCTTACGCGGCACCCGCACAACCTTATGGGAGTATGCACATGTCCGATTTGATTAAACTCACGCCGATCTTCCACGAGAAGATCTGGGGCGGCCGCCAGCTGGAGACCGTGTTTGGCTACGACATTCCCGAGGGCCCCATCGGTGAGTGCTGGGCCATCTCGGCACACCCCAACGGCGACTGCCAGATCGCTGAGGGCCCGTATGCCGGTCACACGCTGTCGTGGCTGTGGGCCGAGCACCGCGAGCTCTTTGGCAACTGCGAGGGCAAGGAGTTCCCGTTGCTCATTAAAATTCTGGACGCCAAGGACGACCTTTCGATCCAGATTCATCCCAACGACGAGTACGCCGCCAAGCACGAGAACGGCAGCTTGGGCAAAACCGAGTGCTGGTATGTGCTGGACTGCGAGCCCGGCGCCACGATCATCGTCGGGCAGCGCGCCAAGGATCGCGCCGAGGCCGCACAGATGATCGAAGAGGGCCGCTGGGACGACATGCTCAACGTGCTGCCGATCCACAAGGGCGACTTTTTCCAGATCGACTCCGGTACCGTGCACGCCATCAAGACCGGCACGCTCATTTTGGAAACGCAGCAGTCGAGCGACGTGACGTATCGCCTGTACGACTACGACCGCCCGGGCACCGACGGCAAGCTGCGCCCGCTGCACATTGAGCAGAGCCTGGATTGTATCAACTTTAACGCGCAGGCGCCGACCGACGGCGCCGTGACCGTGCCCGAGGTCGACGGCGTGACCGAGCTCGAGTCTTGCCCCTGCTACACCGTCGATCTCGTGCGCGTTAACGGCAGCAAGACCTTCGACCAGCGCTGGCCCTTCATGTGCCTGTCAGTCATCGACGGCGAAGGCACCGCCTGCGGCGACCCCGTCCACAAGGGCAGCCACCTGCTGGCCCCAAGCACCGTGGACAAGATTAAGCTCGAGGGCAAGATGGAACTGATCATCAGCCACCTGTAGGTCACCGGTCCCCAAGCGCTCGCCGGGACGGGGCGCGGGGTTTGGTCGCCTGCTCGGACAGTCCTGCTCGCACGGAGAGCACATTAAGTGCTCTCCGGCTCGT
>OATO01000307.1_pt1 | contig 17916 bp, 23 predicted proteins | sample 1495011 | NCBI WGS metagenome assembly OATO01 (sample SAMEA2579961, study PRJEB22360) | human gut metagenome | biome: human gut; feature: human-associated habitat; material: faeces | place: Denmark | collected 2008/2010 | reverse complement strand
GGCGGCAAAGCTGTGGCGGATTCAGTGTTACTCTCTGTGAAAGATAATAAAGTGACTGTGCAAAACTAACTTTTCAGGGCTCCAGTAAAGGAGCCCTGATATCAATTCATCATTTTAATTACGCGACATTTATATGAACGCAATAATATCGCCCGATTATTACTATGTTCTTACCGTTGCCGGTCAGTCTAATGCTATGGCGTATGGCGAAGGACTCCCGTTACCAGACAGTGAAGATGCGCCTCATCCCAGAATAAAACAACTGGCGAGATTCACTCAGACGCATCCCGGTGGCCCGTTATGTCAATTTAATGACATTATTCCACTGACTCACTGCCCACACGATGTCCAGGATATGCAGGGTTATCACCATCCTCTGGCAACGAATCATCAAACACAGTACGGCACCGTTGGCCAGGCACTACATATAGCACGGAAATTACTGCCCTTTATTCCTGATAATGCAGGGGTTCTCATCGTTCCGTGTTGCCGTGGCGGATCGGCTTTTACCGCGGGCAGCGAAGGGACATATTCAGAACGGCACGGAGCCAGCCATGATGCTTGTCGTTGGGGAACGGATACTCCGCTATACCAGGATTTAGTCAGCAGAACGCGAGCCGCACTGGCAAAAAATCCGCAGAACAAATTCCTCGGCGTATGCTGGATGCAAGGCGAATTTGACTTAATGACCAGTGACTACGCGTTACATCCTCAATACTTTAATCATATGGTTGAAGCCTTTCGTGAGGATTTGAAACAGTATCGTTCTCAGCTTAATAATATTGCTGCCGCTCCGTGGTTTTGCGGCGATACCACCTGGTACTGGAAAGAAAATTACCCTCATTCGTATGAAACGATTTATGGCAATTATAAAAATAATGCCTTAGCCAATATTATTTTCGTCGGCTTCCAGCAACAAGGTGAAAGAGGGCTGACGAACGAGCCAGATGAAGATCCGGACGATTTTATCACGGGATATTACGGTTCAGCGTACCGAACACCAGAAAACTGGACGACGGTGCTACGCAGCAGTCATTTCAGCTCAGCAGCCCGTCGGGGGATTATTTCTGACAAATTTGTTGAAGCTATTTTACGGTATTGGTGCGATATGTGGCTTTAATATGCGCCACGATGACACCACCGTCGCGCAGGAAGCGGCGCATATAAAATGGAAACAGCACGGCGGCCCTTGTGAAATCCCCAATGGTCTGGCGCTTTGCGCAATTCACCATAAAGCCTTTGATAAAGGATCGATTGGCCTGGATGAAAATATGCGGGTACTGGTCTCGGATGCGGTAAACGGCGGAGGGATCGTTGAGAAACTATTCTGGGATTTTGACGGGAAAACTATTGCGTTGCCGCAGGTGCGTAAAAATTACCCTTTTGAGGGGTTTGTGGAGTGGCATCGGAAAGAGGTTTTTAGGGGGTGAGGTTTGCTGTAAATAGACCCGTTTTAGTTCCATGCATTTTTTGAGCTCCCGGCACTGCTAAATCCGCGCTGGGGCAAGTTGGGTTTAGGTTGCGCCAGAAGATGGCAACTCATCATGGTATGCAGTTCGTTCCATGGCTGAGAGTCACACTGGAGCAAGAGTTTGTACATAACAATCCGGCCAAAGTTAATGATGATAATTTCAATAACGATATTGCCGGAACAAGAGGAAGTTGCCAGGCTGGCATCAGCGCGGCTACCACGCCGCACACACATATTTACGCCAGCATAAATTATGAGAAAGGTGATGGGGTGGAATCGCCGTGGACTGGAAACATTGGCTTTAATTATAGTTTCTAATATGGCATTTCATGTTTATATCAATTCCTATATATCCATTGCTTTTACAATCAAATGAGAACACCATTCATTATCTTAACAATAGAGATGAAGTCAGGAGACAGCCATGTCATTGCTAGAGTCATTTGGGAAAGTATTAATTATATTGCTTGAAGCATTTTTAGGGAAACGCAAAGGTCAGGAGGAAGCACATATTAATTTTTTAAATGAATATACGAAAGAAAACTGCAACCATCGCTTGGTAGAATATTGGTTTTGTCAGCTCACAGGATGGCGTTACGCAAAGTACCAGGATATTGTTTTTATAATGATCTCATCCGACCCATCAAAAATATTGTATATGGCTAAAGGCATTAATTACATTGCCCGTACAGTGGAATTTATTGATAGTGGAGAATGTAAACTATCCGATAGACATAAAGAAACGAAAAAGAATACATTCCTCTTTTTGTTCATATCATTCATGATCATTTTCTTCATATTAATTGCCTGGATGGTATCCTCTGTAATATCTCTGATAACACATCATCATGATGTCATATTAATGGCTATAAATATTTCATCGATAATAGCTGGTGCGATTTTTATCATGTGCTTTGCATTCTTCATTCATGCAATAACAATGGAGTTTTTTGCCTTTGAAAAGGCAGAGCATTTTGTAAAATCTTACAATGCAGAAAGAGCATCATCAGGTCGTTAATGTTTGCCTCTATATTAATGCTACTGCTATCGCCACCTATTAATATCTGCCAATCAATAGGCAAAAAGGTGATACCAGTGGCATCAAAATTTCAGCCAAACAATCTTTGTAAGACGAAGATCTCTGATTTAACACTGCACTGATTTTGGGCCAGGGTCAATTTGGCCGGGATCTCAAAAAATGCATGGAACTAAAACGGGTCTATTTACAACCGGACTGTCAGCGGCAACACTCCCGCACATGGATTATGAGGTGGCAGACACACCGGCACAGCGCAAGGTGTGGCAGGACAAAATAGACCAGCAGGCAGCAGAGCTTAAGGCCAGAGGACTGCTGTCATGATGCGCTGCCATTTCTGTCGTCATTCTGCGCATACCCGCACCGGCAAGCACAGCACCGGCTGTTGTCCGAAAAGTTAAAGGCTGTTACAGCTCACCATTCAACCATTAATCAGGAGACGGGGTGTGACTACAATGTCATTACAGCAGGCTTTTGAGGTCTGCCAGAATAATAAAGCGGCATAGCTTCAGCGCAAAAATGAACTAGCGGCAGCCGAACAGGAATATCTGCGGCTTCTGTCCGGGGAAGGCAGGAATGTCAACCGGCTGGACGAATTACGCAATATTATCGAAGTCAGAAAATGGCTGGTGAATCAGGCCGCCGGTCGTTATATTCGTTCGCATGAAGCCGTTCAGCACATCAGCATCTGCGACCGGCTGAATGATTTTATGCAGCAGCACGGCACAGCACTGGCGGCCGCACTGGCACCGGAGCTGATGGGCTACAGTGAGCTGACGGCCGTTGCCCGAAACTGAGCCATACAGCGTGCCACAGATGCCCTGCGTGAAGCCCTCCTGTCCTGGCTTGCGAAGGGTGAAAAAATTAATTATTCCGCACAGGATAGCGACATTTTAACGGCTATCGGATTCAGGCCTGACGAGGCTTCGGTGGATGACAGCCGTGAAAAATTCACTCCTGCGCAGAACATAATTTTTTCCCGTAAAAGTGCAGAACTGGCATCACGTCAGTCTGTGTAAAATTCCCCGAAAATCCGCCTGTTTTTACTGAAAAAAGCCATGCATCGATAAGGTGCATGGCTTTGCATGCGTTTTCCCGCCTCATTTCCTGCAGATCACGCCGCACCCGGCGCGGCCTGAGCGTGTCAGTGCAACTGCATTAAAACCGCTCCGCAAAGCGGGCGGGCGAGGCGGGGAAAGCACTGCGCGCTGCAAATTAATACTAGCTTATTAAGCATCCGCTTCAAATCCTCCAAGATCGATTTGCTCTTCGATTTCAGGAGTCCAAAGTAATTCTTCTGGCGTAGCGTTTGACCAAAGCAATTTACCATTCTCGATAACATACTTAACCGGTATTTTAGGATTGTTTATGTCTTTACCATCTCTTTCATGCCATTGTCTCTCCCATTTATCATAGAAGACTTCCAAATCACCGGGCATGAGTAAATAAACTGAACGGATAGTGATATTACTATAAATTGCGAACACCCATGGAACCTGCCTATATTTCGCAATTATTGTTGGATTCATATGATGGTGAGTTGAAAAACTTTTAGTTAACTCAACATTAACTGATTTTAATTCAAACTCAGTACCAGTGACATCTACTGCATCATTACCTTCTCGCCCAGGAAGAACTTTAAGACTGAGAAGTAAAAGAACTTGCAGGAGTTTCCCTCCGTTATCTTGGAATATATCATTGATTCCGTGCTTATTAGCTAACCGTTGATATTCTTCAACCTGAGGCCAAAGCGCAATTAAATTTGACCAATCTTGATGCAACTCAAATTTCATACCTGATTATTCTCCAACAGGGAACTGGGAGAGACGCCAAGGGCTGAAGCAATTCGGTCGATATTATCAATGGAAATATTTCTTTCACATCGCTCTACTGATCCGATGTAAGTTCTATGCAAGCCTGCTAAGTCAGCCAAGGCTTCTTGAGACAACCCTTGTCTCTCCCTTAACTTTCTGATGTTATGGGCAAAAATCACTCTTGCTCTTGAGGGGTTTATCTTTCGTTCCATTCGCGAGACAATGCAGCCTTGATGACAATAGATCTACAGACTATGAGTAGCAGTTATGACATTTGACAATAAAAAACCTGCGTACAAAACAGATTTGGGTGCAATGTACATTGCTGACTCGCTTGAAATGCTTAAATCGATGCCAGACAACAGCTTAAATTTAGTGATGACAAGCCCACCTTTCGCATTACAGCGTAAGAAAGAATATGGTAATCACGATCAAGAACAGTACATCGATTGGTTTTTAAAATTCGGCGAGCTGATTTTTAAAAAGCTAAAAGATGATGGTAGCTTTGTCGTCGATTTTGGTGGTGCTTACATGAAAGGAGTGCCTGTTAGAAGTGTCTACAACTTCCGGGTTTTGATCAGGATGATTGATGAGGTTGGGTTCCATCTGGCTGAGGACTTCTATTGGTTTAACCCTTCAAAACTACCAAGTCCTATTGAGTGGGTTAACAAAAGAAAGCTGCGTGTTAAAGATTCTGTTAACACAATTTGGTGGTTTAGCAAAACCGAATGGCCAAAGTCAGATATAACTAAAGTTCTTGTTCCCTATAGTGATAGGATGAAAAAACTTATTGAAGACCCTAATAAATATTATTCCCCCAAAATGCGTCCATCAGGGCATGATATAAGCAGCAGCTTTGGCAAAGATAATGGCGGTGCTATACCTCCAAATTTATTGCAAATTCCCAACTCCGAATCTAACGGTGGATATTTATCGAGTTGTAAAAAAATTGGCGTTAAGGGGCATCCAGCACGATTCCCATCTAAATTGCCGGAGTTTTTCATTACAATGTTAACAGAGCCGGGTGATCTTGTTGTAGATATTTTTGGCGGTTCAAATACAACTGGAAGTGTTGCTGAACGATTAAAACGCAAATGGCTTTCATTTGAAATATTACCTGAATATGTAGCCGCATCTGTATTTAGATTTACAGATAAAAATACAAGTCAAGATATACTTCAAGAGATGTATGACACTATATTAAATGGAAATACTCTCGATTTATGCGCCAAAGAGAAATAAGGTCAAATCGTAGTTAGCTAATTCGTAAAGAAAGCCAGTCATAGAGTCAGATTGGCTTTCTATCAGCATAAATAATTAAGCATGAAGTTTTGCGTAGTCAAATGGACTAATAGGTTTAATCTTGTTTGCATCAAGATAATCAGCCCACCATTGAACCATTAATCGCCTTTCATCCAAATGTTCAGGGGTATGAATATAAGCTGCCCTAACACTATTACGCTCAGAATGACTCAACTGACGTTCTATCGCGTCATCACTCCATAGCCCCGACTCCCCCAACGCACCACGTGCCATATTCCTAAAACCATGACCACAGACTTCCGTTTTTGTGTTATATCCCATCGCACGCAATGCATTGTTTACCGTATTTTCACTCATAACCTTAGCTGCGTCATGATCTCCCGGGAAAAGAAGCTCTTTATCACCACTAATCTGCTCAAGCTGTACTAACAACATCATCGCCTGCTGGCTAAGTGGAACTATATGCTCCTCTTTCATTTTCATGCCGCGATACGAGTAACGCACACCTTTAATTTCTTCACGTTTTGCCGGAATACGCCAAATAGCGTTATCAAAATCAAATTCTTTCCAACGAGCAAAACGCAATTCGCTTGAACGAACAAAAGTTAGTAAAGAAAGCTCAACCGCAATTTTCGTCATCATACGACCACGATATGCAGCAAGACGCGCCAAGAACTCAGGGAAACGATGTGAGGGTAGCGCCGGATAGTGCCGCATTTTAGATGTCGATAACGCTCCAGCCATATCACTTGCAGGATTCGAGTCTATATAATCGTTCTGTACGGCATAGCGCATAATAGTAGTGACACGTTGCTGAAGACGCTGCGCTACATCATGCTTACCACTGGCATCAACTTTTTTATCGGAGCTAGAAGATGACTAGTTTTAAGCTGTCGGATATCAGACGAGCCAATATAAGGGAAGATATAAAGCTCTAGATAGCGAAGAACGCGCCCCCGATGATCCTCGCTCCAACGTTTGTTGCTGGCATGCCATTCACGGGTAATAGTTTCAAAATTATAAGTACCAGCATTCTCTGCTTGGGCCTCTTTTCGTACTGCTTTTGGATCTATGCCGTGTGCCAGCAACTTTTTCGCTTCATCCCTTCTCGTTCTAGCTTCAGCAAGCGTCACGGTCGGCCAAACACCAAAAGCAAGACGATCCTCTTTTTTGTCGGAGGGGCGTCTGTATTTCATACGCCAATATTTAGAGCCTTTGATAGAAACCTCAAGATACAAACCGCCACCATCAGCCATTTTGTAGGTTTTGTCTTTTAGCTTTGCGGTCTCGACTTGTCTGGCGTTGAGCTTCATTTTGGGGGCACATTTCTAATCGAAGTTAAGATGCCCCCAATGATATCCGGATTTCAACGGACAACCTCGGAAGAGGTAGGACGTAAAAATCGCTGCAAGCATTGATTTTAAAGGGATATTTGGACTTTCTCGGATGGTCTTGGAAGTACTAATGGTGCGAAGGCCGGACTCAAATTACGATATAACATACTGAAATATAATAATTTTAAATTAAAAGGAAAGTAATATGCCCCCTTTTGTGCCCCCAACGATTTTTTTGAGCATATAAAACCTAGCTAATTGATATTGCTAACAAATTAAAGATTAACTCCCTATTCGGTTAGGATCCGAAATCCGGATCCTAACCGGAACTTAATCCCCACAAAAAAGTTTTTTTGCATTTAACTGTTCATACTGTTCACCTTGGTTATTTCTCATTTTATATCATGCAGTTAAGTGATGATGAGTTGGTGAAGGGTGAACAGTCGACTCTTCACCTTTGTTCGTTTTACTCATTCTGGGGGGGCCCCGTCAGGCGATACACGGGGGGATAAAAAGTTTTTTCCGGTTTTACTGTTCACACTGTTCACCTCTGGTTTTTTATCAATAATTTCATGGTGATACAGGGTGAACATACGGTGAAGGGTGAACAGTGGAGTGTTCACCCTGTGGCAATGTCCAGTAAGAAAATGACCGGCTATTGCCGGTCTTAGGTTGGTTATGCCTCTGCGGGGTCGTCGCACTTCGGCAGCCAGTCGCCGTAGCTTTCCTCTTTCAGCGACAGGTTAGTCTGTATCCCCTGCTTTGTGTGCCGCTTCTCATAATTCAGGCCGTACTCTTTCAGCATCATGGGCAGCCCCAGCCCGAACATTTTCAGGCTGAGTACGTTCCTGTACCCGTTAGCCTCCATATAGGCCAGATACGCGTGATAGAGATATTTACGGTAATTACGCGGGATGATGCTGGCATTCCCCATAAACATCCCGTTGGTCTGCGGGAGCATTTCCAGATAGCCGCAAAAATCAAACGTCGGGTCAGCATCGCGCTTGATGCTGAGCGCCTCGTCGGAGTTCTGCTGCGACTGGAGCAGTGCGCGCGCTGCCATCGGGTCGCTGAATTTCTGCATAAGCTGGCGCACAATCACGGCCAGCTCACGCGCAATTTTATCCCTGAGCTGCGGGTCGCGTTCCTCCGGCGCAATCTGCTCCGGGAAGTGGATAATCACCCGGCGGCGCGACACACCGCCGCTGCGGTCGGTGAAGCGCATGGGGTTATTGTTCACGGCCAGAATCACCGCCGGAATATGTGTTGAGTATGGGTTCTGGTATTTCGGGTCAACTGAGACCGCATCGCCGCCGGTGATGGCCTTAAGTCCTGCGCCGTCACCGCTCCATTTTTCCTGGTCTGGCAGACGGATTAGCGAGAAGCCAATCAGGGAGGCACGCTTGCGCGGGTCTTCCAGTGTGTCGATATCGGCCGACGTGGCGTTATCTTCCCCGGCGAGCAGGGTCGCGATTTCGGCCAGAATACTTTTGCCGCTCCCGCCGGGGCCGGTGACTTCGAGAAAGAGCTGCCAGTCGTAGCGGTTCGCCAGTACCATAAACAGCGCGGCCAGAATCACGTCGCGTTTTTGTGGATTTTTGCCGGCCGCACGGTCGAGCCAGCGCCAGAAGTTCGGCGAGTGAGTCTCCAGCGTTTCCCCGTCCACCGGTGGGGTGAAATCCACGTCGCACAGCGTGCGCAGCCAGTGTGATTTACTGTGCGGGCTGAACAGGCCGCTCTGGGTATCGAGTACCCCGTTGCGAAAGCCAATCAGACGACGCGCCGGTGTATCCTGCTGCGGAATAATCAGTTTCAGGGTCTCCACCACCGAGGCAATTTTCCCCGATGAGAACGGGGCGCGCAGACGCTGGAATAAGTCAGCCACATTCCGTGAAAAAGTGGCGGCAGGGATATTTTTCCAGATGCCGTTTTCATAGCGGGACAGGAGCTGGCCGTTTGCATCCACCGCCAGCGCTTCGCCGTAATGCTCATGCACCCGCAAGGCCTTGTCGCTGGCGCTCATGGCGGTAAATTCCGCCTCGCTCATGGTATCAAACGGGCTTTGCGCCGGTGGCCGGATAGCGTCATAAATGGCTTTGCGTGTCGCATCCTCACCATTCTGCATAAACGCATCATTCCAGTCACCGAACACCGGCGGCAGGGCGACAATGCCCTCACAGGCTTCTGCGGCCGCGGCGGCTTTACTCTGGCCGTCGCCGTTAAGGTCACGGTCGGCGGCGAGCACAATCTGACAGGCCGGGTGTTTTTGTCGGGCAAGGCTCGCCAGAGAAAGGAGGTTCACGGAGGACAGCGCCACCATGACGGTTTCGCCGGTCAGGTGATGCACGGTGAGCGCGGTCGCATAACCCTCCGCTATCCACAGGCGCTTTCCCGCCTGTTTTTTCCCTTCGATGATGTGGCACGCTCCTTTTACCGCCCCGCCTTTCAGGGTGCGTTTGAGACCGTCAGAATTAATAAGCTGAACGTTAACCAGCGCCCCGGCATCGTCATACAGTGGGACAACCATATCACCGGCGCGGAACGTCACACCGCCGGTTTTGTGTGTGGCCGTCAGCATGACACACTCATGACCGGGGAATCCCTTGCGGGTGAGGTAGGCATTGCCGCTGGCCGGTCGGGTTTTCTCCATGAGCCTGACGGCCAGCGCGGCCGCCGCCTGGCGGTCAACCTCCGTTTCTGCTTCTGCGGCCGCAATCACTTCCGGGGCAACCGGCGGCAGGTTGCCGGTCACGGCGTTCACCTTTTGAGCTGCCTCTGACGGATTTACACCGAACACCTTTTCAACCAGCTTAAGCCCGTCACCTGCGCCACACTGATTGCAAAACCACGTCCCGCGCCCTTCTTTATCATCAAAGCGGAAACGGTCAGAGCCGCCACACACCGGGCAGGACTGATGGCGGTTTTTAATCACCTTCACACCCAGCGCAGGGAGAATGTGCGGCCAGTGGCCGCAGGCCTGTTTTACCGTTTCTGTTACGTTCATTTTCATGGTTGTTTTCTCCCTCAGTGCAGTACCGGCGCGGTGATATGACGGGCGCAAAGCTCATCCATCACGGCCAGCCCGAGAAAGGACAGCGACGGCGCGGCTTTGAGTGGTCCGGCTTCCATTAAATCCTCCAGTAGTGCACAGGCAATCTGGCGGCCTTTTTCCTCGCCGTGCTGGCGCAGGTAGAAGCCCTCCAGTTCGGCGGCAATAGTGCTTTCCAGCGCGTCGAGGGTGAGGTGTGGATGGCGGTGCTGACGTTCGCACAGGGTCAGCCATGCACAGGCCACGGCGCGACGATACAGCGCGGCGCGTAATACGGGCGGTAATGGCTTTTTCATACGTTACCCTCCCCGGTCAGCCAGTGCTGATTGCAGCGTTCTACCACGCCGTCGAGCTGGGCAGTCATGAGATAAATCACGGAGGTGAGCTGTAACTGCTGCGCCGGGTCACGCCTAACGGTCGCGCAGTCCTGCACCTGCATCAGGTCGCCGACGAGCTGGCCGACATTGCGCATATGCTCCAGACATTCGAGGTCACGGGCGGTAATGGTGGTGTGTCTCATGCGCACACCTCCGCAACCGGCAGACGGCCAGCGAACGAGAGAAAGTAATCGCGAACGAGAGAAAGGCGAGCGGCGTGCTCATCACCGGCAACGGTGCGAAGCATACAGATACGGGGTTTACGGTCTGCGCGACGAACGGCGGCAAACACAAAGACAAACTGCGGGTGTGACGGGGTGAGGGTCGTAGCCATAGCGGCAATCTCCAATAAGTAGCGGTTATCGCCACCACAAGAGCTGCAAATCTCATGGGTGGTAGCCCGGACAGGGTTTGCAGTACCGGCCTTATTGGAAACCGGCCAGCCCGAAGGCTGCCCCGCCCGGACCACCATTATCTGACAGGAGCCACGGTGTAAGCACCACAGCCCGAAAAATAGGTGTGTCTGAGCAACGACATAAAAAAACACGCTCGGCGCGTGTTGTGTCGCCAATAAGTTACACGGGCTGCAAATCCCGGCTGCCGATTTTGCGACAGCGGGAAAACTATACCTGGAAACGGCGAAAAGAAGCAAGCCAGAAAAAGGGGCTGTTTGCTGAACGGTCATCATCACGCGTCATAGCCCTGGTTACGTTCGGCAATGCGATCCGCCATCCATGCAGTGATTTCAGACTGCGCCCACGCCACATTTTTTCCGCCGAGGGAGATTTGTTTCGGGAAGGCTTCCCGGCTGATAAGGTCGTAAATGGTCGAACGGGACAGGCCGCACAGATGCATCACTTCGGGCAGACGGATAAAGCGCTCGTGAACGGTATCAGAAACCGGCATCAGCGGCGCGGCAGGGGCAGAAGACGGGGAAGAAAAAGCGGTGTGCATCGGGCTACCTCATAAAGTCCATACAGTGCCGGTCGTGTCCGTCCGGCTTCGGGTAACTCCTTATTATGTCTATATTTTTCCTCAGGTCATGTGAGATTTTCGGGGAAACAAACATTGACTTTTCCCTATGGCAAACAAAGGCAAACGCTGGCAAACATATGCAAATCACTGCATTACAATGCAGCAATTTCTATTTCTTTTAGTTATATATTTTTTATTTTTAATCGAAATAAAATCTAGATGCTATAGCCAGGGCAAAACAGGAGGGTGAACAGTGGTGAACAGTCGGTGAACAGTCAGACCCTCAACTGTTCACCATTTAACTTACTGTATTACTTATCTTTTTATTTAAGGTGAACAGTGGTGAATAGTTATAAGTAAAAAAACAAACGGTGAGTTAGATTTTCCTGCGACCTTTCTCTGGCCAGCCTGATTTTAAGGTCTGTTTGTGCCAGCACTCTGACAACGGTAATGAATCGTGTTGTTGTGCAGGAGGCGTCAGAATCATTTCAGGTTGAACACACGGAGAGCCTGAACATGAAACCCGAACTCATTATCAAAGCCATGCAGACCGTTATCAGTAAACAGGATGAAGGCGCGGAACAACGCATTGCCGGTGCGCTGGCCGCACTTAACGAAGCAAAAGACGCATACATGGCCAGCATGGAAAAACTCAGCGACATTGAGGCTTCCATTCAGCGTTGTGAGCAGGAACGACAGACTGCCCTCAGTGAAAGCGCACAGGCCGAACAGGACTGGCGCAGCCGCTTTCGAACCCTGCGTGGCAACCTCACTCCTGAACTGAAAGCTGAACACAGTAAGCGTATCGCCAGCCGCGAACTGGCTGATGAGTTCACCGGTCTGATTACCGAGCTCGAGAAAGACAAAAGCCTCGCCATGCTTGGCGCATGCTCCTCCGGTACGGCTTATATCCGCGCCCATGAAAAAGCATTCACCACTTACGCCAACAGCGAGTGGAAGAAGGCGCAGGCCGGAATCAGCCCCGCACTGTTACGTGCCTTCCTGTTGCGTATACGGTCGCTGGAAATGAGTGGGGAAACCTCGCCGCGCGCGACCGTGAATCGCGAGCTGGGTGATGCACTTAATATGCAGTCAGCCCTGTATCATTTTAATATTACACAGGAGCCGGTTCTGTCCGTAACGGGCATGAATCGTCCGGTAATTACCGGGGTTGATATGGAACTGTTCAAAAGCCCCGCCAAACGGATGAAGCTTGCCGCTGAACTGGCAGCCAAAAACCCTGAACAGGCGGAGGGCTGAATTATGTTTCACTGCCCGTTCTGCAAAAAGACCTCGCATGTCCGAACCAGCCGGTATCTGTCGGAAAACGTCAAACAGCGTTATCACCAGTGTACCAATATCGAATGCTCGGCCACTTTCCGCACCATCGAGTCTGTTGACGGTGTGATACGTGCCGCACCGGAGAAAACCGACCCCGCCCCGGTGACGCCAGCGCCGCCGCGTAAAGTACAGGGCTGCTACAGCTCGCCGTTCCGGCATTAATCAGGAGAGAGACACGTGACCACTGTGACATTGCAGCAGGCCTTTGAGGCCTGTCAGACGAACAAAAACACCTGGCTGAAACGTAAAGCCGAACTGGCCGACCTTGAACTTGAATACCGTGAACAGCTCCTTGCCGGTGACGAACAAATCCCGCGCAAAATGCAGGATTTGCGCGACAATATCGACGTGAAAAAATGGGAGATTAATCAGACTGCCGGTCGCTATATCCGCTCACATGAGGAGGTGCAGCACATCAGCATTCGCAACCGGCTCAATGACTTTATGCAGCAGCACGGCGCGGAGCTGGCCGCCACGCTGGCACCTGAGCTGATGGGATATCACGAACAGCTTCCCGCAGTAAAACAGAGCGCCATGCAGCACTCGGTTGATTATCTGCGTGAAGCCCTGTCGGTGTGGCTGGCCGCCGGTGAAAAAATTAATTATTCCGTGCAGGACAGCGATATTTTAACGGCCATCGGATTCAGGCCTGATGCGGCTTCGCGGGATGATAGTCGCGAAAAATTCACCCCGGCACAGAACCTGATTTACACCCGCCGACGTGCAGAACTGGCCACACGGTAGCACGCGAAAAAATCCCCGAAAATTCCGCTATTTTTCCTGAAAAAAGCCATGCATCCATAAGGTGCATGGTTTTGCATGCAAATCCCCGTATTTTTTATCCCACGCAACACCAGTGCCGGTGCGGCCTGAGGCCGTTCATGCACCTGCATTAAAAGCGACCTCTTAAGCGGGCAGGCGTGGCGGGGAGAGCATTGCGCGCTAAGCCGTGAGGATAATTATTATCCTACTCATGACCTGTCTAATCGGAAAGAAGTGAAAATATTCATGTAACCCCTGAATATTTAACGTTAAACCGATCAAATTCTAGGGCGAAAATATTGCCTGAGCTAAGTCAATGGGAGTATGCTTAATTTTTGATCATGGTGCATATCCAAAGATAAGAAGCTAAGGAAAGAGCATGAATGTAGGGCATCTCAATTTTTTCAAGGTTAATAAGTGCGGTTTATACAAGGTAAATGATGACAATACCTATGGTTTAGAACTAAGCGAAACATTTGACCTCATACAGGATTGGGTAGGAACTAAACCTCTTGCACTCACCATACCATGGGACCCAAAAGAAAAACCCAATAGATCAAAGTGTTATTGTAAAGACATCTACAAAGATGAAAATACTGGTGATTTTTTAATCATGTTATGGAAATCTGATACTGATAGTACTGGTTCTTTATTAGGAGCGAGTGAAGACGGTGAAATCGGAAGTTCATCAGTGGTTAAATATACTAATAGCTACAGAGGGAAAAAAGTCATCTGGGGTCGCCCATGCTTTTATTGGGTTATACCTGAACTTGAAACTATAGTTTCTATTAAATTCGATCATTCTGTTTGTGACTCTGAACTATTTCAAGATTATGTACACTCATCTATTACTAATAGAGTTAAACATAGCAAAAGAGTTAAAAATAAAACCGAGAAAGGTTATATAAGATTATCTAATACTGATGACGAAGATTTATATAAATACATGTACAGATTTGATATGAAGCTCCGAAGCTTAGAAACCACTCATGCTGAGTTAGGTAAATTGATATCAAAAATAACACATATTGTTCGCAGAGAAACCATTATTATAAATCCAAATGACGCACGAGCTGATTGGTTAAAGACTTTTAGCACTCTCGTTCCATTTGTGTCCGGAAAGAAAAACACCAGAACAAGACAGATTGAAATAAAAGCAGAAGCGAAGCCATCCTTGAAAGAAGTTCAAGAAATAATTGAAAAACATTCTGCTGAGGATAGAGAAAAACGTCTTTGGGATAATGTGGGATTTGCGACGGACAAGGGCATAACATGGGTGGATAAATATAGAATGCGTGATATTCTCAATGTCCCTTCCGAAGACTATTCGACATATACCGCTGCATATATCTACGAACACATATCACACAAAAGAAAAGAATTCATTTCCCCTATATTAAAAGAGCTAAAAGCATTAAAATCTCAATCAAGAATAAAGAAAGCATCTGGAGAGGATTGAATGTTAAAAGCTATAGTAGGCCTCGTCAAATACACATGGATATACATAGCAATATTCATTATATCGCTATTGGTCATTTTACCATCCGATATTTACTATGTGTATAACGATTTTGCTAACTATTGCACTCTTCTCGTATCAGTTTCTGGAATGGTTTTTACTATTATGGGGATTTGGTTAGCGTTTCTTTATCCAAATGCTTTGCAGCGTATTGTTAACCCCAAAACTATAGAAACTGTTGATTTCACCGAACAACTGGAAGATACAAAAAGGTTAGAAGCAATAGTTGGAAGTGTTCTAAAATCATCTTTCGTTATGATTACTTTACTTGTTGTATATTTAGTTAAACTAGTATTTTTCAAGAGTCATCTTTATTTAGAGAGTCAAGAAGTAATAAAAGACATATCTTTAGCATTAATTATTGCCATTTCATACATGCAGATTGAGGCAGTGATTAGTGTAATACTAGCTAATGTTATGTTTATCAATGATTTACATAATAAGCGAGAGCAAAGAGACATCGACGATCAAGTATGAGGAAAAAATGAAAAAAAACATACGAGTTATACCTAAAAACATTCATAACAAGTTAAAAAGGCTTGGCAATGCAGTTGTTGCTGGCACTTCCATCGCATTTACAGAAGACCAATTAAAAAATGGTATACTAGAGCACCTTGGAATATACTTTGATAATGGTGTTAATGCTTATGAGACGTCGGTTATACCCGATCCATTGCAAGGCAAATATTCATTCAAAAATGTTTTCGGTGAAGAAATCGTAAGAAAAGACCTTCCAAAAGAAACTCATTACACTGAAATTGAGTCACCTAACTGGGGTGATAGTTCTAACGGTACGCATACTGTTAGATTACCTCACGAGAAATACCCCAGAGATATTATCCCACCAAGACTCATAGCAATTGAAATTAATCACAAACAGTCTTCGGACAGTCATTTCATATTTAATTTCAGAGTAACTAGAATTTTAGAAAAAAAATCAACCAAGTTTCATGATGAATTATTATTCGACTTAAATCTTCTTCAAGAAAATATTGGGAAGTGTGGGATTGAGAATGCTGATAAACCTATATCGACTTATGCTGACACACTCATAGTATCATGGGACATATTTCCACCAGGTAGTAAAGAGGAAGTTTTAGCAAGAATCTTTAGAGGGAAAAATATCACTACAGATAAGAAAAGTGTTGCTGAAAACAGATATGACTTCTTTATGAGCCTTGATCCTAAAAAAATTGTCACAGGTAATAGTACGTTCAGTAATTATATTGGAGCTATGCTAGAGGACGACCTGGTTGTTTTTGAAAATATAGAATATGGTAATGCAATATATATCCTCTATGATAACTGGGATGAAATCAGCAAGCTATCTCGAATCGATTTGTTATCAGGAAGAGCAGGCAATAATTTCGATAGAATAATTCATAGTGGTAATTGGAAAGACGAGGTGCGAAAAAAAGTTACTAATGGAAGATTATGATTAAAGTGTTTAACACAAAATAAACGCCTATTTAAATTATAGGCGTTTATTTTGCTATTGTTTTTTGTTTATTTTAGCAAAATCATAAGGTGTAACTGTTTTGCTTTCATTTGCTTTGAGGTAATCAGCCCACCATTGCACCATCAAGCGACGCTCATCCAAATGCTCAGAGGTATGAATATACGCAGCACGTACATTATTTCTTTCCGAATGGCTCAACTGCCGTTCAATCGCGTCATCACTCCATAATCCTGACTCACCCATAGCACCACGTGCCATCGTTCTGAATCCATGCCCGCAAACTTCAGTTTTCGTGTCATAGCCCATCGCACGCAGGGCGCTATTTACCGTGTTTTCACTCATAACCTTAGTTGCGTCATGATCCCCAGGAAACAGCAGCTCTTTATCACCACTAATTTGCTTGAGCTGCTCTAATAAAACCATCGCCTGCCGACTGAGAGGAACGATATGCTCCTCTTTCATCTTCATGCCACGGTATGAGTAACGCACGCCTTTAATTTCTTCTCGCTTTGCCGGTATGCGCCAAAGAGATTTATCGAAGTCGAATTCATCCCAACGCGCGAAACGTAACTCACTGGAACGCACAAAAGTTAGTAAGGAAAGCTCGACAGCGATCCGTGTCATTACACGGCCACGATAAGCAGCAAGCCGAGCAAGAAACTCAGGGAACCGGCTTGAGGGTAAAGCGGGGTAATGTCGCGCTTTGGTTGTCGAGAGCGCCCCGGCCATATCACTGGCTGGATTTGATTCGATGTAATCGTTCTGTACGGCATAACGCATGATCGCCGTGACGCGCTGTTGCAAGCGCTGAGCGACGTCATGCTTTCCACTGGCATCAACTTTTTTAATCGGGGCTAACAGGTGGCTGGTTTTGAGCTGGCGAATGTCGGACGAACCGATATGAGGAAAAATATAAAGCTCAAGATATCGAAGAACGCGCGATCGATGGTCTTCACTCCATCGCTTGTTACAGGCATGCCATTCACGAGCAATGTTTTCGAAAGTATATGCCCCTGAATTCTCGGCTTGAGCTTCTTTCTGTTCGGCTTTTGGGTCAATGCCCTGCACTAACAGCTTTTTAGCTTCATCGCGCTTTGCTCTTGCCTGAGCAAGAGTCACTGTAGGCCAAACACCAAAAGCAAGGCGATCCTCTTTTTTGTCTGAGGGGCGTCTGTATTTCATGCGCCAGTATTTAGAACCCTTGGCCGACACTTCAAGATACAACCCCCCGCCATCGGCCATTTTGTAGGTTTTGTCTTTCGGCTTTGCGGTCTCGACCTGTCTGGCGTTGAGCTTCATTTGGGGGCACATTTCTAATCGAAGTTAAGATGCCCCCAATTATGCCCCCAATGACATCCGGATTTCAACGGACTACCTCGGACAACTCGGGATAGAAAAATCTCTGCAAGCGTTGATTCTAAAGGGTTTGGTGGACTTACTCGGATGATCTTGGAAGTACTAATGGTGCCGAAGGCCGGACTCGAACCGGCACGTATTTCTACGGTTGATTTTGAAT
>OATO01000305.1_pt1 | contig 17985 bp, 19 predicted proteins | sample 1495011 | NCBI WGS metagenome assembly OATO01 (sample SAMEA2579961, study PRJEB22360) | human gut metagenome | biome: human gut; feature: human-associated habitat; material: faeces | place: Denmark | collected 2008/2010 | reverse complement strand
GGATGGCCTGGCGCAGGGTGCGACCAAAGGCTTTGAACAGGCTCTCTACACGGTGATGATCGTTTTTACCTTTGGTTTTCAGGTGTAGCGTCACGCCCATGGTGTATGAGAGCGAACGGAAGAAGTGCTCGATCATTTCGGTGCTGAGATCGCCCACGCGCTGGTAGGTAAACTCGGCTTTATATTCCAGGTGCGGGCGACCAGAGATATCCAGCGCGCAGCGGGCAAGGCATTCGTCCATCGGTAGCACAAAACCAAAGCGGCAAATACCGCGTTTGTCGCCAAGGGCAATTTTTAACGCTTCACCCAGCGCCAGGCCGGTATCTTCGACGGTGTGGTGATCGTCGATATAGAGGTCGCCTTTGACGTTGATTTCCATACGGAAACCGCCGTGGGTGGCGATCTGATCCAGCATGTGATCAAAGAAGCCAACGCCGGTATTAATCTTGCTGCCACCTTCACGATCCAGCCACACCTGGACGTCAATTTGCGTCTCTTTGGTGTTGCGCACCACATGGGCGTAACGGTCTCGTTTAGTGAGCTGCTCGCCAATCATTGGCCAGTTCAGGGTTTCGCGGTCGTAGCGTAAACCAGTAATGCCCATGTTTTCCGCCAGTTGAATGTCGGTCGCGCGATCGCCAATCACATAACTGTTGGCGCGATCCATCGCTTGCTCAGCGAGATAACGCTCCACCAGTTTTACTTTCGGCTTACGGCAGTCGCATTCATCGGCGGGCAGGTGCGGGCAAATCAGCACTTCATCAAACTGCACGCCTTGCGAGGTGAAGATCTGCATCATCAGGTTGTGCGGACCATCGAAATTCGCCTGCGGGAAACTTTGCGTCCCCAGACCATCCTGGTTGGTGATCATCACCAGCTTGTAGCCCGCTTTTTGCAGCTTCAGCAGTTCCGGGATCACGCCTGGTTCAAAGGCGAGTTTGTCAAAACGGTCCACCTGAAAATCACTCGGCGGTTCGCTAATCAGGGTTCCATCGCGATCGATAAAAAGATACTTCTGACTCATCAAACTTGCTCCGCACGTAAGGCGTCAATGACGCGCTGGCTTTCTTCACGGGTTCCGACGGTAATTCGCAGGCAGCCGCTTAAAGAGGGTTGTTTATTCTGATCACGTAAGATAATGCCCTGATCCCACAAAGATTTAAACACTGCACTGGAGGCTTTAAAGCGCGCCAGAATGTAGTTGGTTTCAGAGTCGAAAACCTGCTCCACGCAGGGGATCTCTTTCAGTGCGGCAATCAGGTATTCGCGTTCTGCAATAATTTGCGCCACCCGCTCACGCATGGCGACGATCCCCTGCGGGCTTAACGCCTGGGCCGCAATGTCGGCAACCGGCGTCGAGAGCGGGTAGGGGGCAATCACTTTCATCAGCAGGTTGATGACTTCTTCGTTTGCCAGCGTAAATCCGCAACGAAGGCCCGCCAGAGCAAAAGCTTTCGACAGTGTGCGCAAAATAGCCAGGTGCGGATATTCCGTCAGCCAGCCAGCCAGCGATGCCTGCGGGCAAAACTCGATATAGGCTTCATCGGCAACCACAATGGCTTTTCCGCGGGTTAGCTCCAGCAGAGTGCGAAAATCCTGCGGATTGATCAGTTGCCCGGTCGGGTTGTTGGGGCTGCAAACATAGACCACTTTTACGCCGTCCAGCTTGTCGGAAATGCCCTGTAAGTCCAATTGCCAGTTGTCCAGCGTCGGCACTGTGCGGCACTCGACGCCAATCGTTTCGGCGCTGACGCTGTACATGCCGTACGTTGGCGGGCAGTAGAGGATGGCGTCTTTACCCGGTTCGCAAAAAGCGCGAATCAGCAGTTCAATACCTTCGTCCGCGCCACGGCTGACCAGCACCTGCTCCGGTTTTACGCCTGCATATTGCGCGTAATTTTTAATCACCGCTTTCGGCTGGCATTCTGGGTAGCGGTTGAGTGTTTGCTGAGTAAGCTGAAACTCCACGGCTGTGGGGTATTCGTTGGCGTTCAGCCAGACGTCGCCATTACCGCCCAGACGACGCGCCGACTGATACGGCGTCAGGTTGCGGACGTTTTCACGCGCTAAATCGGTAATAGTCACGGTGCTCATGCTTGCTCCTTAAGGGCGTTAACACGCAAAGTAACGGCATTTTTGTGGGCGGTCAGGCGCTCGGCGGCGGCCAGTGTTTCAATGGTCGAAGCCAGCGCGGAGAAACCTACTTTCGACAGTTCCTGCACGGTCATACGCTTCTGGAAATCTGCCAGCCCGAGGCTGGAACAGGTGGCGGTGTAACCGTAAGTCGGCAGCACGTGGTTGGTGCCGGAGGCGTAATCACCTGCCGATTCCGGTGACCAGTCACCAAGAAATACCGAACCGGCACTGGTGATGCCATCGACCAGATCGCGAGCGTTGCGGGTCTGAATGATCAGGTGCTCCGGGCCGTACTGGTTGGAGATTGCCACACACTGCGCTAAATCGTTGGTCACGATCAGGCGGCTGGCGCTCAGTGCCTGACGGGCGGTTTCGGCACGCGGCAGTTCTGCCAATTGGCGTTCGACAGCCTCGGCAACGCGACGCGCCATATCAGCATCGGGCGTCAGTAAAATCACCTGTGAGTCCGGACCGTGTTCAGCCTGAGAAAGCAAATCAGAAGCCACGAAATCCGGCGTAGCGCCGCTGTCAGCAATCACCAGCACTTCCGACGGGCCTGCGGGCATATCGATCGCCGCACCGTCCAGACGCTGGCTTACCTGGCGTTTTGCCTCGGTGACAAAGGCGTTACCCGGCCCGAAGATTTTGTCCACTTTCGGCACAGATTCCGTACCAAACGCCAGCGCGGCAATGGCCTGTGCGCCGCCGACGTTAAACACGTCCTGCACACCGCACAGCTGCGCCGCATAAAGGATCTCATCGGCAATCGGCGGCGGTGAGCACAGCACCACTTTTTTACAGCCCGCAATACGCGCCGGAGTCGCCAGCATTAATACCGTTGAGAAGAGCGGGGCGGAGCCGCCAGGAATATACAACCCAACTGAAGCGACCGGGCGCGTGACCTGCTGGCAACGCACGCCTGGCTGCGTTTCTACATCTACCGGCGGCAGTTTTTGCGCAGTGTGGAAGGTTTCAACATTCTTAACTGCCACCGCCATCGCCTGTTTTAGTTCATCGCTCAGGCGTTCGCTGGCGGCGGCGATCTCCTCAGCAGACACCTTCAGCGCGGTAACCGTGGTTTTATCAAACTTCGCGCTGTATTCCCGCAGGGCCTCATCGCCACGCGTATTCACGTTATCGAGAATATCGTTAACAGTGCGGGTAATGCTTTCAGAAGCGGAGATCGCCGGGCGCATTAATAGCTGGCGTTGTTGCTCTGCAGTACAGCTATTCCAGTCAATGATTGTGTTAAAGCTCATGGCGATCACTCCATCATCTTCTCAATCGGCAAGACCAGGATTGAACTGGCACCCAGCGCTTTCAGTTTTTCCATCGTTTCCCAGAACAGGGTTTCGCTACTGACCATGTGCATCGCTACGCGTTGTTGGTCTCCCGCCAGCGGCAGAATGGTTGGGCGTTCGGCACCTGGCAGCAGGGCGATGACTTCATCCAGACGTTCGGTCGGTGCGTGCATCATGATGTATTTTGATTCGCGCGCCTGGATCACACCCTGAATACGGGTCAGCAGTTTGTCGATCAGTTGCTGTTTGGATTCTTCCATTTCGCCATCGCGCTGGATCAGGCAGGCTTTCGAGCGGTAGATAACTTCGACTTCTCGCAGGCCGTTAGCTTCCAGCGTGGCACCGGTGGAAACCAGATCGCAAATCGCATCCGCCAGTCCGGCACGCGGGGCGACTTCAACAGAACCGTTCAGTAAGCAGGATTTAAAAGAGATGCCTTTCTGGTCGAGATAACGCTTGAGCAGGTGAGGATAAGAGGTGGCGATACGTTTACCATTTAAGGAGAGCGGGCCGTCCCAGGCTTCATCAACCGGCGTTGCCAGCGAAAGGCGGCAGCCGCCGAAATCCAGACGACGCAAGGTAAAGTAGCGCGGATCTTCACCCTGGGCGCGGCGGTTAAGCAGCTCTTCTTCCAGCACGTTTTCGCCGATAATCCCAAGGTCTACCACGCCGTCCATTACCAGACCGGGAATGTCGTCGTCACGCACGCGCAGAATATCAATCGGCATGTTTTCTGCCATCGCGATCAGGCGCTGGGTGTGAAGATTAATTTTAATGCCACAGCGCGCCAGCAATTCGCGTGAGTCATCACTTAAACGGCCGGATTTCTGCATAGCTATGCGTAAACGAGTGTTGTCTGTCATTTTGTTATTCCTCTTTAAACCTGTCTGAACCGTTATCAACCGCGCAATAAAAAAGCCCCCGGAAGGTGATCTTCCGGGGGCTTTCTCATGCGTTCATGCACCACTGGAAGATCTGAATGTCTTCCAGCACACATCGCCTGAAAGACTAGTCAGGATGATGGTGATGATGGTGGTGTTTAAATTGAACGCGTGTCATAAAAGTCTCTGTGAATGTTTATTCAACTGATGTCTTTTAACCTAAACCACTTTCACGTTAGAAAGCAAGGGCTTTTTTATATATTTTATGGCGATGGATTTGTTTAATGAATGAGCGGGGAAAGGAGGGGGCTAAGAGGACTGTCCTCTAACTTGACAGCACCAAAAAGAGCAAAGTCTGATTTTTCGTCTCGCTGACAATGTCTTGATCTACAAACTAATTAATAAATAGTTAATTAACACCCATCATTGTACAATGAACTGTACAAAAGAGGAGATTTACATGCGTACAATTAGCTACAGCGAAGCGCGTCAGAATTTGTCGGCAACAATGATGAAAGCCGTTGAAGATCATGCCCCGATCCTCATTACTCGTCAGAATGGAGAGGCTTGTGTTCTGATGTCACTCGAAGAATACAACTCGCTGGAAGAGACGGCTTATCTACTGCGTTCCCCCGCTAACGCCCGGAGATTGATGGACTCAATCGATAGCCTGAAATCAGGCAAAGGAACGGAAAAGGACATTATTGAGTGAAACTAATCTGGTCTGAGGAATCATGGGATGATTATCTGTACTGGCAGGAAACAGATAAGCGAATTGTTAAAAAGATCAATGAACTTATCAAAGATACCCGCAGAACACCATTTGAAGGTAAGGGGAAACCAGAACCCCTGAAACATAATTTGTCAGGTTTCTGGTCCCGACGCATTACAGAGGAGCACCGTCTGGTATACGCGGTTACTGATGATTCACTGCTCATTGCAGCATGTCGTTATCATTATTGAACAGATTCATTCATAGAATGAATTGTCAGTTTTGATACGCTAGCGTAGCCTTATAGATCTAAGGTGTATCAGGAGATAACGGATGAAAAAGGTCGCAATTGTCGGGTTAGGGTGGTTAGGCATGCCGCTGGCGATGTCACTTTCAGCGCGAGGCTGGCAAGTCACCGGGAGTAAAACCACACAAGATGGTGTCGAAGCGGCCCGAATGAGTGGCATTGACAGCTATCTGCTTCGCATGGAGCCTGAGTTAGTTTGCGATTCTGACGATCTGGATGCCCTGATGGATGCCGATGCGCTGGTCATTACGCTTCCGGCACGTCGTAGCGGCCCCGGCGATGAGTTCTATTTACAAGCGGTACAAGAGTTAGTGGATAGCGCGCTGGCCCATCGTATTCCCCGAATTATTTTTACCAGCTCAACGTCTGTCTATGGCGACGCGCAAGGCACGGTGAAAGAAACCACCCCGCGTAATCCGGTGACCAACAGTGGACGAGTATTAGAAGAACTCGAAGACTGGTTGCACAATTTACCCGGTACTTCGGTCGATATTCTGCGTCTTGCGGGGCTGGTCGGACCGGGGCGTCATCCCGGACGCTTCTTTGCCGGAAAAACCGCGCCTGATGGTGAACATGGTGTTAATTTAGTCCATTTAGAAGATGTTATTGGCGCTATCACTCTGTTGTTACAGGCACCTAAAGGCGGACACATCTATAATATATGTGCGCCAGCTCACCCTGCGCGTAATGTTTTCTATCCGCAGATGGCCCGTTTACTGGGGCTGGAACCTCCGCAGTTCAGAAATAGTCTGGACAGCGGCAAAGGTAAGATTATTGATGGCAGTCGGATTTGTAATGAACTGGGATTTGAATACCAGTATCCCGATCCGCTGGTAATGCCGCTGGAGTAAACGATCACGCCAGCAGGACGCCGCATGCACTGCAAGGGGGCGTGTATGAAACCACTGCTGGATGTGTTGATGATCCTCGATGCCTTAGAAAAAGAAGGCAGTTTTGCGGCGGCGTCGGCCAAACTCTACAAGACGCCGTCCGCTCTGAGTTACACCGTTCACAAGCTGGAAAGCGACCTTAATATTCAATTGCTTGATCGTAGCGGTCACCGCGCTAAATTCACCCGTACCGGAAAAATGTTATTAGAGAAAGGGCGGGAAGTTCTGCATACCGTGCGGGAACTGGAAAAGCAGGCGATCAAACTGCACGAAGGCTGGGAAAACGAGCTGGTGATTGGCGTGGACGACACGTTTCCTTTTTCTCTGCTTGCTCCACTCATTGAAGCTTTTTATCAACATCATAGCGTGACGCGCCTGAAGTTTATCAATGGCGTACTCGGTGGTTCCTGGGATGCCCTGACTCAGGGGCGAGCGGATATTATTGTTGGCGCAATGCCTGAGCCACCATCTTCCAGTGAGTTTGGTTTCTCGCGGTTGGGCGATCTGGAACAAGTCTTTGCGGTCGCGCCTCATCATCCGTTAGCCCTGGAAGAAGAGCCGTTAAATCGTCGTATTATTAAGCGATATCGGGCGATTGTGGTGGGGGATACTGTGCAGGCAGGCGCTTCTACGGCCTCACAACTTCTCGACGAACAAGAAGCCATTACCGTTTTCGATTTTAAAACCAAGCTGGAGCTGCAAATTAGCGGCCTCGGCTGCGGCTATTTACCCCGTTATCTGGCGCAACGTTTTCTCGATAGTGGCGCGTTAATCGAGAAGAAAGTGGTCGCCCAAACTCTCTTTGAACCCGTCTGGATTGGCTGGAACGAACAGACCGCAGGGCTTGCCAGCGGCTGGTGGCGAGATGAAATTTTAGCAAATAGTGCGATCGTCGGTGTTTATGCAAAATCTGATGACGGAAAATCAGCCATTTAAAGAAAAATTATTATGACAAGCCTCTCATTCTCTTGTCATTTCCCCCCCATTTAGGCACAATGCGCCGCTGTCAAAAAATGACTAAAAACCGACGTTTCATCAGCGTCGGTTATTTTTTGCTTCAAACCAATCATTCATACCAAGAGGCCGGGCTTCGTACCGGATAGATATTTACTAAAAATCGACAGTTGTTGTCGCTGAGGAATCCAAAAAAATGGGGCAATTTTTTGCTTACGCGACGGTTATCACCGTAAAGGAGAATGACCATGTCGCATAACGTTACTCCAAACACCTCTCGCGTGGAATTGCGTAAAACGCTTACGTTAGTTCCGGTTGTAATGATGGGTCTAGCCTATATGCAGCCGATGACGCTGTTTGATACATTTGGTATCGTTTCAGGCCTCACGGATGGTCATGTGCCGACAGCCTATGCGTTCGCATTGATTGCGATCCTGTTTACGGCTCTGAGCTACGGGAAGCTGGTTCGCCGCTATCCTTCTGCTGGCTCTGCATACACTTACGCCCAGAAATCCATTAGCCCGACTGTCGGCTTTATGGTGGGGTGGTCTTCTCTGCTCGACTATCTGTTCGCGCCGATGATCAACATTCTGCTGGCGAAAATCTATTTTGAAGCTCTGGTGCCTTCCATTCCATCGTGGATGTTTGTGGTGGCGCTGGTGGCCTTTATGACCGCCTTTAACCTGCGTAGTCTGAAATCCGTAGCGAACTTCAACACTGTAATCGTCGTGTTGCAGGTAGTGCTGATCGCGGTGATTCTGGGCATGGTTGTTTATGGCGTATTTGAAGGTGAAGGCGCTGGTACGCTGGCGAGCACGCGTCCGTTCTGGTCTGGCGATGCGCATGTTATCCCGATGATTACCGGGGCGACAATCCTGTGCTTCTCCTTTACCGGCTTTGACGGCATCAGCAACCTGTCGGAAGAAACCAAAGATGCAGAGCGCGTGATCCCGCGTGCGATTTTCCTGACCGCGCTGATCGGCGGCATGATCTTCATCTTTGCAACTTACTTCCTGCAGTTGTACTTCCCGGATATCTCTCGCTTTAAAGATCCGGATGCGTCACAGCCTGAAATCATGCTGTACGTGGCGGGTAAAGCGTTCCAGGTTGGCGCGCTGATCTTCTCCACCATTACCGTACTGGCGTCCGGTATGGCGGCGCACGCAGGCGTTGCGCGTCTGATGTACGTAATGGGTCGTGACGGCGTGTTCCCGAAAAGCTTCTTCGGTTATGTACACCCGAAATGGCGTACTCCGGCGATGAACATCATCCTGGTTGGCGCGATTGCCCTGCTGGCAATCAACTTCGACCTGGTAATGGCTACGGCGCTGATTAACTTTGGTGCGTTGGTGGCGTTCACCTTCGTTAACCTGTCGGTCATCTCGCAGTTTTGGATCCGTGAGAAGCGTAACAAGACGCTGAAAGATCACTTCCAGTATCTGTTCCTGCCGATGTGTGGTGCGCTGACCGTTGGTGCGCTGTGGGTTAACCTGGAAGAAAGCTCAATGGTTCTGGGTCTGATCTGGGCTGCTATCGGCCTGATTTATCTGGCTTGCGTAACCAAGAGTTTCCGTAACCCGGTTCCGCAGTACGAAGACGTAGCGTAATCTTACAAACCGGATGACATAATCATCCGGTAAATCTCAAAAAGCCGGAGTTTGTCGCTCCGGCTTTTTTGTTTCAGACGATCTCTTCCGCGTACTGCCAAAGCGCTTTTAACAGCGCCACTTTCTCTTTGTCATCGGCATACTGTTGTGCCAGCATCTGCAATTCATCAGCGTAGACCTGCAAAAACTCTGGCGTGAAGACCTGGCGGCGGTGCTCCAGCCAGCGTTGCTGCTCGGCATAATCCAGCGTCCCCGGGAAGTTGCGCGCTCGATAATTGAACAACAGTTTTTCAATTCGTTTATCAACAAAAGTGATATCCAGTGCCGGTAAATTACGCGGCTCGGTTTCCAGCACAATTTTCATTGCTGCACGATCGGCGTCACTGAAAAAGCCATTATAAAGCTGTGCATCCACGTTATCTGAAGGCGTAAACGGTTCGGCTTCCGCGAATATCGCCACCACTTTTTCACGCACTTGCGGATTTTCACGCAGAATTTTTAGGTTATCGAGGCAATGCTGACGATTAATTCCCAGTCGGTCGGCATCTTCCGGGCGTAGCGTATTCGCCTGGGCCAGTACCGGACATTTATTGATATGCACCAGCTTAACCGGAACGGCGGCGTTATCGCCAAGATCGGCTTTTGCGGTATATAAACGCTCGCGCAATGTGTCGCTATCCAGCTCCAGTAATGGCGAAATGTCTCCTGCCAAATCCACCATAATTACGGCATTGCGATTTTCAGGATGCCACGCCAGCGGTGCCACCCAGCTGGTATTGCCGCGCCATGCCCCAAACATTCCGGAAACGTGAACCAGGGGTTTCATCTGCGGAACATCAATCAACGCCATCAGTTTGTGTTTATTACGATGGGTAAAGAGATAATCAAACAGGCGTGGCTGACGCGTTTTTACCAGTTTCGCCATCGCAATAGTGGCGTACACATCAGCCATCGCATCGTGGGCGTTGCTATGTTCAATACCATTCGCTTTGGTTAAATGCTCAAGGCGAAAGCTCGGAAGACCGTCATCATTTTCAGGCCAGTTTATTCCTTCCGGGCGCAGGGCATAACAGGCACGCATAACATCCAGTAAATCCCAGCGCGAGTTATCATGCTGCCAGCTCCAGGCGTAAGGATCGTAGAAATTACGATAAAAAACGTTGCGTGTGACTTCGTCGTCGAAACGCACATTGTTGTAGCCCAGAATACAGGTCTTCGGTACGGTAAAAAGCGAGTGAATACGGGCGGCAAACGCGGCTTCGTTTTCTCCTTTCGCCCGTGCCTCCTGCGGGGTAATACCGGTAATTAATACTGCTCCAGGCTGGGGTAAATAGTCATCCGCGGGCTTGCAGTAAAAGACTTCGGGTTCGCCGATGACATTGAATTCGTTATCAGTGCGAATGGCTGCGAACTGTGCAGGGCGATCTAACGCGGGGTGCGTTCCAAAGGTTTCGTAATCGTGAAACAAAAAGGTAGATTGTTGCTTACCGTCATTCATCATTAGGTTAAATCCGTTATTTCTGCTGTCTGCCAGAGTATCAAATATCACCGTGCTAATCAGCTTTAGCGCGACAATTTGGCAGCGAGTGGCAACAGATCATGTCAGATAAAAATGAGATAGTAGTCACATTTTCTTGCACTTTATTCCAGCCAGTTCATAAGTATTTCCGTAAAAAGAACAGCTATTTGAAACACCTGAGGGTTTGCTGTTGAAACGCCGTCTTATTATTGCTGCTTCTTTGTTCGTTTTTAATTTATCGTCTGGTTTTGCGGCGGAAAACATTCCTTTTTCACCTCAGCCTCCAGAGATTCATGCCGGGTCCTGGGTATTGATGGATTACACCACCGGTCAGATTCTCACCGCGGGTAATGAGCATCAACAGCGCAATCCCGCCAGCCTGACAAAGCTGATGACGGGCTATGTCGTGGATCGCGCTATCGATAGTCATCGCATTACGCCAGACGATATTGTCACCGTGGGGCGCGATGCGTGGGCGAAAGATAATCCGGTGTTTGTCGGTTCTTCACTGATGTTTTTGAAAGAGGGCGATCGCGTATCGGTACGTGATTTAAGCCGTGGTTTAATTGTGGATTCCGGAAATGACGCTTGTGTTGCACTGGCTGACTATATTGCCGGTGGGCAACGGCAGTTTGTTGAAATGATGAACAACTATGCCGAGAAGCTGCATCTCAAGGATACGCATTTTGAAACAGTGCATGGTCTGGATGCACCTGGCCAGCATAGCTCGGCTTATGATTTAGCTGTGCTTTCTCGCGCTATCATCCACGGCGAGCCCGAGTTTTATCATATGTACAGTGAGAAAAATCTCACCTGGAACGGTATCACCCAGCAAAACCGTAACGGGTTATTGTGGGATAAAACCATGAATGTTGACGGCCTGAAAACGGGTCATACTTCTGGTGCCGGGTTTAATCTCATTGCTTCGGCTGTAGATGGGCAGCGTCGTCTCATTGCAGTGGTAATGGGGGCTGACAGTGCAAAAGGTCGTGAGGAAGAGGCAAGAAAATTACTGCGTTGGGGGCAACAAAACTTTACTACGGTGCAAATTTTGCACCGTGGGAAAAAGGTCGGTACGGAACGCATCTGGTATGGCGATAAAGAAAATATCGCCCTGGGAACGGTACAAGAGTTCTGGATGGTGCTACCGAAAGCCGAAATTCCACATATCAAAGCCAAATATACCCTTGATGGTAAAGAGCTCACCGCGCCAATTAGCGCCCATCAGCGGGTAGGGGAAATTGAACTTTACGACCGTGATAAACAGGTGGCGCACTGGCCGCTGGTTACCCTGGAATCTGTCGGGGAAGGCAGCATATTTTCTCGCCTGAGTGATTATTTCCACCATAAGGCCTGACCTTTCTTTTGCAGCAGACTGGCAGGAGTGCGAGTCTGCTCGCATAATCAACACTCATTCCTTGTGGTTTTAATATTGCAAGTATACTGTATATAAAAACAGTAATAATGGAGGCGTCATGAACTACGAGATTAAGCAGGAAGATAAACGTACCGTTGCAGGTTTCCATCTCGTTGGCCCGTGGGAACAGACGGTAAAGAAAGGTTTTGAGCAGTTGATGATGTGGGTAGATAGCAAAAATATTGTGCCGAAGGAGTGGGTTGCTGTCTATTACGACAATCCGGATGAAACACCCGCCGAAAAATTACGCTGCGACACCGTCGTGACGGTACCGAATAACTTTACGCTCCCCGAAAACAGTGAGGGCGTCATTCTGACAGAAATTTCAGGTGGTCAATATGCGGTGGCGGTGGCTCGTGTAGTCGGTGATGATTTTGCTAAACCCTGGTATCAGTTCTTTAATAGCCTCTTGCAGGACAGTGCTTATGAAATGTTACCAAAGCCCTGCTTCGAGGTTTACTTGAACAATGGCGCGGAAGATGGGTACTGGGATATCGAAATGTATGTTGCGGTGCAGCCAAAACATCACTAATTCATCTCAGGGCGGTGTGTTAACGCGAAGACCACTCTTTTTTTGAAAGCGAAAAGAGTAAGATGCGCCTTTCAAATTTTTCGCTCCTGCCGGGAAATTACACTGTTCCCGGTATGTCCGTCGGATAATTCAGAGGCGCGCCTTCTGGCCGACAGATGAGTTATGAGCGCTTTTAATCTTCATTACGGAGTTTCTGCGTGCGTGCCGATAAGTCATTAAGCCCGTTTGAAATCCGGGTATACCGCCATTACCGCATTGTGCATGGTACTCGGGTCGCGCTGGCATTCCTGCTCACTTTTCTCATTATCCGTCTGTTTACTATCCCGGAAAGCACCTGGCCGCTGGTCACCATGGTGGTGATTATGGGGCCAATCTCGTTCTGGGGGAACGTTGTCCCTCGTGCCTTCGAACGTATTGGCGGTACGGTGTTGGGGTCGATTTTAGGTCTTATCGCTCTGCAACTGGAGTTAATTTCGTTACCGCTGATGTTAGTCTGGTGCGCGGCGGCGATGTTTCTTTGCGGTTGGCTGGCGCTGGGCAAGAAACCGTATCAAGGATTATTGATTGGGGTGACGCTGGCAATTGTTGTGGGCTCCCCGACAGGTGAAATTGATACGGCGTTATGGCGAAGCGGCGATGTGATCCTCGGCTCTTTACTGGCAATGTTGTTTACCGGTATCTGGCCACAACGGGCGTTCATCCACTGGCGCATTCAACTGGCGAAAAGTCTGACCGAGTATAATCGGGTCTATCAATCTGCATTCTCACCGAACTTACTCGAACGCCCACGTCTGGAAAGCCATCTACAAAAACTCCTGACCGATGCCGTGAAAATGCGTGGGCTGATTGCGCCCGCCAGCAAAGAAACCCGTATTCCCAAATCGATATATGAAGGTATCCAGACCATTAATCGCAATCTGGTTTGTATGCTGGAGTTGCAAATCAATGCATACTGGGCCACGCGCCCCAGCCATTTCGTGTTATTGAACGCGCAAAAACTTCGTGATACCCAGCACATGATGCAGCAAATACTGCTGAGCCTTGTTCATGCGCTGTACGAAGGTAATCCGCAGCCGGTTTTTGCCAATACGGAAAAATTGAACGATGCTGTGGAAGAGCTGCGTCAGTTGCTCGATAACCACCATGACCTGAAGGTTGTGGAAACACCAATCTATGGTTATGTGTGGCTGAACATGGAAACGGCACATCAGCTTGAGTTGCTATCGAATCTGATTTGCCGGGCCTTGCGCAAATAATTCCTGAACTTCAGAATCATCTTGCTGCTGCTTCGATTCAGCAAGGATAAAGGGTATGATAGTGAAAAGGGATAAAAGCATTGTCATCTGCGGCAGCTATGAGTAATGTTGGCCCTAACGAATAGCGGTTGCTTAAACGAATCCGACTCTCACATTATCAGGGGTATAAAAATGGAAACTACCAAGCCTTCATTCCAGGACGTACTGGAATTTGTTCGTCTGTTCCGTCGTAAGAACAAACTGCAACGTGAAATTCAGGACGTTGAGAAAAAGATCCGTGACAACCAGAAGCGCGTCCTGTTGCTGGACAACCTGAGCGATTACATCAAGCCAGGGATGAGCGTTGAAGCAATCCAGGGCATCATCGCCAGCATGAAAGGTGACTATGAAGATCGCGTTGACGATTACATCATCAAAAATGCCGAGCTCTCCAAAGAACGCCGCGATATCTCCAAAAAGCTGAAAGCTATGGGCGAAATGAAAAACGGCGAAGCGAAGTAATTCCTGTTTTATTCAATGAGGGTTGCCCGGCAACCCTCATTGCTCATTGATTCTTATCTGTGTATCACCGTCATCATTCTCATCTGAGAACCTATCGAAATTAGCGGCAGCCTTCTTCTGTATGCAGCAAGGCAAAAAGTTCTGTAACTCCATTGTTATTAACCGCACTGGTTACTAACACGTTGTGCGCTCCAGCTTCCCGTAACCAACATTTCACCAAAGATATTTGTTCCATGCTGGCTAAATCTGCTTTGGTTACTACTCCAATGACCGGGTGATTCATGGCCCGGTAGGGCGTTTTTACCTATAATTCCTGCTTCAGCGCTGAGATTCCTGCTTGTTGCCGGAAAAGCAGGCACCTGCCGTCTGAACGGTATCGATCCGGAAGCGTATCTGCGCCATATTCTGAGCATACTGCCGGAATGGCCCTCCAACCGTGTTGACGAACTCCTGCCATGGAACGTAGTTCTCACCAATAAATAAGCGTCAATACGGTGCTCCGTTGACGCTTACTTTAATCCGTTTTTTGAGCTTAGATTTTTCTGTTCCTACCCAGACCGTGGATTTGGAATTCATTTTTTGTCAGGTCAATGCTAATCGTTAAAACGGCCATAACGCACCTCCACTGGAAGGTTTATCAGTAATATCCTACCGTTGCTTCATGGTCGGGGCGTCCATTCCATTATTATCGGTTTTCCTTTCTGTTTATAAATGAAAACGCCAGCTGTATTCAGGCTGGCGTCAGGGGAAATGAAGCCTGTTGAGTGAGATTCACCGGTTCTGGTGCAGAAGCTGCAGATGGCGCAGGGTAAGGACATCTTCTCTTGCCTGCTTAATACAGGACAACAGTGCTGTTTCTGTGGTTAATGGCACTATACCCTGCATCACTGCATTGTCTTACAGCAACTGGTGAGGGCTGGCATAAGTTGCCGGTGTTTCGGTAGAGTCACGGTCATCCACCACGCGGAGTGAATAACCGTTTTCAGCGGCCTTATTAATCAGTTCAGTGATATTAACACCATCAATGTCAACGACAATGTGCCCCATATCCAGCGCCTGTACGTTAACGCTGTCGGCTTCCAGTGTCATCATTTCGCCTCCGGATACTTACCCAGGGTAATGTTATTTACCGTTCTGTAATTGTCGCGGGTCATCAGGCCGGTCGCCCTGCGAGCCCGGAGGATATCAATGCTGTTTATTAACTGAGAGCGGGTACAGGCGCTGAATCCCGGCTGGTCGGTAGCACCAGCGCGTATTTTTCCACGAGAAAGTTCACCGCATCACACAGTGAAATGCCTGCCTCAATATGCTGCTCAATCACACGTTCATCAGCGAACGGTGTGTCATTCAGTGTGAGGCCGTAATGCTGGTCCAGCAGTCGGGTGAGCAGTGTCTGCCAGATGGTGACGGGAGACTGGCAATGCGATGCCTCCCGTATGTGTGTATCGGGTAATGTGTTCATACTGAAGATTTTCCTGATATGCAGAGATGAAAAATGGAAAAGTGGCGTGGTGAAAGCACCAGGCCGGAGCAGAAGGTTATTCCGGTGGTTTACTTTTTCGTTTCGGGCGTCGGATAAACAGCCAGATAAACGTAACCACCGCTACCGAGAGTGTCAGCTTTGCAGGTCAGACCTTTTGCATACAGCGTGACGGTATGCTGATGGCGGGGATTCAGTTCACCGCTGGTGAGCATGAGTTCCAGTTGTTTCATCAGCAGCGGAAAGGCCTGGTCCAGGTGGTACGCATCTGCATCGCTGAACAGGCCTCTGATACCGGCGCGGTCGGCAAGGTAATGCAACCGGTTACCCTCCTGCACCAGACGTGCCCCGAAACAGGGCGTCACGGTGCAGGGCTGCCCCCACCAGGGGCGGTCGTGATTGTCGTCGGGAAGTGTTGTCCCGGGGAGTGTGTCTGACACGATAAAATCCTTACAGAAAATCGGCTAAGAATGGTCCGGTAGTGGCGATAATTCTGCTCATCAGAATTCCCACTCAGTTCAGGGTGACGCTCATCAGCCGGACATACGGACCAAAACTGTCCTTACGGCGTTCAGCAAACACGGCCAGCACACCGGGAATATCCTGCACTTCACGACCGGTATACGCTTCAGCACTGCCGTGCCAGCGGTATTTGCCGGTACAGAACGGAAAAAGACGGGATGCCGGATGCTGACGGTGAATACGCATGGCTTCGCCACGGGTGATGATTTTCATAGTGGGATACCTCTGAAGACAGAAGATAAAAGTGAAAACAGGTGTGATGTGGTTGTGACGGGTTAAAGCAGACCATGTTCGGCAAAGGAGAAAACCTGGCTGCCACCGACTATCAGATGGTCCGGCACCCGGATATCCACCAGGCCCAGTGCCTGTACCAGACGTTCGGTGATAAGCCGGTCTGCCTTACTGGGTGTGACTTCACCGGACGGGTGATTGTGTGCCAGTACCACGGCAGCGGCATTGTGGTACAGGGCGCGTTTAATCACTTCCCGGGGATGGACTTCCGTGCGGTTGATGGTGCCGGTGAAGAGGGTTTCACCGGCAATCAGCTGATTCTGGTTGTTCAGATAATCGCGTAGTTTGTGGTGGCAAGTGACGTTGTCATCTCCGTCAGCCAGCGCAGGGACGCCTCAACGCCCTGTGCAAGCGACGCATTGATGGCATTCTGCCGTGCAGCGCCTTCGCCGGTCAGCCCCTCTTTTAAACGCCGGAAGAACGTGCGCTCTCCGGCCGTGCGGATATGCTCCTGTGCAACATCGATTCCGTTTGCGAAATCAACCACAAATTTTTCAGGAAGACAGGTGAGTACCTGACATACCCGGTTATCAGCAATTTGTTGAATAAATGGTGAAGTCACAGCATTGTCTCCAGCTCTTCCCTCAGCGCCTTACTGTCAGTAATGAGCTCAGGAACCCGATGTACGGGCCGGAACAGACGGAATACCGCCTCCGTTTTTTCGCGAATGTTCTGTGCCTGTGCGGGAGAAGGCTGAATTCCCCGGACAACTCAGGAGGAAATATGCGAATTCTGAACTGTTATATGGCGAATGACAGCAAGGGGCATTTTGTTACGGCGAAAGAAGCAGCGAAGCACAACCGCCGGGACATTTTGTGCTGTGTGTCCTGTGGATGCCCGTTAACACTTCAGCGGGGCAATGACGGACAACAACCGTGGTTTGAACATGACCAGATGACTGTCGCTGAGAAAATCCTGCTGCGATGCACCTGGCTTGACCCGGCAGAGAAAGAGGCCCGTCGTTTGCATCTGCAGGGTATGACGGTTCCGGATTATACGGTGAAGGTGAGAAAGTGGTTTTGTGTGATGTGTGACGAAGATTATGAAGGAGAAAAGTGCTGCCCGCGTTGTGGTACCGGGGTATACAGCAGGGAGGGGGGGCTGCAGGAAGGCAACTGGAAGGATAGGAACTGAGCGGTTCAGTCGCGGAAATCAGTTGCAGAGCTGTAATGATATCTCCGGGAGTGCTGCGTTGGTAGGGGCATCCCGGGATAGAGAAATTTTAGCACTTTGCCCTGAATGATTGTAGACGTCCCGAGTACTCGTACCGGTCTGAGTTATTACAGTTAGATATTCACTTTTTCTCCCGCATACTTCACATCTGTCAACGACGGATGAAAAGTGGTTCTTCCGCAACCTGGGTGGAAGAAAATGGATGAAACTTTCTGGCGAACAAGGATCTAAGCTGTTTTAAGTTATGGGCAACGCAATGCACTCTCTTAAGACACTTCTACAGTTACCTTGCGGATGGCGATGCAGTCGACAAATTATTAGCTCTGACGGTATAACCCTCCATCTCCACGGAAAACGCAAAACAGCACAATGTCCTGAATGCTTTAAGCGTAGCGACTCTGTTCATAGTTGTCGTCGGCGCCGGATACAGCATCTACCCTGCTCAGGGCAGACGCTATGGCTTTTTTTTTCCGTCCCCCCCTCGGACTGCCGTAACCGATGCCACG